>JYMV01037758.1_pt1 | contig 39141 bp, 25 predicted proteins | sample 338911 | NCBI WGS metagenome assembly JYMV01 (sample SAMN03354496, study PRJNA234377) | hydrothermal vent metagenome | biome: Deep sea; feature: Hydrothermal plumes at the Eastern Lau Spreading Center, Western Pacific Ocean; material: Seawater | place: Tonga | collected 2009 | depth 2000 m m | reverse complement strand
CTTTCTAGTCCTGAACGTTGGGAATAATGAGACTTAAAAATTGCTGTAGCTGGGTTATCAGCAAGGTATCCATTTGCGGATTGAAGTGACCATCATTATCGCTGCCAATCACCAACAGGCCCAGCTCATCTTCGTGGCGCAAGCGCATGATAGCCACTGACTGAGGCTGACTGGCGGAAAACAGGATCTGGTTTTCTTCTTTGGTGAGACGGCCGAAAAAGAAGTCCGATTTACTCAGGCGCTTGTCCACAATCAGTTGTCTGTCTTTGTCTGATAAGCCTTCTTTATCAGCCACCAGGTGTAATACCACATCACTAAGCTTTAACTGCTGGCATACGGTGTCTTGCAAGGCATTGCGGATATCCGCCATTTTCTTGCAGTTAAACAGGCGTAAATTCAAATCGGCATAAATGCGATAAATGGCTTCGTTCTGTCGGGCCACAGACATTAAGTCAGTGAGCTTTTTCTGCAGCTCGGCCACTTTTTCCCGCAGTTGCTCGGCCTGCAATTCCACCAGTGAAACAGAACCTTTTTTCTGATGGGGAATTTTCAGCTCTTCCGCCAGTAACGGATAGCGAATAAAAAACTCGGGGTTATTGAGCAGATAGTCTTTCACTAACTCAGGTGTTAACCAGTCAGCGGAAGGCGTATTGATTTCAGCGGTATTATTTGGAGTGTCAGTCATATTTCTATACTGCCGTCAAAAACGTGTTCCGCGGCACCTGTCATTTTTATCATTGTATCGTTGCCCTGCCAACGTATTTTAAGGGAACCTCCCGGTAAGTCCACCCTGACATTTTCATCCAATTTACCTTGCAGTTGTCCAATCACTGCTGCGGCACAAGCGCCGCTACCACAGGCCAGTGTTTCTCCCACGCCCCGCTCAAACACTCTGAGCCGGATATGCTTGCGATTCACAACCTGCATAAAGCCTACGTTGACTCCCTCTGGAAATCGTTCATGAGTTTCCAGCAAGGGACCCAGGGTTTCTACCGGCGCAGTATCAACATTGTCCACTTCCATGACACAATGAGGATTGCCCATGGAAACCGCACCAGCCATCACTGTGTGATCTTCCGCGCGTATCAGGTAGATATTTTCCTGCTTATTGGCCTTGATGGGCACTGCCGATGGTTCAAAATTAGGCCGTCCCATATTCACCGTCACCATGCCGTCATTCTCCAGGTACAATACCATGCGTCCGTTTTTGGTACTGACAGAGATTTTATTGCGATTGATCAAGCCCTTCATTTTCACAAAGCGGGCAAAACAACGTGCGCCATTGCCACATTGAGTCACCTCTGAGCCATCCGCATTAAAAATGCGGTAATGAAAATCCTGATCCGGATCATAAGGCGGCTCTACCAACAACATCTGATCAAAGCCTACGCCGAAATTTCGATCGGCTAACTGTGCGATCTTCTCTTTGGAGAAGAAAACGTTCTGGGTAAGGTTGTCAACAACCATAAAATCATTGCCCAGACCGTGCATTTTAGAAAACTGCACTAACATGTGATTAATTCGAAAACTTCTATTACGTCTATATTACGGGAGTTTACGTTCCAGTTTCCACAACTCTTGTAAAGTTTCCCGTTCTCGTACTAAGTGCAGCACGTCACCATCAACCATTAATTCCGGTGGGCGGGCGCGAGTATTGTAGTTGGAAGCCATTACAAAGCTATAGGCTCCGGCACTTCTGACCGCCAACAAATCATCCGCAGCGATAGCTAATTCCCGCTCTTTCCCCAAAAAGTCACCAGTTTCACAAATCGGGCCCACCACGTCGTACACCGCTTTTTCCCGCTGCAAACTGCTGTTCACCGGAATTATATTCATCCAGGCCGAGTACAATGCCGGGCGGAGCAAATCATTCATGGCGGCATCTACGATTGCAAAATTCTTCTCCGCGCCAGATTTCAGAAACTCGACCTTAGTTACCAGAATGCCGGCATTCGCCATAATTGCGCGGCCGGGTTCAAATAACAGCGTGAGCTCTTCCCGGCCCTGCAAACGCTGCGCTAAGGCTGCAGCATATTCATTAGGGTGCGGGGGCGTTTCGTTTTGATAAGGCACACCTAAACCGCCACCAACATCCAGATGACTGATGTGAATGCCCTTCTCTTTTAATTCGTCGATTAACGCCAGTAAGCGGTCCAAAGCATCCACAAAGGGGGCCAGATCGGTCAACTGGGAGCCAATGTGGCAATCAATGCCTTTTACTTGCAGGTGACTCATGGCGGCGGCTTGCTGATAGATAGCAATAGCCTGCTCGCGCTCAATACCAAACTTATTAGCTTTTAACCCGGTGGAAATATAGGGATGAGTTTTGGCGTCCACATCAGGATTAACCCGAATAGAAATGGGTGCTTTGACATCCAGCTCCGCCGCCACTTTATTGATGCGAGACAGTTCCGCTGGAGACTCTACATTAAAGCAATAAATATTGTGCTTAAGGGCCAACAGGATTTCTTCTTCGGTTTTACCCACGCCAGAAAACACCACCTTTTTTGGGTCGCCACCCGCGGCAATCACCCGCAGCAATTCACCGCCGGAAACAATATCAAAGCCCGACCCCAGTTTTGCCATTACCGACAAGACACCCAGATTGGAATTGGCTTTAACCGCATAACAAATTAAGTGAGGTTGTTTGCCCGCGGCCTTATCAAAGGCCTGCCAGTGGCGCTCTATGGTGGCGCGGGAATAAATATAACAGGGGGTCCCATATTGCGCGGCAATATCGGCAACCGATAAATCTTCTGCAAACAATTGCTGATTCTGATATTGAAAAAAATCCATAATTTTCCCGGTGTTTACTCTTTGGGTTGTTCCGGCTCTGCGCCTTCAGTTTCGGTTACCGCAATGGGTGGAATGCTGTTTTCGCTCTGATTTTGTGCAGCGTCCTTGGGCAAAAACAAGGGGCCACGCTGACCACAGGCGGTCATCAGGCACAACAGCAGGAGGATAATAGAAAACTTTCGCATGTAATTTTAGAGTCTGAACATCTTAATTACAGCCATATTCGCATTGCCAAAGCCGATTTCCAAATAAAACTTTATACCCAACTCGTATAAATAAAAAAATTTCCTAACACTGCATAAAAATGGCCCAATCGGTGCCGATTAAAAATTAATCCCAAACGAAAAACATCAGTGATAGAAAAACCCAATGCAAGTGCAAAGCGCCCAAATCCAGTTAGCTCATCAACATGAGCGCAGTGAACGCTATACCCGAAACGAATCTCTGGTGGCAGAGCGTGCGACACAAACAGAAGGTGAAGCTGCGACACGAACCGTATTGCTCTCTGAAAGAGCGGAAATAAGCCGTGCTGAGCGCTCGCTTGGGATATCAATCAATGACAATCAGCCAGACGCCGAAACCTCCCTTTCAGCCAGAGGCAGAGCACTGGCAGCGCAGATTGAACAAAGCGACAATCGCGCCCAGGCGTTTCGCGGTCTTTGGCAAACGGAAGAAGAGGAGCTAAGCGACAATCATCTGGATGCCAAAACCTGGCAATTAAAATCCATAGTAGAAAGTTTTACTGGTCGCGAAATTCATCTGAGTCACCTTAAAAAAGAGCAAGAAAGTCCATATCAAAATCATACTCCCGACACAAGCGACCGGGAGCAAAACTCCCAGGTAACAGCCACCAGCACAGCTGATCTTATCTACCAATATCAGGAAAGCTATCACGAAGAAGAGTCTTCCCTGTTCCTGGCTAGTGGCGAAATAACACTGCAGTCGGGAGAAACCCTGCAAATTGATTTACAGCAATTTTCACAGCGCAGCTTTTATCAGGCCAATAGCCTGGAAATGAAAATAGGTGAAGTACAACTGACCGATCCTCTGGTAATAAACCTACAGGGTGCCTCTGTATCACTAAGCCAGCAAAAACATCGCTTTGATTTGGACCAGGATGGGCAACAAGACAGTATCCATTTTGCTTCAGGCCAATCAGGGTTTCTGGCACTGGACCGCAATAATAATGGCCTTATTGATGATGGCGGGGAGTTGTTTGGCGCTAAGACCGGTAACGGCTTTGCGGAACTGGCGCAATTCGATGAAGATCAGAACGGCTTTATTGACGCCGGCGACAGTGTTTTTTCCAGGCTGCAATTTTATCAAAAAAATGCTTTGGGCGAAGATAAGCTCAGCAACATTGCAGAGCTGGGTATTGGTGCCCTGTATTTAGGACAACAGGCCAGCCCCTTCGATATCAAAGACGCTGACAATCAGTTGCAGGCCAAAGTGCGTTCCAGTGGTCTGTTTATCAATCAGAACGGTACTGTAGGCAGCCTGCAACAGATAGATTTAGTGGTCTGATTCGCTATTTAGAGGCGGTATAAGCGCCACTGGCGTAATGCAGTTCATAGCTGTGACTGTAAATCTCCAGAATGTTACCGAACGGATCTTCCATGTAGATCATGCGATAAGGCTTTTCGCCGGGATAATAATAACGAGGCGCTTTCATGCGCTTTTTACCGCCCGCCGCGACAATTTTTTCCGCCAGTTCCTCGACATTGGGATCCTGAACACAGAAGTGAAAAATACCGGTTTTCCAATATTCAAAATTGTTTTCTGGGTTCTGTTGATTGTTAAACTCAAAAATCTCTACCCCAATGCGATCACCGGTAGATAAATGCGCAATGCGAAAACGCTCCCAACCGGCCCCAAAAACATCGGTGCACATCTGGCCAATGGCACTATCGTCTTCAGTGATTTCAGTGGGTTCCATAATCAAATACCAACCCAACACCTGGGTATAGAACTCAACAGCTTTCTCCAAATCAGGAACAGAAATCCCGATGTGAGAAAATGTACGGGGATAAGGGTGTAACACGTTTACCTCCTGGCAATCAGTTATGTGACGTTGACCAGATTAAACAAACTCACCTAGAATATGAAATTATCAAATTTGATTATTTTCATAATATAATTTTATAGAAATTAAAATGCTAAACCCTGTTTATCTCAAAACGTTTGTCACCCTGGCTGAAACCGGTCATTTCACCAGAACCGCAGAAAAGCTGTTTATGACCCAACCGGGTGTCACCCAACATATTCAAAAACTGGAACAGGAATGCGGCCATAAGTTGCTACAGCGCAATAACAGAAAACTGGAGCTCACTGAGCAGGGCAAAATGCTCTATCAATACGCTCAGGAGCAGGTAAAACGAGAGGCCGAACTATTTAATAAACTGGCCTTTGATGACCCTCACTCTGGACACTATAGTGTTGGCTGTTCCGGCTCAATGTCTTTAAAGCTCTACCCCGCATTATTACAGTTGCAATCTCAATTCCCGGAATTAGTTCCGACGCTGAAAGCGGCCCCACAGCAAGACATTTTACAAGGTGTTGCAGATGGTAAACTGGATATGGGCATTGTTACTCAAAATCCTCCAGAAGGCCTGTTCGACGCCCGCGAAATCGGCAGAGAGTCACTGTGTTTAATGTTTCCGGCAGCCGTTACTTTGCGCAAAGACATAGCTGACCATATGCAGCAACTGGGATTAATTGACCATCCCGATGCCAGACAATACCTGTCTTTGTATTGCTCCCAAACACAGGATGTCGCCCTCAACAGACTGGATATTGATGCTCTGCCTGTTTCCGGTTTCATCAATCAGATTGGCCAGATCCTGCTGCCGGTGGCTGACGGTCTCGGGTTCACGGTATTACCTGAAAGTGCCTGGCATAGTTTTAATCAAAAACAGCGAGTACAGCTTTATCAACCGGAGACGGCGGTATCAGAACCCCTGATTTTGATAACCAAACGGCTGCGAAAGCTGCCCAGGCGTTGTCTTCATGTCATTTCGGAGATAGAACGCTGTTTCGCTTAGTTAACGCTATGATTGGAACCTTCTTTCGGACATTGTATTTTTAATGGCCTGATACAAGGTATTAGCATCGATAGGTTTGGCGACGTGGCAATTCATCCCATGAGCAATATAGTGTTCCACGTCTTCTTTCATGACGTTTGCAGTTAAGGCAATGATGGGCAGGTTAGCAATAACGGGGTTTCTATCAGCACGAATTTTTTTAGTGGTGGCCACACCATCCAGAACCGGCATCTGAATGTCCATCAACACCAAATCAAAAGCAGTATCACTGTTCAGGGCTTCAAGGCATTCTATTCCATCACCTACAATCTGATACTCCGCTCCGGCATTGTTTAGCATATTCTCGATAACCACCTGATTAATGGCATTGTCCTCTGCCACCAAAATCTTTAAGTTGTTTAACAGGGTCGGTGTGGCTTGCGCATAGTCATCCTTATCATTTTGGCTCGCAATCGCATCAAACAACTTGCTGGCAGGACAAGGTTTTTGCAATACAGCGCTTATCCCCAAAGCGTCACTTTTTTGTTTAATGATGGATACATCGTACGCGGTGATGACGATAATTTTGGGTGTATTGCCTTGGGCATGTAATGCATTGATAAAACCTTCGCCATCCATTTCAGGCATGCACCAGTCCGTCAACACAACATCAATCTTTTGCTTCTGCAAATGCGCCAGACCTTGCCTGGCACTTCTGGCAATAACGACTGTTGCGCCGCCCTGAGTCAAAGTAGCGGCAACTTCCTTAAGTGCCAGCACATTGTCATCCACCACGAGTATGGTGCTGTTTTCGTTTATTTTAAGTCCGCTATCGTCTGCCAGTATCACCCTGTTATTTCTGAGCAATTGCATAGAAGCTACGAATTTGCTGCCTTGATTAAGCTGACTGGATACGGTCACATCACCGCCCATCAGTCGGCATAATTGACGACTGATTACCAGTCCCAACCCGGTGCCACCGTATTTCCGCGTTGTGGAAGAATCTGCCTGAGAAAATTCGGTAAACAGACCTTCGACAGTCTCCTGGCTCATACCAATCCCGGTATCTGCTACTTCAAATTGCAATCCAACAGCTTCGACAGACTTTGCATCGCTGAGTACCTGCGCCGTGACCGCCACCCGGACACTACCTTTGCTGGTAAATTTAATGGCGTTTGAGCATAAGTTCAGGAGGATTTGATTTAGCCTGACCACATCTCCAATCAAATCCAGCGGCACATCAGGATCGATATCAATGTAAAAATCGATACCTTTATCCAGTGCAGTTTGCTCAAAATTGGCCTGCAAAAAATCCCGCACACTCATTAACGAAAACGGAATTTGTTCCAGCTCAATGGAGTTAGCGCTGATTTTTGAATAATCCAGAATGTCATTGATTACAATCAGCAAATGTTTTGCCGCAGATTCCATTTTGCTTAGAAAACCCGCCTGTTGCACATCAAGTTTAGTGTTTTGCAGTAATTGCGTGAGACCTATTACACCGTTCAGTGGTGTTCGTATTTCGTGGCTCATATTGGCTAAAAAGCTGGCTTTCGCCCGCGCCGCTTCCTGAGCATCGAACACGGCCTGCTCAAGTTGTTCATTTTGATCGTGTAATTGTTGACGTTGCTCTCGTAGGGTAGCGACTGCAGCATTGAGATCCGAGGTTTTCTCTATAACCTTGCGGGCCAGTCGAGCCTGCTGTGTCAAATTCAGATAAACAATAATAGCCAACAACAAAGCCATGCTCACACCGGTAAGCAACACCGAGCCTTGCTGCCACAGGCTTTGCTCAGGACTGCTGTTGGGGATCACGTAGAGCGTCCAGTTTCGATCGAAAACCTGCAAGTCAAAATCAGAAATATGGTGTGCGTGTTGCGTTTCAGGGGCAGCCTGATGGGCGATGGTATCTTCGGGAAAATAATAGATTTTGCCCTGTCCATCAGCAAGAGCATAACGAAATGTCTTTTGCCCGACATTTATCTCTGTGGCTTTGAACACCTCTTGTAAATACTGACTGGATGTTACCAACCCAGCAACTTTAGTTGTTCCATCGGAGCGCTTTTTCAGAACAGGCGAGATATGCACAAAAAAGGGAGTATTGGTGATTGCCTGCAATGGTTGAAAAAATCCGATCACGGTATTTTTTCGATTGGCAATGGCTCTGAAAATGGATGGTCCCAGCGGCAAATTATCGGTCATTTGTCGACCGAGAAAATCATCCCGTTTTGCTTCAGGATAGGTGTACTGAATAAAGGTAATGTCATTATCGCCCGTTGCCATTAATGGCGACTTCTGCCCATTATGTAAACTAAATAGCTGCAGCTCTGCGTAGGCTGGCTCTGTATTATTTCTGATTTTGTCCAGCAATTCAGGCAACTCTGTTTGTGCAACATTGGCTAAGATAGAAACCCTACGCCCCGCAGGAAACACCGGAAAGATTTGCTCGACAAATCCAGCAAATTCCTCATAACTAACCCAATCCGAACTGGCAAAAAAGTTAGCTACAGATTCCACCTGATACAATGAGCGCCTCAAATTAGCTTCTATATCCGCGGCCCGCTGCTCAGCTCGTCGCTCCATTTGTGCGATATTTTTTTCGGTGACGGCTTGCTGCTCATTGATAGCATAGGCCAACGTCAAAGCGACAGCGATAACAAATACCATTGTCGCGGCAACAAAAGGTTTAACCCTGATTTTTAGATTGCCACTGGAGACTGTCATTCAAATAACACTTCTATCCCTAATCCCAACTCGCGAAACGCCCCCTGCGCGCACAAGCGATTGGTGTTGACGTTAGTTCCTGGTATGGTAGCCCGCTCTGTACAGTACTGTTGGTCTGTGAGATTCCTTCCCCAGACGGAAACGCTAAGGTTGGGAAAAGATCTGGGGCTGTAACTCATTGAGCCATGTAGTAAATGCACCTGAGATTCTGAGAAACTCTCCTGCCAGGCAATAGAGTGGCTTCCTGCCAGGGCATGAATATAAGCATCGGTGAAATTGTAATGCAGGTTCCAGTTAAACTCGCCGTAATCCCCGGTCAGATGTTGCTGCAGCATTAAGCTCGCTGTCCAGGGCGGTGTATTGGGTAAGGTATTGCCTTTGACTACTGAACTTTGAAACCCTTCTCGCAGATGTTCAGCGACGGCACTGGTATCCAATTCAGCTTCTGTCACTTCTGCATCCACATAAGCCAGTCCAGCTTTTAAGGTGATATCTGCAAATAAAATGGCGCTAAGTTCAGCTTCAAACCCCTGAGATCTGGCCTCCGGCAAATTCACCAGAGAAGCGAATAAATCAGCCGGATTACCGGGGTTATATACCAGGAAGAATTGATAATCCTGCCAGTCATTGTGGAACAAAGCGACATTTAAACGCAATCGGTCATTCCACCACTCAGATTTAAAGCCCAGCTCTGCGGTAACAACGCTTTCCGGAGTCACCACACTATCCAACAATGCCGTATAAGCAGCGGTGGTGGGGTTGGAATTTACCGCACCCATTTTATAGCCCTTGGCCAGGTAAGCATAGAATTTAAGATTGTCTGAATACTGGTGAAAGAGCGATACCTTGCCGCCCCATTCGCGAAAGGTCTGATTGATATCAGCTTTGGCGGGGACACCGCCGTTGGCCTGATAAAAGTTATCAACCACAGAAAAACCGGCATAATCGCTTTGCACATCAAAGCCAGGATTGCCCAGACTGTACCAACCAAAGGTACCCAGAGGGAACGGCATATCCGCGCTATCCATCAGCATTCCTGCACTATTTACCCTGGGTGTTAAGCGCTGTAAGGTCCAGCGCCCACTGATACCTAAGGTGGTATCTTCAAAAATTGGACGTTCCAGTAACCCATACCCAGAGAAGGATGCGATATCATTGTTAACCAGTGCACCGCGATCAAACAAGGGGCCTTGTCCGGCGTCGTCAACGGCGTCATCCGGACGGCCTGGTCCTACCGGGTCAATAAAGGCTGTCTGCAAAATATCTCCCTGCTCCAGGGTGCTGATCATTCCCAACAACCAATGCCCATCGCTACTGTATTCAGACAACAACTGAAACTCTTGAGAAAATGACTGGGTATCTGTGGAGTTATAGGTGATGACCTGAGCGACACCTGACGGCGCGCCCTGAGCACTCCAATCATCCATACGTTCGCTGTCTACGGTCTCAAAAGAGGTGGTAGATTTAAACTCAACATTCTGAAACTGTTGCCGGTACAACAAAAAACCGCCATAAGCATCAATATTGTCGCGCGGATTATGCAGCTGACTACTCACCTTGGCTAAATCAAAATCATCGAGATCAATAACGTCACTGCTCTCAGCTACGGTCACAAAAGTCTTTACCGGACTGATTTGCCTTTGCTGGCCACCGTACAAAGACAGCAAAATGCTGCTTTCTGCTGATAAGTTAAAACTAAACTGGGACTTGAAGCCTTGTCGGTCAATATTGTGAAACTGTGAATCATTGCCTACATGGCTGGCAGAAAAACGACCATCCTGGCGGACGATATCCGCGGTCAGGCGCAGCGCAAAGTCATCATCCGGTGACGCAGCCAGAGTACCGGTAAATTGCTTTAGGGCGTCGCTGCCCAGATTAACTCTGAGTTTGCCATGTAGCTCTTCTCCGGCTAACGGCCGGGCAGAGATATATTTAATGGCACCGCCAGTGGTGTTTTTACCGTAAAGCGCAACTTGCGGCCCCCGCAGCACTTCAACCTGTTCAATATCCAAAAGACTGAAGTTGGCAAGCACAGGATTCTGGATGGCCACCTCATCGATATACAGACCAACGGCAGGAATGGAGGACAAATTGAAGTCATCAGTGCCCACTCCCCGTATAAAATAATTGTACACCCCTGATATAGAGCGATTGGCATTGAGGTTGACGATTTGTTCCGCGATTTCACTGGCCTGATCCATTCTAAAGGCATTGAGAGTGGCACTATTAACTGCGGAAACGGAAAGGGGAACATCCTGAATCGACTGAATGCGCTTTTGTGCGGTGACTTCGATTCTTTCCAATTCAGATTCTTGTGCAATGCCGCTTTTAAAGCTCATAAGCAGCACAGCAAAAACGACGCATTCAGGCAATTTATTCACTATAAACCCGCCTCCCTTTGCGAGATTGCTTTCACCAGTCAAGAACTATGTTAGACTCAACCCATTAAAAGGTAAAATAAACAACCTAAGAAGTTATTTGGTTAACAAGCTGGCCATGGCTTTGTTGAATACCGCCATCCAACGCTTGCTGTATTGCCCTTCAGGCATATTGTTCATTTCAATCACAGCGCGTTTTTTCGGACGTTTGCGATGGGTATCATGCGCACGTTGATGGGTCAGCGCATCGAAAGTATCCAGGATAGCCAACAGCTTAGCCCCTTCACAAATGTCTTTTTCCATCAACCCCAATGGATATCCAGAGCCGTCACAGCGCTCATGGTGTTGCATGACGATTTTACGCGCTTCGTTCCACTGGTCTAAGTGTTCCAACAACCTTGAACTCTTATAAACATGAGAGCGCAATAAATTGAATTCGACGATTTCCAGACGGTCGCGCTTGTGCAGAATGTTCAACGGCATAAATGCCATACCAAAATCGTGAACATAACAAGCCACCAGCAATTGGTCGGCATCAATGGGGCTGCCTTCCATCTTATTCATTAACAAAGCCAGTTTGGCGATCCTGTCGCCACGTCCAGCCCAGTACATGGAACGCGCTTCGATTGGCTCCATCAGTGCCCGGAAAAACACAATATCGGTCTGACGTTCTTTGCTCAGCTCTTTAATGGTGCTCTCGGAATCCAGCGGATTAGACTCTTTGTTAATGGCTGAGTCGTCTTCGGTATCTATCTCTTCATTAACGGATTCGGCGATCTCTGCCGGAGGATCATTTTCGGGTTTGGCATCTAAAGTGGGGTCTAGTAACAACACAGACTCCGCCAGAAGTTTCTCGTGATGCGGACCATTGTCTGGCTTGATGCGACTGATGTGTTGTACCAGGTGCTTAAATAACTGATCATCATACTGAGCGCTACCGCTGCTGATACAGCTCTCCACAAACAACTTAACCCGGTCTAAAGTGAGCAACACCAGATCGCTCATGGTGCTGGTGTAATTAATCTGGCCGTTACGCAGAAAATCTAACAGGTCTTCAACGTGCTGTAGAAGCGGAATTAACGGGGAGAAATTAACCATCCCCAGGTCACCCTTGATGGTGTGAATAGAGCGAAACAGAGCACGTTGTAACTCGTTGTCTTTAGGCTTGAGTTCCAGCTCAATTAAGGTTTGCTCACTGGCCTCGTAAAGCTCGTTAATCTCTTCGAGAAGATCACCTAAAATTTCTTCGTCCAAATCATCATGGGTAAAGGTTTGCATTAATCAGACAGCCCTGTTTTTGTAGTTTCTATATCGCGTCAGTTATTGTACTCAATACATTGATTCAGCTCCTGCAGGATAAAGTACAGGGGCTGTTTCGAGTATAGGTTATATCCTAAATCTTTGCATGACCAGAGTGAGCTTGCACAATCGAAATGCGATTTCTTAGCTCATCTGACATGATTTAGCAAAAAAAAGGCTATACTATGCTGCCTTTTGTTGTCACTGGAAATCATTTTGTTAGCTATCCTGCGCATTATTGCTTTGTTTATCAGTTTTATCCTTATTAATGGGATCCTCATTATTTTTTGTCTCTTGCGTCCCATGCATCGCAACAATGTTTATTCCTGCAGCATGCTCTACGCCACCATGTCGCGAATTCTGGGTTTAAAAGTTGTGCTTAAAGGCCGGGAAAATGTGCCTGATGAACCTGCGGTTTTTATTGCCAACCATCAAAATAGTTATGACTTACTCACCATATGTAAGGCGGTAATGCCCGGCACAGTTTCGGTCGGCAAGCGTAGTCTGATATTTATTCCAGTGTTTGGCTGGCTGTACTGGTTGTCGGGAAATGTATTGATCGACAGAAAAAATGCCTCCCGGGCAGCCGACACTCTGAGCTCTACAGTGGCCAAAATTAAAAAGCGCGGTATTTCGGTGTGGTTCTTCCCAGAGGGTACGCGCAGCTATGGGCGTGGCATACTGCCCTTTAAAACCGGCGCTTTCCGTATCGCGGATGCGGTTAAAATGCCCATTATCAGAGTTTGTGCCAGTAACCTAATCGATAAAATTAAGCTGAATCGCTGGGACAATGGCACCTTAATAATAAAAATCAGCGAGCCCATTTACATGGACGATAGCAGAGGCATTAAAGAGTGGTCGGTGTTATTGCGCGAAAAAATGCTGGAAGATTTTGAACAGGTGAACAACGAAGTCGCACAGCTGCCAAAAGCGCGTTAAACTTACGCAAAATAAAACCTCAAGAGATCGCTATGCCACACTCTAATAGCCTGCAAGACTGGTATCAGTTTAATGAAGAAACCCTCGAAGCCTTGATCAATGATGGCAGCGCCGCCGACAAAGATCATACTATCGAGCACCATATCGCCAGTAAGGACTTTGCTTTGCTGGAAAAAGCCGCAGTTGATGCTTACAAAGCCGGTTTTGAGGTAACTGATGCTGAAGAATTGATTCTGGACGATGGTGATGAACTTTTTAGTTTCGACGCCATTGCAGAAAGGCCACTGGATCTGGAACAGATCAACGCCGATACCAGTAAACTGGTCAGTATCGCGGAAAAGCACAAAGTCTTTTACGACGGCTGGGGCACCTACTTTGTAGAATAGCCATTACTGTTTTTACCCACAGATAGCTTAGCTAACCGTGCTTAATCTAATCTGGTTATCCTTCTTTTTTATTGCCGCAATTTGCGGCTTTTACCAATGGCTGGTGCTAGGCAATCAGGCCATTTTTACCGAGCTGGTCAGCGCCATGTTTGATATGGCCAAAGTGACGGTTGAAATCGCACTGGGTCTGGTGGGCGCACTTTGTCTTTGGTTGGGTATATTTAAAATTGCCGAGCACAATGGCTGGATTGCCAAACTTTCTAAATTACTGACACCACTGTTCCAACGCTTGATGCCAGAAGTCCCCGCGAATCATCCGGCGGTAGGCTCCATTACCATGAATTTATCAGCCAATGCACTGGGACTGGATAATGCCGCGACGCCGCTTGGCATCAAAGCCATGCATGATTTGCAAAGCTTAAATCCCAACAAAACCACTGCCAGTAACGCGCAGATCCTGTTTCTGGTATTAAATACCTCTTCTGTCACCCTGTTTCCGGTTTTTGTGTTCGTCTATCGCGCCCAACAGGGAGCTGCGATCCCTACCGATGTATTTTTGCCTATTCTTATCACCACCAGTTGCTCCTCAATCGCGGGGCTATTGGCCGTTGCCTTTGTGCAGCGCATCAATTTACTGCAACACACAGTGTTACTCTACGGCGCAATATTTTTTGCTCTGATGGGAGGCCTGTTAGTTTATTTTGTCACGCTGCCCGCGACATTAGTGGGTCCACAGTCTTCATTGCTGGCAAATTTGTTGATCTTCAGTTTTGTGGTGGGTGTCCTGTTTAGCGCCTGGCGGCAAAAGCTGGATACCTATGACTTGTTTATCGAGGGGGCAAAAGAAGGTTTTCAACAGGCAATCAATCTGATCCCCTATCTGTTGGCTATGTTAGTCGCTATCGGATTGTTAAGGGCCAGCGGGGCCATTCAACTGGTAGTAGATGGCATTGCCTGGCTGGTGTCTTTGGCAGGATTTTCGACGGCATTTGTAGATGCCTTGCCCACCGCACTAATGAAGCCATTAAGCGGCAGCGGCGCGCGCGCCATGATGATTGAAACCATGCAGGTTCATGGCGCAGACTCGTTTGCAGGCAGATTGTCCGGGATTTTTCAGGGTTCCACTGAAACCACGTTTTACGTGCTGGCAGTTTATTTTGGCGCTGTAGGTATCAAACACAGCCGCCACGCCATCCCTTGTGCCTTGATTGCCGATTTCACCGCCATCATTGTGGGCGTGGTAGTCGCCAGCTTATTTTTTGCTTAGAGAATGATTATGCGAATATTGTTACTTACCTTATTTGTTCTGTCACTTGTCAGTCATAGCGACGCCAAAGAACAACCCAAAGCCGGCAGTTGGCACAGCCTTGAAAACCAGTTCACCATCCCCGAATTATCCCGAAAGCGCACCTTGCGGGTGTATTTGCCCCCCGCCTACTATCAATCTGAGCGGCGTTTTGCGGTACTTTACATGCATGACGCGCAAAACCTGTTTGATGACAGTACCGCCTTTGCTGGCGAATGGCAGGTGGATGAAAACCTGAATGCATTGGCCAAAGATAAAGGACTGCAATTGATCGTGGTGGGCATCGACAACGGTGGAGAACACCGCACCACCGAACTCAGCGCCTGGACACATGAAAAATACGGTCAGGGTGAAGGACAGCACTACACAGATTTTATTGTGAAAGTGGTTAAACCCTACATTGACCAACATTACAAAACGCTGAAAGATGCCCAAAACACCGCCATTATGGGTAGCTCCATGGGCGGCCTCGCCAGCCATTATGCTATTTACCGCTATCCAGATGTGTTTAGCAAAGCGGGCATCTTTTCGCCTTCATACTGGTACACTGAGCAGGTTTTCCAATTCACCCAACAGCACCCGGTGCCACAACAGCACCGACTGTATTTCATTGTTGGTGGCCAGGAAGGCGAAGATATGGTGCAGCCTATGAATCAGATGCAGCAATTAATTTCCGAACAGGGACACCCACAACAACATATCCAGGCTAAAGTTATTGCTGACGGCCAGCACAACGAAACTTTTTGGCGAGCGCATTTTTCAGACGCAATAGAATGGCTGTTTAATCCCTTGTGAGGTCAACGTGAGCGCCACTGAAAACCACTATCCAGATATGGAATGGAGCACTGCTTCAGCTCAGGTACATGTGATTGAACCAGACTTTTTTATTCCTGGTCTGAACCGCGACAGAACAGTGCGGGTATATCTGCCGCCCGATTATCAGCAATCAAATAAACGCTACCCAGTGCTTTATATGCATGATGGTCAAAACCTGTTCGACGAGGCCACCGCCTATTCCGGGGAATGGCGGGTTGATAAAAGCCTGAATCTGATGGCTCATCACCAGGAGCTGGAATTGATAGTGGTGGGCATCGACAATGGCAAGCAGCACCGAATTACAGAGCTTAGCGCCTGGGACCATGAAACCTACGGTAAAGCGGAAGGTCAACTGTACCTGGACTTTATCGTGCAGCAGCTGATACCCCATGTTAATCAGCACTACAGAACCATTTCGGACCGGGAATATACCGGCATAATGGGCAGCTCAATGGGTGGTTTGATGTCGCATTTTGCCATTCATCGTTATCCCCAAGTGTTTTCCAAAGCGGGAATACTATCCCCTTCTTTTTGGTATTCCCATGAGGTATTTAGCTTTACCCGACAGCAACCGATACCGGCCGATAGTCGCCTGTACTTTCTGATGGGCAACGAAGAAGACAAAGCCATGGTGGATGACATGCACCATATGGTGAATCAAATCGCAGATGCAGGACATCCCTATTGTAATCTGGTCAGTAAAACCGTACCTGGACGGGGACACTCAGAATCATTTTGGGCAGAAGAGTTTCCCAAAGCGGTAAAATGGTTGTTTGGTGAGCCAGTCTAACTCAACCAAACAACCATTTTTCGTTAATACCTAAGGCTTCAGGGTCAGATGCACTTCAGTGTAGTATAGGTCTGTCAGGCCCTCATAGCCGGAGTCACTACCTATCATGATCCACAGTTCTCCAGTGGGTGAAGACTGAATTTCAAAGCCATCTGCTTCGGCGATTTCAATGGTCTTGATGCCGTATTCAGTACCTTCACAATTAGCCCCCTCAGATACAACATTGCCGATGACCATGGCATCATTGCCTGGCTGAGACTGGTTGCCTTTGTCGATATTCATGTAGAAATCTAACTGCTCAGGCTCTATTTCGGTGGCTCCCAGTTTCATATAAACCGACTCACCCGGTGCGCCACCAATGCCGATACAATCGGCACCAGCATTGGACATAAAGCTGATAGAACCGTACAGCGTATAATCGGTGTTTTCGTGTAATCCAGCCACTTTGCCTTTCAGGTACATGAACAGATCATCACTGCGGTTCATACCCTTTAACCGGAAGCCCGTTTCTCCAGATTCATCGGGTAAATCGGCGATTTCAGCCACCAACTCGTAGATGTCGGCATCATCCACCGGATAATCAGAAAACCCTGATTTCCAGCCCTGTTTGCCATTTTTAAACTCGCTGGTTATAGACACCGGCTCTGGTGTTGAAGGTGTATCCGTACTGTCCGAACCACAGGCGGTCAGCAAAGCCAGTGCAGATAACGATAAGTAATGCTTCATGTGTATTCTCCTTTTATTTATGGGGCCTATAATAAAAAGAGCTGAGAGTAATTATCGTAAGAGATTGTTTTCTAATTGGATTAAAATGTTACCGAAAGATGATTTTTTGAGCAGCCTCAAAAAGGCTACTCACAAATCAAAATACTGGGTGAAACATTTGTACAATTGCGTTCCTCCCAACACACTGGCGGAAGGGAAGTGTAAAATTGGGATTAAATCACAGGGCGCGGTGATTTCACTGATAGCGCGTTTGTCTTCCAGCTCGTCGATATTTAAGACCCTGGCCATTAGCTCATCCCGCTTGATGAGTTGGCCGGGCTTTGCCAGATACTCCACAATACCGCCCATCTGACTGTACATGATTTTATAATCTTTCAGGTAAACCGCATGGCGCTGCATTTCTTGCGGCTGACACAAAGGCTCGGTAAAACAACCTTTAGCGGATAAGTAACTCAGTATACTCCTGGCATCCTGCTCGCCAGCCTGAAAATCAATTACTTCCTGAGAGCCCATTTCCACCGTGAAGGCTTCCACGCCAAAGTGCCAATCCCGCTGCGGAAATTTAGCCTGCAATTGCTGTTGCAAGGTCCACCATGGACAAAATGTGGCTTCGTCCAACGCACCGGCAAATACATTGGGGATCAGGATGACATGGGGAATATTAAAGAAGCGCGCTGACTCACGGGCATATTCAGGCACATATATATGACGGGTGGACACAGGCCCATTGTGTAAATCCAGTACTATATCGGCATCAAAAGCAAAGCGTTGCAACTTGAGATTGAGTTGTTGCGCCAGGCCTACGCCCCACTCCCTGGCGAGTACTTCATCGATACCTGTTTTGATGTGCTCCCGAAACTGCTTCTTCAACAAACTGATTTCAGTATCTTCTTCCACTTGCCGTACAAAACTATCCAGTAACGCCTGGTCGTAATGATAGGCCCGATTCCAGTTTTGACCGTTTACCGGATCAAATCGGCCGAGGGTATATTCTCCCGATTTAAGATTGCTGCCCACCGGGTTGCAATTTGGCACCAGGATGACTTCACCTTTTAACGACGCCGATTGCAGCGCCTGAATCAGATGATAAATCACCACATTGCCCTGTACCTCGGCACCGTGGATCGAGCTCTGAATGTATACCTTAGGTCCGGCAATATCACTTTTAAAGCGATACACAGGTACGTTTAGGTTGCGGCCAGAAACATTTTGCGCCACCACCATGTATTCTTTTTTAAACTTAACGTGAGATTTCATAAATCATGAACAGCACTACTTAAAGTTGAAATTACCTTGCCACGGAACTAAAAATAAGCAAGTCGAAATGAAAATCTATGACGCTTTTTTTATTGCTTACAGCCTTAACGCTAAAACCAATTAATCCTTAAGTATGATACACATAGCTTTACTTATCGGGTATGGTGCAGATAAATAATCCTGGATTTAAACGTGCACATTGTATGAAGCGGGAGGTGCCACATGATGAAACCACAAATGCCTCACAATGAAGCCAGACGGATGGCACTGGTTAATCAATTGCATATTTTGGATACCGAGCCGGATAAAGAGCTGGACAAGATTACAGCCGCTGCACAGGCGTATTTTGATGTGCCCATTTGCCTGGTGACTATTGTGGATGAAAATCGACAGTGGTTTAAATCCAATGTTGGACTCAATGCTTGTGAAACCGAACGCGATGTTTCGTTTTGCGGTCATGCCATCAACCATGATGAAACCCTGTATATTCCTGATGCTAATGAAGACCTGCGATTTCGCTCCAATCCGTTGGTGCGAGGAGAACCGTACATTCGCTTTTACGCCGGCGCTCCGCTAATTTTACAACCGGATCTGCGCATAGGCACATTGTGTATCATTGATCGAGTCCCGAGAGAGTTGTCAGAAGAGCAATTAGCAGCACTGCGCGACTTTGCAGATCAGGTGCAGTCCTTCATGCTGTCGCTTCACGAGCAACAGCATTGAGTAGTCGCCAATAAACGGAAGAAATTTATCTACCGGAAATGTTACTTTTACCTGAAGTACTCGGCTATAACTAATAAAGCAGCGATAGAACGCTAAAAAACAAAGTACGGGGACAATTGATTGAAGTTTAAAAAGCGCGGCACACTGCAAATACTGGCGACCTTCGCACTGGTTTACATCAGCTTTTTTGTACTGGAATACCAAAGTCTGAATCGCGGCGCCAATCTAGCGCTTCAGGAAATTTTACTGTCCCCGGAAAGCAATAGAGAAACACCCTTTGTCATCATTTCTGATATCGAACAGCACGACACCCCAACTGTGCCAATGGATATTGAAGCCAAACTCAAGCTGCTCATTGACAATGGTGCAGCCAGAATTTTTTGGGTATTACCGGATACGCCCCTGGATGACCAGCATAGGCAGTTAATTAACCATCCCCGAGTACAATCAATCAAAATACCACAGCGCAGATTTGCATCCGATGGCCAGCAAGTGTACTTCCAGACCAGTGACTGGCAACCTTCAGCTGGCTTTCTGATTTCACCTTATCAGAACGATGGAAAAGCCTGGACGATCCCCCAAGGCTCAGGGCAATTTAAATCACCGGTTGCGGCCTTAAATCCGACACTTTCTGACGGCAATCAGGCGCTATTCATTGACTATACCCGGGTTTCGCTTAATTCAGCGGTTGTAACTCCTGCCATGATGGCCCAACCTGAAATACTAAAACCCATACTCAATGGCAAAGAAGTTTACATCATGCCGGCCTTTGATCTTTTACAGGCCACAATCTGGACGCCCTACAACACTTCAGCGATCGGCTGGCACCCGATACAGTTTCATGCTGCGGCGCTCAACGCTTACGAAAATAATCTGTATAAAACAGAAGTAACCATCACCTTTCGGGCCGCGTTAATATTCAGCCTGATGCTGGTATTAGCCAGTGTCTATCTTGTTAGTCCCTCCAGCCTGAAACGCATCAGCACCTATCTCGTTAGCGCAGTAATATTGATAGCCAGTGTCCCAATTGCCGGGTTATTGGGTTTTGTCGCTCCGCTTTTGGAGCTGTTCAGCAGCATCATTATCCTGTTGTTCACCCTGGAGTGGCGGCTGAGTGGTTATCGCCACAAGGCCCTTAAAAACCTTAGAGAGCAGGTAGAAAACGAGTTCCGAGCCGCATCAACACGCAGCGAATCAACCAAGGCATTTTGGCAAAATATCGCCAATATGGTGTCGCAAAACCTGCAACTGCAACGCAGCATATTTCTGGAGTTAAAATCAGGAGATATCAGATTAACAGAGATATCCGCTATCAACTGCAACCTTGCAGATATTCACGAAATGCGCAGAGATATCCGCAGAGAACCCTACGAACAAGCGGTAAAAGATAAACAAGCCCTGGTGATAAACCGTCCTTTTTTCAAGCAAAAACAAGACAATGAACAGGAAATACTGGTGCCCTTTTACAAAGGGACTCATGTCCTGGGATTCTGGGCCTTAACCACTTTCGAACAAGACCAGGAACGACTGAAAATATTACTGGAACAGGTGAATCAGTTTGCGATTCATATAAGTACCCTGTTAAACCTGCAGCAACAATCCATTAATCAACAACGCAGTGGATTTATCAGTTCAGCCAGACTGGCCAGTGGCGAGAATCAAAGCATTAATTTTGTCGCCAAAGGAACTTCATACTTGTTTGAACAGTTAGAGTATCAAAGGGGCCTGCATTCCAACCTGGCAACGCCATTAGTCGTGTTTGATATTTTCGGCCGCATAAACGTTGAAAATACGGCAATGCAAAAGCTGGCCGAAGAACACAATTTTAATCGAGACAATGTCAATGCCTATGAGTTTTTGAAGGTCCTATTGCCCATCAGTGACGACAGCGTCAAAAACCTGATCAGGCAAACCACACTGGAGCAAAGCCGCAAGCGAACCCGATATTTCACCACCTTAGGAACTGGCAAGTATGTGGTGGTGGTGTCTTCCTGTCAGTTTGATAGCAGTGCGCTGTTCCAACCCGAATTGCATCTGAATCTGAATGGCCTGATGGTGGAAATTTACGATCTCAAGGAAGTACAGGCATATCTGGAAGTTGAACGCGGCCTGCATGACCATTACATGGTGCACATTAAAAATCGCCTCTCCACCCTGCAGATGGGCTTGCTGCAAATTGAGCGCAAAGCCAATATGCCGATGATCAATGAACTGGCCACTTACCTCAATATCGAACTTAAAAAAGCCGCTGACCTGACCCGTCGAACTCACTACTTTATGAACCGCATGTCTGACCGAGCAGACAGTAATGCTATCCCCTTTAATCCGCTGGATATCCTGGAGCGACAAATAGAGCAATGCCAGGCTGCGCAACAGGGTAACAGCGTCTGGCGAGATGTGACATTCATTAGTAATCTGCCTTCATTTGCCACAATGGGATTAGGCTCCCCAGAGAGTTTCGAGCAACTGCTGATGCACAGTTTCAGGCTTTTAGCCGATGACGCCATCGCCCCGAAAAAGATTCAAATTACCGGCAAACAAGTGGTTAAAAACGATGCCGATATTTTGTATCTGAAAATCGAAAGTGAAGGTTACGGTCTGCCCAATGAACAACTGGAAAAAATGTATCAGCAAAACGCCATTATCGGCGAACAAACCCTGCTCTCAGAATTATTAATGTCCTTAAAATCCGCGCAAGATGCAGGCATCGATTGCCGCCTGAAATCCCGAGTGGGCAAGGGTTATCGACTTTCCATCCTGATAGAAGGAATCAACCTCAATGACTGACAGTAAACGAACCGTACTTCTGGTGGAAGATCAGCCCATGTTAGCCATGATGACGCAAATGTGGCTAAACGACCTGGGATTATCTGTAGTGGTTTCAAACGATGGCTTAATGGCCAAAAGACTACTTGAGAATCAACAGTTTCACTTTATCGTCACCGATCTGGTGATGCCAAACCTGGACGGTGCAGGACTACTGGAATGGATGCAGAGCGAAGGACTAACCACGCCAACCATAGTGGTAACAGGCATCAACGATAGCAAAGAACTGGCAAAAATTAACAGCTACCCGTTTGTCAAAGCCGTGTTGGAAAAACCCTTAACACCCGAACAACTGATTGATGCACAAGTTCTGTTAAATGCCTGATTTCCTGCAACTTACCCTTTTCCCTCCAGGAGCATTACAAAGCTCCGTTATCACCACTGTTTGGGTGGGGGTTTGTGTTGTGGTATTTCTCAACGCGCGTTTTGGCACCACGTTGGCGGGACTGGTGGTGCCTGGTTATCTGGTGCCGTTGTTTTTCGTCAACCCCGCCAGTGCCTTGGTGGTATTGGTTGAAGCCTACATAACCTATGGTCTTGCCTGGTTACTGGCCAATAAACTCATGGTGAAGTTTGGCTACTCGGAAATGTTTGGTCGGGATCGATTTTTTGCTCTGATACTGCTATCGGTGTTGGTGCGCATATGTCTGGACTTTTTCGCCATTCCAATGGCCATAGAGTTTAGTGGTGACTGGTTTGGTGAATATGATTTACGCAACAACTTGCAGAGTTTTGGCCTGATTATCGTGGCCTTAATCGCAAATCAAATGTGGATGGGCGGCGTGATCAAAGGCAGTAAGTCCCTGTTTCTATATCTGGGACTGACCTTTTTAATTATTCAGTGGCTACTCATTCCGCTCACCAACTTTAACATCGGTGGCCTCAACTATATGTACGAGGACCTGGCCACGTCCTTATTATCCAGCCCTAAAGCTTATATTATCCTGTTAACCACGGCCTTTATTGCTTCTCGCATGAATCTGCAATTTGGCTGGGAATTCAACGGCATACTCATTCCAGCTCTGTTGGCACTGCAGTGGTATCAACCAGAAAAATTACTGTTCACCTTTGTGGAAGCGGGCATCATTTTGATGCTGGGTTTGTTAGCCCTGAGAACCCCATTGCTCAAGGGGATCACCTTCGAAGGCGGGCGCTTATTACTGCTGTTTTTCAATATCGGCTTCTTGTACAAAATACTCCTGGGTTTTGCACTGATTGAGCTGATGCCCACCGCCAAAATATCCGATTACTACGGCTTTGGTTATATCGTATCCACACTCATCGCCATCAAGATTTACCAGAAAAAAATTGCGGTCAAAATGGCTGTCAGTACCGTATTTACCTCTTTTGTGGGTATCGCCCTGGCCACTGTTATCGGGTTTGCGCTGACCTTGTGGACGAATGACAACACCTTTATGCCTGATGCCGAACAGCGGCTTCACGTTAAATACTCTGAGGAACAAGTCAAAGATATCTACGCGGAAATACGACCAATATCATTTTTTTCCGACATCCGTCCCACCGAACCTGGCTCAGAGCAGGTGCAACAGTTCGCCTCGTTAATGCAAATAGCTGCAAAGCTAACCCCGGATAATGTTGCATCACACCTGAAGCAAATTGAAGACATCGGCAATCAAATTAGTGCCGATATCTGGATGCTCTCAGATGAGGTTCTGCTTGTTCACAAAGAAGGGATTGGCTTCTATGCCATCAGACTAAAGCCCCAATCTCAGCTTGTCGTCGAAGTGACTCGGGCAAGAGCTGAATTAGGTTCCGCCACTCTTGGACTGGCGCTTTTTGAAAAACTACAGAGTCGGGCGCTGTTTATCGATTTGTCCTACCAGCTGCAAAGCTCAGGGGAATATGTATTTGATTCTGGCCTGCAGGACGGCTTTTTCCAGGCGGCCCACCTGGCCTTTAGCCATCACAACGTATTGCAACTACGAGGGGATCTGAAATTAACCGAAAGGCGCAAACAATTGAGCCGAGCCTCACTGGAAACCAGCAACAGTTTGCAGGTATTGCGTACCTTGCCTCAAGATATGCCCCTCGACCTGCTCAACAGTGTTGTTACCGATCTGCAAATACAGTGGCGGGATAATCTGGCTTCACCACAATGGCAACACGACCAGTTTGGCATCGCCCAGTTGCGCTTGAATAACCGCGAAATGCGCAGCGCTCTGGCGCGCATAGAGGTTTATCAGTCTGACGCCCAGGAAAACCAGGTAAACAATGTAGAGGGTTATTTAATCTCCTGGTTACTGGAGCGCAAAGAATACATCGCCAAAAAAGGGAGCAATGCCTACCAGGTTCCCACTGAGAATGAACTGCTGTTTTGGCATCAGGATATTCTGATCCCCCTGATGTCCTGGATAAAACAGTTTAGCGACCAGGGGTGGACACAGCAAAGCCGTGACGAATTACAACGCCTCAACTGGCAAGCCGCCAGTGTCGGGTACGAATTTCGGGTACTACAGCAACCTTTGTCGGGTAAAGAGTTCTTGATTATTGAAGAGCAGCCCATGTGGGCAGAGTCCAACCAAAGAAAAAATTGGGCCACCCTGGTGGTTAATCTGACAGCGCAAACGGATTATCTGGTTCAGGTGCCCAATCCCTTTTATGACCGCACCAGCTTTGAATTTGGGGCAGCGCTGTTTAACAAGCTTCAAAATCGCTTTTTACTGTTATCCGGCACACACCCATGGGCCAATCCGGATGGCAGCAGCAATGTCTCACTGGCAGGAAACCGCCATACCCTGTTTCACATGATGTTTATGACGATAACCAGAGAGTTTGAACAACAGCGCCCAACACCTGTGTTGATTCGCAGCTTTTCCTTCCAGGAGTCTCGACCATTTCCGGAAGAAATGGCGATGGTGAGCCTGTGGCGCAATATCAACCAGTATAATCCAGGCCCACAAACACAAAACTTGTTGCATGAATTACAGGATCTGGGTCTCAGCTACCGCTTTGTTAACGGTGACTTTATTACCTCGCCCTATTATCAAAGCACCAGTCAGCAGATCGACTACCTGAACTACCTGGCTCTGGATCAATATGTCACTATCTGGTTGAGCCCGCTTATCAGGGACAGCTTTAAGGCCACGGAGGCCATCAAAGTCGAAGAGCAACACGCCCGATTGTTGGGTATTCCGGTATTTAGGCGTGATATCAGAAGCTTTAACCTGGCCCACAACAACAGCAACTACAATACCGGCATCATTCATCCGGCTTTGCTCAGCTACGCCAAAACCCGCAATATCCATAGTTTTTATAAAGCCTACGAGCAGTTACACAATGCGCGTCTGGGATATTTGCTGGACAGCTCAACACTGCAACAATTTATTCTGATTCTGGACCAACAAGACAATATTATCTCGGCCATTAACCTCAATAGTTTAAATCAGAAAGCATTGTCCTCCTCCTCTGCTGATGCGCTGAGTCAATTTGTAGAATCGCGCTACCTGTGGTTATTGCCAGAGGGAGAGTTAGCAAAATGATGAGAATACTACGACATTTATTGCTGTTTACCCTTGGAATAGCCGCGTTAGCGGTTATTGTACAATCCCTGCTTTCAGACAGTGGTTTACAGCGGGTTTCCCAACCCATCCCCGATGATGTCGATCTGGATATCTCCAGAAGCTATATTCTGCCCTCAGCTAAAACTCTGGAATACAGACTCACCCAATCTCCTGAAAAAATCTGGCTTTCTTCAGCTGCGATATTATCAGGCGCTGACAACAAAACCGCCCGTTATCCCTATCAGCTGCGCGTACAGGTACTCGATAGCAACGACAAAGTCCTGTACGAAAATCAGTTCCACCACCATGCCCTTGCCATTCGAAAAGTTGAATTAAAAGCTAATCAGGCGTTAGTGCCGGAAGCCTTTTTAAATAACTCTGACGTCAAGCTGGCGGCCATGGAAAACCTGCACATCAGTCTTCCAGAAGGTGCAACCAAATTAGTCATTTCGCAGGTGGTCAAAAGTACCAATATTAAAGAAGTGGCAGTGCGCGCCTATCAACATGTACAGCGCAGCAGTCGCGTGGCTCCAATTGATCTATGGCAGCGGTTATCAGTCAAACAAAAAGATAACTTGCTGCAGTATTACCCCTTTGACGTGACATTTTTAAGTGACTATGAAAAAGCCAATCTGGCTGAATTCCGCTGGCAGCCCTTGGTCCCAATGGGCGATGAAAATAAGGATTACCAATCCCTGTTAATTTACAAAGTGCCACTAACCGCTATCGCCACCAAAAAGCATCTGTTGAGCCAATACGAGCACCACGCCGATGCTTACAAGCAGGTTTCGTTTCCCATTGAAGTTGCCGGGCAGTATCGGTTTGAAGGTGAACACGCCTTTACCGACCGCCCATTTACCCTGCATATGAGCTGGTTTAACCTGGACGATTCCCTGGAAAAACAACAATCTTTTCACTTCTCTGGCAAACAGTTTCGAGAAAGTATCGCTTTGAAACCCGGCCTGGTCAGTTTTACTTCATCGGTGCCGGTTTCGATGTCGCTATTCGCGGAATCTGGTTACGTTCAGGAACACGATCACTTTGCGAATACGGTGATCCTGACACCTGAGCAGCCCCTGAGTTTTACCTTATCTCATGGCGAAAACGCCATTACCCCCTATCAAATCCAGGCCAGAGTCTTTGCAGAGCAGGCTCTGGCTACGGGTCCCAACGCGAGGGTTCAGGTAAAGTTATTGCGAAATGGTCAACCACTGCAGCAACACGAGTTGCCTTTGTCGTATCTGCCGGAAATAAACAAACAACTGGCCAATGAAGAATTTTTTAACTGGCTGGGGCAAGAGAACACCCTGTATTTGCAGGCGTCACAGGATGCCAATAGCATCGAATTAACCAGCACTCAACCGGTTTTGGTATCGGTTTTCACCCGTCTCGACGACATGCCGTCGATGCGCACCTTGCCGCAAGAAAAACGCGACTGGTTTGACTATCCCGCCGGAGTACCAGACTGGTTTGCTATTCGCCCCGATAGCTGGGAACAACAAATCAACTTGGGTAATTTACGAGTGTTAAAGAATTATCACCGCAGTTTGCTGGCTGAGCGACCTGATGTGGATCCCGATGAAACCTACCAAACATTGTTAAATGATTTCAGCAGATTGACCTTGAGTGATCTGATGGTAGAAAACCCTTATCCGGGTCAACCTGTTGCATTGGAGGAAAACACTGCCCTGAACTTTGCTCCTGTCACCCAGTTTCCCAGCTTCGTCCCGCAGGACAACCTGACTAAGCCTCTGGCAGCGCGCTTATTTTTCAATCGAGAAACTGACCAGCCAGTTCAGATTAACTGGTATAAAAATGAACAACCACAAGTGCCATTCTGGATTGCCGGTAAATGGGGGCTGGTGGATGAAGCCACTATTGGTCAGGCCCTGGATGGCGAAATCCGGTTTGATTCACCCGGCGTACAATGGTGGCGAAACGGCCTTCCTCGTCAATCCACTCAATGGCAACAGAGACGAGCAGTTCTGGTGAAAAGCGGCGAGAGTTTAAATCTGAACAACATTAAACAATCTCCTCAGGAAATGCTGTCTTTTGTACTTTATCAAACCAGCACCGAGCCGGTCGTGCTGGATGTTGCCATTACTGGTGCAGAGCGGGACAGCGAATACAAAGAGGCATATACCCTGCTAAAACGACGCTATCAGATTAATCCTACTGAGCGCTACGACGGTTTTCAGTTATCAGGTAAACGCACCATTGTCAGTCGCCAGACTTTTTCGGTATTGCTGGAGGAAGATATAAAAAATTCACCACACCAGATACAAATATCCCACCAACAGGGTGACGATGTTTATCTGTCGATAGTGAAACGGATAATACAACCCACTCCGATTATTGAACGATATCGCAGTGAACTGGAGCACTAATGCACAAGGTATTATTGGTCATATTGTTATTTATGGGTTTCGCCTGTCACGCTGTGGAATTTAATGAAACCACTTTTGAGCAGGTGAAAAATGATATTAAAGCGTTGTATAGCGGCACCGCTCCGACGCAACTCAAGGTTTTACAGTGGCAGGAAATCGAAGGCAAAGGCTATCTGCGCACCAGCGATGACAGACAAGGCGAACTATGGGTACACCTGCCATTAAAGCAGGACGCTATCAGACTGTTACAAATTCCCCATGCCTTTTTTGATTTGCACACCAAGCAGATCGGTGAAAGTTGGTTTGACTTGCCAGCCTATAACAATAATCGTCCGGACATTTTAATGCTGAACACCGAGCATCGCTACGAAACCAAAAACAGTGATATGTCCCGTATCCAGTATTCGTTGTTCTCGGCGGTTGTCGCCGCCTTTATTGAGCTGGATAAGTCCGTTTCGGTAGTGCAGTTACACGGCTTTAACCCCACGGTCCGCAAGTCCGACAGCGGTACTGCCAGCGATTTTATTCTGAGTAACGGCACTGAAATCCCATCGCCGGGATTCCTCACGATGCAAAGTTGTCTGCGGGATAACATGGGCTTATTAGCCCGTATCTATGGCCGTGACGTCTTCGAATTGGGCGCCACCATTAACCCTGTTGGTAAATTAATCAGAAGTAAAACCGAACACCAGGTAAGCTTTTTGCATATTGAGATGTCAACTTCAATACGTCAGGCTTTTGTCGCTGATGAACTTCCGGAAGAAGTTATATCGTGTTTGCTAAACTGAAGATAACAGTTTTTCTGCTTGTAGCGCTTGTCATAGTGCTGCCTGCGCACGCCCGGAAGCAGGTAAATGCCCCTCCAATAAATGAACGGATAGTTAATTGGGAAAAGCTCCGAATTGATGACCATATTTTAACGGAAACAAAACAACACTTTCCCTTCAGCAACCGATACCTGACGTTAGACAGCCAGGAAAAAGTCACGGTATTGTTACCAGAGTCCCGGCATTTTTATATGCAATTTTTTGACGAGGACGGCGAAACAATCACCCCTGAACGTTTCTTCAACGAACCGGAGTTACAGCATCATCAGCTAAGATTATTATTGTCAGAAACCCCAGGTATCAGTCAACAATACCAATTCGACCCACAAAACGCGCTGCTTCCCGCCGTTAATCTGGATCGGGTTATACAAATTACTAATGACCAGGAACATGAAATTCGGGTGGCTTTGTTTAGTGGCCAGGAAAAAAGCCTGCAAAATTTTGCGCCGCTCTCCTGGTTAGCTCCGGAAGACACCGACAGTGAACGTTTCAGAAGCAATGATCAGCAATTCAACGATTTTTACCAGACTCAAGAAGCCGGAAACATCAACCTTGAAGAAAACCGGGATTATTGGCTGGAATCGCTGCAGCCCAGCAGTGAGCAATGGCAAAATACCGCGGTAGAGTTTTTGCAAATTTCTGCGCAAAATGGTCAGGCCGAGATACTGCCTGTATTCAACAACCGTTCTGCCAAAAAGCGCATAGAAAGTGATGCTGAGACGGTTACCAATATGACCGCGACGCAATTTAAAACCAACAGCGATACCGAGATCAGCATTGTGTCGACAGCACCCACCCGGGTAAGAATCCAGTCGATGCAGGCAGACTGGTTATTCGAAGACAACTATCAGGAGCTGAGTGCCCCTGCCGTTGCCCAAAAGAATCAGGAAGTTGCCATCCATTCCGACTGGCACCAGCAACAGTTTTCGCAACTCACCTTTAACCCAACAATTAACAGCATGGCACACCAGGCTATTACCCGCTGGATGGTGGAAAAGGTGCTTACTGGCACAGCAGTAACCCGGTTGCAAGAACAGAATGTACAGGGCGAAAGACTGGTCTGGGATTTCGAAACGCAAATCACCAAACAACCGGATCTCGCTGAGCCACGGATTAACATTGCACCACCCAATGCCCCAGAGACTTTCGCTGTTTTAAGTCAACAAAACGCTATTTCATTTCAGCCAGCCCATGACCAGATCAGCAATAGCATCGCTATCGAGGCGTTGGTCAATGCCCGGCAAAGCAATTCCGGTATCAGTGTTTTGGTGGATCAACAGCCCTTTACCACATTGCACTTTTTTTCGGATACTGAGCTACATGCCTATATACGCAATGAACAATGGCAACCCGGCGACACAGTAACCAAACCAGAAACCTACATAGCCCGCCAAACTCTGTATTTGCCTAAAGGCTGGCAAACCCTGACCCTGGTGGCAGAACAACAGGATATTCCAGTCAGAGCGCGATATCAGGCACTTCGCATACCCAAACTGGCCCGCCCACAATGGCAGGCGCTGCTGCAATTGCCCGGCGAAGAGCGCGAGCAACAATTAGCCCATCATCCGTTGTGGCAAGAGTTTAAGCGTTATCAAGCGGTAAAAGGATTACAGTTTAATGGCGAAAACGTACCAGAGATGTGGCAAAACTGGTTGCAGCAACAACGCATCAGCAGTGCCATATTGGATCATCCGGTGATAGCCTCAATGCCTGAAGCCAGGCGAATCCAAAAGGCTTTATTAACCCCGAAAATGCAGTCATGGCCATTCTGGGAAGGATTATTCGATGATTTGCAATTAGCCGGTTGGCAAAGCTACGGGGAGAATCTGCTTAAAGCGCTGGTGTTGTATCATCCCGATGCTACTATAAAAAATGCGGCTATTGCCCGTTTGTTGGCCCATTACCAGGCCACAGACAATTTGGCGGAGCAAACCAATCTGCTGATTAGCGTCAGTCACTCAGAGTCATTACCACACCCCGTCAAAGACAGTGCTCAACTGGCACTGGCTAGTTTATATCTGACCCAGGACAAGCCCGAATATACCCTGTTTACTTTGATGAACACTAAGGACAGCTTTGCCAAACAGCACCTGATGGAGAGAGCTTTATTTCGGCTTCATCCGGTATTGCCAGAAATTAAGGACGAGCCTCAACCTTACACACCGTCGTCCATATCAGCAGAGAATAAAATCGTATCTGCCGCTGAGGATTTCATTGCGCAATTGGATAGCAAAGCGGTAATACAGTTGTATAACGTGGAGCTTCAGGTGCCTCAGAAAAATTATCTGATCACGCCTGAGCAACCTCTAAAAATCACCCTGTCCGGGGCAACGAAGTTACACTTCACGGCACGCCAATGGTTTACAAAATCCCATGTTGAAGATGATTGGCTAACTATCAGCCAGGGACAGCAGAAATTCAGATTACCGGTTAACAATGGTGAGTTTCGCAGTGCCACATTGCGCCATCCAGATGCCAGTGTCGGCGCAGGCCACAAGTTTGCCATCACAGCAGACAGCAGCGGTGTCATCACCATTGCCACAGCAAAACACCCTGTGGTCGTCAATATTCAGCAATCCATTGCGGAAACACAGCGGCAATTAGTCCATAGTCAGTGTGTCAGGGAAGAAACCCAACACTACCAACAAGATTGGTGGTATCACCCAGACAAGCCTCAGTTTGAATGTTATTACTGGCATACCAATGCAGCACAATTCAGCGAGTTTGCCGTTGCAGCAAATTACCTGCCCTCGTTAACCGAGAACAACCAATCCCTGCTGAATGCCCTTTATCAGTTTGAAACGGAAGCCACACAACAGCAGCTCAATCGCATTAATCAGTTGGCGGCCCAAAACTCAGACTCTGCAATGGTGCAGATGCTGCTCAGACGGGCCAATAAAAATGTTACCTGGGTGGCATTAAACTATCCCATACAGGCTAAGAAGTTCACCTTCTATACCAGCGATACCAACGAACCTTTGTCGCCGGATGCATCCCGTAGCCGCTTGCTGTATGCCCCTTATAAGCCAGACTGGGAAAAGCTGGCCGCTCAGAATAATCTGAATTACGAACTTGTGGCTAAAACGGGCGAAGAATATCGCCTGTTACTCCAGTCACAACAACACTTATTTCAGCGGGAAGCAAAAAGTCGAGTAACAATTAGCCTCAATGGTGAAATCCATAATACCCTGGTGCTCAATACCGGTGAGTTAAAAACCCAGGCGTTGCCATTAACACCGGGCAAACACACCCTGACTTTGGCCACCGATTACCTGTCTGGGCAAAACGCCGTCATAGCGAAGTTGCAATTCAGAACTGGCCAGGGAGATTGGCAAGAACAACCCCAGGATCTGAGGTTGCGCTTGTTTCAGGCGGATAGTGCTGAACCTTTCCAGATCTTCCTGCCCGAAGACAGCTGGTTGCGAATCGATAGTTTTGATGAGAAGGGATTGGCAAAACATCAGTATCTCTATGCTGAAAAAGGCATGTTTAACTGGTTTGATGAAAACCCCAGCTATCTGGGGCACCGCATTTTACAGCTTAAGCTGACGGACGCGCCGGCGAGTGCCACAAACCCGGATGTGATCCCATTGGATTTATATCCTTCTTCGGACTTGCGAGGTGTGCAGATTATCGCTGCCAGTAAATTAAAGGATAGTGGTACCCAAAAAGATTACAGCTGGGGTGTCGAAGGTAGTATCAGACAACAGCGCTCCACCAGCGAAGATGCCGCACAAAACAATCGCTACCAGCAGATACGGCTGTTTTTCCGTGATAGCGATGTTACCGGGCGCTACTTTTACGGCAGTGAACTGGCGGTGCGTCGCTATCAATCGGATTTTCGTACAAGTTTGCACGCTCGATTCGATTGGTGGGATACCATGTGGCTGGAAAACATTGACTTACACCTGGGCGTTTCCGTCAACGCGCAACAGGGTTATCTGGACAAAGACTGGGGCTGGTCTGCCAGGCTGAGTGCAGATGCCCATTGGCAATATGCCATTAATCGCCGTTTTTACAATCGCATGACTCTGGGAGCATTTGTTAACCTGCTGGATTCAGACAAAACACCTGATCAATACGCCAGTGCCGTCTATAGTCAATACAAGCTGGATCACAAATACGGCTTTTCACTGGCCGAGAATATACGTTACAAGTGGTACCATGATTTAGAAAGCTGGGCTGATGTTAAGGTCACAAGCAATGAACTATCTGGCAGTAAATTACTAGACAATATGGCACTGACTTTAGGTTCCCGAATCTATTATGAAGGCCTCAGTGCCGAAATTGGATGGCGTTGGCAAAAATACTTCAGCGATGCGGACAGAGTTGAAAAATCCTTTGAGCAACGACTGGGAGCCGGTCTGGAATGGTTTAACTGGCAATCTGACAGTCACTTGCGACTACGCCTGGGATACGAGCGCAACCTTACTGATAGCGAAAACTATTGGTCATTACAGCTTAGTTATATTGAATCCGGCCACAGAGGAGTTTCCGATTATTTGCCGCAGACGCTGGCATTTTCAGCCATACGTGAACAAGAGGGACTGTTACATGCCCTGGAATTACAGGCAGAGGATGAAGCGCAACAATGAGTATGGCATCTAAATCCAGAAAGTCTGAATTCCGCAGTCAATTGCAAACCGGATTGAGTGAATTCTGGCAGAAGATATACAACGGCTATATTGAACAGCTCAGCGCAGAGTGGTCCCAACAGGCCGAACCCGACCATGCCGCCAATTCGGCGGAAAATTTGCAGCTTGGGATCAGTCTGTTATGTCAGTCATTACAGGGTATTGAACAGCGCCTGAATTCGCTGCGCAGTCGTTATCGCATTTTTAGCACCGAAATCAGCCAGGAGTCTGTGAAGGATAACCGGGATGAATTAATCATAGAATTCTGTCGCTATTTGGGGGGCAGCAATTTATCCGGTGATCGCAAGGCACTTTCCCGATGGCTGGACGAAGATGCCATCAGTGAACGCTGGCAAAGTCGCATCAAAGACCAGGAGTTTTACGCTAGTTTTGTCATGGGCAGAATTGCCGCCCTGTTTGATCTATTGGCTTTTTCCGGAGCAGACATAGACCTGCAGGCCTACTGGCAAAAACTCAATATAGAGAATCTGCTAACCCCCTGGATCCGTTACACTTTTGAACCTAAAGTGCAACTGGCGGCATTTAAAAACCTGAGTAGTTTAATGGTGTCAGTGCACGCTCAGGACTCCCACATTATCAGCTCTGAATTGCTGCGTTATACCTATCGCTTTTCACTGGACAACAAGCAACAACCAGAATTACAGGTTGAAGCACTTAACCTGTTGGCAGTGGCTGATCTGAACAAGGCGATCACGCTCATTCAGACCCGACTAAACCGCAAAGAAGAGCGGGACCAGATTTTCTTTCGGGAAGCCATCGCAGATGTTATTTCGCTGCACTATCTCAACAAACCAGAAATTTTTGAGCTCAATCAACAGTTGATACTGGATCCAAGCCCTACTGTGCGTCAGAGTGTTATCCGCACCCTGCCACTTTGCGACGATGATAAACTGGTGATGTTGATGGTTGCCAGACTATTACAGGATGAAAGCGACGCCGTATATTGTTATCTGGTCACCCAGTTGCCGTTTATTCAGCACTTCAAGATCAGTTTAGCGTTGCTCACCAGAGAACTACTCAAAGACCACAATGAGCTGCGCCTACAGGCAATTTTGCAAGCCATCGTAAGTTGGCATAATCAGTACTCGGCTAAAAAGGATGATAAACAAGCCGTAGCCATCAAATGCATGGATGAGTTATCCCAGCTAGCACAGCGCCATAGTTCTCCCCGCATCCAATACTTAGCCATAGAAGCAAGAGAAAAAGTCTGGGCCAATCTGCAAACCGACTTAAGCAAGCTATTACGCCCTTTATTAGCTGGCGGCTCAAATGAACGTATTCCTCTCAATGACGCACAACAAGCAGCACTGGCCAGTGAACAGGGAAAACGTTGGCTAGCCGCCCATATCGGCCATGGATTTAGCATTCAAATCAAAAAGCGTCACTTACAAATTGGTGAAGCCATGCGCTTTCGCTTCTGGCGCTTCTGGCATGAGCTGTTTCATCCGGCAACCGATAAACGGCAACATCACAGCCATCTCAAAGGGCGTCATTATGACAGCCGCGAGATCATCCCCTCTGCCCGCCTGGCAGAAGTGAGTCAAACCACCGTACCGGGTGAGCCTCTGCACATGGAAAAAGAAGGTCATTGGCGACCATTCCTGCCGTTAGTGGATCAACTTATTTCAGCATCGCAAAATGCTGGCAGAGGCAACAGTACCTTGCTGTATCACGCCGCAGGAAAAACCGAAATCAAACCGCCCTCTGGACTATTTAAAAATCTAAAGGCCCGCATGCTGCTCAGCCTGCGTTTCAGACATTACGCCAGGTTGCGCAACATAGATTACGATTCAGACAGTCCCGGCGTTTACGTCAGGGCGCTGGAAAAATTGGGATTTAGCATTAAATGCAATGGCCATTTAATGGAAGGCACTGATGCCCCTCTTCCGCCCACCCCCGCAGTCGCGCGTTTTTTTGATTTGGCACTGCCGCTTACTGTGGTTCAGTTTTACCAGGATTTTCAACGTTATTTTGTGTCCGTTTATCAAAATACCATTCAACACATTCTGGTGTTTTCCCTGGGTTAAACAGGCCCGCAAACAAATCCCCATGACGATTGGCGGCTGGGGAACCCGCGGTAAATCCGGGACGGAACGTTTGAAAGCCGCACTGGTGAATTCAGTGGGTCTGGCCACCGTTTCCAAAACCACCGGCTGTGAAGCCATGTTTTTATACGCCACCCGCTATGGCAAACTGAAAGAGATGTTCCTGTTCCGCCCCTATGATAAAGCCACAATCTGGGAGCAAACGTTTGTCACCCGTCTAGCAGCCAAGCTAAAGTCTGATGTTATGTGCTGGGAATGTATGGGCTTAACGCCGCGCTACATCGACATTCTGCAAGGGCAATGGATGAAGGACGACATGATCACTCTCACCAACTGTTTTCCCGATCATGAGGATCTGCAAGGCCCGGCGGGAATAGATGTGCCTCAGGTTATTGCCAAATTTATCGGTCCAAAATCCAGGGTGTGGACCACAGAAGAAAACATGCTGGCCTATCTCGAACGAGAGGCACACACTAAAGAAGCCCATTTAACGTCTGTAGACTGGCTGGACATCGCCACGATTCCGGAAGACCTGCTGGCCAGATTTCCCTATGAAGAGCACCCGGCCAACATAGCTTTGGTGGCCGAAATGGCGAAAGAAATGCAACTTACCCGCACCATGGCCATTAAAGAAATGGCTGATCGGGTAGTACCAGATATTGGCGTACTACAGGTTTTCCCCTTTGCCAATGTGCTGGGGCGCAACATCCGATTTATCAACGGAATGTCCGCCAATGAGCGTTATGGTGCTCTGGCCAACTGGAAGCGTCTGAAATATGACAACCTGGACCGTCAGTTAAACGCCGAGTTTAATCTGGTCACGGTAATCAACAATCGGGCCGACAGAGTGCCTCGTTCCAAAGTATTTGCACGATTGATAGCCAGAGAATTTCCCGCTCATCGACATTTTGTAATTGGTAATAATCTGGACGGTTTTAACATGTTTGCCAGCGAAGCCTGGCAAGAGCGACTGGATGAAGAACTCAACTCGGAACTTAGTGGCGAAGAATTCAGGGACCATTTCCGTGAGTTGATGCGTTTTCTGTTAATTCCCCAAACCGAAACCCAACTGCGACAGTATATTGATAAGCTGTGGCAAGGCAGCGTCAGTCTTCCACAGGAATTAAACGAATTACCTTTAGTAATTCAAAAAGCCCTGCCAGAGCAACTGGATGACTACAGCAAGAGCTATCTGGCTCGCCTGTTGACTCAATACCAGGAATGCCAACAGATTCTGGAGAACGATAAGGTTCAGGTTGACGAAGCAATGATAGAAGCCGCCCATGAGTTTTTCGTGGCGGCGTTTCAACACAAATTATGCCTGGTGGATGACTATTACATCAGCGGTGATCAGCTCAACCAAACCATCGCCGCCTCTGTGCCGGCAGGTATCGACACCGATATTTTAGGTTTACAGAATATCAAAGGTCCGGGCCTGGACTTTGTATACAGTTGGCAGCAGTGGCAGAGAGTTTTCGACTTATTGCACAAGTTAAACGATGACTTTGGCGAAGAGTTTGACCAGGCCATCGCCGATTTAGCGGCGATACCGGCATTTACCTGTCTTGATCAAAACGGCGTAGAAAACAGTATTCAGGCCATTAATCAGGAAAGTCGCAGCCAGCAGGAGGAAGTTCGCTTTGCCATTGAAAAGATCAACGATAACCTGCTCAGACAATCAGCAAAACAAACCCAAACCAGCTCAACTAAGCAGTTCTGGAAGCCTCTATTCAATGTCATTGAAGAAGTTGTGGATGTTTTTGACGCCATCAGTCGTGGCAGAAAGGCCAAGCAAATTCTGAAAGATCTTGCCACTCAAAGGATCAGCCTGAATAAAGCCGCCTGGTTGCTAATGAATATTAACAAACGCCAGAAAGGCGGTTGGTTGAGTTCGGACAAGTAGAGTTTAACCGGGTTAGACTTGAGCTAAAGGGATTTAGTGAATGCCGATTTTGCATGAGCAAAAAATCGGCCAGTCGGACAGCGGTGGTTGAATTAAGACTCATTGTTGGAATAAATTCCAACCTACAAATAATCCTTGTTGCCCATCATCAGGTTTTACCTGCTCTTTCGGCTTATCTCGCGAAAGGGCCAGATTTATCCGTACTTCGAACACAACTGCAGCAGGCTGTCTAACAAATTTATTGTGGGTGTCTTCGTTAAAGTTATTCGTTAAAGTTATCGGCGCTCAGACGATATTTTTATTAGAGCGCAGTGGTTGTATCTTACAGCAGTGTCAGTTTGACAGCCCTGTGCTCTGATTTTGCTTTTCTTAGGGGCGATCCCCTAAAACCCCCCTTTGCCCTTGGCGCGAGAAAACATAATCCTTAAGCGCAGCACCTGAAGACCGTCAATGAAAGTATATCCCTATACTTGCATCGACTTGGGCAACATCCTTGTTGCCCATCTTCAGGTTTTACCTGCTCTTTCGGCTTATCTCGCGAAAGGGCCAGATTTATCCGTACTTCGAACATGTATCGGCTGCTTATTCAGCAAGCTCGTTGAAATTGGCGTTTAACTTGATCCACTCCACTACTCTACATTTTTGTCAGATTCGCGTTATCATAGCGCCACTCAACTTCAAGTGATTACAATGAGCATCCATGCCAGTTTCGCGTTTTTTTAAGTCCATTCTGCTTTTAGCTTTGCTGTACACAGGATTACCCGGTTTTGCCTCTGCCAACGAGGCTTTAGCAGAATTGCAGTCTCAATTACAGGCGGTTGAGGAAGATGCGGTTGCTTCATTAGCCATTCGGGTAGACATTGTTAAAACCTGTTGGCGAGCCTGCCCAGAAGAAGCTAAAAACCAAGGGTTAACAGCACTATCACTACTGGATTCTCATCCGGATCCGGAGCTGGAAGCACAACTGCTGATCTATTTACCCAGATTGTATATCCGCGAAGGTGACTATCAGCAAGCACAGACACTGGTTACTCGTGGTCTGGCGGCAGCCACTTTAGCTGGAAACACCCGTAAACTGGCCAATATCCAGTTTAATCAGGCTATTATCTATTCTGACAACAACAAATTTATCCTGGCAGAGGATGCCTACCAACGACTCTATCAAACCTACCAAGCGCTGGAACACGCCAATGGCATGGCCAGTGCGCTCAACAATATGGGGCGCATTAATAACCGCCTGCACAATTACGGTAAAGCCCTGCAACAATATCAACAGGCATTAGCGATTTTCGACAAAGAGAAGATCACCCACAATTACGCCAATACGCAGGCCAACATCAGTGAAATTTACCGTTTTATTGGCGAATTTGATAATGCCGAAGAAGCTATTGCGAAAGCACTTGAGGCCGTTGATAAAGATAAGTTTCCGGACATATATGCATCAGCCTTATCGAAGCAGGCAGATGTATATATCGATACCTATCGCTTCGATAAAGCGGAACAAGCTCTACTCGAATGCGTTGCTATTGCCGAGCAAAAGAACCTGCAATTTGTGCTTATACCTTTCTACTCAAAACTAACCCGGGTAGCCATTGAATTACAGAACTTAGACAAAGCTCAAAGCTACTTCGACAAAGCAGTAGATTGGCTCCCAGAGGGCAGCAAAGTACAAGACTACAGAGATGTTACCGAGGCAGCAGCGTCATTAGCCATAGCCCAACAAGACTTTGAAAAAGCGGCAGAATTATTAATGCCAGTGGTTGAGCAAGTGCGTGACGGCGATACCTCGGATAGTAATTTAGCTCTGTTGGATAAAC
>JYMV01008226.1_pt1 | contig 39166 bp, 33 predicted proteins | sample 338911 | NCBI WGS metagenome assembly JYMV01 (sample SAMN03354496, study PRJNA234377) | hydrothermal vent metagenome | biome: Deep sea; feature: Hydrothermal plumes at the Eastern Lau Spreading Center, Western Pacific Ocean; material: Seawater | place: Tonga | collected 2009 | depth 2000 m m | reverse complement strand
CAGGACAATGAAACCCGTTGAGGACTCCAGTTGTGGCTAGCGACTAGAGCGTCGAGCGCGCTGTTTGGATTTGCGCGTTTGTTGGCGCGGGTTGCGTTCCATGGTTGGTGTTGCTGCAGGTATTAGCTGATTGTCGCCATCACCGATTAGTTCGGCCCGATTCATGTCGCGCAGCGCCTTGCGCAAGACGGGCCAGTTTTTCTCGTCGTGATATCGCAAAAGGGCTTTTTGTAAACGACGTTGATCGATGCCGCGGGGAACGGGGATTTTGTCGTCCTTATAACTCAGTCGCTTTAGTGGGTTGCGTTCCGAGTGATACATGGCGGTCGCCAGCGCCATCGGTGACGGATAGAAGTTTTGTACTTGATCGACGCGCATCTTCCGTTTCTTCAACCACAATGCGAGCTCGACCATGTCTTCATCTTCGCAGCCAGGATGAGACGCGATGAAGTACGGGATCAGGTATTGTTTCTTTCCCGCTTCCTTCGAGAACTGATTGAACATCTTTTCAAACTTGTGATAGCTGCCCATGCCCGGCTTCATCATTTTTGACAGGGGACGGTCTTCACTGTGTTCGGGCGCGATCTTAAGATACCCGCCGACATGATGGGTCACCAGTTCACGTACATATTCGGGATCTTCAACCGCGAGGTCATAACGCAGTCCTGATGCGATTGCGACCCGTTTCACCCCGGGTATGGCGCGCGCCTTGCGATATAGTTGCGTGGTCGGTGAGTGATCGGTGATCAGATTCTTGCAAATGGTGGGATGCACACAGGACAGGCGCCGACACGACGCCTGAATCTTGTCATCTTTGCAGTTGAGCTGATACATGTTGGCGGTTGGGCCGCCAAGGTCAGAAATGGTGCCGGTGAAGCCCGGGGTTTTATCGCGGATATTCTCGATTTCTCGAAGGATGGATTCCTGCGAGCGACTTTGAATGACACGACCTTCATGTTCGGTAATCGAGCAAAACGTGCAGCCGCCAAAACAGCCGCGCATGATGTTGACCGAGAAGCGAATCATTTCGTAGGCGGGAATATTGGCTTCCCCATAGGAGGGGTGTGGCACGCGTTGGTACGACAGATCAAACACGCCGTCCATTTCGTCGGTCTGCAACGGGATGGGTGGCGGATTCACCCAAACCTCCCGGTTGCCATGACGCTGTACCAGAACATGAGCGTTGTGCGGGTTGGACTCCTGATGCAGGATGCGGGACGCGTGTGCATACAAGGCCGAATCGGCACGAACTTTCTCAAATGACGGTAGACGGATGTAGGTGGTCTGCGGGTTTAATTTTTCCTTGGCCTGTAGCGGCATGGGTACGATTCGAACCGGCACTCCTTCCTGGTTGTCGCTATCCGGAGTTTTCTGGATGTACTCATAGGGACTGGTAAGTTTGTCTATCTGTCCGGGCCAGTCGATACGGGTCGAGTCGATTTCGGTCCAACCCTCTGGAATGCCGCGACGAACAATAGCGGTTCCTCGGATGCTGGAGAGTTCGTTGACGTGTTTACCACGCGCTATTTCGTGCGCGACATCGGCGATGGCGCGTTCCGCATTACCGTAAAGCAAGATGTCTGCGCCCGAATCAACCAGCACGGATTGACGAACTTTATCGCTCCAGTAATCGTACTGTGCGATACGCCGAAGGCTGGCCTCAATGCCTCCGATGACGATGGGTGTTTCGGGGCTGGCTTCGCGGCAGCGTTGACTGTAAACAATCACCGCACGGTCGGGACGTTTACCACCTGCACCGTCGGGCGTGTACGCATCGTCGCTGCGCATTCTCAAGTCCGCAGTATAGCGGTTGATCATGGAGTCCATATTACCGGCAGACACGCCCCAAAACAGATTGGGTTTGCCCAGCGCCATGAAGTCTTCGGTTGATTGCCAGTTAGGTTGCGCGATGATGCCGACGCGAAAGCCCTGCGCCTCGAGGAACCGTCCGATCACCGCCATGCCGAAACTGGGGTGATCGACATAGGCATCACCGCACACAATGATGATGTCGCAACTGTCCCAACCGAGTTCGTCCATCTCCGCACGTGACATGGGCAGAAACGGCGCATTGCCATAACATTCCGCCCAATAGCGGTTGTGAGAAAAAATGTTGGGTGCAGATATGGGCATTCGAGTGTCAGCAAACTTTACATAGTTAAGGCTCCCATTATACACCAGTTTTTATAACCATATGAAATTAAAAGAAAAACCAATATTGGTACGGTTGTTGCTGTGTATAGGGGTAGTAGTAATGATCAGTATGAGTAGCGATATGTCTGAGAAATCCGAATTTTTGACCAGCTTTGTGGATGATCTGCTGGAACGTGCCAGTGCGCTTGGTTTCACCGGTGAGTTTGATGAAGAGACTCACTTGTTTTCTGCCTATGCGGCGGATGGGGAGTTTATCTGCTCATTCAAGGTAGACGTGGCCGACAACGAAGATGCCTGGGTCCAAGATGCTATACAGAGCGTTGATCAGGACGTGCCAGAGGGTGCAGTCGTTCACTAAACCCCGCCGGGTCGTTCGAGATTGTTAGGGCGAGTCCATCTTGTATGGGCCCGCCTTTTTTATGTGATGATGGGTATCCATGGAAACACCAGAAATCACCGAGCTACTGGATATCGTCCGGCGTGCCACGCAGCAAGAGTTGTTGCCGCGTTTTGGCAAAATCCAGCGTGACTATAAATCTGACCGCAGTATCGTTACCGAGGCTGACTTGGCCATGCAACACGGCATCCGCTTGGAACTGGCATCGCGCTGGGATGGTTTCCCAATGCTGGGCGAGGAAATGCCGCTGCAAGCACAGCAAGCATTGATCACAAACTCAACGGATGGATTGTGGGTAGTTGATCCCATTGATGGCACTAGTAACTTTGCGGCCGGTATTCCTTACTGGGCAGTATCGGTGGCCTGGTTCCACGGTGGGGTAGCGAAGCTTGGCCTAGTCTACGATCCGGTTCGTGACGAGGCGTTCAGCGCGGGGCTTGGTCAAGGCGCGCGTCTAAACGGTCAGCTTATCGAACCGTCGTTGTCTCCCGAGCAGTTGAGCCAAACCATTGCAGCGATTGATTTCAAGCGTTTGCCACCGGCATTGGCGACACGTTTGGTGCAAGATAATCCGTACAGTTCACAGCGCAGTTTCGGTTCGGTCGCCCTCGATTGGTGTTGGCTTGCAGCCAACCGGTTTCATATCTACTTGCATGGCAAACAGAATATCTGGGATTACGCCGCAGGAAACCTGATCTTTTCCGAGGCCGGGGGGTATGCGACAACCCTCGAAGGCGATCTCGTCCCGATCGCCTCAGTCGAGCCACGCTCGGCGATGGGGGCGCTTGATTATGAGTTGTTCAAACAGTGGTCGAATTATTTACGGGGTTAGTCAACAAACGAACAGCAGTAGTCCGTCAGGCTTTTCAACTCTCCATTAGAGAACTAGATGGTACGGCTGGTAACATCGCCATCAAAATAAACATTGGCATTGCGCACGTAGCTGTTTGCTCTGCTCAATAATCTGTTCCGTGTGTGCGCGATCGCGCTTGTTTGGTTCGGGATTATTACCCGATACGATCTGGGTTTCGGTCCACAACGGGACACCGCCGTTGCGGACGTTGTAAATCGAAAACTGGATGAAATGGTTGCCGTCGAGGCTATTGCCCCGGGATCGGTTAAATATCCCTAATAGCTGATTGTGGTGGGGGGCGGGAGACGCCGGTGCGGCGACCGCGAGGCACACAATTAACGCAAGAAACCGGTGGTAAGAACAAACAGGTCAGAGTCGATTGATCTTAGCTGACTATAACCAGATCATGCAGCCGGTCTCGAATGGGTGACAGAGATTCGCGTGAGTTGGGTAGGCGCGGATTTTATAAAATTGCAGTCCGGCCATGGGTGGGTCAAGTGCGAGCTCAAAAATAACCCGGCCATCATCGGTGTTGCCACACGCGTTTAATTCCAGTCGCACTACCGTTTCAAAATCCCGCCCTTCTGATTCGGTGCCCACCAGACACTCAACGGTGATGTCGTCGACCTCAAGCGAACCCAGTGCGGCGGCAACGCGAATGGTTAGATGTTCGCCAGCACGAATGCATTTGGGTGGATCGTCGAGCGAGGTCAGACTAACGTTCGACCAGTTGGACAGAATCTTCTTTTTCCATTCCGATAGCTCAGTGGCAGACACGCCATTGTCTGTGCCCAGAACCCGGCCTTGCTTTGCGGCGGGCGCATAGAAGTCCCGGACGTAATCCATCACCATGCGCTGGGCATTGAAGCGTGGGATCAGTGTGGCCATTGACGTCTTCGACAGGCGTACCCATTTACTCGAATAGCCGCGATGGTTTCGATCATAATAGGTCGGAACAATTTCGTGTTCCAACAACGACAGGAGTTCGTTGGCCTCTTCCCTGTCGCGGTATTCCGGGTCGGTGTTCGGTGCGTGCGGTACGATCGCCCAGCCGTTGTCTCCCTGATAGCCTTCGCCCCACCAGCCATCCAGTACACTGAGGTTGAGCACACCATTGATGCCGGCTTTCTCACCAGAAGTGCCGCTGGCTTCCATCGGATACTCGGGCGTGTTGAGCCATACGTCGACACCACTGACGAGTCGGCGTGCCAACGCCATGTCATAGCCTTCTGCAAGAATAATCCGCCCCTCAAATTCAGGTCGTTGCGAGTACTCGTGAATGGTCTTGATCAGTTGCTGTCCTGGCAGATCTTTTGGATGGGCCTTGCCAGCAAAAATCAGAACTACCGGACACTCCGCATCGTTCAGAATGCGGGCCAGTCGCTCAGGATCAGAAAACAACAACGCGGCACGTTTATAGGTGGCAAAGCGCCGGGCAAATCCAATTGTGAGTATGTCAGTGGTTTCTGGCTCGATAAACCGTGTCATACGATTGGTGCGAGCGCTACTGTACCCGTTACGTTGCGTCTGGCTGGTGACAATTTGTTTCAGCAGGGTAAATAACTCAGACTTCAGTGATTGATGCACACTCCAAAAGCTGTGATCCGGGACGTCGTGAATGACGTTCCAAAATTCAGGGTTCAATAGTTGCGTGCGCCACTCGCCGCCATGGCGCATGGTGAGCAAGTTGATCCATTCGTCGGCGAGAAAGGTTTGTAGATGCACGCCATTGGTCACATGACGGATTGGGTTCTCAGCGGCCGGAATTTGTGGCCACACGTAACCCTCCATGCGAGATGCAACCTCGCCATGAATACGGCTCACGCCGTTATGGAAGCGCGAGCCGCGCAAGGCCAATGCGGTCTGATTGAAGCCACCCGAATTACTGGGGCTGGATCCAAGACTCAGAAACTCGTCCATATCCATGTTAAGTTCAGATACAAAGTCGCCAAAATGTTCCCGCATTAGATCGTGATCAAAAATGTCATGACCGGCCGCGACCGGTGTGTGAGTGGTAAACACGGTGGCGGCGGCAACCCTTTCCAGCGCGGCATCAAATCCCATACCTTCGCGGACACACTGGCGACAGCGCTCGAGGATCTGGAACGCGGCATGGCCCTCGTTGATGTGCCACACCGTTGGCGAGAGCCCCAGTGCGGCCAACGTGCGTACGCCGCCAATGCCGAGAACGATCTCTTGCAGGATCCGCATCTTTTTATCGCCACCGTACAACTGGTAGGTGATGGATTGATCGTCCGCGCTATTGATTTCGAGATCGCTGTCGAGCAGAAACAGACGGATGTGACCGGCACGTGCCTCCCACACCCTGAGCGCGACGCGGCGACCGGGTAGTTCCACCTCGACTTGAACGTGATTGCCGTCCGTATCGGTGGCATGGACCAGTGGCAAGTCAGAAAAATGCGTGGGATGGTAATGGGCGATCTGATTGCCATCGCAATCGATAGTCTGGGTAAAGTAACCGAGCCGGTACAACATGCCGATCGCAACAAAGGGTACGCAGAGGTCGCTGGCGGCCTTGCAATGATCGCCGGCTAATATCCCCAGCCCGCCGGAGTAGATTGGCAGACTTTCATGGAGACCAAATTCCGCACAGAAGTAGGCGACCAAGTCTTGGTCGGGAACCAGGTGCTCGTCAACAATCGGGTTTGACGCGTTGCGGTGGTAGGAGTTGTAGGCCGACATCGCGCGGTTATAGTCTTCGAGGTAGGTATGATCTTCGGCCAGTTCATTCAGGCGATGCTGACTGACGCGACGTAAAAAGACCATCGGGTTGTGACCGCAGGCTTCCCACAGTTTGGCATCAAGGCGGTAGAACAGACGACGGATCTTGCTGTCCCAGCTATACATCAGGTTGCCAGCAAGTTCTTCCAGACCTTTGATCGGTTCGGGAACGGTAGGTTGAACTTCGAGGCTAAATCGGGTGCCATTCATAAGGGAAGGATCCAGAAGAGAAAACTCAGTAAACCCGGTGAGTATAGGACACCTAGCCCACGAGTGTGGGCAAAATGGTACCGGGAGGGGGACTTGAACCCCCACAGTGTCACCACCGGCGGATTTTGAATCCGCTGCGTCTACCAATTCCGCCATCCCGGCCAAGCGTATTGCCGCTGCGCAGTATACCGGTCAGTGTGGAGGGTAACAAACCGCTGTTCGATGGAGGCGGTAGCGGTATAATTTCGCGATGCAACGTCAGGACTTTCATTTTAATTTGCCGGATGAACTCATTGCACAAAGTCCGCTTGAAGGACGTGGAGACAGTCGCTTGTTGCGGGTGGATGCGCAGGCAGGGGTGTATCAAGACGGCCGGTTTTTGGATGTGATTGATTTGCTGCGGCCGGATGACTTGCTGGTACTGAACAATACACGCGTCATTCCAGCCCGACTGTTTGGTCACAAGCAAAGCGGAGGGAAGGTAGAAGTATTGGTAGAACGCGTGCTGGCATCCCATCAGGTGCTGGCGCAGGTGCGAGCAAGCAAAACGCCCAAGGATGGCAGTCACCTGGAATTTGATCAGGGTATTCGCGCAACCGTACTGCGACGTGAAGCGTCGTTTTTTGTGTTGGAATTTGCGGGATCAGAGCCGGTACTTGAGGTTTTGCAGCGTATTGGGCATATTCCGTTGCCGCCCTATATCGAGCGTGAAGACGCGGAGGCCGATCGTGAGCGCTATCAAACGGTTTACGCCGAGGAGCCTGGCGCGGTGGCCGCGCCGACGGCAGGATTGCACTTTGATCAAAGCCTGCTCGACGCAGTGAGTAACAAGGGCGTGGGGTTGGCGCGAGTCACCCTGCATGTGGGTGCGGGCACGTTTCAGCCCATGCGTTGTGATTCGATCCTTGATCACGTGATGCACTCAGAGCACATCGAGGTGAGTCAGACGGTCTGCGATCAGGTCCGCGAGACGCGGCAGCGAGGTGGGCGGGTCGTGGCGGTCGGTACCACCAGCGTGCGTTGTCTGGAGTCGGCCTGGAATGGTGAGCGGCTGCTGCCAGTTTGTGGCGACACCAATATCTTCATCTACCCCGGTTACGAGTTTGGTGTGGTGGATGCATTGGTGACGAATTTCCATCTGCCAGAATCCACCTTGATGATGCTGGTCAGCGCCTTTTCCGGCCAGGATTTGGTGATGTCGGCTTATTGCCATGCCATCGCGCAGAGATACCGGTTTTTTAGTTATGGCGATGCGATGTGGATGACTCGAAAATAATGTAAGTGATTAATTTCAGACAAAAAAAAGCGCGGCAAATGGGGGAGCCGCGCTTAAAAACTACTACCAAGGAGGAGGTAGTTGTCTGATGAACGAGACCAACTTTAGAGATCAGGGCTGTGGAAGTCAACAATTAACATAAGTAATAACCGAGTGTCTAGGTGTTGGGGTCGAAATCAGACCTATTAGCTAGTACACCGGTAGTCATGGGGAAAGGCCCACTAGACAATTAGCTATGAAATTTTACCTGAACCCATCCTCGGGCTCCGCCCGCGCGGCAGAACTGGAATTTGACCGCGGTAGCATCCGCACCCCGGTATTTATGCCGGTGGGCACCTATGGCACGGTCAAGTCGATGACCCCGGAGGAGCTGGAAGCCCTGGATTTCGACATCATCCTCGGTAATACCTATCACCTGATGATGCGGCCGGGTACCGATATCATCGAACGCCATGGCGATCTGCATGATTTCATGCATTGGCACAAGCCGATACTGACCGATTCGGGCGGGTTTCAGGTGTTCAGCTTGGGGGATCTGCGCAAAATTACGGAGCAGGGTGTGACCTTCCGTTCGCCGGTCAATGGCGACAAGGTGTTTCTCGGCCCCGAGGAATCCATGGCAATACAGCGCTCACTGGGTTCCGATATCGTGATGATCTTCGATGAATGCACCCCGTATCCGGTTGAGTACGCGGACGCCGAGGCCTCGATGGAGCTGTCGTTGCGCTGGGCGGCGCGTAGCAAAGCCGCGCATGGCGATAATCCAGCCGCGTTGTTCGGGATCGTTCAAGGCGGTATGTACAGTGATTTGCGCCAGCGTTCTGCGCAGGGGCTGCAAGAAATCGGCTTCGATGGTTATGCCATTGGCGGTTTGTCGGTGGGCGAGCCCAAGGCCGAGCGCGAACAGGTGCTGCGCGATCTGCTGCCGCTGCTGCCGCAAGATAAACCCCGCTATTTGATGGGCGTGGGTACGCCCGAGGACATCGTTGAGGCGGTGCGTCTTGGTGTCGATATGTTCGATTGTGTGATGCCCACGCGGCACGCCCGTAACGGTTATCTGTTTACTAGCACCGGCGTTGTACGCTTGCGAAACAGCGTCAACCGGACTGATACCGGCCCGTTGGACGAGCATTGTTCGTGTTATACCTGCCAGAATTACTCACGCGCCTATCTGCGTCACCTCGACCAGTGTAGTGAGATGCTCGGCCCGCGCCTCAATACGATCCACAATCTGCACTATTACCGGCAATTGCTGCGGGGTTTGCGCGAGGCGATTATGCAAGGAAATCTGGAAACCTGCGTTAACAAGTTCTATAGGCTCAGAAGTGGTCAGAACGAGGAAACCGCGGTCTAATTTCAGGTGGACCAGATTAATGTATCGCGGCGTCTGCGTGTGGCATAATGGCACGCTTTATTCTCAGGGGACCTCTCGATGAGCTTCTTAATATCTGACGCGATGGCCGAAGCCGGTTCGGCGGGCATGCCGCAGGGTGACTTGATGGGTTTTATCCCGTTAATTGTCATTTTCATTATTTTTTACTTTTTGCTGATTCGCCCACAGGCGAAGAAGGCCAAGGAACACAAAGCCATGGTCGCAACTTTGGGGAAAGGTGATGAAGTTATCACCAGTGGTGGGCTGATTGGCAAGATCACCGTGCTGGGTGATGAGTTTGTTACGGTTGAGGTCGCCGATAACACGCAGGTGCATGTGCAGCGTCCGGCGGTAACCAGCGTTGTTCCCAAGGGCACGATCAAGAGCTTGTAGAGCAGGATTGTTCATATGAACCAATACCCCATGTGGAAGTACGTGATGATCGTGGTGATCATATTCAGCGGCGTGCTGTATGCGCTGCCGAATCTGTTCGGCGCAGATCCCTCGGTGCAGATATCAACCACGCGCGGCGCCGAGATAACGGAAGAAACACTGGCGACTCTGGAGTCCACTTTGGGTGAGCGTAACTTATCGCCGCGTGGCTCTGAGTTGGAAGACGGACGAATGCTGCTTCGCTTCAACGATACCACTGAGCAGTTGCTGGCCTATGAGGTCATCAAAGAATCGCTTGGCCAAAATTATATCGCGGCACTGAATCTGGCGCCGGCAACCCCCGACTGGTTGCGTTCGGTGGGCGGTGAGCCCATGTATCTGGGCCTAGACCTGCGTGGCGGTGTGCACTTCCTGATGGAAGTGGACATGGATGCTGCCGAGGCACAGGCGGTACAACGGTATTTTGGTGATCTGCGCAGTGAACTTCGCAAAGAGAAGATTCGCTATCTGCGTGATCGACGACCGGGAAAGGATGCTTCCTTCAAGTTTCGTGATCAGATCGTGCGTGACGAAGCCTTGGTGGTGCTTGAGCGTGCCTATAGTGATTTGGCGTTTTCCAGCAGCGAAGAGGCGGGTGAGTTTTATCTAGAGTTTGTGATTTCGTCGGAGGAAAGTCGCGAGATTCGCAAGTTTGCGCTGGAACAGAACATGACCACGTTGCGTAATCGTGTGAATGAACTGGGCGTCGCCGAGCCAGTGGTTCAGCAGCAGGGAAACAATCGTATTGTGGTGCAGTTGCCCGGTGTTCAGGATACGGCAACGGCGAAAGAGATTCTTGGTGCGACCGCGACGCTGGAATATCGACTGGTCGATACCGATCATGATGTACAACAGGCTGTTGATGGCCGTGTTCCGCCCGGGTCAGAGCTCTATAAGAGACGCGATGGTTCCCCGGTCTTGCTCAAGAAGTCGGTCATTGTCACCGGTGATCAGATTATTAATGCCGCGTCGGGCATCGACTCACGCAACGGCAGTCCGATGGTCAGCGTGACCCTCGATGCAAAGGGTGCGAAGAAGATGGGTGACTTCACACGAGAGAATGTCGGTCGATCCATGGCGGTGGTGTTTGTGGAACACAAAACCGAGACGCGCATGGTGGATGGAGAGAAGGTTAGACACCGACGCATAGTAGAGGAAGTGATTAACGTCGCAACCATTCGTGAATATTTCAGCAAGCGTTTTCAGACAACGGGTCTGGACAATACGACCGAAGCTCACAACCTGGCTCTGTTGTTACGCGCGGGTGCGTTGGCGGCTCCCATCGAAATTGTTGAGGAACGTACCGTCGGCCCTAGTCTGGGTAAGGACAATATCGATCAAGGTTTCATGTCGGTAATGATCGGGTTTATTGCGGTGCTGGTATTTATGGCCGTTTACTATCGAACTTTCGGGATTGTTGCGAATGTCGCGTTGGCACTTAATCTGGTGTTAATGATTGCGGTGTTGTCGATGTTGCAGGCGACGCTTACCTTGCCTGGTATTGCCGGTGTCGTGCTAACCGTCGGCATGGCGGTTGATGCCAATGTGCTGATTTTTGAGCGAATTCGGGAAGAGATTGCGAACGGAAGCAGTCCTCAGGCGAGTATTCATGCCGGTTATGAAAAGGCATTTTCGACTATTGCCGATGCGAATATCACCACATTGATCGCCGCCGTAGTGTTATTTAGTTTTGGTACCGGGCCGATCAAGGGCTTCGCCGTCACTTTGTCCATTGGCATTGTTAGCTCAATGTTTACTGCGATTGTGGGTAGTCGTGCACTGATTAATTTGATCTACGGCAGGCGTCGTCTGTCGAAATTATCGATTTAGAGAAACAACCGTATGCAGCTTATACCGCTTAACACCAAAATCGATTTCATGCGCAATCGCAAGATTGCGATGGTGCTATCGACGTTGCTGATTTTGGCCTCCATCGCGTTGATGGCAACACGTGGGATGAATTTTGGCATCGACTTTACCGGCGGCACGTTGATCGAAGTCGGCTTCACCGAGAACGCCGATCTTTCCAAGGTTCGTGACGTACTGGACAAGGGCGGCTACGGTGATGCGACGGCGCAAAATTTCGGCACGGCAAAAGATGTGTTGGTCAGGTTGGCGCCGCGCGAAGGTCTGGATACCGCACAGTTGAGTAATCTGGTAGTGGATACACTGGAAGCCGGACTTGATACGCAACTGGATGTACGCCGGGTTGAATTTGTAGGGCCGCAGGTGGGAGAGGAACTCACCGAGGATGGTGGCTTGGCCATGTTGTATGCGCTGTTCGGTATTCTGATTTATGTCAGCCTGCGGTTCGAGTGGCGTTTTTCCCTCGGTGCCATTGCCGCGTTGATTCATGATGTGTTGATCACGCTGGGTTTGTTTTCAGCGCTGCAGCTTGATTTCGATTTGCCGGTGCTTGCCGCACTGTTGGCAGTGATCGGTTATTCGCTAAACGACTCCATCGTGGTATTTGATCGTATTCGCGAGAATTTTCGTAAAATGCGCAAAGGCTCATCGACCGACGTGGTCAATCGTTCGTTGAACCAGACCTTGTCGCGTACTGTGATCACTTCCGCGACCACGCTATTGGTGTTGGCTGCGTTGTTTTTTTTGGGTGGTGAGATTATCCATGGGTTTGCATTGGCATTACTGTTTGGTGTGGTGATCGGAACCTATTCATCAATTTATATTGCCAGCAGCACCCTGTTGGCCATGGGTATCAGCAAAGCCGATCTGGCTCAGATCAAGAAAGAAGGCGAAGGCGTCTCCGGGACTGGCGGGGATCAGGTCTAGTTTCCCGCTGAGTCTGTCTCTTAGTTGTTGAATTAGCAGATAATCATCCTAAAGCGCAAGGTGTGCACTGGCCTTGCCAGCCATTTGGCCACGCTGCGCGCCGATCGGTATATACTAGACCGACTATCCACACAGTTAACTGTGCGGGGGCAACGGATTTGTGCGAGTACAGACACGCTGTTAGCTCCTGTCTCGCAGGGGCTATTTTACTCGGCATCGCGGGTGTGGCGATGGGTAGCGGTGCGGATGAAAATCAGCCACCGCCCAGCCCGGAATTTATCGAAGGCGCCACGATTCTGGATGCCAGCTCGGTTATTGAAACCGCGGCAGTCCTCGAAGAGCTGGTCGTGATCGATGCGCGTATCCGCGGTGATCGGGGACATGGCTATATTGATGGCTCGATCAGTCTGCCGGACAAGGAGACCGACTGTGCGTCACTGGCTCCCCTGATCCCCTACAAAAACCATCCTGTTTTGTTCTATTGCAATGGCCCCAAATGTGGTCGTAGCGCGCGTTCGAGCCAGATCGCTCTGGCTTGCGGTTATACCCGGATATTCTGGTTTCGGGGTGGCATAGAAGAATGGATGAATGAAGGTTTTCCCTTGGTTCACTAGCCAGGGTTTTAACCATCAGCTCATGAGTAAACCTCTATCCAGTCGCCACCCGCTTCGCGCCAGTCTGGGTGCAACCATATTGGTGATGGGTGTGTTCAGCATCCTGATGGTGTTTGTTGCCGGTGAGGTCTACCGCGGACTCATTGTGGACAATCGACAGGCTGCAATCGTTGATCGTGTTGAGATTGAATCTTCGCGAGTCATTGGCCAGCTAAAGCGAAATGCGGAGCAGTTAGGCCTGACGGTGCAGGGCGGCAAGGAGTTTCGGCGGGTGTTCAAGGCGCTGGACGTGGGCGCTTTGCGCAATAGCCTGAAGGATCACTTCTACCAGTACTTTGTCACCGCGGAGGTACTGAGGCTGGTCGAACTGAGTGTGTTCGACAAGAACATGAATCCTGTGGTGTCCGCTGCGGGGCGCGGTGGGCAACCGGTGGCTGATGGATTTTGTGCCCAGACGATGGCGCGCGTAATACAACGCCAGGGAGCCGACCGACTCAAGGTTCATTCCGAACTGTGTTATGACGCCGGCGCACCGTATTTGATGCTTGTCGTTCCTGTTGGGGCTTTTCGCCCCATCGGTTTTCTCCGGGTGATTACGGATCCATCGTTTAATCTGATCTCGATGGAGCAGTCATTGGATATGCCAGTGCGATTGGAGAATTTGTCCGGTCAGATCCTGTATTCATCCGACGCATGGCAGGATTCAGCGCCGGATGAGGCGCTGGTTACCGCCGAGTATTTGCTGCGTACCAGCGACGGTAATCCCGCCATGAAGATTTGGGTGCAGAGGGATATGCGCGCGTTTTTTGATCATCTGGCACAGACACGATTGTGGATTATGGGGATCGTCGCGATTGCTACCCTGTTAACGGTGTTGGCCGCGTTTGGTATTTTGCAAAGAGTAGTATTCAAGCCCCTGCAGCATTTAACCAGTGAGTTGCGCAGGGTCGGTCACTGTTGGGAAGCAGCGCAGCAGTTGGATAGTTCGGCCATAAGCGGACTCGACAATGTCAGCGAGTTTGCGGAGCTGCGAGAGTTATACGAAACCTTGGGCGAAATGGCCCTGACCGATTCCCTTACCAGTTTGCCCAACCGCCTGGCATTTGAGCGTGAGCTCGACGTCGTGTTGACCGATGCGCGGACTCAGAGTGCCCATCATGCGTTGGCGTTTATGGATCTTGATCAGTTCAAGGTGGTTAATGATACCTGTGGACATGCAGCCGGCGATGAGCTGTTGAGGCAACTCGCGGTGGTGATGAACAACGAGATTCGCGGCGCGGATATGTTGGCGCGCTTCGGTGGTGATGAATTCGGCCTATTGTTGCGCAACTGCCACATTGAGCAAGCGTACAAGATTGCCGATCAGATTCGTTCCAGAGTCGAGGAGTTTCGTTTTATATGGGAAGACAAGAGTTTTGCAGTGGGGGTCAGCGTTGGCCTGCTTCCTATTGCGGCATCGGGATTGACCAGTTCAGGACTCTTTAGTCTGGCGGACGCTGCCTGTTATACCGCCAAGGATCAGGGGCGTAATCGTATTCACGTGTTGCGTCCCGAGGATATGAATAATCCGGAAAATACCAATCATATGCAGTGGGTTGCTCGCATTACTCGAGCGATTGATGAGGATGGATTTTGTCTTTTTGCCCAGCCTATTGTGCAAGTCGGTAAACTCGACAGACCGGTCGAGCACTACGAGATGTTGATTCGTATGCGCGCTGAAGATGGTGAGATGATTCCGCCGATGGCGTTTATTCCCGCGGCTGAACGTTACGGCATTATGCCATCGATAGATCGATGGACCGTGCGTGCCGCGACCAACTGGGTGGCTCAGCGTTCGCGAGAGGGCAAGCCACAGTGTATCTGCAGTATTAACCTGTCGGCACTGTCGATTTGTGATCAACGTTTTCTGACCTTCGTGATCAATCTTCTGGATGAGTCAGGTGTTGATCCTCACAATATCTGCTTTGAAATAACCGAAACCGCGGCGATGGCGAACATGGCGCACGCGATTCGTTTTCTATCGGTCCTCAAGAGTATGGGGTGCCGGTTTTCGCTCGACGATTTTGGTATTGGTCTGGCTTCATTCTCTTATTTAAAGCAACTGAAGGTCGATTTTCTCAAAATCGACGGGGTCTTTATTCGTGATGTGGCGACCGATGCGGTGGACTTTGCGATGGTGGAATCAATTAACCATGTGGGTCATGTCCTTGGGGTCAAAACCATTGCCGAGTGTGTATCTGATCAGGAGATCTTGGACAAATTGACAGAAATCGGTGTCGATTACGTGCAGGGAGCCGTGGCGGGGATGCCGGTTTCAGTCGCAGATATTGATGAGAGTGTACCTCGTCCACGGCTGGATGTAATCGAAGGCGGACAGAACCCATCGTAGGGGCGGTTTTCGCTAAGCGAACCCGGGTTCGAAGCGTTTCTGTACGCACTCCAGCAGCAGGGCCTGTACCTTGGGGCCGCCGGCAATCACATTACCTGACTCCAGAAAGGTCTGTTTGCTGCCAAAGTCGGTGACAATACCACCAGCTTCCTGAATCAATAAGGCACCTGCGGCGATATCCCAAGTGCACAGGTTCATTTCCCAAAACCCATCGAGACGGCCAGCGGCCACATAGGCAAGATCCAGTGCCGCCGATCCCGGTCGACGGATACCCGCCGTGGCGAGAATCAGTTCGCGAAAGATGTCCAGATAGGCATCGAGGTGTTCGTGGTTGCGATAAGGAAAGCCCGTGCCCAGCAGCGCACCGGACAAGTCGATCCGCGAACTAACCCGCATACGTCGGTTGTCGAGCCAGGCGCCCGCACCAGCCGATGCGGTAAATAACTCGTCGCCCCATGGGTCGTAGACCACCGCTTGATCGAGCACGCCTTTGTGACGCAGCGCGATCGAAACCGAGAATTGCGGAAACCCATGCAGATAATTGGTGGTGCCATCGAGTGGGTCAATAACCCATTGATACTCGTCGCCGCGGTGGGAGCCGCTTTCTTCGGCGAGAATGGCATGATTGGGATAGGCCTTGCGCAGAGTGTCAATAATCACCGCCTCGGCCATGCGATCGACCTCGGAGACGAAGTCATTCCGGCCCTTATCCGTGATTTTCAGACTATCCAGACGATTAACGTGCTGGATGATGACTTTGCCGGCATCACGAGCGGCGCGAACAGCGATGTTGAGCATGGGGTGCATGGGGAGGGGACAATACAAGGAAACCCCCCGACTTGCCAGCACTTGTGTCATGACCGGCGTGCCAATTACTATGAGACTCTAAGATGAGTTCCAATATCCGCATTGTATTGATCGAAACCAGCCACCCGGGCAACATCGGTGCCGTCGCGCGCGCGATGAAGACGATGTGCCTGGACTCTCTGGTATTGGTATCACCGAAGATTTTCCCCAGTGCCGAGGCGACCGCGCGCGCATCCGGTGCCGATGATCTGCTCGCAAATGCGCAGGTCTGTGATTCGCTGGATGAGGCGCTGCACGGTTGCCATTTGGTGATCGGTGCCAGCGCGCGTGAGGATCGGGCGCTTAGGTGGCCCGTGGTAAAGCCGACTGAGGGCGCTCAACATCTGTGCGCGGAAAGCCTGCGAGGTCCCGTCGCGATGATCTTCGGGCGCGAAAACAGTGGTTTGAGTAACGACGAATTAAGTCGCTGTCACCAATTGATGCACATACCGACCAATCCGGACTTTGCGTCGCTGAATCTGGCCGCCGCGGTGCAGCTGGTGGCCTGGGAGATTCGACAAGTGCAGTTGCAAGGTACGGCCACGGTCGACGATGATGATGCACATGAGCCCGCAACTTCTGACGAAATGGAACGATTCTATGTTCATCTGGAACAGACCATGATCGATATTGGCTTTCTGGATCCGCAAAGCCCACGCTATCTGGTGCCGCGCATGCGCCGATTGTTCAACCGCGCCCGACCCGAACAGACCGAAATTAACATACTCAGAGGTATCCTGACGGCGTCCCAGCGCCATGTGCCGAAAGAGTCGGAGGTTTCCTGACCCATGTTTTCGAGAATCAAAGAGGATATCCGTTGCACCTTCGACCGAGACCCAGCGGCGCGTACGACCTTTGAAGTGATCACCGCTTACCCCGGGTTTCATGGCGTTCTGTTTTATCGTTTTGCACATCGGCTGTGGAACATCGGCTTAAAGTGGCTGGCGCGCATTGTGTCCAATCTGGCGCGGTGGTTTACCGGGATTGAAATTCATCCGGGCGCCCACATTGGCCGTCGTTTTTTTATCGATCACGGCATGGGTGTGGTAATCGGCGAGACCGCAGTGATTGGTGATGACTGCACGCTCTATCATGGGGTAACGCTGGGTGGTACATCATGGAACAAGGGCAAGCGTCACCCGACCTTGGGCAATGGTGTAGTGGTGGGTGCGGGCGCCAAGGTATTGGGCCCGATTTTGATTGGCGATGACGCGCGTATCGGTTCCAATGCGGTGGTGGTGAAAGAGGTACCCGCCGGTGCAACGGTGGTGGGTGTACCCGGCCACATTGTGCAGAAGAAACCAAAATCGACCGAAGAAACCGAGCAGGATCGGCATCGGGCTAAAATGGCCAGCAAGCTCGGCTTTGATTCCTACGGTGCGACCCGGGATGCCCCCGATCCCGTTGCGCAAGCGATTAACCTGATGCTCGATCACATTCACATAATGGATCAACGCATGCAGAAAATGAGCAGTGCGATGGAGGCCATGGGGGCCGAGATCGATGATCCGGTCATGCCGGAGATAGAGGATTGTGAGCTGGATGACGACGATCAGGGCGATCGATAGATCTCAGTTGTACCAGCGCATGCCGAGTGTTGTGTAGAACACCTCCCCTCTCCCTCTGGGAGAAGGGAGGTGTATCCCGGTCGCCTGCCAAACCAAGAATTCCCTACTGTTATACATGGTTATTAGCCTTGAAATAGCGTAAAATAGCACCATTATTGAGTCGTGGTCTCCGCAATGGGAGACGCTCTCCGGAGAATAAGATTATGGCAGTTACATTGACCCAGAGCGCCGCTGAACATGTCGCGCGTATGCTGGAAGGTAAAAAATCCATGGTGGGTTTACGTTTTGGCGTGAAGTCGTCCGGCTGCTCAGGATTCGCGTATATTGTTGATTTCGCAAGTGAAATTGAAGATGACGATGAGGTTTTTGAGGATCACGGTGTCAAGGTGGTGGTCGATAAACAGAGTCTGACCTTCGTCGATGGGACCGAGATTGATTTTACCCGCGATGGCATCAATGAAGGCCTGCGCTTCAATAATCCCAACATGAAGAACGAATGCGGCTGTGGCGAGAGCTTCAACATCTGATATCACCTGAAAATTCAGTCTCTTAAGGTGCAAATAGCGGCCTAAGTGGTTACAATCGACCCGTTACCCTTACCCGATGTGGGCACGTGCCTGTGACGGGTTTTCCGATGCCTGGGTTTGCCCGCATTCCACCTGATCTTTGAGTATTGACGAATACAGAGCATGAACGCGATTCCGGAATCTGTTGACGTCGCGCTGGACAGCCCGGCAAAGACCAACCTGTTGAATTTCGACAAACCTTCGTTGGAGGATTTTTTCACCGAGTTGGGTGAGAAACCCTTTCGTGCGACGCAGGTGTTGAAGTGGCTTTATCATCAGCGCGTCACTGACTTTGAGGCGATGACCAATCTTAGTGCCGCACTCAGACACCAGTTGGTCGATATCGCCGATTTTTGTCTGCCTGAAATAATCACCGAACAACTGTCAGACGATGGCACCATCAAATGGGCCTTGCGTCTGGATGTTGGCAACGACATTGAGATGGTCTTTATCCCCGAAGGAACGCGCGGCACCTTGTGCATTTCGTCGCAAGTGGGTTGTGCGCTGGCGTGTACGTTTTGTTCGACTGCGCGGCAGGGGTTTAACCGAAACTTGTCGACCGCGGAGATTGTCGGTCAGTTGTGGTTGGCGATTGAGCGTATCCCCTTAGGGCGTCGGGTAACTAATATTGTTTTCATGGGCATGGGCGAACCGTTGTTGAATTTTGACAATGTGGTGCGTTCCGCACAGTTAATGAAAGACGATCTTGCGTTTGGACTGGCGCGTAAACGCATTACCATTAGCACCTCGGGTATTGTTCCCGCGATTGATCGTTTGCGTGAGGTCACCGACGTTGCACTGGCGGTGTCGTTACATGCGCCAAACGATGAACTACGCGATGAACTGGTGCCGATCAATAAAAAATATCCGATTCGAGAGTTGCTGGCCGCGTGCAAGCGCTACGCGACGGTGAACCCGGGTGGAAAAATCACGTTTGAATACGTGATGCTGGAGGGTGTCAACGATTCTCCGGAGCTGGCACATGAATTGGTGCGCGTGTTGTCCCATGTGCCATCCAAGGTTAACCTGATCCCGTTTAATTCGTTTCCCAACAGTGGTTATCAAACCTCATCGCAACAAGCCATCGATCGATTTCGGGATATTCTGTCAAAGGCAGGCTTTATGACCGTGACACGCAAGACGCGTGGCGATGATATTGATGCGGCCTGTGGGCAATTGGTCGGCAAGGTGGCGGATCGCAGTCGTCGTTACCGACGTTTCGAAGGGAAACCTCAATGATACGACTCTTTCCACTGATCTTGGTCGTCGGCGCAATGCTGTCGGCGTGTACAGCGCAACCCGTGAGCCAAGGTCCCGGTGCCGATAATGCGGCGGACACCTATGTGCAGTTGGGTGTTTCCTATCTGCGTGAGGGGCGTCTTGAGGCATCGTTGGATCGATTGCAGCGGGCATTGGCGATTAGCCCGAATATGGCGTCGGCCCACGATGCGATTGCGACCCTGTATGAGCATCTGGGGGAGCTGGAAAAGGCGGAAAAACATTTTCGACGCTCCGTAAAGCTGGCCCCCGACACTGCGCGAGGGCATAACAATTACGGCCGCTTTCTCTGTGCCTTGGGCGAAATGGATCCAGCTCAGGAACAATTTTCCGTGGCCTACAATAACCCGCTGTATCAACGTCCATGGGTAGCATTGACGAATGCGGGTGTGTGCGAACTCAAGGCTGGGGATGAGATTGAGGCGGAGCGATTGTTTCGCCGAGCGTTGCAACGTAACCCCATGTTTGCGGCGACTCTGGGGCAGATGCTCGCGTTGACCTTCCAGCAGAAAAGCTATCTCTCGGCGCGGGGTTACCTGCAGCGTTACTGGGAAGTTGCTCCGCGCAGCGCCCAAAGTCTGTGGATTGGTATTCAAACCGAAGAAATCCTCGGTGATGTCGACGCGGTTGCGAGTTATGCACTGCTGCTGAAAGCCAAATTTCCGGATTCTGAACAGGTCATGTTGCTACGGCGGCGAGAGTAGAGTCGATGAATGCGGATCAGCCAGGTGTGAAACGTCGACCTAGCCGTCAGGTGATGGTGGGGTCGGTTGCGGTCGGTGGTGATGCCCCGATTGCGGTGCAGAGTATGACCAACACCGATACCTGCGATGTGAATGCCACCGTTGAGCAGGTCGTTGCATTGGCGCAGGCGGGCGCAGATTTTGTTCGCGTGTCAGTGCCAACGTTGGAAGCCGCCGATGCGTTTCGTAAAATCCGTCAGGCGGTTCCGGTGCCACTGGTTGCCGATATCCATTTTGATTACAAGATCGCGCTGCGGGTGGCGGATGCCGGTGCCGATTGCCTGCGCATTAATCCCGGCAACATTGGCCGTGAGGATCGGGTACGCGCTGTGGTCGAGAGTGCGCGTGACCACGGGATTCCTATTCGTATCGGTGTCAACGCCGGTTCGCTGGAAAAGGATCTGCAAAAGAAGTATGGCGAACCGACCTCGTCGGCGTTGGTAGAGTCCGCCTTTCGTCACATCGATATTCTCGAACGACTGAATTTTCACGACTACAAGATCAGCCTCAAGGCGTCGGACGTGTTAATGACGGTGCCGGCCTATCAAGAGCTGGCAACGCAGACCGATGCGCCGCTGCATTTGGGTATCACTGAGGCCGGTGGTATGCGAGCTGGCAGCGTCAAGTCCGCGATCGGTTTGGGCCTGTTATTGTCGCAAGGCATTGGCGACACCATTCGCGTATCGCTGGCGGCTGATCCCATTCAGGAAATCAAAGTCGGCTTTGATATTTTGAAGAGCCTGCATTTGCGTACGCGTGGGATAAATTTGATCGCGTGTCCGTCGTGTTCTCGACAGAATTTTGATGTAATCAAGGTCGTGAACGAATTGGAAGAACGAACTGAGGATATTTCTGAGCCGATGGATGTTGCCGTGATTGGTTGTGTCGTCAATGGGCCAGGCGAGGCTCGCGAGGCGACTATTGGTCTGACGGGTGGTTGCCCAAACCTGATGTACCGCGGCGGCAAGCCATTGAAGAAGGTGGATAACGAGACACTAGTTGACACGCTCGAGGCAGAGATCCGTGCGAGTATCCGTCACTCGCCGGAGAAACCATGAGCGCCAGGATCCAAGCCATACGCGGGATGCACGACCTTGTGCCCGAGGGGATGGCCTGTTGGCAGCGGTTGGAGTCTGCAGTGCGAGAAATTGTCGATGCCTACGGCTATCAGGAAATTCGCTTCCCGGTATTGGAGAAAACCGAACTGTTCAAGCGTTCCATCGGCGAAGTGACTGATATTGTCGAAAAGGAAATGTATACCTTCGACGACCGCAATGGAGACAGCCTGACACTGCGCCCGGAAGGGACCGCCGGTTGTGTGCGAGCCTGTATTGAAAACGGCCTGCTGCACAATCAGGTGCAAAAACTTTGGTACATGGGTCCGATGTTTCGCCATGAGCGACCGCAAAAGGGACGCTATCGCCAGTTCTACCAGATTGGTATTGAGACCTTCGGTCTGGCCGGGCCGGACATTGATGCCGAGTTGATTTTGATGGCACGACGCCTGTGGCAGCGACTCGGCATATTGGATCAGCTTGAGTTACAGATTAATTCGCTAGGCACCAGTGCTGATCGCAAGACCTACCGCGTGGCATTGGTGGACTATCTGCAACAACATCGCGAGCAGTTGGACGATGACAGTCTGCGCCGCATGGAAACCAATCCAATGCGCGTGCTCGACAGCAAGAATCCCGAGGTGCAGAAGGTGGTCGCGAGCGCGCCGTCGCTGGTGGACTACCTCAATGAGGAAGCGCGGGCAGATTTTGAGGGTCTTAAGTCAACGCTGGAGGCCTGCGGGGTTGCGTACACGATTAACCCGCGCCTGGTACGTGGGTTGGATTATTATTCGAAGACGGTGTTCGAGTGGGTGACGGATCGCCTCGGCGCACAAGGTACGGTGTGTGCCGGTGGACGTTATGACGGTCTGGTCGAACAGTTGGGCGGCAAACCCGTACCGGCGATTGGTTTCGCGATGGGTCTTGAACGACTGGTCGCCTTGCTGGAGGAGGCGGGTGATTGCCCGCAACGGACGCCGGATGTGTATTTGGTATTGGTGGGGGATGTGGCCATCAGCCAGGGTGCATCACTGGCAGAGTCACTCCGTGATGATTTACCCCGGCTTAAGTTGGTACAGCACTGCGGTGCGGGTAGCTTCAAGAGTCAGTTCAAAAAAGCTGATCGCAGTGGTGCCGGTTATGCGTTGATATTGGGTGATGACGAAGTAGAACAGGGCACTATTGGTGTCAAACCCCTGCGTGGGCAGGGCGATCAGGTGACGGTGCCCATTGCGGAACTAGCGCGGCATCTGTCCGACATGATTTCAGACTAACGAATTGGGAGTAAATTGTGGCAATTGATCAGGATGAAGAAGAACAGGTCGAGGCACTGAAAAAGTGGTGGGACGAGAACGGCAAGTCGTTGGTGATCGGGCTGGTTCTGGGTCTGGGTGCGGTCTACGGTTATCGTGAGTATGAGGACAGTCTGTATTTTCAGTCGCAACAGGCGTCCAACGCATTCGAAGAACTACGCCTGCTCAGCGAGAGTGAAGAGGGAAAATACCAAACCGCCGAGATCGTTGCGCGCTCCGAGCAGTTACGAGAACAGCATGCAACCTCTGCCTATGCAGATTTTGCGGGGTTGACTATGGCGCTGGCGCAGATTAACGCCGGAGATGCCGTGGCCGCGCGTGCGACGCTGGAGAGCGTGGTGAGTGTCACCTCGATACCGGAATTGAAACACATGACGCAGTTGCGTTTGGCGCGTTTGTTGCTGGGTGAGGGTGATCTCGATGCGGCAATCGCCTATCTGGATGCGGTGCCTGAGACGTCGTTCACCTCGCTGCGTGCCGAGTTGCTGGGTGATATTCGTCGTCAACAAGGCGATATAGAACAGGCTCGTGTGGCTTATATCACCGCGCTAGCGATGGCAGTCGATAACCAGTACGTGGTGTTGCAGATGAAGCTGGATGATCTCGGTGTGGTCGTCTCCTCGCCGGCGGGAGCAACCGAATAACTCATGATGATGCGTAGGCCATTATTGATCCCGCTGGCGTTGCTTTTGGGTGGATGCTCGTGGTTTGGTGGCGGTTCCGACAACCTCGAACCGCCTGCTGAGCTCACCGATATCGTCAACCCACCACCTGTGCGGGTGCTGTGGAAAACCGGTGTCGGTGATGGCTCCGGTAAGCTCAAAAACGGATTGGTGGCCTCGGTATCAGCGGACCAGGCCTTGGTGGCGGATTACGAAGGCAAGGTGTTCGCACGCGACCGCCATACGGGTCGTGCGCTATGGAAATACGATGCCGATATCGCGCTGTCGGCAGGCCCGGGCGTGGATGCCGAGCTTGCGGTTGTCGCCAGCCATGAAGGCGATGTGATCGCACTTGATCGTGACGCTGGCGCGATGCGTTGGAGTACCAAGGTCAGCAGCGAGGTACTCAGTGATCCGCTGGTTACCTCGGTCGTCATCGTGCGCAGCGTCGATGGCAACGTGACGGCACTGGATCGGAGCAGCGGTGAGCAGTTGTGGCAGTACCGCCATCCCGTCCCGGTGCTGAGCTTGCGCGGTACGGCGTCACCGGTGGTGGTGGATGATGTCGTGTTGATCCCGTTTGCCAGCGGCAAGCTGGTCGCGTTGAATGTCCATACCGGATCGGTTATTTGGGAAAAACGTATCACCATACCGCGGGGACGCTCGGAGCTTGATCGAATCGTCGATCTCGATTCGACGCCGGTGGTGGCCAACGGCGTGATCTATCTGGGTGGCTATCAGGGTAGTGTCAGCGCGGTCGTGGTGAGTTCCGGTGTGGTGCTATGGGAACGGGAGTTATCGACGTTTCAGGGATTGGCGATTGCAGGCCCCCGGCTTTTGGTCACCGATAACCGGGCCGAGGTGTGGGCACTGGACATTAATACCGGCGCAGCTCTGTGGAAGTCCGATGTGTTGCATGGGCGCAGGCTGACCGCACCCGTTGTACACGGCGATTTTGTTGTGGTCGGTGATTTCGAGGGCTACCTTCACTGGCTGTCTCTGGCCGATGGTGAGTTGATTGCCCGTGTGCATATCGACGGAGACGGGTTTGATATTGCCCCGATTGTGGTCGGTGACACGGTTCTGGTTTATAGCAAGGGGGGGAGTCTCGCCGCCCTCGCACCTCCCGGCTTGGCCGCGGCTCCCTAGCGTCGCCGTTGGTCGTTGTCTTATGCTTTCCGTTATCGCCATCGCCGGTCGGCCCAATGTAGGTAAGTCGACCCTGTTCAACCGCCTTACGCGCACTCGAGACGCGTTAGTGGCGAACAAACCGGGTCTCACACGGGATCGCCAGTACGGGATGGCGAACATCGATGATCGCAATTGTTTGATCGTAGATACCGGTGGCTTGAGTGGCGACGAGGCGGGTATTGATGCGTTGATGGCAAAGCAGGCGAGGGCGGCGATCGACGAAGCTGACCTGGTCTTGTTTATGGTCGATGCGAAGGATGGCCTGACCAGTCTGGATGAGGACATTAGCCAGTTTCTGCGTCAGAGTTCGAAGCCGGTGCTGTTGGTCGTCAACAAAATCGATGGCCATGATCCTGCGGTGGTCAGCGCCGAGTTTCATGCGCTGGGTCGAGGCGAGATGATGCCGATTACCGCGTCGCAGGGTGGCGGTATTCGCGACCTTGGCGCACGTATCCTCGAATCACTTCCCGCGCCGATAGCCGAGGACGTTGAAGCCGAGGTCGAGCAAGGTATTCGAGTCGCCTTCGCCGGACGCCCGAACGTTGGCAAGTCGACCATGTTGAATCGTATGCTGGGTGAAGAACGTGTGATCACCTATGATCAGCCCGGCACCACACGAGACAGTATTTTTGTTCCGTTTGAGCGTGATGGTCAGCGTTATACCTTGATCGATACCGCCGGTGTGCGTCGTCGTGGCAAGGTGTTTGAGGCGGTTGAGAAGTTCAGTGTGATCAAAACCCTGCAAGCCATCGAGCAGGCGCATGTGGTTGTCTTTCTGGTTGATGCGCAAGAAGGTATTGTCGATCAGGACGCGACCTTGCTCGGTTTTATTCTCGAGCAGGGACGTTCACTGGTGTTGACCGTGAACAAATGGGATGGCTTGGATTTCGATCATCGGGATTTCGTCAAGCGCGAGCTTGATCGTCGTCTTCCTTATCTTGATTTTGCCAAGCCTCATTACGTCTCCGCGCTGCACGGTTCCGGTATTGGCAATCTGTTTGACGACATCCGTATTGCCCACGCATCCGCGATGCGGGCAATGTCCACCTCAGAATTGAATCGGGTACTCGAACAGGCATTGGATGCGCATCAGCCCCCGCTGCGTCGAGGCCGACGTATCAAGCTGCGTTACGCGCATCAGGGTGGCTACAACCCACCACGGATTGTTATTCACGGAAATCAAACCGAAGGCCTGCCGGAGTCGTATCGCCGCTATCTGGAAAAGGCCTTTCGCAAGGCCTTTGATTTGGTCGGAACACCCGTACGGCTAAGTTTTCGCACCGGCGACAACCCGTTCAAAGGCAAGCCGAACAAGCTTAAGGAAAGAATCGCAGAACAGCGTGGGCGCACACCGAAGAAAACACGTAGTCGATAGAGGGGGCTTGTTCGTGGTCGAGCGATGACCTGGATGCGGGTCCCTTCGCCCTCCGGGGAAGGACAGGATGAGGGGGGTATATTGGGGGTAACGATTTCCCTTAAGCGACGTTCTGAATCAGGTCTTCCAGCGGCATGGGTTTGGCTACCGCATATCCCTGCGCATAATCGATACCGATACGACGCAGTTCATCAACTATGGCGATAGACTCGGCAAACTCAGCGACCGTCTGTAATCCCATCTTATGCGCAACCGTATGCAAGGCTTCCACCATCGCATGATCGGCACTGTCTTCCAGTATGCGGCGAATAAATCGGCCATCAATTTTTAGAATGTCGACCGGCATGGTCTTGAGATAGCCAAATGACGACAAGCCACTGCCAAAATCATCGAGTGCAAACTTGCAGCCCAGTTTCTTCAGGTCACGCATGGCCTCGCATGAGCGAGCCAGATTGGCGATGGCAGCGGTTTCGGTGATTTCAAGGCAGATACGATCTGCGGGTACTTCATACTCCGCCAGCTTGTCGCGGACAAACTGCATGAAGCCGTTGTCTCCCAAGGTAGCACCGGAGACATTGATGGACAGATGGAAGTTGTTCCAGCGTGAGTTGCCGCCGTAGAGTCGCGTACTGGACTCCAGTGCGTGTTCGAATACCCAGCGGTCGATGGCTGGCATCAAGTTATAGCGTTCTGCGGCGGGAATGAACGCACCCGGCGACACGATGATTCCATTTTCATCGAGCATGCGAACCAGAATTTCCCCATGTTCCGGAATGCCGCTCAGATCTTGGCCCAGTCGTTGAAAGGGCTGGAAAAACAGTACAAACCGGTCGTCATCGAGCGCCTCGGTGATCTTGGAAGACCACTGCATTTCAGACTGTCGCTTCGATAGTTCAGAGTCATCGGTGTGAAATACATGAACCCGGTTACGACCGGCATCCTTGGCGGCATAACAGGCGGCATCCGCGAAAGACAGGATTTCGTCAATACTCTGACTTTCATCGCTGACCGACACCATGCCGATACTGACACCAATCGTGAAGGCTTTGCCTTGCCAGCGATAGCGAAACTCTTCTACCTTGGAGCGGATGTTTTCGGCGATTCGTGTCGCGGGTTCTTCCGGGCAATGGGTCAATAGGATGCCAAATTCATCGCCACCGAGACGTGCCAGAGTATCGAGTGCTCGTAATTGGCTCGACAAAATCTCACAGAGTTCTTTGAGTAGTTGATCGCCGGCGATATGGCCACAGGTATCATTGACGATCTTGAACTGGTCGAGATCCAGATAGAGCAATTGATGTTCGGTTTTTTCTGACTGTGCATCGCTCAGCGCGTTACCCAATCGGCGTTCAAACTCTTGGCGATTAACCAGTCCGGTGAGGGCGTCGTGACTGGCCTGGAATGACAGTTTGTTCTGCAATTTGCGTTCAATGGTGACATCACGGAATACCAGTACGGTCCCGATTATGTCGCCGTCACGATCACGGATCGGAGCCGCCGAATTACTGATCGCCAGATTCTCCATACCCGGTCGAACCAGCAGCGCGGCATTGGTCAGGCTAATATTGCGGCCCTCTTTCAGGCACAGATTGGCAGGATCATCGAGTGGCTCACTGGTCACTTCATCAATCATGTGAAACACTTCGGACAAGTCACAGTTTTTGGCTTTCTGGATAGTCCAGCCGGTGAGTTTCTGGGCCAGTTTGTTCATCGAGGTGATGGTTCCGGCGGCACTGGTGGTAATCACCGCATCACCGATCGATTCCAGCGTGACTTCAGCCAGTTCCTTCGACACCTCGAGTTCTATCGTGCGTGCTTCAACCCTGTTTTCCAACGATTCATTGGCGCTCTTGAGTTCGGTCGCAGAGCGGTTGAGTGATGCACGCATGGCATTGAAGGAGCGTGTCAGTTGTCCCAGTTCATTCTCTGCAATGATCGGTAAATCAGTAGTCAGCTTCCCTGACGCAAGCTCCCGGGTCGCGGTTGCCAGCGCGATCAGCGGTCGGCTGATGCTGATCGCATGGCGTCGTGACAGTATCGATGCCGCGCCAACCATTATCACAATCAGAACCAGCATGATCGCGATCGAGAACCGGGTCACCTGATCAATATGCTCGGCGTGATTGTTCAGTTCGGTGTTCTGGGTTTGGCTTAAGGTCTCCAGCAGTGCGGTAACCTCGCGCGAGAGTGGTGTTGTCTGACTCTCTAGCAGGCCGCGCGCACGACTGCCGAGCCTCGAGGAATCTTCGCGCAGTATGCGGACCGACAACAAACGATAGGAGTTAAACATGGCTCGCATTCGATGCGCCTGAACCACTATATCCGGACCATGCCCCAACATCTTTTTGAACATTTTACGGAAGGATATATTTGCCGATCCCAACGAGTTGCGTACGCTTATCTCATTTTCCGAGTCGGGTTCCCGCGCGTAGGTATACATCTGATTGTGTGCGATCAGAAACAGGTTCATAAACCGGGCGAGATCAATCTCAATATCCGACTCAATCAAGCCGGGGTCATCCGCTGCGCTCACCAGAAACTCGGCGGTAGCCATTTCAAACAGTTCGCCGATCGGAATCATATTCTGTCGATAAAAATACAGGGCCGGTAGATCCCCGGGTGTGTTGGCGAGTTGTTCCACCCACCATTGGGATTCGTGGACATCCACCAGTTTTTGGCGAATTTCAGCGAGGTGGCGTGTGGCTTGGGATTCCGGGGCGCGCTCGCTCACTTCCTGTAGCGCAGCAAGTCCGGGATAGATGTCCTCATGCCATGCGGTGTGTCGCTCCGAGACGAACTGCTTGTCCGCGATTGCGACCCAGCCGTTCAGGGCGTTCAGGGAACGATGCACGCCCGACAGAACCTTGGCCGAGGCCTGCGCAGCGGGTCCGGTATCGTGGGCGAGTTGTTGCGTGCTACGACTAATATAGAGTGTGATGCCGAGGGCGACTGCAAGCAAAACCACGCCCACAATCGCGACGGTCATGTGCGAGTGAACCAGACGTGCGGTCAGGGTGGTGGAATGTGTCCAGTCCCAAATGGCCTCGCGAGCCTGATCTGACGTTGTCTTCCAACCGGCGTCCATATCAGCGAACCCCCCGGGCGAGTTTGGGTATGCCCGTTGTTAGTTGCACCAACTGGTCGAGCTGGTTCATCAATATCCCAGTGCGCTGATAGACTTCCGCGGCCGTTTTGGGTCCTGGATCAAAGGCTGGCACGGCGGGTTGCAAGCGATCATTGGATGCGTGCAGATAGCTCAGTTCCGAAACGATCAGCGATGACAGATGGAATACACTGGCGGTAAAGTTCGAGCTGATGTCCAGATCGCTGGCATCGAGATCGAGAACCTGTGTATTACTATTTTGGGCAATCAAGCGAATACGCTCAAAGCACTGGGTGAGCCGTATCTGCATATCCGGGGGCGAGATGGTCAGGTTGGGCGTGTCGGCCTCCGGGATTCGATGCGTACCGGGGTACTGTGACAGTAATTTACTCGCATAGCCGATGGCTAGCGTGACCTGCGAAAAGACATCCCTCGGTTGGTCGGGATGATGCACGATCTGATTCAGAATACTGTTCGCTTCGACCATGAGATTGAATGCGTCACTGAGCGTGCGGTCGGGTTGGGTTATCTCCGCATCCAGCGGCGGTGGTGTGATGCCAAGGGTTTCGCTCACCAGTTCGATGCGGGTGCGAGACAGTTCAATCATTTCCAATACATCCGCTGCCACCACATCGATGCGTTTGGTCTTGGGCGCCAGTTGCCGCGTGTAGGTGATATCAAACGCCAGTTGGTCCGACAGACGATAGAGGGTTTGCGCCTGAAACAGCATTTCACGGGGCTCGGCGTTGTCTACGTGGATTCGCGCCTTGGGCAGTTGCACGGGATTCAGTTGCTCAAGGATGTAGCGCAGATGGTGGGTAGCCATGGCTACCTCGACGTAGACATCCTTTGGCGTGATGTCATCGGTAGCGGCCCATGTGTTGGGTGCCCACAGGCTGGCCAGAACCGACAGCAGCAAACCCAGAAAGGCCGGGCCCGGATGTGGTCTATGGCTCAGAGAGTGTTCTTTTTGTAATGATTTGTTGAAAAAATACTGCACAATCAACCGCTTATATAATTGAGCGTGGTTTCACTTATCTAGCCCCGTACATCGGCCAAAAAGTCCTCAGGCTTTAGTTATATTAGAGATACGCGTACCGCGCAGAATCGTCGAAAACCGGGTGTTAGCGCAGCAGCAGGGCGGGATCAATCCGGGTCTGGTTGAGGTACACGCTCCAGTGCAGGTGGGGGCCGGTGGCGCGGCCGGTCTGGCCGACGCGGCCGAGCATTTGTCCGCTCGACAGGTGGTCTCCGGTGGAGACCAAAACCTTGCTGAGGTGAGCGTAGGAGGAGAGCAAGCCCTGTCCATGATCAAGAAACACGGTGTTGCCCGAAAAGAACAGGTCTCCCGTCAATATCACCACGCCACCGAGGGGCGCGACCACGGGTGATCCCTCAGCGGCCGCTATATCCAGTCCGCTGTGCGGCTTTCTCGGCTGCTCGTTGTAAAACCGCTTGAGGCCGAAGGCACTGCTGCGTCGGCCCTCGACCGGTAATTGTAACTCGAGGTCGGAGAAGGTCGTGTCGCGCCAAATTTTGCGCGCGTGACCGAGGCGTTCACTTTCCTTGCGGATGCGGTCATAGTCACGTTTTTCCGGGTTGACCTTGCGTTTGTCTTTGATCGTAATGTGTTGCTCCGGATAGTCTTTCGCGACGACCTGAAAGCGGCTTTGGACCTCGGCCTGTTGCGGGCGTTTCCATCCTAGATGATGTTCACCGGTGCTCGCATCCAGCGGGACACCAATCAGCGCAGTCCAGCGTCCTTCGTGTTCGGTAATGAGCACCGGGTGTTTGCGGTAATGGGCAGTGGGGCGTGGTTCAGAGGATGCGTTCAGCGTGACAACGGCGATGCCACCGGGAACGGCTTGTGCGTTGGGTAGCCATTGCGCGACGGCAGGTGCCGCGATCAGACTGTATAGTAGCGCTCCGACCATCCAGCGTTTAGTCATCGACGGTTTCCTCGACCCGACACAGCAATGAGCCGTTACCCAGCCGAGTGCGGATACGTTCACCGGTATTGACATCGGTGTGTTGCCTGATCACTTGATGCCGATCATTTTCAACAATGGCATAACCACGCGACAGGGTAGCCAGCGGGCTGACCGCATTGAGCGTGGAACTGATCGCAGCGAGCTGACCACTCTTGCGATCAACGCAAATGCTGAGTGCGCGTTGCATGCGCGCCTTCAGCTCTCCTTGTGATTCCTTCAATACCGCCAGTTTTCGACGCGGAGTCTGCTGCATCAATCGCTGTAGCAAATGTTGGCGACTGAGTTTGGCTTGTGAGAGGGTGGATGCCCAGACCGAGCGCTGACGTTGATCCAGTTCATCAAGGCGCTGCGTCCAGTTCTGAATTTGTTGGCCCGGATGACGATTATGAATACGCTTGCTTAGCCAGCCGAGCGTTTCGCTCTTGCGCTCGATGTGTTGTGTTAGCAGCGCGCTTATCCGGTTTTCGAATGACGAAATCTGCCCGAGCCACTCGGCTTGATCGGGACCCACTAACTCAGCGGCCGCCGACGGTGTTGCCGCGCGTTGATCGGCGACAAGATCGGCGATGGTGAAGTCTGTCTCGTGACCAATGCCGCTGACGACCGGGATTGTGGAGGCATGGATCGCGCGCGCAACGATCTCTTCGTTGAATGCCCACAGATCCTCGAGTGAACCACCCCCGCGAGCGACAATCAGAACCGAACATTCCGCGCGTTGGTTGGCCAGTTCGACGCAAGCGGCGATCTCAGCTGCGGCCCCGGCACCTTGTACCGCAGTGGGATAGATCAATAGTGGCAGACTCGGCGAGCGTCGTTGCAACACGCTGATAATGTCATGCAGTGCGGCACCGCTTGCCGAGGTGATGATGCCCACGCGTTCGGGCACAGGGGGCAGGGGCCGTTTGTGTTTTTCATCAAACAGGCCCTGCGCAGCCAGTGTCTTTTTTAGTTGTTCGAAAGCCAGTTGCAGCGCACCATCGCCAGCCGGCTGCATGTCTTCAATAACCAGTTGAAAATCACCGCGCGCTTCATACAGACTGACACGGGCATGGGCGAGCACTTGCTGGCCATTTTCCGGTGTAAAATCGAGGCGTCGGTTGTTGCCGCGAAACATCGCACAGCGCACTTGGGCGCGCGCGTCTTTCAGACTGAAATAGATGTGCCCGGACGCGGGTCTCGCCAGATTGGATATTTCTCCTTCAACCCAAGCGTAGGGCAAGGTGCCCTCGATCAGTTCCTTGATCTCGGCGTTGAGTGCCGAAATGGAGAAGATGGTTGTGGAGGCAGGAGGGGTTGGCATGGAGCCAACAATAAAAGATTGTTGCGGTCAGGTCTATGCGGCGGATCTTTTCCTGTTGATTTAGCACTGGGATTACGTGCCATTAGATGGGCGTCGCTCTTTCGCATCCCTGCGACCGCGGCGTACCTACATCCTGTAGGCAAAAAAAGGCCGGCAAACGCCGACCTTTCTCTGTCTTAAGCTAAGGCTATTTCAAATAGCTTGGATGGCCGGCATTTTTCTCTGCCATGGCCTGATCGTGGCCCGCATTGCCCTGCCATTCAGCCTTTTTCGCTAGCTTGATGGCACCGGCAAAATCACCGCCTTTGGCTGCGGCATCCGCTTTTTTCAGGAACTTGCCAATGTCGCGCCATTCGCCACCCACGGATTTGGCTTTGGTCTGTGCGGCCTTGGCGGCGGCAACGGCCATGTTATAACCCGCCTGATCGGCCTTGCCACTGCCGGCCGTTGCGCAACCCGCAGACAGCGCAGCAGTCAGAATCAAGGAACCTACGAAAGAAAGTTTTTGCATGTTGGGTATTCTCCTTAAGTATTGGTGTTTTCTTATAATGGGTAGCAGCCCTGAGGCTGGGGGATTGTCCGTCAATACGACGTGCAACGTATGTGTCGAATTTATAGTTATTGGACGCATTGTGTCAAATTTGATTCCAATATTATAGACAGTTTTACCCCAATTGGTCCCCGGTCAGAGGCCGAAATCGACCCGCATCGAGTTATTTTATTGCTTTCAAAGGCTTACCCACCCAAAAATATCACGGTTTGGTAGCTCATTCATGACGAAAATCCGATTAAATGGTTTACCCGAAACCCTCCAAATTCTATAATCGATCGATTCAATTCTGCTTGGAGCAAATCCGCCGTATGAGAATCATTGAGGAAGCCCTCACCTTCGACGATGTTCTGTTAATCCCCGCCCATTCTACGGTGTTGCCACGCGAGGTTGATCTCGTTACCCAGCTCACCACCGATATTCAGCTCAATATCCCGATGCTGTCTGCGGCCATGGATACGGTGACGGAGTCGAGGCTCGCTATTGCCCTGGCTCAGGAAGGTGGCGTTGGCATTATCCACAAGAACATGACCAACGAGGCGCAGGCCAAGGAAGTTCGCCAAGTCAAACGATTTGAAAGCGGTGTGGTGGGCGATCCGATTACGGTGCCGCCCACCATGTCAATTCAAGAGGTGATGGAACTCACTCGTTCCAGCAATATTTCGGGTGTTCCAGTGGTGGATGGCGAGGAACTTGTCGGTATCGTCACCAGTCGTGATTTGCGGTTCGAAAAGCGTTACGACGAGCCGGTTTCCACGGTGATGACACCGAAGGATCGTCTGGTCACGGTACGTGAAGGCGCAGGCAAGAAGGAAGTGATCAGCCTGTTGCAGGAGCACCGTATTGAAAAGGTGTTGGTGGTCGATGATGGGTTTCATCTGCGTGGGATGATCACCGTCAAGGACATCCAGAAGGCCAAAGATAATCCGAACGCCTGCAAGGATGATTTAGGTCGCTTGCGAGTGGGTGCGGCAGTGGGTACCGGCGAAGGCACGGAAGAACGTATCGAGGCATTGGCCGAAGCCGGTGTCGATGTGGTCGTAGTGGACACGGCGCACGGTCATTCTCAAGGTGTGCTTGATCGAGTCAAATGGGTGGCAAAACACTTTCCTGAACTGCAAATGATTGGTGGTAACATCGCGACCGCAGCAGGCGCCAGAGCACTAGTGGATGCAGGCGCACACGCAGTCAAGGTAGGCATTGGCCCGGGCTCAATCTGTACCACACGCATTGTCACCGGTATCGGCGTTCCGCAAATAACGGCGATCGCCAACGTCGCTGACGAACTCAGAAAAAGCGGCATCCCATTGATTGCCGACGGCGGCATTCGCTATTCCGGTGATATAGCCAAGGCACTGGCTGCGGGTGCCTACAGTATTATGGTGGGTAGCCTGCTCGCCGGTACGGAAGAAGCACCGGGTGAGGTTGAGCTTTACCAGGGACGTTCCTACAAGTCATACCGAGGTATGGGCTCAATGGGTGCGATGACCGCGAAGGAAGGTTCCAGTGATCGTTATTTTCAGGACAAGACCTCCGATGCGGAGAAACTCGTGCCTGAGGGTATCGAAGGTCGCGTACCTTACAAGGGTTCCATGTTGACCATCGTGCATCAAATGCTAGGCGGTATCCGCGCCAGCATGGGCTACACCGGTTGTAAAGATATGGCAGAGATGCGCAGCAAGCCAGAATTCGTAAAAGTTTCCGGCGCAGGTATGTCAGAAAGCCATGTGCACGATGTCACCATCACCAAGGAAGCTCCAAACTATCGTCCGCGCAGTTAATGGATCGGTTGGAGGAGAAACCATTTGGTCGTCAGCACCCAAACCCGTGGGACGCCGTGAATACATCCCTGGCCGCTTTACGCCGCCCTTGCATAGGCATGTGCGGCGTAGGCTTGACGGCAGCATCGCTGCTGACGGCCAAATGGCCTTACCTATTTAAATTTTTGTTTCGCAGGATTTTTAATGTCTGATATTCATGCTGATCGCATTCTGATTCTCGATTTCGGGTCCCAGTATACGCAACTGATAGCCCGTCGTGTGCGCGAGGCTGGCATCTACTGTGAGATTCATCCTAACGACATGGCCGTGGATGCGTTGACGTCCTTTTCGGCAAGCGGTGTTATTTTATCGGGTGGTCCGGAAACGGTGTTGGGTGATGATACGTTGAGAGCGCCCGACGAAGTGTTTGGACTGGGCGTTCCAGTATTAGGTATCTGTTACGGCATGCAAACCATGGCGGCGCAACTTGGTGGTGAAGTCGAGGCGTCAGCCAAACGTGAGTTTGGTTATGCCCAAGTTCGTGCACGTGGTCATTCAGCACTGTTGAAAGATATCGAAGACCATACCAGCGACGAGGGTTACGGTCTGCTGGATGTGTGGATGAGTCACGGCGATCGTATTTCTGCGTTGCCCGATGGGTTCACGGTGATTGCCAGTACCGACAGTGCACCACTGGCTGGAATGGCCGATGAGTCGCGTCGCTTCTACGCTTTACAGTTTCACCCCGAGGTCACGCATACGTTGCAAGGTCAGCGTATTCTTGAACGGTTTGTGCACGATATCTGTGGTTGCGGCAGCCTCTGGTCGCCCGGCAGTATTATTGATGACAGCATCGCCAGAATTGGTAAACAAGTAGGTGATGGCAAGGTCTTGTTGGGCCTGTCCGGTGGCGTGGATTCCTCGGTGGTTGCGGCGATGTTGCAGCGCGCGATTGGCGATCGCCTGACCTGTGTGTTTGTCGATAATGGTTTATTGCGCTTGGATGAAGGGGATCAGGTTATGGCCACCTTCGCCGAGCACATGGGCGTCAAGGTGATTCGAGTGGACGCGGAAGATCGTTTTCTGAACGCATTGGCGGGTGAGGCCGATCCTGAGAAAAAGCGCAAAATCATCGGTAATCTTTTTATAAAGATTTTTGAAGAGGAATCGGAAAAACTCACCGGCATCGATTTCCTTGCACAAGGCACTATTTATCCGGATGTGATTGAATCCGCCGCATCCTCCACCGGCAAGGCCAAGGTCATCAAGTCGCACCACAATGTGGGTGGTCTGCCCGAGCACATGACACTCGAATTGGTTGAGCCGCTACGCGAGTTGTTTAAGGATGAAGTGCGCAAGATTGGTGTGGAGTTGGGTTTGCCTCACGACATGGTCTATCGGCACCCATTCCCAGGCCCCGGTCTTGGGGTGCGGATCCTGGGTCAGGTCAAAAAGGAGTACGCCGATTTATTGCGTCAGGCCGATGCGATATTCATGGAGGAATTGCACGCCCACGATCTCTATCACAAGGTCAGTCAGGCCTTCGCCGTGTTTCTGCCCGTACGTTCCGTCGGCGTGATGGGCGACGGTCGGCGCTATGACTACGTGGTCGCGTTAAGAGCAGTGGAAACCATCGACTTCATGACGGCGCGTTGGGCACATCTGCCGTATGACTTTCTGGATCTGATGTCGCGGCGCATTATCAACGAAATCGACGGTATCGCCCGCGTGACCTACGATATCTCCGGCAAGCCACCGGCCACGATTGAGTGGGAATAAGCTGACTGCTTGGTGAACTATGGATGACCACACGTGGATGGCTCGCGCACTCGAACTCGCGGAACAGGCAGGTCGTGAAGGTGAAGTCCCCGTTGGGGCGCTGGTGGTTCAGGACCATGAAATCATTGGTGAGGGTTGGAATTCACCCATAGTTCGCCATGATCCAACCGCGCATGCCGAGGTCTGCGCGCTGCGAGCAGCGGGTGAAACGATTGGCAATTACCGCCTGACCGGCGCAAGTCTGTTCGTTACATTAGAACCCTGTGTGATGTGTCTGGGCGCAATTATTCATGCCCGTATTGCGCGTGTCGTGTTCGCGGCATCCGATCCCAAGCGCGGCGCAGCGGGTGGTGTAATGCGATTGTTGGAGAACTACCCCGCGAATCACTTGCCCGAGGTTTCGGGTGGCTTGATGGCTGCAGAAAGTGGAGATATATTGCGCGAGTTTTTTCGCCAACGTCGATAGAAGATAGAAGTCGGTGTGTTGCTAGAGCGCTGGTGACAGGGCAGGATAGCTGAACTCTGACTCCTCTTCCGGCTCTGCATATTGCTGGACAGTCCAAGTCAAGATGTCGTGATAGCTGCGAATGTTGTCAACATAGCGCACCGATTCGCGCCCTCTGGCATAGCCATACCGGGTTTTCTTGTACCACTTCTTCTGGTTCAACAGAGGCAATGACTTCTTCACGTCCACCCAGAGATCGGGGTTGTTACCGCCAGCTTGGGTGAGTCGGCGGGCATCTTCCAAATGCCCAAAACCAATATTGTAGGCAGCCAGCGCCATCCAGGTTCGATCCGGTTCCTGAATCCGTTGCGGGATCTTGTTTTTAACCCGCGCGAAGTAACGCGCACCGCCATGAATACTTTGAATGGGATCCGTACGTTTCTTGACCCCCATCTGCTTCGCCGTTGCCTGCGTTAGCATCATGATGCCGCGAACCCCCGTGGGCGACACCGCCTTTGGATTCCAGTGTGATTCTTGATATCCGATGGCGGCGAGTAGACGCCAGTCGAGTTCATTCGTTTTCGCGGCTTTCACAAACTCCGGCTGGTACGGAATGAGTCGCGAGAACATATCGCGGCGAAAGGCACGTCGATCAACATAGTTGAACTGCTCCGCATGGCCATAATGGCGCTCAATGAGATGGGCAAGCTCGCCGGAGTCCTGTATGTCTTTGAGAAAGGTTTGTGCGGCGTCATAGAGTGACGTGTCTTTGCCTTTGCGGAAGGCCCAGCCCAACGGTTCCGGGTCAGTGAGATCAAAGGCAACGCGTAGTTCCGGGTAGTAGTTTCTGTGTAGTGCCACCTCGTTGGAATCTGCAACCGTATAGTCAATCAGACGCTCCTTCAATAGAAAGATTAAGTCCTCAATTCCATGGTCGGAATTCTCGGTCCAGCCAAGCGAGGGGAGACCTCTTTTTTTGCGCTGAAGATTTTCAACATGACTGCTACCGGCCACGACTTCGAGTGTGTAGCCCTCAAGATCGGCAAGGGTTTTTGGATGCGGAATTCCCTTGAAGTACAGTAATTGTTGGGTAATCTGCTGATAACTGGTTGTAAACCGCACCCGTTTTTTACGAGCCTCGGTAATGGTCAGTCCTGCGGCCGCAAAATCCGCTTCACCGGCAGAGATGGTGGGGAGGATAGTTTCGAATGAATTCGGGACGATAAACTCGACCTCGACGTCGAGAGACTCGGCAAAACGCGACACCAGATCGTACTCAAATCCGGCTGGCCCCTCGACACCCTCGTAGTAGGTAGTGGGGCTATTGCGGGTCATAATCAGAAGGTTGCCGCGCAGGTGTACCTGATCAAGCAGAGGCAGTTCTCGCGCGCTTTCGCAGCCGCCAAGCAGCAGGATGGTAAGGATCAGGGCTAAACGAAGAGGCAAAGTCATCTGTACAAGTGTACCCGTTACCAGGGTTTTTCCCTACCCGATGCGGATAGTTTAGAATAGTCCTTTCCGGACATCCGGAATCTGGAGAGGTACCGAAGCGGCCATAACGGCACCGACTCGAAATCGGTTGGGGGCTTTAACGCCCCACAAGGGTTCGAATCCCTTCCTCTCCGCCATTTCAATGACTTACGTCACTGCACTCCTTTCACTGTTGCTTCGTCATTTTCAAAACGTAGCCAGATCGTAGCTATATTTTGCGATGCACCCCTTAAATGGTCGCCTGCAAGGTGTGCATATCGCAATACCATCTTGTAGGTTCGCCATCCACCCAACTCCATCAGCTCTTGCAAACTGGTCCCAGATTGAACGTGCCATGAAGCCCATGTATGTCGAAGATCATGGAAGCGAAAGTTCTCGATTCCTGCTTTCTTCAGTGCCTTCGCCCAAGTATCAGAGTTAATGCCCTTCAAAGCCTTGCCGTGATACGAAAACACATGGGTTTTATGTTTGCCCAATCGTCTGCGAATGACATTAATTGCCGTGGCATTCAGTGGAACCACAAGATCCCGCTTGCCTTTCATTTCATCCGAATAAAACCAAGCTACTTTTCTGGTCATATCAATCTGATCCCAGCGTAACTGTCGGACGTTTTTGGATCGAAGCCCTGTGGCCAGTGCAAAATCCATCATGTCCGCAAGATGCGTGGGTAAGGCTTTCATTAAGGCAACGGCTTCGGTTGGGGTGATCCATCGCACACGCTTGTCAGGCTCTCTACGCATGTTTAGCGTAGGGGCTTTGGTAATCCAGCACCATTCCCGTTCGGCCTTCCTGAGGATTGCACGAACGGTTGCGAGGTATCGATTGATCGAAAGCGACAGCTCACCCCGGTGCGGTGACTTTAATTCAGCGCTTTGGCAGTGCGTTGAATCTTAATATTCATTTTCACATGTTGTTTCT
>JYMV01036651.1_pt1 | contig 39183 bp, 37 predicted proteins | sample 338911 | NCBI WGS metagenome assembly JYMV01 (sample SAMN03354496, study PRJNA234377) | hydrothermal vent metagenome | biome: Deep sea; feature: Hydrothermal plumes at the Eastern Lau Spreading Center, Western Pacific Ocean; material: Seawater | place: Tonga | collected 2009 | depth 2000 m m | reverse complement strand
TAAGATTTATGAATCTCTGCTCAATCAACAACCCATGTGTCTCCAGCATTGAGAAGTGATTCGAGATTTCCTTCACCTTTCTTTTCTTTTTGGGTGTCAATCTGTTGTGCTAATACATCTTCGTAGCAAGGACGCTGGATACTACGAAAGATCCCTATTGGCAAAGGAAGTTCTTCATCTTCAGTCATTCGGCTGAGGAAATGCGCGAGAGTTGGGTCTTCCGTGAATTGATCGTGTGTAATGAGATCATCAGTAGAATATGTGCTATCACTAAGTGAAACAACTTCCGACTGAAATCCGCTAAGCCTAATTCCTTTATCCGAGTTCACACCGAAAATCAACGGATCACCATGTTGAAGTAGGACAACATTATCTGCCTTAGTCGATTTTTCAGTGTAGGTGAAGAAGACACCATCATTAAAGATATTACAATTTTGATAAATTTCAACAAATGAAGTTCCTTTGTGTTCAAAGGCTGCCTTCAACATAACAGGTAGATGTTTGGTATCTGTATCAAGACTACGAGCTACAAAAGTTGCTCCAGCAGCTAAGGCAAGACTAATTGGATTAAAGGGATTGTCAATTGAACCTTCTGGCGTTGACTTAGTTATTTTTCCAACTTCGGAAGTTGGTGAATATTGTCCTTTTGTTAAACCATAAATCTGGTTATTAAACAGTAACACGTTGATATCAAAATTTCGACGAAGGAGATGTATGAAATGGTTGCCGCCAATTGACAATGCATCCCCATCACCAGGATTTGTCGCCTTTAATCCAGAAGCAATGGTCGGCGCCCGACCATGAATTGAATGAAACCCATAAGTATTCATATAGTAAGGGAAACGGCTTGAGCAACCAATTCCTGAGATGAAAACAAGTCGTTCTCGCGGAATGCCAAGATCAGGAAGGACCTTCTGAGTCTGTTTCAAAATGGAATAATCGCCACAACCAGGACACCATCTTTTATCTTGATCAGATTCAAAATCTCTGTTGGTAAGGGTAGGAACTGCGGCAAGAGGGGAATTTGTTTCAATTGCTTTCCCAACTCCGGAGCGGAATTTTCTTTTCACCAAATTCACCTTTCTAGAATTTCGTCGATTTTACTTTCAACTTCATAAACGTAAAATGGCTGTCCCTGAATTTTGTTGAAGCCTATGGCGTCAACGAGGTAACGAGCACGAATGATGGTTATTATCTGACCCAAATTCAACTCGGCAACAACTACTTTTTTAAATCGGTTTATAATATCACCCAGATCCGCAGGAAGAGGATTCAAATATCTCAAGTGAACATGTGAGACAGGAACACCTTCAGTCTGCTTTTTTTTAACCGCTGTTCTCAATGCACCAAAGGTACCTCCCCAACCAATGATGAGGAGTTCATCACCATTTTGGCCAAAGACTTCAGTTGGCGGGATATCATTGGCAATTCTTGCCACTTTTTCATCTCTGAGCCTAGACATTTTCTCGTGATTTTCTGGATCGTAGCTTACATTTCCAGTTAGATCTTGCTTCTCTAGACCACCAATTCGGTGTTCTAGCCCTAGAGTACCAGGGATTGCCCAAGGCCGAGCGAGCGTTTCTTCATCACGGGCATACGCCATAAATTCAAATTCCTCGGCATTGCTTCCATTGCTTTCAATACGAGTTGTCACAGATGGCAGTGTAGAAACATCAGGGATTCGCCAAGGTTCTGCACCATTGGCAATGGTATTATCAGACAGGAAAAAGACCGGTGTCATATATTTAAGCGCGATTCTGGCGGCTTCGTACGCTGTGTCAAAACAGTCCGACGGTCGTGCTGCGGCAACAACAGGAACGGGTGATTCGCCGTTCCTGCCATAAAGCACTTGTAAAAGATCTGACTGTTCTGTTTTGGTTGGCATTCCTGTTGACGGACCAGCCCTTTGAATATTAAGGATTACGAGGGGAAGTTCTACCATCACAGCTAAACCAATGGCTTCCGCCTTGAGAGCAATGCCGGGACCACTGCTACCTGTAACTCCTAAAGCGCCACCAAAAGACGCGCCGATTGCCGAACCAACCGCGGCTATTTCATCTTCCATTTGCATGGTTTTAACGCCAAATTCCTTGTACTTTGAGAGTTCATGTAAAATATCACTTGCTGGCGTGATCGGGTAACTGCCGTAAACAAGTTGCAGGCCTGCTTTCTGAGAGGCTGCGATTAAACCAATAGCTGCGGCTGCATTTCCCATGATATTCCGATACTTTCCAGGTTGGAATTTGGCCGGTTTGACTTCATAAGTAGAAGCAACCTGATCCGTTGCTTCTGCAAAAGCAATTCCTGCTTTCAGCGCTAGTGTGTTTGCTTCGACAAATTGGGGTTTTCGCGCCCCAAACTTTTCTTTGAGAAACCTCAAAGTGTAATCTATTGGACGATTGAACAGCCAGAAGATAACCCCTAGTGCAAAAAAGTTTTTACATAAATCCTTCTCTTTGGAAGTTAACTCAGTTTCTGCCAGTGCTTCACGCGTTAAGTATGTCAACTCAACTGAAAAGATTTGAAATTGGCTGAGTGAGTCATCTTCCAGTGGATTGGTGACATAACCAGCTAGATCCAGATTCTTCTTTTGGAAGTTGTCTATATTGACAATGAGGAGACCATTCGGCTTAAGGTATTTGATGTTTTCAGTTAGCGCGGCAGGATTCATCGCTACTAAGACATCGCATTTATCACCTGGTGTATAGATATCACGACTCGAAAAATGTAGCTGGAATCCAGAAACACCAGCTAGCGATCCAGCAGGAGCGCGAATCTCAGCAGGGAAATCCGGATGCGTTGAAACATCGTTTCCCGCCATTGCAGAAGTCTGCGTCATCTGTGCGCCAATTGTTTGGGAACCATCTCCTGAATCACCAGCAAAGAGCACGATGGCATCTTCAATTGTTTGCCTTGGCTTGCTCATCGAATATTCCTTGAAATCATTATCTTAAACTTAGGCTCAGCTAAAAACGTTAATAAACTGAAAAAATCTTCAGTTCGGTTTCAGAGAATTAGTGTGAAGCATTAAATAATATTTACGCACCCTCGCGAGCTTTCATGGCATCACGAATAGGTCTTGGAGGCAGGGTCAAAATCTCTTGCGGGAAATGTTCTACCAAGTATGTCATGATATCCAGAACTGAAACCATTCCAATCGGTTGATAACGATCATCTACAATTGGGATATGACGATAGCCTCCGTTTGCCATAAAGAAAATTGCCGTGTCTAGCAAATCGTCTGATTGGAGAGTTTTGGGGTTTTCCTTCATGTGATCATCTACAATCAGGTCATCCCATGAACCGAGATCGGTATTTAAAAAATTTAACAGGATATCTCGTTCACCAAAAATTCCCCTCAGCTTATTGTCTCTCGTTACAATTACATATCCTATATTGTTTTTTATCATCAGATCTGCTGCTTCTTGAATGCTCGATCCACTGTCGATTATTGTAACCTCTTCCATCAAGGAGGAGAGAGGCACTTGAATTTCATGTAATGATTTCGAAGGCTCAGCCAATTGCTCATCCATCATCATTAGTTCATCTTCAATCATATCTTCGTAAGGCATCTTGTCTCTCCTTGAGTCTCATTACTGACCAAACTGTCCGCACTTTAAGGCCAAATGACTTGTTATCAGCAAGATTCTTAATTTATAGATCTCAAGTTTCTGATTACCATAGATACGGATTAAAACCGCAATTCGACTATTCATCGCCATTCGCTTGATTGGGGATCATCTCCAGAGATTTGGCGGAATATGTAACAATATCTCTGCTGGAAACAATACCAACCGGAACTTGATTTTCATCCACCAAGGGAACATGGCGACACTTATCAAAGTGCATAATATTCAAAGCAAAAGCGATGGGATCGTCAACCCTCAATGAGTCTGGTAATTTGGTCATGACTTCATCTACGATTACCTGATCGGGATCTAGGTTTCGTCCGACGACCTTCTGCATCAAATCTCGCTCGGTAATGATGCCAACAAGGCTTTTTTCTTCAACGACTAAGACACAACCTATACCACGCACATGATCTGAATCGCCTTCCTGCATAAGGAGTATAACGTCCGAAACCGATGTTCCCGTTTCAGCTGTAATTGGTTTGTAGAATTTTAATGAGCTGATGGGAAGATACATAGCTTGTGCATCCATTATACCTCCTTGGCAAACTCACAATAACAAAGACGAATCGAGGCCCTTTTGTATTACACATTACATGGCTCATTGATAGGCTGAGGCGTATGTTAGCATACGCTCGGGTGTTTTTCAACGATGATTGATTGTCAGATTCAAAAAAATGAGCAGAAACCTTGAAACTTTTAAAAAAGTAGTTCGTTATGGTTACTGAATCCTTAAAAAATTCCAATGGGAAAAAATAAGCCAAGAAACTATTGTCCTAAGCTGAAAAGCATTGTTTTTTGAATCTAGCAGATTTGAAGGACAATACTCAGGAGGAAAAGTACAATGTCAATCAAAAGAAAAAACAACGGCAGTCATGTTGTTGCTATACATATATCACAATTAATCAAGAATCGTCGCAAACAATTATCTATCACGCAAACTGAGCTTGCTAAGCAATCTTCACTGACACCTGCGGCCATCTCCCAGTTTGAGTCCGGTACTCGTAAACCATCTTTTGACACGCTGTCAAATTTAGCCGACGCGCTTAAGGTTACGACCGACTATCTACTTGGAAAAAGACGGGAAAATTATGACGATCTTCTGGCTGATCCCAAGGTCAGTGTGATGTTCAAAGGGATGATGGAACTACCTGAAAAAGATAAAGAAATGATGTTTGAGTTTTATCAATTTCTTAGAACAAGAAAGGATGACGCAGGTATTCAAGAGGCCGAGTTAAGTGCATCATAAAAAAACAAAGTCACAGCTAAATTGAGTGAATTATTGCACCTCTTTATCATCATCTCCGGGTTATTTCAGTTTCAGATACCATCCTACCAAATCCAGTGCCATTCCATTAGACCCGTCGTCAATTGGGTAGATCGATAAAATCAGCTACTTTCGTCCTCTCTGTATTGTCGCCAGGTTCCGAAACTTATCAAATATACTATTTTTACTCACTCCATCATCCCTTTCATCTAGTCATCAAAAAGCAACCGAATTAGAAACTAAGTTTTTTTGAAGCCACATCCACGATAACGAATAAAATTTGACTTTTGGTAAGGCTTTTCGAATTCCACCGATAAAAGGTTGGTCTCTTTAGGTGGCAATTTGGATTATAAATAGACCTCTTGCATAAGTCAAAGAAACAGAAGTTCGGAGATTTTTGAGTCGCATATGTCACAGAATTTAGCTATCTCTCAACTAGAACTTTGGTGAGTATTACTACTTAATGCAAGAGGTCTAATGTTATGAATGTCTCTGACAGGTTTTTTAAACGGGTTTTTGAACACATGTCGCAAACAACTGTTTGCTTAAACCATTAGCTGCAGATTGTATATCATCTTCAAGGTGTCTGAATAACTGCATGGCAACCTTTTGGAACTTGGTAAACCATATTTTCACTAAACTTGCTGTATTATGCCTTCTGTTTGCGTTGAGTATACCGGAGATAGGCCATACTCGTTTGCCAGCGGTTAATTTCATCAATGTGGCAGATGAAGCAGGAGTTAATTTTACCCATTTCACCGGTGCTCTGGGGAAACGATATATGCCAGAAACGATGGGATCAGGCTGTGCTTTCTTCGATGTTGACAATGACGGATATCTAGACATCCTGTTTGCTAACGGTAGAGAATGGAGAAATGATAGTCAATCCAGCCACACACCAAAACTGTACCGTAACTTGGGTAACGGTAAGTTTATAGATATCACCGAAAAAGCAGGATTAGACACTCCTATGTATGGGATGGGCGTTGCCACTGTTGATTTTGACAATGACGACAATCAAGATATCTATTTCACCAATGTGGGATCCAACTTCCTTTTTCGCAACAATGGTAACGCAACGTTTACCAATGTCACTAACATATCCAACACCGGCGGCAGCGATTGGTCTACCAGTGCGCTTTTCTTTGACTATGATCGCGATGGCTGGCTGGATCTGTTTGTGTGCAACTATGTGGAATGGACAATCGAATCTGATTTGTCCTGCACTGTAGATGATCAGCACCGGTCATATTGCACTCCAGCTGTGTATCGAGGTCAATCATGTCGGCTCTATCGTAATCTCGGAAAAGGTGGCATTTTTCAGGATACAACAGAGATATCAGGTGTCTATAACCCAGAAGGTAAATCACTCGGTGTCACCATGTTGGACTATGACGATGATGGTTGGCTAGATTTGGCAGTTGCCAACGATACGGAAGCCAACTTCCTGTATCACAATAACGGTGATGGAACATTCACTGATCAAGCTTTGTTGATGGGAATTGCTTTCGATGAGAATGGGAAACCGCGAGGTTGTATGGGAATCGATGTTGCCGACGTTAATAATGACAGTAGTAATGTCATTGCTATCGGCAACTTTAGCAATGAGATGAACTCGTTCTTCTTGGCACGTTCGGGAGATTATTTCAGTGATCAGACAATTCAGGCTAGAATTGGAAATTCCAGCCTGTTTACATTGACCTTTGGTTTATTCTTCTTGGATTTCGACTTGGATGGATACCAAGATCTATTCTGCGTCAATGGACATATCGAACCTAACGTGAGCAGGTATCAACGGAGTATTCGTTATCCCCAACGCCCATCCCTTTTTTGGAATCAGCAGAATGGCAAGTTTGATGAAATTGGATTGAAAGTTGGGCTGAAGAAAGCTGGAGTTGGGCGAGGTGCAGCTTATGGCGATTACGATGGAGATGGCGATCTGGATCTACTGGTTTCAAATAGTGGCGTCATACCCAGAAACGGACGGGCATGGCTACTGCGGAACGATGTTAATCACCGGAATAATTATCTGCGTGTAAAAACCAAGGGTATTAACAGCAACCGTGATGGTATTGGAGCCAAAGTTACTATTAGTGCCGCAGGCGTTCAGCAAAGACAAATGGTTTGTACAGGTAGCAGCTATTGTTCGCAAAGTGAAATGATACTTACCTTTGGTTTAGGTCAGGCCGAGATGATCGACTGGCTGAAGGTAATTTGGTCTTCCGGCACAGTTGACAGGTATACTAATATTGCGGCTAATATTCTATTAACCATTAATGAGGGAGAAAGCAAAAAACAGTGAAATTACTGGCAACTGCTCAAGGTGAATCTAGCCTGTATTTAGGAAAGAAATATGCTACCGGACCATTTGTTGCTTTTAGTCTTTTACTTGTTTTGTTTTTTAGCTGCTCAAAAGGGAAAGGTTCTTCAAGCAATAAAGAAATTCAAATCAAAGAAATAGACACACAACTGGTCGAACGAACGGCACAGAAAACAAACACTTCAGCTCAGGCGAAAGAATACTATAACCAAGGGGTTCTTTATCAAGAGCAAGGCATGCAGGAAAAGGCAATTAAAGAATTTAAGGAGGCTATACGGTTACGTCCAGACTATGCCGAGGCATATAACAACATCGGAACGTCCTACCAGTTTCTGGGGAAATACGATAAAGCTATCCAATCCTATCGAAAATCTGTTGAAGTTCAGCCGGACCTGATTGAAGGGTATCACAATTTAGGTACACTCCATCTTTTACAAGGGGAAATAGATCAAGCCATTACCGCTTATAAAGGAGTAATTCACTTTAAACCGGAACTGGCTACCGCCTATGTAGATTTGGGGCGTGCTTATGGTATGAGTGGACAGTTGGATCAAGCTATTGACCAATTTAAAATGGCACTTAATCTTGATTCCAACCTTTTGGAGGCACATTACGCACTCGGGGTCTCGTACCGTCATCAAGGGATGATTGATGTAGCCACTGAATCGCTTGAAAAAGTGATTGCCCAAAAACCAGATTTTACGGAAGCACACTTAAATTTGGGATACGCTTACCGGGATCAAGACAAGTTGACGGAAGCAGTTGATGCCTTTAATACGGCCCGCCAGATTGATCCCAATAATTACCAGGTATTCCATGAACTTGGCGTCACCTATATGAAACAGCAGAGGTACACAGAGGCAGCCATTGCTTTTCAACAAGCACTAAAAATTCGCCCTGAGGCTGTCCAAACAGAGAATAACCTGAAAGTTGCCCAAGCCAGATTAGCACAACAGTAAGTAGATTTGACGTTGGCTAATGGATCTGTATTCTAGTGTAGAGAGCACGATTGGGGAAAGAATGAACTATCGTCAATTTGGTCGGACTAAGTTACAAATCAGTGAGGTTAGCCTAGGTGGTGCCTACCTGATGGGACCGCACCCAGCACAGGCTGAAGACAATGCGCGTCAAGTGGTCAAGTCGGCTTTAGCACTCGGTATCAACTATATCGACACTGCGCCGCTCTATGGAATGAGTGAAAGACTACTGGGTCAGGCATTGGAAGGTATTGCTGATCAATTTCACCTTGCTACCAAAGTGGGGTTGGAACCAGAAGATTTTGATTACAGTGCTGACAGTGTTTTGTGGAGTATGGATCGCAGTTTGAAACGACTTCAGATTCCAAAACTGACGCTGGCTCAGATCCACGAAGTTAATGTTGCGAATTGGGATCGAATCATGTCACCTGACGGGGCATTGTCCGGACTGCGACAAGCACAACAAAAGGGGGTGTGCGACTTCATCGGTATCACCGCTCGTGCTATTCCCCTCTTGGCTGAACTGGCTGAAACAGGCGAATTTGATACGGTTTTGGTCTACCATGATTATCATCCCGCTTGCCTAACTGCTACGAAAACTGTAATCTGCTACCAAGCAACGAATGGGCATTGTGGTGGCAACCGTACTGGCAGGAGGCTTATACACTGACCGGCATCAACAGGTTTTAACCGAGATTAGCGATTCGGCTGAACGTCAGCGAGTGACTCAGATCCTACAAAAACTGCAAGTGGATGACTACACACTTCCACAGAACGCCTTCCGTTTTGTGCTGGCCGATAAACGAGTAACCACGGTTTCCACTGGGGCAGCCAATATTTCCCAATTGACAGAAGTGGTGAAAGCCTCCGCTTTGGGGCACTAACACTCTGAGGTTGTCAGCCTTGGCGTCAATAGGCCCAGTTTTCATGACTCACTTGCAGTGGCGATTTAATTCACCTCGGTAAAACTGCCACTGCGACATGAACTGATCCATGTTGGCAAAATATAACTCGACATAGATAGATCACCAGCAAACACTTTCATTATCGGGCATGCTGAGAAACCCTGAAAAACTTAACGCAACTTGCTCCTTGTCTCCAGCATAGGGTCTGCTTCTGACACTAAATGGAGAGCGTCTAAAACATTCTGAGAATTATGTTTCCCAATCCCACAAGAACGTTTGGTTTTCAGGTGTGGGTAACGGTAAGAGATGTACCACTCGACGTTATGGTGAAACTCCGCTTATATAACTAGGGATGACAACAGAAACTGGTCAACCTCCAAAATGACCTCGAGGAACTTAGATCTTCAAGGATTATCTCTTGAACCATAAAAACTAGGCGTTAATCAAATCTCACCTTTCAAAACACCCCATTTTGTGGTCAGCTTTTGTAGGGCATCCACATTCAGTAAAACGTCTCCCAAAGTAATATCTGCAATAACCGGAACAGCTCCTGTTCCTAAAGATTCGATATCTATAGGGATAATACCTTTGTTAGGTTTGGAATTTTCCCATCTGGCAGTGATGAGTCCAGCGTGACCATGGGAGCACTTTCCTTTTTAACTCAACCCCAGACAGAATTTTTATCTTGTAGTTTACTGTCCTCGTGACACCAGTCGTCGGAATTAATACCAGACTGTATTTCCAACTCTGCTTTACTATTATCATTGTAATGCATGATAAACTTATAACTGGGCGCAGCATTATCTTCCCACTCGGTGGAGTGAAGAAAACAGACAAAGCTGACTGTCTATACTTTGGGTCTGTTTTAATCCCATCAACCTTTTTCGGCCACTTGGCAGCATTTGTTCCAAAAACAACAACACACTCCTTTTCGATTTCGAATTTCACCTTCTTATCATCCGGCTCGGCGAAATTTTCGGTTTTTCCTGCTGGCAAAAAGCTCAAGGTACTGGCAGCTTTCTCCCCAGTCCACCATTGTTGATCGAGCCTTAAATTCGCCTTTGATTTCAGATCGACAAATCCCCATTCTTCAGTGGTTAATCCATTAAATACCAATGCAAAACTGAATACAGTTATCAAAAATGCGAGAACATATGATTTGACTGATATGTGCGTTTCCTCCAGTGGACTTGTCATATGGATAACAGGCAATTTATAAATCTCTATGAAATTCGTTAGCATTCGAACGATGCTGTCCAACCGCTTGAACACATTCCTTCTCTTAATTGAAAGCTGTATAGATGCTTAAGTGCACTACTAGTCTTCCGTTGTCAAAAATCAGTAGGGTAACATTAACCCTGTTACCGATGGCTAAATTCTATCTATTATTCAGCAACGGCGGTAGAAAAAATAACCATACAAACTATTGTGTCCGGTCTCAGCTACTGTCCTTGAAAATGTCCGGTCTCGATGTTAGACTCCCTCTAACAACTGCAATTATTTGACTGAATTTTTCATATGCCATTTCTCAAAAGAATCAAGGGATTTCTGTTCATTTTACTGTTTGTCTTGACTTTAGATGTCACTGCTAATCAAAAAATTGGATCGATTCACGGTCTTGCCCAAGACCAATCAACCCGACAGCCGTTAAAAACCGTTTTCATTCAAATTGTCGGAAACAACCAACTCTCTGCCATATCTGATGATCAAGGTAAGTTTACCTTGCCAGAGGTGCCAATCGGAACCTACCGAATAAAGGCGACCTCGAACCAATACGAACCGCTGATAAAAACTGATGTGGTTGTTTCAACAGGACGTCAGGTGTTCATTGAGATGAACCTGAAGCATCTGGCTTTTACTCTGGAAGAGGTTCAGGTTAAGCCAAATTTCTTCGATAAACCAGTTGGGACAAATACTAGCACGCGTACGCTCAGCAGTGAGGAAATTCGTCGCTCGCCTGGCGGTCTGGAGGATGTCAACCGTGTGATGATGTCGATGCCTGGTATCGTCCAGACGTCTGATCAAACGAACCATTTAGTTGTTCGTGGCGGCCATCCTCGTGAGAATCTGACGGTCTTAGATATGATTGAAATCCCGAATTCGAATCATTTTGGAGAACAAGGAAGTACCGGTGGCACAATCAGTATGATCAACACAGATCTGATTCGGGAAATTGATTTTTCCTCGGGCGGTTTCCCCGTCAGATACGGTGACAAACTTTCATCTGTCCTTAATATCCAGTTGCGTGAAGGCAATCGACACAAGGTTGAGACAGACATAAGCATCGGAATGGCGGGCGCAGGCCTGACGGTTGAAGGTCCGATTATAAAGAAAAAAGGGTCCTGGCTTCTTTCTATGCGCAAGAGTTACCTTGGCCTAGTCAAAGGACCAACCAGTTTGACGGCAGTGCCAGAATACGGGGATCTACAGGCAAAGGTGGTTTATGATCCCACACCCAAGAATCAGATCTCGATGGTGGGGATTGGCGGCAGTGATCACGTTCATATCACAGATCAAGATGACCTCTACAATCGAGGTTGGAACAATGTATTATACCACACCAGACAATATGGAATTGGTCTAAACTGGCGAACGCTATTCAGCCGAAACGGTTATTCGATACTGACGTGTTCTCAAGTCTTCAATCAGAGTGAGTTTTTGGTTGGGGATCGACGCGGGCCAGACGCTATGTCAATGACTGGTAGTGAACGGGAAACGACCATTAAGGCAGAAATTAATTACGACATCAGCACCAAGCATGGATTCAGTATAGGCACGGCAGTCAAGGAGATTGAGCTTGATCACATCATCCGTTCTCGTGAAGTCGAATTTTACAGTAATGAAACAGGAAAACTGATTAAATTAACACATCAGGATCAGGATAGTCGACTCAGTACCTTCAAAGCCAGCAGTTTTGTGCATTATAAGGTGACACCAACAGCGGGATTAGATTTGAATTTCGGTTTACGTGGTGACTATTTCAACTTGACGGAGACTACAAATTTCAGCCCACGTTTCGGCACAAGTTATCAAATTTCATCGCATACGGTGCTAAATGGATCATTCGGATATTTTTATCAACCGATGTCGTACATCTTTCTGAATTGGAATCAGCACAACAAAAATTTAGATAGCATGCAAGCCAAACACTACATAATCGGATTGGAACATCTGTTCGATCAGGATTTCCGCCTGACAATTGAAGCCTATATTAAGGATTATCAAGACTATATTCTGTTAAATGACAAAGAAAACCTGATCTTAAATAACAACGCCACTGGTTACGCACGCGGCGTCGACATGTTCGCCCAGAAGCAACTGACCAACCGAATCTACGGCTTAATCAGCTACTCATATTTGGTTTCACGATTCAAATCGCCCGAGTTGGATGAATTCGATTCGGATTTCGATACCCGTCATGTTTTTACGCTGATCGGAGGGTATCGGCTCTCTGACCAGTGGGAATTCAGCGGGAAATGGCGTTACATTAGTGGGAAGCCATATACCCCCATTATCGGCAGTGACGAGGTTATCCCCGGCGATTGGGAACCAATCTTTGCCGATGGAATCAATGTTGAGCGTTTCCCGTCTTACCATCGGCTCGATTTCCGGCTTGATCGGCGCCTGCATTTCCCTCGTTGGAATCTGGTGACCTATTTTGAAATCGAAAACATCTACAACCGTCGAAACATCTGGTCTTATGAATGGGATAGGTCTAAAGGCAAGAACCGGGAAATCCATCAATTCGGCTTTTTCCCGATTGGTGGGATACGATTAGAATTCTAGATAGGTTGAAAATCTACGGTTCGGTTGTAAGTTTATTCAACCAGCCTTGAAGTGTATACTGAGGTTGTCCAATCTCTTGTTCTGTCAGGACAGCCAGTTTTTCCCGACCTAGGTAACGGATTTGCATATCCACCACAGTGGCTCCTCGCTGATGTAAAGCCGTACCATACAGTTGTTCAAAGACAATACCGTTGGTATCGTCCCATTGACCAAAATTAAGTACTGGTATCTGGCGTAACCGATCAATGGTCCAACCGTCAGGCGATAATAATTCTACTAGCCATTCTAGAGCAGCCGGATGGACAAAGTAGGGACGATGACCGCCTTTGGGTTCCAACCAGCAACGAATACCGTTGGGATTATCAAGAGCCATGTAGACTGTTGTCACCTGATCAACAACTGTATGCGTCTCTCGCCAGGCATGGCCATAGCCATCCCGATCAATAATGACGTCGGCACCTCCGTTCATAATCAGGATATGGCAATGTGGGGCAGCCAATGACAGGTATTGTTCCCAGTCCAAGATTTGACTCATTTTTTCATTTGGTGTGCGGGTACAAAATTTCCCCTATTTCAGCGTGGCTTCAGCAAAAGCCCATCCGCTGATCAAAGCGAAATGTAGCCGAGTATCCAGCACAGCCATCCAACCTGCTTTGGCATCGCCCAGAGAATTCCCAACAACGCCGATCCGATGTGGATCAATGTCATCACGACCAAGCATGAAATCGACTCCCCGCATGGTATCCCACACTAGTTTATCCATAATTGGTCGACCCGCCTTCCACGCGGTTTGGTGAACAGGTTGGGGACCGTGAGCGCGTGTTCCCATTTTTGCCTGGATGTGTCGTTCTTCCTCACCAATGGGGTCGGCGGCTAAACAGGCAATGCCCATCTTAGCGTACAATTGCCCGACATAGTTGTATGCCGGCTGACTTTTACTACCGCCGTGTCCGAAGGTAAATACCACTCTGGGCATCGGCATTACTGAATTCTTGGGTCGGTACAATATCGCTGGCACGCGAGATCCCTGTTCGCTAGTATAGACCCATTTTTCAATCACTATGTCATCGTATGTCAACAATCCACGGTTTTCCGGTGACAGAGGGATACCTTGACTTGTAACACCCAGTAGGTCTAATAGTTGTTGCCGCTTTTCAGCTTGCCAACTGGCAAATCTTTCAGGTTGGCGGATGTCACCAGAAACCGGGTCAAAGAATGAAAGTAGAGGGTTATTTGCCAGCAAAAGAATTGGTAGTATCGTCACTATTTTGCTTTTTTATATGCTAACATCAATTCAAATGAGTATACCAGCACCAATTCAAATCAAGGATTTAAATTGTGGGTTTAGAACCAATTCATTTTCGGCATTTCCATAGCCAAGACAAAGTTGAGTTAACTAAAGAGTAAACTCAACAAAATTCCAGCTGAGAGGCACCAAAATTCTTTGAATAAATAGGCTCAAAAAATTCCGAAATCCCCTTACTTTCAGATTTATGTAAGAGGTCTATTAAAAATTCCTTGGCAAATTTGACCTTCACTCTGATATTATTATAGGATAGCTGTTTTATTTCAGTAGCAAATAAGCATAATGCTTTAGAAAGTGCCAGCTTAGTAAATCTAAGCCTGGCTATTTAATTAATAAGGAAAAAATAGAAGTTATGGAAACAAAAACAGGTAGTGTTAAATGGTTTAATGATGCCAAAGGCTTCGGGTTTATCACTACTGATGACAATCAAGACGTCTTTGTTCATCATTCTGAAATTCAAGGTGAAGGATTCAGATCACTTGAAGAAGAGCAACGGGTCGAGTTCACCGTTGAAGAAACAGATAAAGGTCTTCAAGCCAAAGGCGTGATAAAAATCTAGTATTTAATAAAATTCAAGCGCCAAAAGCGATCTCGGGAACACAAACCGAGGTCGCTTTTGTTTTTTTATTTCTGATTTTTCTTCAACATACTCATCGGCAATAAATCAATTCTTCATTAACACCCAAGTTTAAGGCGTTTCACAGGGCATTAGTCGTAACTTGTTGAAGTACACTTCACGCCATAGATAATGCGGATGTGTTTATCGTGCCGATGGTGGAGTTAGACTCACTATTATGAAGGGAAATGAATGCTTCCATCGATTGAAGCAGCTATTATCTTGCATTGGCAATCGACAGAACAGAGGATGGGTTAATTGTAACACCCAAATTCTGTTGATGGAATAGTATATTCAACAGAGAAATGGTAAGGTCAAACTGCCGTTACACTAGAGGATGCCCGCGGTTATCTAAAGGTAATGAAACACGTTGACCCGCAAGATGAGAAGCATAGATGCAATGAATCATCTCCATAGCCCATCGACCATCGTACCCGCTACCAATTGGTTGTCGTCCTTCCTTGTGTGCGTTTAATACATCTCGCACAATGGCTACATTCGCTACCATCTGTAGGTTGTCAACTACAGCCGTCTGATCAGAAGGGAATGTAGCCATGGCTTCTGCTGTAACGTTGCGAATTGGCACTTCTTTGTCAGGGCGCCAAAATGGTGATTGATAAATCTCTATTTGCTGAGAGCCTTCGTAAACGGCCATGATCCCTTCCGTACCCCAGATCTGCAGACCGAAACGCCTGCCTGAATCCTGTTGGTTTCGGCGTGATTCCAGGGTGGCAGTTATCCCATTTGCAAAACCGTACAAGGCATGGATATGATCTCCAGCAATCAGCCCAAGTTCTTCTGGACCTTCTACTGCATCACCTTTGGTCACCGGACGACCGTCAGCCATTGAAACGTGGGCAAATCCCCATTCTGGATCTACATTCAACAGAAACCTAAGGGTATCAAACATGTGAGTACCTAAAACCATCAGATCCTCTCCACCACCGCGTCGGTCCTCTTTACCGCGCATTTGAGCACTCAGCACAGTTCCAATAGCACCGTCCTGGAGAAGTTTTTTGGCATGGCGTGCAGCTACGTGCATGCGGCCTTGGTGTGCTATCCCCATTGTGATCTCAGCCTTTTCACAGGCTGAGATCATGGCGTCCGCTTCTGCTAGTGTTTGGCACATCGGTTTTTCCAGGAAAATGCATGCACCTGTTTCCGCCACAGCCAGCGCCATCTCATAATGTGGTTGCACCCAACGTGGACAAACGCTTACAATGTCCAGATCTTCCTTTTCCAACATTTCCCGATAATCGGAGTACAATTTGGAAGCACCTAGTCGCTTGCCTGCTACAGTTAAACCTTGTGGGTCTTCATCAGCAATAGCCATAATCTCGATCTCATCCATATACAGATATACTTGGTCAAGACCATGTCCATAATCACCTCGACCAGTCCGACCAATGACGCCAGCCCGATACTTTGTTCCCATCAGATTTCTCCTTTCGCCCAATCCCGTATTAGCTGCCTAGGTTTGGCTGCCAGTTGATTGAGCTGGTTGGTTATGCGCATTCGCGTGATGACCTGCCCAATAATAGCTGCACGGTATTGGCTCATGATTGTTCCTCCACCTCTTAATTGCTGGAAGGACTATTTGTGTTGTGTTCATACAGTTGTTCTCCTCGAACTCTACGGGCTCGGTCATAATAGCTCCAGAGGTCTTCCAAGCCAAACTGATCTTCAATTTGTTCAACTGATACATCTTCCATCAGTGATTCCATGACGAATGTTGCTTCCGGCCGAAGGATCGAAAATCTTACGCCAGATCCATATTTAGCTTCAACCCTACCTAATTTCTCTTGGTTGAAGTCCAAGTGGTAGGCTTTGCAATTTGTATTTACTTCGGCAAAGGCAAACGGCAATAAATCACCTTTGCCAACTAATGGTTCCTGATATCCTTGCCAAGCCAGACGACGACCACACATATCTACAATCACAGATTCTTGTGATTGGCTGACGACCAGAAATACGCCATAGTCGCGTGCCCAGGCGCCATGTCGCATGCCACCATGAAACATGGAAGGGAAAAACACCATCCGCGCTCCCTCTCGTGCCAGCATCATCGCTACTTCTGGGAACTTCAGATCAAAGCAGATGCACATTCCCACTTGACCGCGATCTGTTTCCCAAGTTGGAGCCTTGATGCCTGAAATGGTACCCGTTTCCATTTCACCAATTGTTGGCTGGACTTTGTGATAAATGCCAATCACCTCACCATCACGTCCAATTAATACGGCTGCATTGAAAGTCCGATTGCCAGCACGTTCCTGCATCCCAACAATTACGTGAGTCTGGTATTTTCGTGCCGTGGCACCTAGTGCCTCGGTCGTTGGACCGGGGATGAGTTCGCCTTTCCACGCTTGGTGATTTCTTGGTACTCCAAGTTCTCGCGCTACTTCAGTAAAACAAACGAAATCGGGTTGATATTTGCCAGCTTGTTCCAGGTACATCACCATCTGATCTCGGTTCTCCTCCACACTGCCATAACCTCCACTGGGAAAGGAAATACTCAATAGCCGTGTTCTTTTCATAACTATTTTACCCCCTCAATGTTCTATCGGTATTATCTCTAAAAGGTTATCGACCACTGTAGTACACTTTGATTAATAACCTAACTTTACTGACACCTCAACAATACTTTCCTTGACTACTTCCACAATTTGATTCACTTCGGATTCCGTAATGGTAAAAGGAGGACTAATGGCAATGTGGTCCCCCGCAATACCATCAACTGGCCCTGGGGCTCCAGGCATCACCAAGACACCTTTTTCAAAAATCGAGTCGACAATCATCCCTGTTACGCCTTGAAGAGGATCGAATGGCGTCCTCTTTTCTTGGTCAGCAACAAATTCAATGCCGATTAGCAGCCCTTTGCCCCTTACCTCTCCGACAATTGGTAGATCTTGAAGTGGCATCAGTTGTTCTAACATCAATTCTCCCCTTCGAGCGCATTGTGAAACAAGATCATGGGTTTCAATGTAACCCTGCACAGCCAAAGCAACCGCACACGAAAGCGGATTTCCACCATAGGTGTGCCCGTGCACGAAGGATGTTGATCCTTTGTAGATAGCATGGTAGATTTTCTCATCCGCAATTGTGGCAGCGATGGGCGTATAACCGCTACTTAATCCTTTTCCAACCGACATAATGTCCGGCACGACATCCCAATGTTCAATCCCAAAATTTCGTCCCGTCCGACCAAAACCGGTTACAACCTCATCAACAATCATCAGAATATTGTACTTGTCGCAGATTTCTCGAATGGCAGGATAGTAATCTACTGGCGGAGTGACGCCAGCAGCGGAGGTGCCAAGGATCGGTTCAGCGATAAAGGCAGAAATATATTCGCTGCCTTCTTGTCGAATAATGCGCTCAAGTTCATTGGCACAACTCAGGTGGCATTCGGGATATGTCTTCTGATAATCACAGCGATAACAATAAGGTGGAGGAATATGCGGGAAGTTGAGCAAATAAGGAACGTAATCATCTCGCCAAGGTGTCCGTCCAGACATTGAAAGCGCTCCAATCGTGTTTCCATGCCAGCTTTGCCACCGGGAAATCACCTTGTACTTTTTGGGATTCCCTGTTTCGATATGATATTTCCGCGCCATCTTCATGGCCGACTCAGTTGCCTCAGAGCCGCCAGAGACAAAGAATACCCTGTTCAGTTCCCCTGGTGTTAAAGCTGCAATCTGTTGGGCTAAGTCAATCTGCGGTTGCGTGATGAAACGGCCATAGGTAAAACAAACTTTGGCTGCTTGTTCAGCCATGGCATCAACAATTTCTTGAACACCATGACCGATGCTGACGACATGAACCCCAGCGCAGGCATCAAGATAACGTTGCTCTTCTGTGTCAAAAAGGTAGATACCTTGGCCATGCGAAATCTGCTCCCACTTCTGCCGCAGCACTCGATGGAAGACATTATCGGTCATTTGTGTTTGGGTCATTTGTGTCTATTGCTCCAATCTTTTAACTCGGCATGTTTCCAATCTTAATCGGCAACCGGTCATCGATAAACCGCTTGAATCAGGGCTCGCATATAGCCGACTGCGAATGCTCTTCCGACATGTCGTGTATCCGCTTGCGGGAAACCAGGTGTATGATCCATCATGAACGGACCTTTGAAACCGACCTCTTTATAAGTTTGCATGGCTTGATACATATCAACATCGTCCTCATCAACAAAAACTTCCATAAACTTTTTCGGGGTACCGCGCATATTACGAAAGTGAACGTAAGCAATTTTGCCTTGAGCAGCTATACGTCGTATGGCCGTGGGGACATCCTCTCCCATTTCGCGGACGCAACCTTGACAAAATAACATGGCATTGGCCTCACTCGGTAGCAACTTGAACAGCCGCTCAAAATGATCAAGCGTCGATAAAATGCGAGCTGCACCCCCCAAGAGGCTCTGGAATCGGTGGATCATCTGGATGCATAGCCAGTGTAACCCCCGATTCTTCAGCCACTGGAACAATACGTTCGAGAAAATACTTCAAGTTTACCAACAGGTTAGTTTCAGAGATGTACTTTTCTGGTACATCCACCGGATTTTTCATGAATTCATCATAACCAAAGGTGCTGTAACTAGCTCCACCTCGGCCGATGGTAGATGTGGTTCGAAAGTTACCGATAGGCTTAAAATTGTATCCCAAAGTTTGAATTCCAACCTTACCTAGATTTCGGATCATGTTACATCATGCCTCAATCTTCTCATCCCGATCGGGTAACCCTAAGGTAATATTGTCCCAACAATTGAGTCCCACGTTGGTTAGTTTCAATCCGTGAGATTCAACTATCTTGCACATCTTCTGCCAGAAATCCACCTGGTCCTGCCCATCTTCCAGACCGGGTGGTGGTGGGTTGATGGTAATGCAATTAACACCAATGGCTTTTAGAAAACTCATATTTTCATCATTGATCTGGTTCCATGGCAGTTGTTCTTGAATTGTCATTGATAGTTACTCCCGTTTTTCCTAACCGATTGGTGGCGTTTAGTACTATTTTTATATAACGAAGCGGATGACAGCACAACAGAATTTGCTGGTCTCAGTTTGTTCCTTAGTGACAACATCGATTTGAACTGCTGTAAGACATTATATCTATTCGCATAGAAACGTCAATACAAAATGATTGACGTTAATCAGTGGAATTGATAGACTCATCTGCAAATCGGGAATGAGGTCAGATTCAATTAAGGATGGATCTATTGCTGAATAGATTGTACGAAATAAATTGGAGGAAGAAACATGAATGAGGAAGAAAAATACCTGTTCGATCTCAACGGTTATCTGGTTATCAAAGATGTTTTGGCTTCTGATGAAATAGCTCTTTGTAACCAATCAGTCGACCAGCATACAGATCAGATTCGTGAGCGGGTTGATGAACTGTCACTGTCCGGAGGCTCAGAACCATTAAAGGGCATCACCGGACGAGGAGATCTGGGCGGGATGCTCGGTTGGGAGAAACCTTGGAGTCAACCGTTTCGGGAATTACTGGCGCACCCCAAAATTGTGCCCTACCTGAACGAAATTTTAGGCGTAGGATTTCGTATGGATCACAATCCTGGTTTGATCACTATGCGCAAAGGTGCAGAAGGACATGTATTCCATGGCTCTTCTGGCCCCAGCTTTGATCCTCATCAATATTATGTTTTTAAAAATGGGAAGATACATTGCGGCTTAACGGTAGTCGCTTGGCAATTTTCGGATGTTAATCCGGATGATGGAGGACTGTGTCTGATTCCGGGCAGTCATAAGTGTAACTTTTCCTGTCCACAGCCGATGAAACACCATCAGAAATATCAAGAGCACATTCGTCAAATCACCTGCAAGGCGGGGGATGTGGTGATTTTCACAGAAGCCGTCACCCATGGCACGTTACCATGGAAGGCAGGCCACCAGAGAAGGTCGCTGCTCTTTCGGTATTCGCCTGGAAATCTGGCTTATGCCAGAAGCTATTATCCGAGTTGGCCGGAACCTTCCCTTCAGGATTTAACTGCAGAACAACTATCTGTTTTGGAACCACCTTACCATACGCGGTTAAACCGTCCCGTCCTAGATAACCAAGGAAAAAAGGTTTCATAGTGCAGATGATTCGTCACCTCTTTCTTCCTGATAGTCTTTACATTGCTTATTTTTTTATTTCTGATTTGTCCTTTGTCATCAATTGGAAGAACTTCCCAAATCATCATTTCTCACCACAGGCTTCTGGTTGCCTACTGGAACACACTTTGGTGGCAAAGGCAATGACTTGCGGAATGGGAGCTGACTATATCGAACAGGACGTTGTTCTCTCCAAAGATAATTAGCCCATCGTTCTACATGAAATTTACTTAGATGTTGTCATCAAGGTGGTAGAAGTGTTTCCTGATCAGGCAAGAAATGATGGAAAATATTATTCCATTGACTTTGCATTTGTCGAAATCGAACGTCTGGCAGTAACTGAAAGATTTAACACTGAATAAATAACTTCGTTAGTTCAAGACGCGCATCAATTGGGTTTGTCCGTTCACCCGTATATGTTACGAGCGGGTCGGTTACCTAGATCAGCAAAAGATTTCGACTACCTGCTGAAACTATTTTTAATCAAGGCTGGTGTGGATGGGGTTCTCACCGACTTCTCGGACTTGGCACTTCCTTAAGAATTATCACTCAACCCGTCAGTGACACCCTTGCGGCTTTGCTCTGCTCCTAGGTCAACTTGATTAGCCTTGGCTACTATCTGACTCACCTGACTCGAAAAAAATTTGGAAGAGATTATCGCCTGTAACTTCAGACAAAGACGGTAGCTCGATTCAACCCAAACTTTTCATTTGAGTTTCGGTTTCCGCTCTCATGGTTCTTTAATCTACCTGACCACAACCTACAGAGGATCGGAAACTGAACAAATCTATCTTGTTCATGTAGAATTTGAGGCGAATCCGTTGATCTTTCATCGTTTCTATGGCTGTTGGATCTTTCTGCCAACTTTGTTCCAGATTGACACTGTCCCCTCGGATGACATCTGCCTGTTCTTGTGTTAATCCCTCAATCGATTTTAAATCTTCAGTCAGAACCTCGGTTTGCAAACCGCCATTACCACTACCCCCAAGTACTGAGGCATTTATCAAAAGTTTTCCGCCCGGCCAGACAAACGGTTTGCTGACTAGCGTGGCAGGAAAACGGGAGGCTCTCAATGAACAGAAACCGTCAGCCCGAAGTTGAGCCAGTCCGACACCACGACCGAAAGTTAAATGACGATTCCCATGCATGGCAGGACCTCCCCAGTAATAGAACCATAGGGTTTCCATCTGACCTTTTTTGGTTCTGATGGGGGGTGAAAGTGCGGTATCGGTAACTTGACAGTCAAACCGCCCTTCGGTGCCGCCGCCTGCTGACCGTGGCAGAAACGGTTGCCGTGGTCGAATCCGTTTCCATGTTACCGTATCCCGACTCATTATCAGTTCCATTTCGCCGTAGGGATCTTCTGTTTCCCAGAACCATTGAAAGAGACCAACATAAATGTTCTCGTAGGAAAACCCGTGGGTGTGATAGATTTGTCCGGCCGGATCATCTTCCAGATCTGGACAGACCACACGGCTTGGTTTTCCTTGGACAGCATCAGCGTTAATTGCCAGGCGATGAGCCGTTCGAACTAAGTTCCACCTCCCCATATCTTCTAATCCGCGGCTGATTAATACATATGGGTATTCAGGATTGGGACCTTTCATGGCCGTACAGCGGTCCCCCATCCCATGTGAAACACCATTCGGCATTTCATGCTCCCATTCCCAGTGAACGCCGTCAGCTGAACGCAGGATATAGCCTTTATATTCCCAGGTGCCGCTGACGCAGGAACTGATGATAAGTGTCCACGGTTTGGGGGAATTCTCCGGTTCATAAAGTACGGAAGCCGCACTAGTTCCGCCAACCTGACCTAGATTCAATACGATGTTTGTTCTTTCACCATTATGACCTAAGTGAACATCCAACTCAGGTCTTTCCCAGTGGATGCCGTCTTCAGATGTGATCATACAGACTGCGTAAATAATCTCAGGGTATGCTGGTGGGTATAGGGTGGCATACCATGCCTTCCAAATGTTGTCCGACGGATCGATATATACCCCAGCCAAATAGACCACGCCATTTCCTTCCCAAGGCGCACCAACTGTGTAAATCGGATTAGCATAATGTTTATGTGGTTGATGAACCACCCGTTGTAAACGAACAGTCTGTTCTACAATCTCATCATCAAGAAAGAGTTGTGCGTAGCGAACATCTGTTGGCTGATTCATTATCCTTAATCTCTCGTTATCAACGGGAAGATTACAACCTATATTAAAGGCCTGTTACGATTGACTATACTGCTTGTCATTTAGATTCTCGTTTGTCACGAATGTAAATCGATCTATAGTGTCCGTCGCTTTGGACCCTGACGTCAATCTCAAATAGCTTGGTGGCTGCCGCCAGTTGCCCCAACTTTTCATAACCATAATTTCTTGGATCAAATTCCGGTGCCTGTTTAGCAACATTACTGCCTACAGCTGCCAACTGGGCCCAGTTTGAGTCATCAGATGCTGCTTCTATCGCACTTCGAAGAAGATTTACCAGCTTGGTATCCCCTTTTAATTGGTTGGCTGTTTTCTTTTCCACGGTTAACTCAGCATCTTCTTGTGACCGAAGCAATTCAGTAAAAACAAATTTATCACAGGCAGAGACGAAAGCCTTGGGAGTTTTCTGCTCTCCAAACCCGTACACGGTTAAGCCTTCTTCCCTGATACGGGACGCAAGGCGCGTAAAATCGCTATCGCTGGAGACAAGGCAGAAACCAGTAAAACGCCGGGCGTAAAGTAAGTCCATGGCATCTATTATCATGGCGCTATCGGTCGCATTCTTGCCTGTAGTGTAACGAAACTGCTGAATTGGCTGAATGGAGTGTTCCAATAAGATGGTTTTCCAGCCACCAAGCTTGGGGCTTGTCCAGTCACCATAGATACGTTTCACACTGCCAACACCAAATTTCGCAATTTCTGTGAAAAGTCCCTCTGTAATTGACGGTTGAGCGTTATCTGCATCAATTAAAACAGCAAGCATATTGTTTAGCAGTTGATTATCATTCACTTTGTTTAGCAGTTGATTATCATTCACTTGATCCCTTCCTAAATTGCACAGATTATGTATTAAACTGAGAGGTTCTGTGCTTGTTTTCTGACCAAAAAGCAATCAGTTTCGATTGCGAAACATGGTCATCAATCTACCGTCTAGTTCATTTTAGATTCTGTTTTTTGATTTAAGTTCTTTTGGAAAAGAATAGGGGCTATTGACTTTTTATAATGACAACCAAATAGAAGGTACAGGCTAAGGCCAACATGCCTTTAAAATTTCTCCTCAGTTTATCATATCTAGTTGCAATAGAACGAAAAAGCTTTAACCGGGCAAATGTGTTCTCCACAAGATGCCTGTACTCAATGGAGGTCCAATCGAACTCCCGGTTTCCCTTTTTTGAATTTCTCTTTCTAGGAATAATGGGTGTGGAATTTGCTTTCTTAATTTGTTCCTCAGAGGGGAGCTGCCAAACCTCTATCAGGAAATAATGAACTCGCCAGATGGGATCTTGGCAATAAGCCTAGGGCTACTTTGCAATCATCAACCTGTCCACCTGTTATTTTAAACTTGATGGATAAACCGAAGGAATCAATCGCCATATGGATTTTGATGCTTACTGCCAATCGCCGACTTTCCCATAGCCGATTCCACTGCAAAAGCCGCACCATTCCTATGTTAGCGAACCTTGAAAAGACTGCCATGGATAAACTCCCACTCCAAGTCTGTAAAAACCCTTTTAAAAAGAGTGCGCAACTTTCCTTTTCCCGACCAATCTGTTGAACCTTTTGTAAATCGTATGCCAAGGACCAAACTGAGGGGTTAGGTCTCTCCAGGGACAGCCAGTCCTAAGACAATAAAGGATACCTTCAATGGTATAAACAAGCTTAAACTTGTCATAGACGCCAGAATCCAACATGATAGGTAAGCTTCAACCCCTGCTGATCTGTAAGCATTAATAGCGGCATAGCAACCTCGTAGAAGATTATTTTGCGAAAACAATAATCCGGTTGGTTCCCTTTTTCAAGTATTTAGACTGAAACCTCAACATCTAAAATCCTAAGATAGCATCTTTTTTTGAAACATGTTGTGACTTGTAGTACAATCGGCAAATATTAATCTCGCTGTACACACAAAATCTGTATTAAATTCAGGCCTCAAAAATTAAGGAGTTGCTAAATGAGAATTCTTACATTATGTATCATAATCATGATTTTGTCCACCATGTTGTATCCTGTAGAGTCGGCATTGAAACCCGATAAGTCCCTAGTCCTATGGTTTACTTTCGACGATGGGAAGGGAGAAGTGGCCAAGGATTCTTCAAAACAAGGAAACGATGGTAAGGTCAAAGGCAAATTTAAGTGGGAGAAATCAAAGTATAAAGGCTACAAAACAGCTTTGCAGTTCAAAAATGATGTGGATGTCAGAGCACCTTTTATTCTGCTTAACGGCAAGCAAGATCATACCCTTGATATGTGGGTGTCAGCTAATCTTTCCAGTAATGAACAACTTGTGTTTTCTCAAAAAGAAGTCAATTCAACCAACAAAAGCCTGCATTACCGTATCTACGCCAGCGGAACAGTTAGAATGGGTTTTTATGGCAACGACCTTGATACAGCGGTCGGTGTTATAAAAAAAGGAGAATGGACACACATTACCTTCTAGCACAATGCTAAAAAGAAGAATCGTCGTATCTATATTAATGGTAAAGATGAAAGCGGAAGATAATGGACGTGCCCTTTTTGAAGGAACGAAAGAAGATACTGTCGTGGGTTCTTGGACTGAAACAGGCCAGTATTTTGATGGTCTGATTGACGAGGTTCGTCTCTGGCACCGAGCTTTGACGGAGAAAGAGATTGCTGAGTCAATGGAACTTATTTCTCTGGCGGTTGATTCTCAAAGTAAACTAGCTACGACATGGTCTAAACTGAAAATGAACTAGAGTTCAGCTCATCTTTATTACAGATCCAATTACTTTAAATCGGCCTAGGTATGATTACATCTATACAGAATATTTACTTTAGTTGAGCAATTATGAGGAGGTCTGCCATGTCCCAATATAGTGCTGCTGTTATCGGATTGGGTTGGATGGGGATGCTCTACGATTTGGCGTCGCGTATCCCCGACCGTTTCGATATCGATGATGCCGAACGTCCGACACCCTCACTAGATATTCATCGTAAATTTTACCATCATGATCATCCTGGCGATTCAGGTCTGCCAACATCGTATGCTGAGGCGTTGTGGAATCGGTCTGAAATTAGTCTGATTGCTGGTGTCGATCGAGATAAAAGCCGGTTGAAGGCTTTTTCTGAACGTTATGGTATTCAGCGGCTTTATACTGACGCTGTTGAGATGCTAAGTCAGGAGAGGCCGAATATTGTTGCCATTTGCACAAATACCAAACACCGGTCAGATTTAACCTGTTTAGCCGTAGAATACGGAGCCAAAGGCATTTTGACTGAGAAACCGATGGCTCACACTTTAGCCGAAGCCGACCGTATGGTACAGGTCTGTGCTGAGGCCAACGTTCCCTTATGTTGCGGATCAATTACAACTACCCATCCTTCCTTTGCTCAGGCTAAGAAGTTAATACAAGATGGTGTGATTGGTGAGATCATATCTATTGAAGCCGGTGGCCCTTTTGCACAACATCAGAATTGGTCTTATTTCTCGGATAGTTCTCCTCTCTGGGCCGTGGGTACAGGCGATGCGGCGCGCCGTGAATCTGGCAGCAATGAGTTTACTGGGAGTGGAATACTGATCACCGAGGATGGCTTGACCGTTCACTTCCGTCAAGGCTCACCTGGTGTCCGTCTGAGCGGAAGTGAAGGCGAAATTGTTTTTAATTACCAATCAGGCTGGGAATTATGGCAGGATATCGATACGCTGAGCGGAATTCAGAGGGTAGAAATGTCTTGGCCCAAGCCACAATTTTTTTCGCCCTATGGTGCAGTTTATTGTCTGTCTGATGTTTTGGATTGTTTGGTCGGAACGATGGATGAACCCAAAAACTCGGGACGTCGAGTGGCTTTAGCTTTGGAAGTAGAAATTGCGCTGAAACAGTCGTCTGCCCAAGAAGGGTTGCGTATAGACCTACCGTTAGCTGATCGTTCTCTGGGATTATTTTACGATTGGTTCCGCTAGTATCTTGACTTAGGGGCGGTTACTGCTAAAATTATGGATCTTTACAAAAAAGACCTCCTACATAAATCGAGGATTAAATAAGTATGCACGGACAGCCGACCTGATAATTTCAATTTCAGCTTCAAACCAATTCTGTCCTGTCCAGAAACAATATGATTCCGTTGTTCCTGATTGGAACGGACTTGCGCTAGTTCAATGCCAACGAATTGCTTGATGCCTCGATGATATTCTTCGACCCTCCCGTATGACTTACTCAGCTGAATACCAGCTGTCAGAGAGAACACATTCGGGCTCAAAGCCACGCTAGTTGGATTTGAGCAGCGCAGAACAAACATAATCGTTTTTGCTCATTTTATCATTTGTCTCATCATAGAGAGATGACTTTTACCCTCTGTCAATAACAGACTGATGAGGTTGATGCCTTTAATCACGCGCTGATGCTTACTCGCCCGGTGTCGGCTCACCAATTCTATTTTGTTAGCATAAGGTTTATCTAAGATGATATCGTCTATCACCAAAACCTCTTTACCTTTGTTAACATGAGGTTAGGCTTCACTCCGCAACACTGAGGGACAGGTTCTAGTCGATGTAACAGCCGATTCAAGGCATCATGGGCAAAAGGGTTGTCTGGTTGTCCTTACGCCTTTTCAGTTTCCGGACAGCTATAATTCTTTTTTGTGGCAACTAAAAAGTTGAACCATATTTAGTTACATTTTGTTTTCATACCAGACACTATAACCGACTTCTGACATTAATGTGTAATCCCTATTTAATATAGCAAGATTAAATTTTCTCTCAAGCCTAGAAAAATGGTTGCTGATTGACTTTACACAGTCAAATCTGTACTCTATCTGGTCTTAGGTCAATTCTTAGGTCAATTTGAGATAATATGGAAGTGTTATGAATGATTCAAATAAACCATCTAAATTTCCTTCTACTACGCGGATCGTTATTATGGGAGGGGGAATCGTGGGTTGTAGCACGGCCTATCATTTGACAAAACTGGGTTGGAAAGATGTACACATTCTGGAACGTAAGAAACTGACCAGTGGATCGACTTTCCATGCAGCGGGATTAGTTGGGCAACTCCGGAGTTCTGCCAGTATTACACGGCTTTTAAAGTACAGTGCAGGATTGTATGGCAATCTGGAAGATGAAACGGGACAAGCAACAGGCTGGAGAGCCAATGGCAGTCTGCGGCTAGCCTGCAATCAGGAACGTTTTACCGAAATTAAGCGTCAGTCAACAATAGCACGGAGTTTTGGTCTTGAGATGCATTTACTAACGCCCAAAGAAGCCAGTGAACTTTGGCCCATGATGGAGACTTCCGATATTGTGGGAGCAGCGTATCTTCCTGCTGATGGTCAAGCCAGCCCATCGGATCTTTGCCAAGCTTTAGCTAAAGGGGCACGGATAGGAGGTACTCAGATTTGGGAAGACTGCGAGGTTACCGGGTTTATTATCCGTAATGGCCGAATCCATGGGGTTGAAACACTGAATGGTACCATCGAATGCGAGGTGGTGGTGAACTGTTGCGGTTTTTGGGCACGACAGGTGGGACTAATGGCAGGTGTATCGGTACCAGTTCAAGCTGTCCAGCATCAATATCTGATTACCGAACCAATTGATGGGGTATCTGAGGATCTTCCTTCCCTTCGCGACCCGGACCGTCGATGTTACTACAAGGAAGAAGTTGGTGGATTAGTAATGGGTGGTTATGAACCTAAACCTATTCCATGGACACCCAAAAATGGCATTCCTAAGGATTTCCATTTTCAACTATTGGAAGACAACTGGGAACAATTTGAACAACTGCTCATTCCTGCCATTGAGAGAGTTCCCGCGCTAGCAGAAATTGGTATTCGCAAAATGATAAATGGCCCTGAAGGGTTTACGCCAGATGGAAATTTTATTTTGGGTGAAGCTCCAGAACTAAAAGGTTTTTTTGTCAGTGCTGGTTTCAATGCCTATGGCATCGCCGCCGGTGGTGGTGCGGGTAAGGCCCTTGCTGAATGGATAGCCCAGGGTGAACCCTCCATGGATCTTTGGCCAGTTGATATTCGCCGATTTGGCGCGCATCATCGGGACACAAATTTTCTGATTGACCGGGCGCTTGAGTCCAGTAGCAAACATTACGCTATGTCCTGGCCTTATGATGAACCTGAGACAGGAAGACTACTGAGAATTTCTCCACTCTACTACTGTCTGAAGGAACAACGATGCTGTTTTGGCAGCAAATTCGGCTGGGAACGACCAAATTGGTTTGCTCCCAAAAGTGAGGAACCTAAAGACACCCATAGCTATGGCCGCCAAAATTGGTTCAGCTATGTCGGTGAGGAACATCGTCATACTCGTGAAGGAGTGGCTTTATTTGACCAGACTTCTTTTGCTAAATTTTTGCTTCAAGGTCCTGATGCAGAAGCCACACTTTCTTGGATTTGCGCCAATGATGTAGCTAAGCCCACGGGTAGAATTATCTACACGCAACTCTGCAATCAACATGGTGGTGTTGAAGCCGATTTAACAGTCTGCCGTCTGGCAGAAGACACTTATTACATCATCACAGGTACAGGTTATGCCAATCGTGATTTCAATTGGATCTCCCTTCATATTCCTAAAGGGCTACAGGCTAAGTTGATAGATGTAACATCCATGTATTGCGTGTTAGCATTAATGGGGCCGCAGTCACGCCGAGTTTTGTCTTCTATAGTAGACGAAGATTTGTCCAACGAAGCTTTCCCGTTTGCCACTTGTCGAGACATAATTATTGCTGGCACTGTCGCTCGTGCCATGCGGATAACCTTTGTTGGCGAGCTCGGATGGGAACTCCACATTCCTGTGGAATCCGCGGTTACCGCCTACAATCATTTGATGGAAGCGGGAAAACCATATGGCATTGTTAACGCTGGATATCGTGCTATTGAAAGCCTGCGTTTAGAAAAAGGTTATCGCATCTGGGGAACTGATGTTTCACCCGACTATACTCCCTTCGAGGCAGGTTTGGGTTGGGCTGTCAAGTTGAAACCTCAGATACCATTTTTGGGGCGTCAATCGCTGGAAGAAAAAGAGAATCAACGGTTACAAAAACGCTTAGCCTTCTTCGCTGTAGACGATTCCGATACTATTTTGCTAGGCGGAGAAACTATCTACAGAAATGGCGAGCGAGTCGGTTGGCTATCAAGTGGTGGCTATGGATACACCCTTCAACAAGGAGTTGGCATGGGTTATGTTAGCCACGCCAATGGTGTAGATCGAAACTATTTAATTGCAGGTGAATATGAACTGGAAGTTGCCTGCGAACGCGTGTCCTGTAGCCTGCATTTACGACCTGTCTTCGATCCCAAATCAACACGCGTAAAACAGTAGAATAATTACTCAAATGGTAAGTCCATGGAGAACGCGACCCGACAAACCTTTGGAAACATCCCACTAGAATCAATATTAGCTTTCTATGTACTCGTAATGGTTTCAGCGATTGTTTTCGGTTATGGGATCTACAGACGTTATAGACTCTGGCGTCAGGGCGCATCCGCCAACCTTTAGCAACTTTTCGTAGGTGGATTTAAACAAATAGTGATTCAGTTGAAACCCCGACTTAAACACCTTTCAAATACAACGTCCGAAAAATTCTAACGCAGTGTCCACATTGCTGGAATTCTTTGAAGAAGGAGTATCCGCTCGGCAACCAATGTTGTGATGATGAGTCATCTCCACTCAGTTTGACAGAGATGCCAAGAAATCGGGATAAAACTTTCTGTTGTGGTGCTGGTGGTGGAAGAATGTGGATGGAAGAAGAACCTTCACAAAGGGTTTCCGTTATTCATGCTAGAGAAGCATTGAACACCGGCGCGAATACAATTGCTGTAGGTTGTCCTTTTTGCTTAACAATGATGACCGATGGCGTGACTTCACAAGACAGTAGCGCTCAAGTGCAAGACATAGCAGAAATTCTAGCTGGTCATCTAGGATTTGATGAAGTTTTGAACGCAAATCTTGGGGACTGATGTGTCACTGGCTATACCCCTTTCGAAGCAGGTTTGGCTTGGGTTGTTAGGTTGAAACCTTAGATACTGTTTCTGGTTCGTCAATCGCTGGAAGAAAAAGAGAATCAACAGTTGCCAGAACGATTAATCCTCTGTACTGAAGACAATTCCGACATTGTTATGCTTGGTCGAGAAACTATTTACAGAAGTTGAATGAAGCTAACTCGACAGATACAAAACTTGAAAGGTGCTCTATATACAGACTAAAACTAAGTTCTTGGAAGGATTTAATCCTATTGATTCAAATATGTATTGGTTGATCCTAACGTCGACTGAGATACAGATTTCAGTAACGGTACGGTAACTTATGAATACTTACTTGGGTTATGCTAGCTGCTGTATTGAGTAATGCTAAATGGAACGACGAGACGATCTTTACAGAAGGATTTGAAATTCCTGATGTTGTAGTGAAGCAACAATGATACACCAGATAAAACAACCAAATCCTCAACAACAATCTTTTAGTCCATCCACGGATGTTGAAGCCAAATTACAACAGGCTATTCCTCTTCATCAAGCAGATCAGTTTCAGCAAACAAAACAAAGATGCCAACAGATACAGAGAGACTGTCCCCCAAGATGCAGAGGCAATTCCTCTGCTAAGTGTTATTGCTTATCAGGTTGGAGAGAATAAGATTGCAACTGGTTTGATCACTCAGGCTACAGAATTCAACCAATACATGTTTTTAACAGTCTAGGTAGCGCTTTACAAGAGCAAGGAGGTTGAAAGAATCGATTCAGGCCTATCGGCAAGCCATCCATATCCAGCCTAGCTGTCCAGAAGCATATTATAATCTGGGCATAAGACGATTGTTGACAGGAAATTTTGATGAAGGTTGGAAAGAATACGAGTGGCGACTAAAATGTGATGATATTAACTCCGAAAAAAGAAATTCCCCTCAACCTTCTCGGGATGGAACCAATCTGAATGGCAAATCTATTTTAATCTGAACTAAACAAGGTATTAGCGATGAAGTTATGTTTGCTAGCATACTTCTTTGCTACATTAGGATTATCATCTTCTGTGTGGATACGTGGTCTTCAGTTATCGGTATTCCAATGCTTAGACTCCCCCAAACGACCAATAATAAAAAGATAAATCGGGCATATAGTACATCAACAGAATCAGTTTAAATCTAAGACCCATACTTTTCTTTTTCCTCAGCCGTTAATTGACGGGTTACTCGACTTTCGGTGATCTGCAGTAGTTCATCGATGTGTGTAGTGCAGATTTGGACAAGGCCATCATCGCTAGCAGTTACAATCCGCTGACCATCCGGATTAGACGCGGCTGAATTTGACCTCACCATCATGGCCGTTGAGTATGAATAGTTCGGCTCCAGTACGCTGTGATCTCCTTAATTAAGGCTTATTTTGCTTCCTAACGAAAAAATTCAGGTGTGGCAGGGGGCTGCTAACCAAAGTCCAATACAAACCCAAAAACCGTCATAAAACCGAAAATCCTTCGGGCAATCGCAACGCCAAGTTCTTCTGTTTCCATTTTGTGTGATTCTAGTTAAGAATTTTGGCTTGGAGATATTGACCAGGAATTCGAGAACCTGGATAAGTCGCTTCAGGGTTACGCTCTGCAATCACCTGAGGAATCTCTCTATCCCAATAGTCAGGAACCGTTTCCGGACGGCTATGCCACAGTAGCAACAAGTCTCTACGTTCAGCAGTCTGATTATTTCGTGCTGCATGTAAGACCCGCGCGTCCCCCAGCACCAACGAACCTGCCTTGGTCAGCAGATCCACTTGATCTGGATGATCGCTGAACATGATGGGATGATCTTCTTCGATAAATCTTGCTCCTTGCTCATGGGCCGTAACCAGTTGATCGTGCAATGGGATACGTTTCAGATGTGTCCCAGGGATGACCTTAAAACAGCCATTTTCAATGGTGGTACCCTCAAGATAGTAAGACAGAAAAATAGTTTGTGGCCAAGGGGTACTACTAAGTGGATCTTCCCATCGCATCCAGTCTTGATGCCAATAGAGGGCGGGTGCAAATGGTTCTTTGGTTAGCACTATCAGGCCTCCACCATGGATAAAGTCTCCAAACCCGATCTCTTCCAAGGCTTGTCGCGCAGGTTTCCATTCCGCTAGTCTCCGCATCACCTCGTTATCTTCATAGCGGATGCCGAGATGCGTGCCTTGATACTTGGTATCGGGATGATGTTCCATGGAATCGTTTAAGCGATCCGATTCTTGGCGAAGTTCCTGCAAAAAATCCTGGCTTAGAATATCTGGGATCACACAATACCCATCACATAACATCCGTTCTCGAGTTTCTTTTGCAACTTCTGGTTCCATCTTAATCCTCCAGGCTAGATTAGCTAAATAAAGTAATGGTTTGGATTCTATTACTAAACTATTGAAAACAAACAAGAATGAGTCTAAAAAGTCTAATTCTAAATCGAGTCCAGACTTTCCTTCTCCACATTGTTACCAAATTTCTGATCTTTTGATTGCCATCGAGCTGTAATATGACGGTTCACAAATCAGACAGGCACACAATGACAAGAGACGAGTCGGTGTCTTCAGTCTGGCTAAACGGCCTACCAACTCTTCTTTCTTGGCTTCTTCTTGCATCGCATTGGGAGACTTTAAAATTTGGCAACGACGCATCAGCTAAAGCCGTTATTGGATTCTCCATCCTTATGCTTGGTCCGCCGAAGTTCCTTTTCTCAGGATTCATGTTGTTTCTAGCAACCTGCCTTCTCTTAGGTACTATTGGCTTGGTAGTGCTGAATGGATAATGGTAAAAAAGTAAGTGATATCGTATAACAAAAAAACATGATATAGAAAACAATAACTTATAAATGTCAAGGGTGTGGGAGTACCAATATTGTTAAAGACGGGACTAATTGCTATGGTAATGCTCAATTCTTTCCCAGAGAAACACATTGTTGTGCAGAAAAGGAGACAGGCGACACCGCTCATATGGAACATTGATATATGACTCGAGTCAGCTAATTTAGCTCCAAGCTTTATCTTATACCCATTGGCTATCATTTCCTTCATTTAACTTTAGTACAATTTAAGATAAGATCGAACATCTATAGTATCACCAAAATGTGGTGGCGGCGGATTTCATTGCTCCTGCTCGAGCCATCGCTGACGCCTAGTCTCTACATTCTCGCAGATTATGAAGAAGATCAAAGAGATCAGTGGAAGGACGCTAAACTCAACAAAACCACTGATGGATATATAAGGTTAGGACACAACAAACGATGGTGATTTTGGCAATGCTATGTGAATTTCTGGTTAGGCACGTTGATAAACTGCCTTTCACGCCGCCTCGAAATAACGAGATAGAATCGCTTGCGGTGGCGTTCGATCCATCGCTGAATCAGAGGCAAGCTCGAACGCAAAACCGATTGGCGCAGGACCCAAGTCATCGAATCGGGCGTTGAAGGCTGTCGCACCCCAACGTAAGCCAATAGCAATGGCATCAAACTTCTCAAATGTTCCTGCCTTTCGATTGTACGTCAGATAGCCGAGGAGTTGAAGTTTGATGCCCCTTGGCATGTCCACCTTTTGATTGCTAAATGGGTTGATGTACAGAGTCGGCGGAGCTTCATTCTGCACAGTTCCTTCAAGACGCAAGGTCACCTGACTGGCTGTGATCTCCTCGACAGTTAATGCAATCTTAACTTGCTTTAGATCATTACTCCGCCATCGGGGAGATTCGCCACGAGCAATGTCAACCAAATGGAGTTTAGCAATCCGTTTTGCCAGATGTTCTGGTATTGGGTAGCTCTTTCCAATCACCATATTTTCTAGTATAAGCGAACTCACTTCATCTCTTGTGAACCAAACGTGGTCAAGATTCCAGCGCGAATCGATTTTACCAGACTCACGGAGCAAATCACGGACATAGAGATTCAATACAAGCCCGTCTGCTGGGTATTGCCAACGGCCCTCACGTGGGTCATGATCATAACCACTGGGAACTTTCTCAGTTGATCTATCTGGTTTTTGATGCCATTTCTCCAAGGCTTGACGCATCATCTCAGCAACCTCGTCACCGTCTCGCGTGTTGATGGAAGCTAACAACTCCCCAGCCACGGTGCAGGTGTAGAGTCCCTGTCGCGTTGTTGTCGGCTTGGTCTGACCACCATAGTGCCCCTGCTCGGCGACGAGGCAGAAGAACTCTCCTTTCGTATCCTGCAGGCTTTGAGTGTAACTGCAATTATCGGCAACCGGCACAAAATCGTGCATGAGCCGGATGACGTCAGGATGTGAAAATATGGACGCACGGCCCGCAATACCGTTGTTTCAGGTACATCCGAGCGGGTTGCCATTCATGGCCCAGATGAACAGTGGTCGATTCTGCTGACCAGCCTTCTGCCGTGCTTGCCAAAGGTTAATCTCCCAAGGAATCTCCGTCCATCGAAGTTCCTCTGTTTTTGGTTTGATGAAGGAGTGGAGTTTTCCAAACTCCTGTGGATTAATTGAGTCCAAAATGTTTTGGTGCGATTGTTTTTCTTGGTACGACACTGTAATCTTCCTACTTTTGCGTAATGTGTGAAATGTACTATTTTTCTGCTAAATATATTCTGAAGAGGTATTGCTAGAGCAACTCAGGTATATGTCAAACCGTACAGGAGAGTTGTTGATTGCCGATTTTCTGAACTAGCTTAGACTTTCTCATGGTAACATGGTCAAGAATATACTGCAAAATAGTGCACTTACCCACCTAAAGGAGAGGTTGGATTTTTGTGCGGATGTATTCCTGAAGTTGTTGAAATGCTCGCTGATGAATGTGAGTGACCTGTACCATAGCAATGTTCATCCTAACGCCTAATGATGCTTAATATACCAGTTAGGAGTATCAGGTGTTTCGGAATGCAGCTGAATGCAAACCTTTAAGTACCTTGACCGATGGCTGGGTTGTTGCTTTCCCACCATCCATCTTTTATCTTCCAATCTTCCTTTTTAAGGATCGAGATAATGTTCGATAAGGCTAATTATCAGCATTTTTGAAGCACGGAAAACCTGTAAACAGAAGAGACCTACAATTGATAAGAACGAATTGCCAATCTGAACTCATCTTTGTTTTGAAAACTTTCAAAACTACCTTTGTGGATTTCCCAAAAAATAGCCATAGGAATACCTATGGAGAATGTGAAATTTTCAAAGAATTTCCATTGATCATATCGATGATAAATACCTGCTCCCAGAGATGAATGCTCGACCAGATTTACCTTCATGTAAATGGACATCCTACCAAATTTTTTACAGATAATAGATTGCTATTGTTCGGTGTGGGCAAGCCTTAGTAACTAAGATTACATCCAGGTTACAGTATTTTAGGATCGCATGCCAACAGATCCAATTCCCAATAAGGTCTATTTTAGATTGCTGCCCCAAAACTATTAAACATAGTTCTTATTATTAGGAAAAAGACAATCGACATTCCAGCACCTGCAGGTAAAGTTACAACCCAGGAAGTGAATATATCACGGACTACACGTAGATTTAAGCTTTCAATCCCTCTAGCGATCCCAACACCTAGAACCCCACCAACAAGTGTATGTGTTGTAGAGATTGGGATACGCAACCTAGACGCAAGGACAATTGTCGCCGCTGCTGCAAACTCGGCTGAAAACCCGCGTGTTGGCGTTAATTCAGTAATCTTTTTACCGATGGTTTCAATAACTCGCCATCCCCACGTCGACAAACCGATTATAATGCCAATGCCACCTAACCCCAAAATCCAGACAGGAACAGATGTTTGGCCGACAAGTGCGCTTGCACCTCCATTTACGATGGAGACAATCGCAGCAAGTGGACCAATAGCATTGGCAACATCATTGGAACCATGGGCGAAAGCGACGAAACAAGCACTCATAACTTGAAGATGAGCGAAGATTTTCTCAACAAATTGGGAATCTCCACCTGTCTGTATTTGTGCCTCGCTTCGTTTGACCATATTTGTTAACAGTTCAACATGTTTTTGAATGTCTCCTATATGTCCTTCTGTTTTCCCTGTTGCCTTAGATTGAATTCGGCGGATGAGTCTGGCCATCGATCGGAGATCTACCGATATCGCAGCGAGAGGAATTGTCGTCTCCTCATCCACTGATGGTGGTATATATATACGCCTAATCAGCAGCCATCCAGTAATTGAAGCAACTAACCCGATACCAGTGGCAATCGTTAGCGCTTCGGGGAAACTCAAATTAAGGTGAAGATTTTTGAGTCCTTTAAAGAGGATTACAAGAGTCAAGATAGCAAAGACCAGAAAGATGAAGGCAGGTGCCCACCGTTTTGTGGCTTGAACAGGATTAGGAACATTAATCATTGAACGGCGAATGACCGAGAAAACGACGAAAGCAATCGTTCCACTCAACAATGGGGAGATAGCCCAACTCATAACGATTGTGCCGATCTGCCCCCAATCGACGCCTGCAGCACCGCCAGCAATAACCCCAAAACCAACGATTGCACCAACAATCGAATGCGTGGTTGAAACTGGCCATCCAAAGTAGCTAGCAATTTGCAACCATGCTCCTGCGGCAAGTAATGAAGCCAACATCCCATACATCAAGATATTAGTACCATTTTCCATCTTGGTGAAGATATTGAGATCAATTATTCCCTTTCGCACAGTTTCGGTGACATGGGACCCAACAAGGAATGCCCCAGCAAATTCAAAGACGGCTGCAATAAGAATGGCCTTTTTCAGTGTTAACGCCCCCGAACCAATTGAAGTACCCATGGCATTTGCCACGTCATTGGCACCGATGTTCCACGCCATATAAAATCCAAAAACCAAAGCGAGAGTCAGGATGATGATTGATTCAATTCCCATTTTCCCCTTTTCTGTAAAAAAACTGTTATGTTTGTAATTACGCAATATTGCTAGAGGCTCGAAGCAGAATGGAAGATTATGTTTCCGTTTCGCCTCTTTATCGGAGTTTGGAGTAATCCCTAGTCAAACCTGAGCAATTAGTAAGCGGACGCGATTACCCATTCTCTCCGCATTATTTGCTACTTGACCCGCCATGTAGAAGATTCGGTGCCATAGCATGATATCCACAGGAGTCATTTGGTCCTCCATGGCGAAAATTCGACGTGCGAGGGTAATCCCGATTACATCTGATTTTGTCTCAACGTCGTCTAGTTGGTCAATCATCACCAAAACCTTTTTGGCTTCAGGTCCACCAAAGGTAGATTCGGCAAGTTCATCCATTTCGTTACTAATTGTTGCTGCTAGATCGCAGGTAACAAGAATCTCCCTAATTAAATCCAAAGCTTCCGGTTGTAGCTTTGTTGGAAAAGATAATTTCTTTAAGGTAAGTAATCCGGCAGTTTCCTGCACGGAATCTGCAATGGAATCCTGTGTGTGAATTAAGTCCAATAGGTCTCTTCTATCAACTGATAATAAAATTGATTTAGGCAAATGATTTCGAATCTCGTTTTTGATTTGATCAGCTTCATTTTCTAATTGGTTGATAAGATTCGTGATCCGTTGAATTTCATCCTCATTACCAGCAAAAGCCGCATAAAAAAGTGGTTCCAATTGTTGGGCACATTCAATTGCCTTTTTCATGTGACTCTGTATCGCACCAAAAGGGGATTTTGTAAAGAGATCAAATATGCTACGTTTAGTCATCAGGATTTTCTCCGTGATTACATCCAACCTGACAATACATATTACTGCCCAGTTTCCGCTGAGATATAGGCTCCATAGCAAATGCTAAAATGTCCCATGCCAATGCCGCGGTGCTCTTGGATGCCCAACCGTCACTACCATTGAGGACGGATTGAAAAAGCCCTCATGTCTGATGCCGAATTCCCATGAGTTTTCTTTATTAACGACCACGCGCTCACCCTCCATATATGAAAAACATCATGGTTTGGTGCTTCAAAGAAGCTCTTGAGATCGCTTTTGAGCTCTGATGCCATAGTTTTGTGATGCTGTAATGAAAGTCGAACCTACTAAAGAAAACAAGGGCAAATACACATCTCAATGTCAGTTTTCCACTTTTTTCCTCATAATTTTAACCGTCTTCCGCTACTTTAGTAGTCCTAAGACGCTTTGGTTTATCTGATTGGCTTGTGCCAATATGGATGAACTGGACTGCAC
>JYMV01033450.1_pt1 | contig 39207 bp, 32 predicted proteins | sample 338911 | NCBI WGS metagenome assembly JYMV01 (sample SAMN03354496, study PRJNA234377) | hydrothermal vent metagenome | biome: Deep sea; feature: Hydrothermal plumes at the Eastern Lau Spreading Center, Western Pacific Ocean; material: Seawater | place: Tonga | collected 2009 | depth 2000 m m | reverse complement strand
TGACCACAGAGATGCGACCAGCAAGCGCAGTCCTTCCGAGTTCTCGATGGTGCCCTGCAAAGCTCTAATCGGCGCATTAACGTCGCTGTACATCGAAACCAAAACTGGCGCCAAGATCAAAACATTTAGAGCATATGCTGCCTTCAGAACCAGGATGCCCATAGTGAAAATCTCCTTTGGTCGAACTCTGAACAATTTTGTCTTGTTCACTCGAAGTTCACACGAATGAAGGATAATGACAAATTGGCTTGAAAGTGGCTTGGTGACGCAGTTTGGGAGTGGATTTCGTTCATCAAGTAAAGCAGTTGTTGTGATTTTGATCAACCGTGATTGCTTTACTCAACGCGAAGGAGTAGTCGAATGCAGGTGCCGGACGCCTGGTATGTAGTTGCTTCTAGTATGGAAATTGGAAGGAAACCTATTTCGGTCTTCTTATTCTCGAAGAAGTTCGTTTTGTGGCGTGATTCTGCTGGCGAGATTCACATGCAGATCGACGCTTGTCCTCATCGATCTGCGAGTCTGAGTCTTGGAGAGGTGGTTGACGATTGCATCACATGCCCTTTTCACGGCTTTAGGTTTGACCCGACCGGAGCATGTTCTTTGGTTCCTGAAACAGGAAGGGCTGCTCCCAATCTGAAAGTAGAAACTCACGAAGTGTTAGAGCGCAACGGTTTTGTTTGGCTAAAAAAGGGCGATAACTTACCGGACTCGCCGCCCTGGTTTGATGAACTCAGTGACGGGTTGGTTTCTTACCAGTCCATCCATGAGTGGCCAACACATATTTCGAGGTGCGTCGAGAACCAACTTGACTATGCACATTTGCCGTTCGTGCATCGAAAAACAATTGGCCGCGGCCTCGATGTTAGCGGTACGAGACGGATTGATTGCAATGACCGTCGAATAAGCATGTACGTTGACGTGGAGAATAATGATATTCCGACCATTCAATTTATCTTTCCAAATCTCTGGCTTCTGACTATCCGGGCACGAAAATTCTTTCAGTTCATTGCGTTCGTCCCGATGACGGCTTTGCAAACTCGCTTATATCTTCGAGCATATCAGGGCGTGATTACTGTTCCTCTGTTAAATCCCTTTCTTGCTCCGATATTCAACCGCTCAAATTCAGTCATTCTGAATGAGGATCGCAGAGTGGTTCTCTCTCAGAGACCGTTGGATACCAGCGAAGCTGTAGAAGAGAAATTGTTTCCTAGTGACAGAGGCATTGATCACTTTCGTCGACTATGGCGTGCAAACACTGGCGGTTGAGATGTGCATGTTGGGTGCCAGCCAGGAGCATTTTGAAACTTCCCAAAAGGGCACCATATTTTTAAGGTTTTTGAGAAGCCACAATTTTTGAACATTTTCGATAGTGCGAAATTTTATGTGCCCGCAAATGCAGCTAGGCAGATGGTTTTCGAGATCTAAAAAAAACGGCGTGACCCGTTGACGAGGCGAAAAAGTTTTTGTATAAAAGTTATTGGAAGGTTCAATTTACCTTCGTTTTGATAGCCCAGATTCTTGCACTATGGAGGGTTTGCGCAGTTTTGACGAGAGTAAAATTTGAATAATTCCATTGCATGATATTTCCAGTCTTTCGGGCTGGAAAACAGCTAAAAGTGGCAGCCTCAGAGCGTCTGAGGCTGCCGGGCTGGAGAAACATAACCTAGACTTTTCTCGGCGCCTGATATAGTTCCGGCGTCGTTTTTTCATCTTCGAATCTACGTAAACCAGCCTGCTTAGCTGCGAAGTCTCCCGAGTATCCTGCAGCTTGGCGATGCGAAATGTTGAAAATTTGGTTAACGAACTTGGGCTTGAGCCGCAGATTTACCATAATAAAAATGGAATCTGAAATGAATGAAAACCGCATAGATACCGGAACTCGGACTGATGGCGTGGTCTCCGACAAGGTCAAAATTTTGGATTTAGGGATAGCAGTAATGCATCTTTTTAGTCGATGTAATTGACTGTGTTTCGGAAAAACCACTTCCTAGGGATAACGTCAGCGACAGGCACCGCATGTAGTGGTGCCTGTCTTTTTATAAGCTATAGCTTGTTCCTGCCTTAATGTTGTATGGTCTGCGAGGAGAAACTTCTCGAGTTTTCACACTTTGCTCGCTGAACGAATTTGAGTTAGTACTTCGGTAAACACTCGCCGTGCCGAAGTTACTCAAGGAATTTTGGCTGGCCTGCTTGTGAAGAAAGGCGCGCCGGCCTGTTGAGAACCTGGAGCGACTGGGCTACCGCGGTAGGTAGATCCTTCGCAGAATGTTTGGCTCAAATGTACTATGATCAGGCTCGTTGGACATTCCTCAATGTGCAACGGCAATAAGCGCAACAAATAATCTGGATACCCCGTTCTGACTTTCTCTGATGGAGGTGTCCTGTGCAGAATTTGCAAAATCAAGAAGACAAAGATAAGCGGGAGCTGGCGCAACAGTCCGTGATGTTCGGCCAACCTTTGCCTTCGCTGGCGGACCGCGCTTTTCCACGACTTTCCGAGAATGAAATGACACTACTTCTGCCTTATTCCACTGCGCACAGCTATGAGAGTGGCGACACAGTTTTTCAAGCTGCTGATGAACAGGGCGGTTTGGTGATTGTTGTCGAGGGTGAACTCAAGATTCTAAACCCCGTGGAAGACAACAAAGAAATTACCACGCTGACAGAGGGACAGTTCAACGGTGACATCGATCTCTTAATGCGACGCCCACCGATTGTCACCGGGCAAGCCGGTGGACCGCTGAAAGTGCTGCGCGTACCGCTGGACAAAATGTGTGAAGTCTTGATCAAGATTCCGAATCTTTCCGACAAGCTGATAACTGCCTTTGAAACGCGCCGCGAGCTCTTCCTGAAATCGAACAACATTGGATTGAGAGTGGTAGGCCCGGGACATTGCAGAGACACTACCGCGATACGCGAGTTTTTGTTTCGCAACTTCGTCCCATTCTTATGGCACAACAGCGATAGTGAAGAGGGGCAAAAACTTTACCGCCAACTGGGATCACCCAAAGAGTTGCCGGCAGTGGAAGTACGAGGAAAGGTCTTGCAAAGACCGAAACTTTTCGAGTTGGCCGAGGCAGCCGGTATTTGGAAGCACTTCAATGACATCGATGTTGATTTACTTGTGATCGGAGCTGGTCCTTCCGGAATAGCTGCCGCCGTATATGGTGCCTCGGAAGGACTCAAGACGCTGGTGCTCGACAGAATCGGTCCGGGCGGGCAAGCGGGTGGTTCATCAAAAATCGAAAACTTCATCGGTTTTCCAGCGGGACTGTCTGGAAACGATCTGGCGTTGCGGGGCGCGATGCAAGTGCTCAAATTTGAGGGATCAATCTACGCCCCTGTTGAGATTTCTTCATTAGAGCCACGTCCTAATGACGACCCACGAAAAGCGCACGTAGTCAAACTTAACTGCGGTGCCACAGTGCATGCGAAGGTGGTCCTGCTGTCCACTGGCATGACCTGGCGCAAGCTTGATGCAGAAAATTCAGATAGATTCGAGCGAAACGGTGTGCACTATGCATGCACTAATGTCGAAGCCGTACTTTATGACCACATGGATGTAGGCGTGATCGGCGCCGGTAATTCTGCAGGTCAAGCAGCGACTTTTCTGGCATCCTGCTGCCCCGATCGCAAGGTACACATTTTTGCGCGTGGAAAAGCCGGGCCCAGCATGTCGCAGTATTTGCACAATCGGTGTCTCGCTCTCCCTAATATCATTATTCACGAGAACACGGTGTTAAGGCGCGTAATTGGCACTGACGCTATTGAGGCGGTTGATGCTGACTGCGGAGGCGATATCTCACGCATTCCGCTGTCCGCGCTCTTTGTATTCATTGGTGCTGAGCCGTGTGTCGAAAAATGGCTGCCGGATACCATCGCCCGCGACGCAAGAAACTACTTGCTGATCGGTCCGGATGCCCAGAAGTCGGGCAAGTGGCCTCTGCGAAATCGCGAGCCTTGCGCTCTGGAAACGACGGTACCCGGCATTCTGGCCGCTGGTGACGTCCGCTCCGGCTCGACCAAGCGGGTAGGATTCGCCGTTGGTGACGGAGCGCAATCGGTTTCGTGCGTTCACGAGCTAATCGGCGAAATACAGTAGCATCATGGCAGACCAACAACCCGAGCCGAATACGAGCGGAAAGAGTTGCCCTCCCGAAAAGTACGATAGGTCGCTACGCCATCAGCTGCGCAGTTTGGCGATGCACGTGGTTGTGAAACCGCAATCGCTTTTACCCGTAGTGTTCGCGCTCGTGACGTACGCCGTGTTTGTAATCCACTTTCTGCAGGAACATCCTGGCATTCGTATCAGTGAGGCGAGTGAAGTCTTATCTATGTCGAGTCTAGCCATTGGTCTGATCATGGGTTTTCGTACGCACAGCTCGTATGACCGCTGGTGGGAAGGTCGCAGATTGTGGGGAGACCTGGTCAACAGAACCCGCAACTTTTCTGTCAAGCTGTGCGAGTACGCGCCCCTCAACGATAGCGACAAACAACGATTTGCGCAGTTACTCCGGGAATTTTCGCGCAGCCTCAAGCTTCACCTGCGTGATACCAGATATGATTTCGATGCCGGCGGTCTCGAGCCCATCGAACACTCCAGTCATGTTCCTCTGCACGTCGTGACGATGCTTCACAGGGAAACCGAAAAATTGCTCGACAACGAGCGGATTTCAGAAACGAAATTCTGGATACTGAACGATCAACTTTCGGGCTTCCTCGATGTTGTCGGTGGATGCGAACGGCTGAAGAGCAGTCCAGTGTCGATCTGGTTTAGAGTAGGAATCTGGCTCTGGCTTCTCTTTTACTATCTGATATTGCCCTGGCTTCTGTCACCGCATTTTGGTTACTGGAGCATTCCGATTGTGCTACTAGCGGTGTATTTTGGTGTTGCGCTTGAAACTATTGTTGAGCAGCTGCATGAGCCGTTTGGCTGTGAGCTGAACGATCTGCCTCTCGACACCATCACCGAGAACATCGGCAAATCGGTCGATCAGATTTTTGGTCTTGGTACTGGACCAAGTTAGTCGTAGCGTGCTGAGATCGGTGTCGACTGGCTAGGCGCTGTTAACCGTTGATTCTTTAGTTCGCTGACACACCGCCATCTCTTTGATCTCGACTGATTTCACACGCACTCCCCAGCTCTTTGCTTGACGGCTGATGGCTCTTTTGAGGGTGTAGTTGAGTTCCGCTTCGTTTGCGAGAAGCTCCAGTGCAGTACGCTCGCTGATCGTGCTTCGCAGAACGGTATGCATTGCTTCCATTGTGTGGGCTAAGGGGTCGTCAACTTTCGCTACCGCTTTTGCCGGGTCACTTATGTGAAATCGGCAAAGTACACAGAGCCGGACTGCTACTCTGTCTAACGTTCTTGCTTCAACTGGTGCTGTTGATAAAGCTGTGATGCGTGTGTCAACGCAAAGCGAGCGTTCAATCAACGGCACAATCATTTGCAGTCCCGGACCTTTGTGCCCGACTATTCTCCCGAATCGAAACACAACCAAGCGATCATGCTCTCTCACAATCTTTATGCCAGAAAGCAAGATCATGAATAGACAGACCAGAATTCCGCCGAAGATTTCGTTCACAGTCAGCACCCTGAACTTTCTTCGATTCTAGTCAACCACTGCATCGCCTGTGACTAGGAGAAACCCTGAGTTTTTCCTGGTCCGTTTAGTGATAAACGCTAGTTCTTCGCGCTCACTGCGGCAGGAAGCACTCTTTTGAGAAACGCAAGCATCAAATCTGCGATTTGATCTCCATCTTCTTCCAGTGCAAAGTGCCCGGTATCGAGCAAGTGATACTCCAGGTTTTTAAGATCTCTTTTGTATGGCTCAGCGCCTGCTGGAGGGAAGATCTGATCGTTCTTGCCCCATACAATAAGCATAGGCGGCTGATGGTCGCGAAAATATTTTTGCCAGCCTGGATAGAGTGGCGGGTTCGAGCCATAGCTGTAGAACAGCTCAATTTGTATGTCATTGTTGCCAGGTCTATCAAGTCCAACTTGATCGTGAATCCAAGTATCCGGGCTGATTGCCTCGACATCGCGAACACCTGTGTGATACTGCCACTGAGTCGCGGACAACTGGCAGAGAGCTTTTAGCGCGTCCCCGTTTTCTTTGGATTTGTCGCTCCAATATTTTTTTATAGGCTTCCAGAAATCATTGTCGAGTCCTTCGTCGTAAGCATTTCCGTTCTGGACTATTAACGACTGAATCAGCTCAGGGTGCTCAGAAGCGATGCGATAACCAACTGGAGCCCCATAATCCATGACATAAAGAGAGAGTTTCTTCAGTTTGAGGCTTTCAATGAACTTGAAAGTGATTCGCGCTAGATTGTCAAAACTGTACTCGAACTCCGAAACCCCGGGCATAGAGCTAAGACCAAAGCCCGGAAAATCAGGCGCTATGACATGATAGTCATTTGCCAGTTTCGGAATCAGATTGCGGAACATATGCGAAGATGTTGGGAACCCATGCAGTAAGAGAACCACGGGTGCGTCTGCCCGACCCGCCTCTCGATAGAAAACCTTGAGGCCTTCTATTTCAGTGGAGCGGTAATAAACCTTTTCATTTGAGGTTTTTGAATCAATATTAGCCATGTTGCTATCCTCTCTGCATTGTGATGAGATGCTGCAACGCAGCAATCGGCATCGGAGTCTGAAGTTTATTCCTATTTCTAATTGTGCGTATTAACGCGGGTTGCAAAGGAGACGTGCTTGAAAGTTCCATCGGTATTGCAAATCAATGTCAGTCTGCCGACCATTGTGAACTTCAATGGCAACAAAATTGAGACAGGCATCTTCAAGAAGCCAGTCTCAGGCAAAGTGAAGGTGAGCCGTTTGAATTTGGAAGGAGACGCGCAGGCTGATTTGACGGTTCATGGCGGACCGGACAAAGCCGTATATGCCTATCCCCTCGAGCAGTATGACTACTGGAAGACTGAACTTTCAAACTCAAATCTGGAGTGGGGAGTTTTTGGAGAGAATCTTACGGTCGAAGGCTTTGATGAGAGCAATGTTTGTATCGGCGACCGCATGAAAATAGGATCGGCTATGTTTGCTGTAACACAGCCGAGGATGCCGTGTTTCAAACTGGGAATTAGGTTTGGAGATCCCACTATAGTGAAACGCTTTTACAAGAGCGGCAAATGGGGTTTCTATTTGTCGGTGTTGGAAGAGGGAGAAATTGAAACAGGTGATGAGATCATCGTCGCTGATCGTTCTTCCGATATTCGTCTAGCTGACGTGTCTCGATGTTTTCTTGATCCCTCTGTGGATGCCAGTCTTCTAGCAAAGGTGCTCAAATCCGAACTAGCACTGCAGATGAAGGAGCAGCTGGAATACCAGTTGGGACGCCATTAGATTTAGCCACTTCTTCAATTTTAGGACCTGTCCGGAGGCTAGTTCAGAATCTGAGAGATTTACTTCATTTCGGCCATTTTTGCGCAGCTGCTCTCGCATCGACGACACTCGGCACCACACTCTTTCATCTGTTTGTCATCCTCAAAAGACTCACAGCTCAATGCGCAGAGTTTGCAGATTTCTGCACAGAAAGCACATGATTTGGTGTGGTTGTCTGATTTACGGGAAAGAAAGTCAGCACTTGTTTTGCAAGCGGTTATGCAGTCTTTGAGTAGATCTAGATGCTTCGCATCTGCATGCTTGCCGCCCTTCTTTTCACAGTATGCCAGGGTATCCTCGCAGACCTTTTGGCATTTCTTGCAAACCTCTTCGCAGGATTCCATGCTCATTGTTTCTGACGCCTTTTCGGCAAAGGCTGGTAACGAGATTTTGTTACTAGTAGTACACACACAGCAGCCCATTAGAAGGGCGACAACGACAATGATTTTCTTCATGAGCCCATACCTCTATTTGTGTGAATTCTTTGAAGAGACTATGAGTTAGAGGAAAGTTCCTATTAGTTTTGCACTTGTAATCGAATGTAAGAGGAATCTGCTCGGAGCCATTTCCACTATCTCTGTGGTACCTTGAGAGTGGATGGGAAACATACCTATCAGTTCCCCGCAGCATCGTTCAGCCATGGTGAAAGACAAAATGGATTTATTAGTGATGGTAGGCGTTTTGGCGCTCTACTTCGCACTGCAATTGTGGATTTTGCCCAAAATGGGCATCAATACTTGAATGAGCCGTTCCTGCTCGGTCGAGCAGTCAAGCAAAAATGATGAAGCTAAAACCAAACATTCCAATCCGGGTGCGACGGATGGAAAGTAACTACTTACTTGCGATGCGTGGCGTACCGGTCTTAGTTTGAGAAGTCCTTCTTGCTTATGTGAGCATGGACCCCTTTTGTCTTATCCACAACTTGCGTGATTTCAAAGTCTGTCGCAGCGCTCAAATAAGACAGCGCAGTTGCATTGTCCATGCCTTTCTTTTCGCACAAAAACTTGATTGCTGTTCGAATCGTCTTCTTCAACGCTGCATCGAGATCAACATCCAGCCCGATTGGCATCCAGTAATCGGGAGTTTCGGCAAATGGATCTTTCATGTCCTTTATCGGGATGTTTGGATCGCCTGCTTTTAGAAGTGTTAATTTAACCGTTGTTCTCAATGATGCTTCCAGTGCTGTTAATGCGACCTCACCATCACCTTGATTGAAGTGAGGATCGCCCATAAAGAACATCCCACCGTTGAGCTGAACAGGTAAATACAGAGATGATCCAGCTGTCAGGTCTTTGAGGTCGAGATTTCCACCAAACGACGATGGCGGTACGGAGTTGACTTTATTCGTCGTGTTTGGCGCCACACCCATCGTTCCCATGAATGGATTTATTGGGAATCGAACCTCTTTGCCTGTTTTTGTTTTTAGAATTCCGAAGAGTTTTCCTTCAATGTCTTTTATAGGAACAAATGTGAAAACACTTCCAAATAGTTCTGGGTGCTCTTTGTCTGCACCCGGTTTTGGTCCATCGTTCTGTGGATATTCTCCAGGCAAGGCTCCTTTGCCGTGTCGATTGCCGACAATTCCATAGGGAACTCTGGGCTCCATCGAAACCATGTCTACTTTGAGGACATCGCCTGGTTGCGCACCCTCAATTGCAACGGGCCCAATGATGATGTGCGGACCATCAGTGTACATATTGTGTTCAGTGTTCGAAGCGCATATCTCAATAGCGTCTTCCAGAACTTCTGACTTATCAACCCCGAACTTGCCGAAGAACTTAACGGGGTCGCGTCCTTGATCTTCGACCATACCTTCTGAAGATAGATTGTCGAATGTGATGAGACTGTTTGATGGAACGGTTAGAATTGGTTTCGAATTTTTGTTGGGCAGAAATCCCCATTGCATAGTGCTTAGCGTTGCCGGTGCATAGAAACGTCCATCAGGCAACTTGCATGGATGGTCGTACATACGCTGCAAGATTTTGTTCGGGCTGCTCTTTTCTGTTGTAGCAGCGGCGATTTCGTTACCCTGATTCACAGCCATAGCACTGCTTATCGTGAACAGTGATCCGACAATTGCTAGTGAACGAACTTTCAATCCAGTATTGAGAACAATATCCAGAACGCGTTTGTGCATATGGTATTCCTTAAGATCATTCTTTCGGGGGATTTTGATCGCCAATTCGGGGGATGCCACCAGTTATTCGCACAACTTCAAAGCCGTGGTTGGTAAGTTGTTTATTCCCGAAATAGGCATTTCAATTCGAATGAGAAATTTGTTTAATCCATTGCCTGCAGCAGCTCGACAAGACCAATGTTCATTCGATCGATCATCGCTCTGAGATCCGATAGCATGGAAACTCTCGCAGTCATGAGTTTGATTGTTTCGCACCATCGGTGGTGCCTGCTGCCATACGCAGAAACTCTCTCGATATTGGCTGCTTTCTTTATGTTGATAGGTAATATCTTAGTGGTTTGCCAATACTTCACCAACTGTTCGCGCCGGGTCACACCATTGCTGAAACCGGGAGGTACGGAGTTCATGTACGCGTTGATGATTGGAGGCAATTGCTCCTCTGAAGGTGTTTGCAGTCCGAAGGTTTGTCCGAGAAGATTGGGTCCTGACTTTGTATGACGAAATCCACCCCTTTGTGCGATGAGTGACAATCCTGCCAAGCCACCGACTGTAAAACCGGAGACTATGTTGAGCCGGTCTCCATAGAGGTTGAGTTTCTTTTTCTTGGTGATCCCTAACGGTCCATCGATAATGGTGGCCAAGATACCCAGCTGGAGAAAGTTTGCATCGTTCAACAATGCTACGGTTAGGTCTCGTTCTCTTGTCACGCGATCAAGCGCTTGTTTCTCGATTGTGATCTCCCGGTCGAACTGAGCAGAGAGAACTCGCAGTTGCAGACCGGTAGTTTGCACTTTGCGAACTATTTGAAGTTTCAATCTCTCTGTTTCATCGGCGTAGCTATCGAAAGTTCCGGACTTCTTCAATTCAACTAATCGATTGACTTCACTCTCTATTCCAAGCAATTTTGCTGCTTCCCGCGCATGTCCACTCAGTCCTGCATCGACGATCGTGGATTGTCCCACTTGTTCGTCTTCTGTTGTGGTTGTGCTGTTCAATATTGCGAGGGTCTGATTTTGAAACGATTCAAGCTCTTTCATCAACGAGTGAAGGAGTGTGATTCTGTTTTTCACAACCTTGATGGTGTCGTATTTGTGTGTGGGCATTGCTGCGACGGCGCGCTGGTTCTTTGTAGAATCCAGGTTAAGCGTAGTCACATGGCTCTTTCGCCAAGCCTCATTCAAGAGTTCACGCCTAGACTTTCCATCGGTCGAGTCTGGCAGCGGGGAGTTGAGTAGTTGAGAGACGAAGGACGAAAATTTGTAGTCTTCTTGAGGGTGGAGATCGAGGAGTTGAGCTAGAGAATTCGGTCCCGTGTCCGCTTTTCTCCAAAATCCATGCTGTTGCAGTGCTGCAAGAAGAGTAAGCGCCGTGCCGTTGCTGCCCGATATGACGAACATTTGATTGCCTGCAAATGTATGTCTGCTCAAATAAAGTTTGCCTGCGACGATGCCCAATATACCGGATTGAAGGAAGTTGGCATCGTAGTTGAGTTGCAGCGATTTTGCCCTGCTACGCTCAAGGTCTGACAAAATAATGTGATAGTTGTAGTAGAGATCTTCGTCGACTTTATCTGCTGCGGCCTGGATCTCCAGCGTGCCTTCGAGAGTTTTTTGCAATACGTATGCATCAAGGTCATTTACTCGCTGATGGTTGGTGCCGCTTCTTTTGAGTCGGTTCAGCTCATCGATGTATGGTCCGAGTTTGAGTAAGCGTACGACTTCGCTTGTGTTTGCAGTGGAGTCCGGAGCGCTAGTTGAAATTTCACCGAGTGGCGAGCCGATTAGCCTGAGAAGCGCGAGTAAATCATGATCGAACTGAAGGACCGCAGTGCGAAGCGACCACAAGAGTAAAATTCTAGAGCGAAGCAAATTCAAACTAGCTTTCTTTTTGTCCGCTAGCGAGCATAGGTTTTCCGGATTCGACGCATCTATTCGATATCGCTCACGCCAGTGAGAGAAGAGTGCGTCTCTTCGAGATTTGTCCAAACCCGGGACTGTGGCGTCAAAATACTTGTTCAATAATGGCGGCATCTTGCTCGCATCAACCGGGCTGCCTGTGACGAGGTTGCCGAGCACTGCAGGTGGGGCGACGTGGCTCGCCTTCGCAACGGAACCATAAAGGCGAGAAAGTGTTGAAATTCCAGTGTTCAAGGAGCCGCTTATCGTCGTGAAAGTAGCAGAGGTGACGAATTGCTCTTGCATACGCATGTAAGGTTCCATGGTATAGAAGGTCGCCAATTGCGCGAAACTCGCCAGTGTGAAAAGTTGACCGACCAAAGCCTGTCGCCTTTGCTCTTTTTGCATAATGTCGTACGTGTATGCACGCTCTAGATCGACCATATTGCAGTACTGTCTGACTTCAAGCACACCGCGAAGAATTCTTCTCAAAAGGATTCCTCGTAGTTGAACGATTTCTTCTCGACTGGCGTCCGAAGTGCTTTTCAAGTAAAGCAGCCGCTCGACCTCTGCCCGAACGCCAAGGATTTCAGCTGTCTGCAGCGGTTCCAGCTTCTTAGACGTTTTGTTGGAAGATATGGCGAGAGAAGGTGGCGCGAGAAATAGTCCGCAGAGCAGTAGCGCAATAAGACGTCTGGAACTAGCTAAGAAGGTGACATGGCTATGCTTTGATATCACTGAGGCTTTTGAAACGTAGTGGATTTGCCATTACTAACGATGGCGATATTTTGCCACATTGACATCTGCGCGCTGTCGACACACGAACTTCAGAGGTAGCAGTTTTGAAAGTGTTGTGCCTCATCACCTTGCTGTCCTCAATAGCGATAACTTGAAGCTGTTGGGTTTGAAGAGGTTTTTGTAATGGACAGACCGACGATAAATGAAAATACGCCAGCCTATATGGCATTCGTGTGGATTTCCTTCGGCATTTCAGTTCTTTTGGTGTCGGTGGGAATCTACCAATTGCCTGCGGAGCTTTGGGTTAAGGGCTATATGACGATGGGACTGTTTTTCTGTGTTGGGTCGAGTTTTACCCTCGCGAAAACTGTGCGTGATAATCACGAGTCGAGGAAGCTGATCAATCGTGTTACCGAAGTAAAAACGGAGCGAATGCTCAAGGACTATGAACTGCAAGATCCTCTAAGGGCATAGAGGATCTTGACTGCTCTTCTAGTGTTTAAGCCGCTCCGCGCCGTTCTTCTTCCGGTTCGTGTTCGTCTTGTTCGATGTCGTCGCCGAACTCTGACACGGCATCTATAGCAGCCGCTGTACGATCTACCGGTTCGACGATTCTTTGAACATCATCAAAGTCGCCTCTGATAGCTTTTAGTGCGAACATCTCCGCATCAATTTCGGAGCGTGTTCGCACCCCGAGGCGGCGGAAGATTGGAATCGGCGGGCACCAGCCTTTAATCGCGTGATTCATCAAGAACATTGAAACCGCGAAAGGAATTGCCAAAAATCTCTTTCCGCCAAACAGTGTCAAAACGCAGCCGCCTGTTGCAACGATTGTTGCGTTCAGCTGAAGGATGCGCTCCATGTCCCACTCTTCCGCAAGTTCGTTCAATCTCTCTGAGATTTCGTCCTTGCCTTTGCATGCGAAAGCAGCGATGTTTCGCTCCATCTGACGGTCGATTCTTTCATTTATTTTGTCGCACGTGCTGGCTCTAACTCGGTCGATTTTCTCTGGAACCATTTCTTTATGCATGCCGCTGTCCTCAAGGTTGGTACGGGTGTACTCCTGTCGAAGACCCTTGAGTATGCTTAGGGTTCCAATTTAATCGAACAATTCAGTGTTCTGAAATGATTGTTGAAACCGTACGAAATGTGCCCAACTTGCTAAATCCGCTACATATCATAACCGGGCTTTACGTACAGCTCATCCCATCTGCCCTTTATTTCGGGCTTGAAGACTTTCTCAGCCCATTCGCTCGAATCGATTTCCTCGAATGCTACCGAAAAGTACGACTCACCCTTTCCCAGCGTTTCCGCACCAACTTTGACAAGCTGGTCAGCAAGCTTGGCCTTTTGTTCTTCCGAGCTGCCTGGCCAAAGTTTCACAATGATGTGCGGCATGGGTTTTTCTCCTTGTATCTTTTCGAGTGTAGGATGCTATTACACCTTGTTTATCACCCGAGTCATAGAATTCATGGAATTCTAGACTGCGAAGCCACGTAAGGCAACTGAATGGAAGATTGGGCATATATGGGAGTATGAACCGATCTAAGCGCCATTCTTTGCACCTTGCAGGACTGTCAATGTTCAGCAGCCTGGTTTTTTTGCGTGGCCGATACACTAGGACGGACGTCCGGGCATTGCTGTCATTGTGCTTAAGCTTTTCCCTAGTGCTTTGGGTTGCGCCAACATGGGCAGAGGAAGCCTCGTCTATCTCGGAACCTGCCGGCGCAGAACAGGCGAATCCTGAGAAGCCCCTCCAGCGTACTCTTAAAGGCGGAACGCACATAAATGAATCTTCCTCGGGCAAAGCAAAAATGGATACGACTACTTTGCGTGCCGGTGTAGCTACGCAGCATGCTCGAGTTTCCGTTGACCAGCGGATCACGCTCATTGCTGGTGCCACCAAAAGCGATACCAATAAGTTTCTGCTGAAAGTTGATAAAGAAAAAGTTTCAAAAACAGTCTTCAATTGTTTTGCTGAAATGACCTGTCTTGAAACAGCTGAGATCGGTTCGAACATCAATAACGCGGTGGGGCGCTGGCAGCCACTTTTGGTAGAGGAAAATCCGGCTGCACTGGCGTTGGGCACAAGCAATCCACAAATCAGCGTGAAGATGAACGGAACTGTCTATAAAATTGCTCTTCCGACATTTCAGGGGTTGAAGCGGATTTTGCTAGCCACAGATGCCGAACAGGTTTGCGCTATGGATCTGGATTCAAATGATAGCTGGCTGCTTCGCTTGAAGAAAAATCCGGATAATACTCTGAAGAGTGTCCAGTGGGCGAAGCTGGTTCACATGAAAACGAAAGTTGAATCAGGCGTTGCAGTCACAGCTCCAAAGCATGTTTGGGACGCAAAGGAAACGTCTAGTCGCGGGTGGGATGGCCGAGCAACCAGAAGCCATGGGTGGCTAGAGCGACCAACGAACGCTCGCGTTTCTGGAAGTCGTTCGAACCAGGGACGTGGCAGTTCGGGCGAAGGCGGTTTTCTTGGCGGTGATGTCTCTCGTCACGTCACCCGGGGGCATGGCAGGCGCGGCACTTCCGGTTTCTAAGTTGAAATAATTGGGGTGACCCGAGCCAGCATTTTCGAAATATGCTACAAGGGGACTTAGAGGGAAAATTTGTGCTAAACGAAAACTCTATCAATCAGGGCGAAGTTGCCGCTGCGCCCAAGGTCAAACTCGTTGCCGCTGAGTCGGTCTGTCGCAATCCAGAAGATGTTGCACATTTAGCGAGTGTTGGGCAATCCGTCGAAGCCATCAACAACTCGAAATCGCAGATTGAAAGTCCTCCTTCCTCAGCGACAGAAGGAAGAACAGCTTCTGACCTGAGAAAGGTCATGTATGACCTAACTTCAGATGACTTTCTCCGCGTCCTTGAGGAATCATCACCAGAACAAATTCAAGCTCTTGTCAGTACGTTCGAGAAGACTCCGCGCACCACCGGCGGTTCAGGGCTATGGCAAAAGATTGCTGCGGTGCCACAAGAGCGGTGGTCGCTGTTTTCGGTTTTGTATTGGTGGGAATGTCGAAGACCCTTTTACAATGCGGCGGTTTGCCTATCCGGTCTGCCATCAGTTTTGATTTTGTCGCTTTTTGGTCTTTGGTTTCCAGCGATCCTCGCTGCGCTGTTTTACGCAATTTGCGCCAATGTTTGCTATTGCTTGGGTGCACCGGCAGAGGTAATAGCTCGGCTTTGCTTTAAAGAGAAGGCTGCGCATTCTGCACCAGTTCTGCTCGGTCTGGGCACAATCTTTTCTGTCATGCTGACCGTTGCTCTCGAACTGCTCGTTTTAATAACCCTTGCATTCTCGGGAATGGGACATAGATTCTGAGAAAGCCGAGGACTCCTACTCGTCGAACTTCGAATCGAGACAGGTTCTTATCACTGGTTTTGAAAGCAGTTCGCTGAGCGTCAGATTCGTTTTCTGCAATCGCGAAAGAATGGCTGCACAATAGATCCACTGCTCTTCGTTCGTGAGTCCAAGGTTGCCGTCTATGAGTTCGGATTCTTTGACCAATCCGTCTAAATCTGCTGCATTGTCACCCGAGGACGCTGTTCTCATTCGTTGTGCAATGTCGATAACAAGGTTGCGCCGCTCATCAAGCGTGCTTTGAAATTTGGGTCCGATATAGCTGCTCTTGTCGACAATCATTCGGGCGTAAACTTGCTCGAGCCAACGATCAAATTCCGGACCGAAATTATAGTTCTGCAGAACCCTCTTCAAATTTTCTTCGGTTATGATTCTCGGCGCCGGCGCGCCTGGATATACATAGCTCTCTGGTTGTCCCGCGAGCATTTTCAAAACACTGGAATAATAGGCCCAGCTGTTTTCCTGCCCAAGTTGTTGTGACAACGGTGCATCAACTGACGATAAATCGCGCACCAAAGCATTTCTGATGACGAAAACTTCGTGGACATTGTCATTGCAGTTAGCGACCGGGCCACCTTTATCAATGAACAGTCCGACAATAGTGCTTGAAGTTGCTTCGACAACTGCATCTCCAGCGACCCAATAATGTTGGGAGGACGGAGAGAGTTTGTCAAAGTTTGCAGCGAAAGAGGGATCGCCGGGGATCGGCTGTGCGAATGCCACTAAAGTAGTTTTACCCCAATCCCAACCTCTGACTTCATTTCGCAATACGTCGCCATAGCTTCCTTGAATCACTGAGCTGACAAACTGGCTGGCGAGTCCGGCGCCAAGGCTGTGACCGGTGACATAAATGTGCTCAGGTGCGGGATACTTCTGCTCAAGATACTTGCAGCATGCGGTGATTGTGCCAAGCATCGTTGGCAACGATTCTCCAAATCCCTCAGTGACTTTACCTACTTTGCTAATTAAAGGTAGATCGATTTGTGTTGTCCCGCGCAGGTCAGTGATCCAATCAGGATTTCCCTTGTGAGCTCCAATCGCATCCTGCGCCCTCCAAACTGTTTTGGCGAGCGACGCCCCACTACGGCTGCCTCGAAAGACAATGTGCGCGTCATAGCCCGTTTGAGTTTTATGCATCAGAACAAAACCCATCAGGCTCCAAGAAGGATCGCTTTTTCCATCGCTTCCCGTCCCGCCCTCGAAAACAATTAGATGATCATCTCCGCTGGGAGTTTCGCGTATCCTAAAGAGTTCAACATCGTTGTATGGATATGAGGTTGGCTTTGTTCTGTAGCGAATTCCTTCAACTGTTTTGATGTTTCGCGTGACATAGCTCGGCGCTACCACTGCGAGAAAACGCTCTCCATCTCTCGTGAAAGCTGGTGAGGTCGTGTCTATGTGTTTGTAGTTTGTGAGAATCGGATCGAGATTTAGGTTGCTTTCTCTCCAGCCTCTCGCTGCGTTTGGTCCGCTGTAAAAGCCGTGTTCTAGTCCCAGGTTCGCAGAATAATCGTGGGTAAAGCGGCAGATGTTGTTGCGCCGGTCGCTGCCTACTCTAGACATCATGTCGTACCAGGGATCTAGCGGCAAGCACAGAGACTGGTGGTAGAACTGATAGGCGAGCGTGCACAAATCCAAATTGAATATGGTTTGTGGAACAGCGCCGCGTGGCGCATTTGTGTCGTCTGCAATCGCTGGTGCTGAAAGCACTAAGCCGAGGAGGATCCAAATGACAATCGCGTTTCTTTGAAATCGGTACCTTGTGAACATCATTGGTTCCTTTTTGAGCACGACTGCACGGACTGTACAGGCATTTGTGTTTGGCTTTCGTCGCTGGGAAGTGTATCACCAATCGGGAATTGGCTTCGGTAGATAGATTTCGGGCTTGCTAGTTTCAGCTTTCCTTCAGGTTTTTGGAGCTTTACCGACCTTCGTTTGTGGTAAATCTCGTAAATAGGAGTCCTAGGAAAATTCATTAAATCTAGGGTGAAGCATGTATACATTTGCAGAGACAGAATACAAATGGTGCCCACAGTGTGCAGGCAACATTCGTCTGGAGGCTACGCACTGTCGCTTTTGCCATAAGCCAATTGAAAACCGGCTCATGAAGAAAGTTTCGTTGCACCCGTTTGTGACTGTTCGAAGTATCAATGAGTGGATTCCGGATTTTGAGAAGGTTAAGTCAAGGCTTCCTGAGCAATTTCGCAGTCGCATCGATCAAGCGAAGTCTGAAACTCCCAAAATGCAGGTTGGCGAATCACTTGAGGAGCAGCGGCGCCAGCCTGGTGGTGAGTTCATCTGCCTTCATGAACCACCGGAGGCGAAGATACATGCAATTTTGATGGACCTTCTTTTATCTCTTTATGCCAATGGCGAGTCAATCGCGGAAGTCTGTGACTTGCCACAGATGAAGCTGCTCGAAATTACTCCGCAAGAAGTCCTTGCTGAATTCGATCTTCGCAAGGAAGAGATGGAAAAGGGGCACCGATGCCGCTATTGCCAGGAGTTTATTTTTGCAAACAACGAAGAATGCCGCTTCTGCGAAGGCTCGGATGAAAGTGCACCAAAGCCTGTCGAGCGGTCCTGGGACAAACCTCTGGATCCTCTGTTGCTGAAAGATGTAATTCTTTATGAGGCCGCATGGCGCATCATCAACGAAGAAGAGGCGCTACCGCAGGAAATGTTGAGTGCGAATTTCCTTAGTCAAAGTGATGTCGATCAAGAAATTCTCCGGCAGCGTAGTGGAAGCAGCGAACTGCCCATGGCGCGTTTCACCAAACGCATGGTCGATTTGGGGCTGGTGAGTTACTGGACCCCAGAACAGATTGCATTGATGGACATCGCTGATTCTGGCGGTGCGTTGGATTCGAAGAAGGAAAACAGAGCTGAAGAGGCCTTGGTGTGCTACGAGCATGCGCTCAGAAGGACCGAAGGAAAGGACGAGCTGATGAGTCAGCGTTCTACGATTCTCACCAAGCTCTCTACCTATTATTTGCAGAAGAAAGACGATTCGAAACATCGGCTCTACAGTGACATGGCGCATGAATGCAGCAAGTTTGGCATGACTGATGAAATGAAAGCGATGATGGACAAGTCGCACGAAAGCATGAAAGACATGTTCAATGGCGGCAATATTTTTGAAGCGGATCCAGAGAAACGTTTGGCATCTCTCGATACGGACTTTGGCTTGAATTTCGCAGAGATGGACGCAATGATCTCTCAAATCGAGGAAACGATACCTGGTTTGGGCGAGTTGTTTTCGAGTCTCCAGTCCGGCATGGAAGCGACGATGGCAAACACGCGATTGATGCTGGAGGCGCAGGTCGCAGAGAAGAACGGAGATTTGGCAGGAGCCGAAGCGAAATACAAGCAAGCGCTGGAGAATGTGGACGAAGATCGCCTCACCGGGATGCACTCGAAGATTTCTATTTTGAACGCGCTTGGTGAGATTAAGCATAAGCAAACAGATGATGCTGCTGCAGAGTCCTATATGAAGGAAGCACTGACTTTCGCAAGCGAGTATGCTGAAGCTGATCCTACGCTGGGCAAATCATCTCTCCATCCCACGTTGACCACGTATGCAAGTTTCTTGAGAGATGTTGGTAGACACGAGGAATCTGAGCAAAAGTTTCTCGCTGCAATGAAAGCCGAAGACGAGGTGACGAGCGTATTCCTTAAGGAATATGGTGGCTCCGCCGGTGACTATGCCGCGCAGAAAGCGGAGATTAAGGAGAAGTACTCTCAACTCTTGCGTGCGATGAAACGCGATGACGAAGCTGCGAAGCTTGACGCCGAAGTGCTTATGCTCAAGAAGGAAGCAGATGAGAGGCAAGCCGAACTACAGGCAAGGCGTGCTGGAACCTAGTAGCGTTGGAACCTCTTTGCCCTGGAACCTGGTAGCGCTGTAACCTTGTAGCGCTGTAACCTTGTAGCCCCTGGAACCGCGTGGTTCTGGAACTCTTGGTCCATATATAGCTATAACAGAACTCTAAAGAGCAGTTTAAGGCCGCTAGAGCCCACAGGGCTGGAATTTCGAGCGTTCCGCTGCTGAAAAATAAAGAAATTTTGTTATTTGGACAACATTTTCGCTGCGTTGGTTAAAACGAAGGTAGGACCGATTCATCCCACGCTCCGATTGGCGCTTGCACGCCTTTCCGGAGGGCGGCTTTTGGTCTGCTTTCGAAACCTATGAGGAAATGAGCATGAGTAAGACTGTTGGTATCGATTTGGGCACGACAAACTCTGTTGTCGCCGTGATGGAAGGCGGCCAGCCGACCGTTATCGCCAATGCGGAAGGCTCACGCACGACGCCTTCAGTTGTGGCTTTTACGAAGACTGGCGAAAGGCTGGTAGGTCAGCTCGCTAGACGGCAGGCTGTGGTCAACCCGCAAAACACTATTTATTCTATTAAACGCTTCATCGGTCGCCGATTCGACGAAGTTGAAGCGGAGCGCGGAATAGTTTCGTACCGTATCAAGCCTGGAGCGGAGAACAGCAGCAAGGTTGTCATTCAAGACAAGGAGTACACTCCGGAAGAAATTTCGGCGATGGTTCTGCGCAAGCTGAAGGAAGACGCCGAAAAATACCTCGGTGAAAAGGTGACCAGCGCTGTTATTACCGTTCCGGCGTATTTCAATGATTCTCAACGGCAATCGACAAAGAATGCCGGCGCTATCGCTGGATTGGACGTTCTGCGCATCATCAACGAGCCTACGGCAGCTGCGCTGGCCTATGGCATCGATAAAAAGAACAACGAAACCGTTCTTGTTTTTGACCTTGGCGGCGGTACTTTTGACGTCTCGATTTTGGAAGTCGGTGACGGCGTTTTTGAAGTCAAATCGACATCCGGTGATACTCACCTTGGTGGCGATGACTTCGACCACGCGATCGTCAATTGGGCGGCTGATGAGTTTAAGAAACTCGAAGGAGTTGATTTACGCAAAGACAAACAAGCATTGCAGCGTCTTATCGAAGCTTCCGAGAAGGCAAAGATTGAGCTGTCTTCCGTTTCGGAAACAACGCTTTCGCTACCGTTTGTCACCGCGAATGAAACCGGTCCCAAGCATTTGGACATGAGACTCTCGCGAGCCAAGTTTAATGAATTGACTCGGGAATTGGTCGAGCGCTGCCGTAAGCCTGTTGAAGAAGCAATTCGCGACGCAGGACTGAAAGCCTCTGAAATTGATGAGATTGTTTTGGTCGGCGGTTCGACACGCATTCCGGCCGTTCAAGAGCTGGTCAAAACAATAACCGGTGGAAAAGAACCGAACCAGGGCGTGAACCCTGATGAAGTCGTAGCGATTGGCGCTGCAATTCAATCAGGTGTGCTTGCCGGTGAAGTGAAGGATGTTGTTTTGCTTGACGTAACCCCACTTTCTCTGGGGATCGAAACCATGGGCGGTGTTTTCACCAAACTTGTGGAACGCAATACGACAATCCCAACCCACAAATCGCAAGTATTCTCCACCGCTGACGACAATCAGCCCGGAGTCGATGTGTGCGTGTTCCAAGGCGAGCGCCCGATGGCTCGCGACAATAAGATGCTAGGTAATTTCCGTCTCGACGGAATCGCACCTGCACCACGCGGACTTCCCAAAATCGAAGTTTCGTTCGACATCGATGCCAACGGTATCGTCAGCGTGACGGCGCGCGACCAAGCGACCAACAAAGAGCAGAAGATTACAATCACAGCTAGCACTAATCTGAATAAAGATGATATCGATCGTCTGATCAAGGAAGCGTCCGAACACGCTGACCAAGACCGCGAATTGAGAGAAGCTGCGGACACTCGCAATGAGGCCGATCAGATGTGCTACATGGTTGAGCGACAGTTGAACGAACTTGGCTCTGCGGTTAATGAGCAAAACAAAGCGAAAGCTAAGCTGCTCGTAGACGAGCTGCGCAAGAAGATTGAGGAAAAGGCAAGCACTGCTACTCTCAAGTCATCAATGGACGAATTGCGTGGAGCACTTGTTCTTCTGCAACAAGACGCAGCCGCTGCTCAAGCCAATGCCCAAGCGTCCGCGCAAGGAGGGTTTGGACAAGGACGAAGCTCGAGCGGCAGCGGTGCACATCAAAACAATGACGATGACATCGTCGATGTGGAAGTAAGCGCCGCGTAGCACGCCACGTTGCCAAATGCGTAGGCTAACAACCTCGCGCAGACAACGCTTTTGCAAGCAAGAGAAACGCAATCTTGTGAGGGCAAAAAATGGGAACGCCTCTGGGAAAACCAGGGGCGTTTCTCTTACGAGTCACCTGGGAGCGCTGCCCGCGTGCATATGACGCCGGTTGTTGTTAAGGCCGTGTCTACACTCTTAGAGAGCCACGAAATCCCCTCAACGCATAATAGGAAGACGCCCCATTGTGGTAGAGAAACACTGTGTCGTAGCGGCGATCACAAAAGAGCGCGCCTCCAAGTTTTCTAATTGCAGGCGGTGTCTGCACCCAGCTTGAAGTCTTCAAATCAAATTTACCGAGCGTTTGCAGCTCGCGATACTGCTCCTCCGTCAATATCTCGATGCCCATGGACTCAGCCATGTCCATCGCGTTGTCTGCGGGCTTGTGCTCTTTTCTGGAATCGAGCGCTTCGCGATCAAAGCAGACACTTCGTCGCTCTTTCGGTGTTTCTGCGGAACAATCGAAAAAGATGAACTCACCTGCTTTCTTTTCCTGTCCAACCACATCGGGTTCACCACCGGTTCTTTCCATCTCGCTCAAGGACCAGAGTTTATCTGCGTTTCCTTCGAGCTTGGATTGCACCTTTGCCCATTCAATTCCCTTGTGACGGCTCATGTTTTTCTCAAAGCGCGCCTTCAATGTTTTGATAAGTTCCTTCTGCTGATCCGACGACAATGTCTTGCTTTTCACGCTTTTCATAATGATTCCTACCAGACGGTGCGGACAGCCATCCTCTTTTCTTCGAGAAAAGGGGCGGCTATGTTGCCAGGAAAATAGTAGCGTTTTTCGGCAATTTAAGAGTTGTTCCAATTGATTATTTTGCAGGAACCATCGGCATCCAGAAGTGTCTGAAGAGGCAGAGAGAGCGAGGTATTAGGTATGAAACGGCTGGAGACGCAACAAAGTATCGGATTAAACGCAGCTATTGCGCTCCTTCTCGCGACTATCATTTTGCCACTTCCTTCGAGTGCGGGGTCTGGCCGAGGCGCCACGGGGGGCGCTCCGTCTGCAGGGGGAATGGCGCGTGGTTTCGGGCGTGCCATGGGAAATCCGCATGTGCAGAATTTTGGCTCTTTTCCTAATCACCGCCGGGGCGCATTTTTCCCGTATGTTTGGTACGGCTATCAATATCCTGTGCCGGTCCAAACAGAACCCGACCTTCCTGAAGTGTTCGCCGGCATGCGCAAGAAGCTAAGTGAAAGCGGCAGCAAACGCGAAATCAGCCGCAACGAATTTGCGCACCTGAACCAAAGACTGAGCGACCTGAAAGGCAAAGCACAATCATTGGAAAACGCCGGGGGTGGCTATCTAGATGCTGGACAGGAGGAAGACATGCGGCGAGATTTGAAACAGTTACAGGATGAAACTGATCGCCGTTCCAAAGGCAAGTAGTTTTCTTGCGTAACGGTATCCTTAAGCTTGAGACTTCAGATACCGGTGCCTCGGAGTTCTTGTAGTTTCTCTTTAGCAGAAGTCCACAACGTATGCAGGTCTACTCCTACTGCTACCAATGAGAATCCTGCGTCGAGATAGTCTTTTGCTTGCTCAGGCAATAAAGCAAAAATGCCTGCTGGCACTTTTCGCTTTTGGCAGGCAACAAGGACAGATTTAATTGCTGTTTGAACTTCCGAATCTGCCACTTTTCCAAGCTTTCCGAAACTTCCGGAAAGGTCATAGGGACCGATGATGATTCCATCTACACCTTCGACTGAGATAATCTCATCGATGTTTTTCACCGCGTCTCGATCTTCGATTTGCACGATAACACAAGTCAATTCATTAGCCTTCTCGTGATGTGTTGCATCGATTCCATATGTGTGCGCACGACCGGCGCCAAAACTTCGCTCGCCAAAAGGTGGATATTTCGCTGACTTGACGGCACGCAATGCATCTTCTTTGCTGCTTACATGCGGCACAATGATGCCATCAGCACCAATGTCGAGCACGCGTTTAATCCACTCATCTGCATTAGTGGGAACGCGCACGAGACCAGCGCACTCAGGAACTTTAGCAGCGAGTATCGCCTGCACTTGTTCTAGCGAAAGTGGTGCGTGTTCTAAATCGATCCACAACCAGTCATAACCAAGGTTTGATAAACACTCTGTCACCGCAGGTGGTGACAGTGAAACGATGGTGCCAATTTGCGTTTTGCCTGCTTTGATCTTTTCCTTGAAATTGGCGAACTTCACCTCTGTAACCCCCGCTTTACTTCTCTCTCGACGCGCTGAAGCATTATTTCACGATTGCCGGTGCTTCGGCGCGCGGAACTCTTACTAATACAGCTCCAGGTACAATCTCTATGGTGCAGGGTGTCGTGCCGCAGGGCTCGCCATCGATCATAGCTTCAGCTTCAAATCTAATTTTCGGCACGTGCGTTTTTCCGGAAAGAATATCGCGAGTCTTTCGAGCGAACCTGTGTAGTGGCGAACGACTAACTTGCTTTGGAATCATTTCTATGTGGACTCTTTTGACTTTGCGTAAGAGATACGGCACGTGACCTGAGTCTTGGTTGAGGATGAACCATCTGAAGAAACGCGCGAGAAGCCGCCAATAGTCGACCACGCTGCGAGGATTCATTACTAGCAAGTCGAGTACTCCATCGGAGAGATGCTCGATGCCCTCTACTCCAATTCCCATTTCCGAACTGTTGGTAATGAAAATTCCGGACGCTTCGACATCTAGTTTTTCTCCGTCATCAATCGTCAATTGGTATCGCAGTGGTCGATGAGTTACACTCTTTAGAAGCGGCCAGCCGTAGGCGAGAAGTCTGAATTTCGTCTTGTGTTCTTTAATAGGTTTTGTGATCGCGTCGGCAATTGGTCCTGTGCCTGCGTCAATAGTGAACCAGCGCCCATTCATTTTTCCGAGGTCGAGGTTTATTGTATCGCCATGAATGATCGTATCCATCGCGCGTTCAAGAGGGTCTTCGTTGTGTTTTCCCGTTGAAATTTTCAGTGCTCGCGCCAGCAGGTTTCCCGTGCCAAACGGAATTATTCCAACTGGTATTTTCAGCCCTGACTCAGCAACTGCCCCAAGAACGAATCCAACGGTTCCATCTCCTCCTACCGCTACCACCAACTCAAAAGGTCCCATTACTGGAGCAAGCATCTCGGCGCTAGTCATATCTTGCGTTAGTGGTCTGGCATTGACCACATAGCCTTTCTCTTCGGCAAAGTGTCGCACCATCGCTCCCAGACGCCTGTCGAAATCACCAACCGTGCCCGACGCAGGATTGTAAACAACCAAAACTTGCTTAAATTTATTGGAGTCTGTGCTGTCGGAAGGCATTTGTAAGTCTAGAGAAAGTCGACTATTCTCAACGGTGCATCATTTTTCTGATGGCAGTTATAGTAGATCTGGTGGATGAAATCTGCCGCTCATAAGAAGCTATTTGCACATGAGTATAGAGCAAGGCGACAAGTTCCAGCGTTTAAGTGACATCTAATTGAAATCTTGGCAGTGCAGAGTAACGACAGAGTACCCATAAGGAATTTCTCCCAGGTTGAACCCTACTTATTTCGTGGCGGTCAGCCCGTTAAGGAGGGCTTCTTCGCACTGAATGAAATGGGGGTTCGAACCGTCATAAGTTTGCGATGGGGAAAGAAGGTAATCGCTGCAGAAAAAGCTGCTGTTGAAGATCTTGGCATGAAGTTTATCTCTATTCCACTAAACTACTGGAATTTGCCCAAGCAGGAAACGGTTGATATGTTTCTGGCCTTGATTGATGACGAGGCTAATCATCCTATCTATGTCCACTGTTTTCATGGCTCGGACAGAACAGGGATTTTGCTTGCAATTTTTCGAATGTTTCGCCAGGGATGGTCATTTAGCCAGTCTTACGATGAAATGCGAAAGTTCGGCTTTCATAGATTTCGGCTTCAGAATTTCAAGTGGTGGTTGCGTAAATTCAGTCGTGCTCATGGTTTTCACTGAAACTTTCAGTTTGGTTCAGTAATGTAAACATCCCGATAAGTGCTGGCACTTTGACCTCAATGATGCGGTCAACCTTGAATCACCGCACCAATTAGGAGATTGTTTAATGTTCAAGTCTTTAACATCAATGCTCTCGCTGTTTGCCGTTCTTGGTGTTTTAGCTACACCGTCATTTGCTAAGGATTCAGCAGAAATCCAAGCCGAAGCTGACAGAAAAGCAGCCGAAGCTGCCGCAGTCGGCGCTGAAGCAACCGCAGAATCGACCAAATCCGCAGTTGCTCAAGTAAAAGGCAAGGAAGGACGAGCAGCTAAACATGCAAGAGAAGCTGCCGAGAAAAATAGAAAAGCAGAGCGAATTCAAGACGATGCCGACGACTTACAGCGTAAAGCTGACAAGAAATTGCGCAAAGAGCTTAGATAAGGGCTGCGATATAAGGCAGCAGACTTTTCCTTTAGAGTCTGTGCCGGTATATCATTTACCGCTGCGAGGAGCCGAGGGAGGAACAGCTAAAACGGGATCGCCGCCGGTCCAACTTTTGTTGTACAGGCTCGGTGTTTGCACAGCACCACGATCGCTCAAGACCTCAGCGCTGACCAAAGTGCGCAGTTTATCGAAGGCTTCGTTCAGTGAAGTGTCCTTGCCTTTGCATTGCAGTGCTTCCATTAGCTTGCGGGTGAAGATGCTATTCGGATAGTTTTTCGATTCCCAAGATACTTGATCCGCTAGACTAGAACACAGCACTACCTGCCCGCTACCAACGTTCAGTTTGCTTGCATCCATTTTTGTGACCCGCATCAAACCTTTGCTGGCAGAATCTGCTGCTGCGCTGTCATCGTCATCATCGACATCGGCGGTCTTTTTCTCTTCGCCGGCAGAACCACTATGGCAAACATCGAGTATTACGACTACGCGTTTGCTGTGCACTTGCTCTTGGATAATTTTCGTCAACCATTGCATCGGGATACCGGTTGAAACCAGCTTGTATTTATCGGTGTCATGAGCGACCAAGAAATTGACGCCGACCTCTTCCAGAGAAGGGCTACCATGGCTCGAAACGTATACAACAACTAGATCATCCGGTTGTGCGCGCTTGCCTAGCCACCCTTGTCCCAGTTGCGAAGTAATTTGTTCTTTGGTGGCATTACTATCCGTCAGTAGTCTTACGTGGTCAGCCGCAAAATTCTCCTGAGTGACAAGGAAGTTTTTGAAGTCCGTTGCATCCTTCGCCGCATACTTTAAATTGATCGTTGAGTCTTTAAAGTTGCTGATTCCGACTACAAGAGCCCATTTGTCCGCCACTTTCTTGTCTTGCGATGAGCCTGCCAGAGCCGATGTTGCATAGTTTTGTACTTCCGCTGCACCAGGCAGTGCCGCAGTAATTTCTTTGGACTGTTTCAGCAACGGCGCTGCGAGATCATTTTTGTTTTGTTTCGTATACAACGCAGCTAAAGCTTCGAGGTCTCTTGCAACTTGTGGACTCTTTTGCCCGAACAGTTTTTCGTCCGTGGTCAATACTCGCTTAAGAAGCGGCTCTGCCTCATCATACTTTTGTTGAACGGTCAGCAGTTCCGACAAGTCTCTCAATATGTTTGCGACCTGCGAATTGTCTGCTCCTAGTGTCTTCTCGGCAAGCTGCAGTGAGCTTCTAAACATCGGTTCTGCTTTGGCATAGTCTTTTTGTGCAAGATAAATCTCGGCGAGACTGCGCACCGTCAGCGCGATGTCCGGATGATCTGCTCCTAGTTTTTCCTTGCTGATTTTGAGTGCTTTGTTCAGCATTGCCTCAGCTTGATCGTACTTGCGCTCATCTGCAAGGATGCCTCCCAGCTCGACCATATCGTGAGCGACGGCTGGGTGATCGGCTGTAACCAGCTTCTCGTCAAGTTCCAAGGCGCGTCTTGCAAGTTCTTCCGCTTCGCTGTATCTACCTTGGTATCGCGCGATTGAAGCTTGCGTGATCCAGCACTTCGAAATCTCTACGTTGTTTTGGCCGAGCGAGCGCTCGATGATCTTAGTCGCACTTTTGCAAAGCTCTTCTGCCTTTGCATAACGCCCTTCGTCTCTGCACACGAGCGCCAAGTCGAGCAGAGCTTTACCGTAATCGGGATGCTCTTTCGTCAGAGCCGCCTCGCGAATTTTGCGAACCTGCTGGAATGTTTTTCTCGCTTCGGCGTATCGGCTCTGTTTCCGATACAACTCGCCAAGCGGTTCTAAAACGATCGCGATATGCTCATGTTCGAAACCAATCAAAGATTGAAGACCGAGCAAAGTTGCCTTGTACAGAGCCTCCGCTTCTTTGTACCTCCCTTTCTCATTCAATATTTGAGCAAGGTTGAACGCAGTATATGCATACAGCCAATTTTGTTTTGATTGCGGCGTGTTGAACAACAACATTGTTCTGTCGTTGACCGCTTTTGCCTCACTCAATTTGCCCCACTTGAGATAAAGTCTGGTCAAACCGTTTAGGGGTAATGCCAAATTGAAATTGTTCGGACCGACCTTTTTTGTGCCGATTGCAATTGAGCTGTTCAAAACAGCCTCGCACTCAGGAAATCTACTTTGATCGAGATAGAGAACGGACAGGTTGCTCATCATCGTTGGGATCAGATCGCTGGCGCGTTTCTTGCTGGCTTTGTATTTCTTGTTTAAGTGTTTTTTGTCCGATTGTTCCGCTTCTTCGATGGCGCTCTTGAAAAGAGCCTCCGCTTCCTTGTAACGCCCTAAAGACCTGTACGACTCTGCCAAACCCAGTGAAATCTGTGCTGATTGATATGCGCTCTTGTCTGCGAAATGCTGCGCTTTCTCGAACAGTTCTATTGCATCTTTGTAACGCCCATGCTGGTAGTTGTTTTGCGCATTGACAATCATGCTGTCTAGCTGAAAAGGCGCATCGATCGCGGGGGCTGATGCATTCGCCTCAGATGCCGGGCTGGTCTGCGCAATTGTCTGAGCTTTCGCTGCTTCTGCGGGGGCGAACAAGAGCGCGAAGTAAAGAGCAAAGACTGCGGCTTGAAAGCGTTTCGAACTCATTGAAAACCTTTTGGGGGATTGGTGGAATGCCGAGAATAGGTATGGATTTTAGCGCGAAACCAAGAAGGAACATATTTAATGTTTGCGCACCTTTCCTCAAGGTAGGGTGCGGCTTTTCTAATTGCCCTCTACCGTTTTTAAGAGGAAATTTGCGTGTATGTATTTAGTACGATCAGCAGACTACTCAGGGGAAAAGAGAATGATTCGAGCACTTTTTAACGGCTTCGTTGGTGCAGTTGCGCTGACCACTGCGCATCAGGCTCTTCGCCGGGCTCTGCCCGATGCTCCACAGCTGGACCGCATGGGCATGAAGGGCGTCGCGAAATTCTGTTCGGCGGTTGGAAGAACGCCACCTAGTGGGTCTTCTCTTTTCCTCTTTGCATTGCTGGGCGATCTTTTCACCAACACTCTCTATTTCAGCCGGGTCGGCTCGAAACCCGGTTTTGGAAGTATCGGCAGAGGCATCACTTTGGGCTTGAGCGCAGGACTCGGCGCTGCGGCCTTGCCCGTAATGCTCAGCTTTGACAATGGTGCAAGAAGAAGAACCAGGAGAACCGGCGCGTTGACCGTCGGGCTTTTCTTGGCGGGCGGCTTAGCGGCGGCGTTGGCGGCTCAGTGCTGTCCGCGCACCGAGAGTTAAGCTCGCAAGGCGGTCGTGTTTTCAGATTGAAACAGTTGCATTTCGCTTTCTGAAGATATGCGGAGACTGCGGCTGCTGTACGTATTGATGAACCGAAAAGTGCTAAGTTGTATGGGGAGTTCTTGACCCTGTGTAGCGGAACTTGAGGTACTAACAAAATGGCAGAACCCACTGGTTCGCAGCCCCAGGCGTCTAACCTCAATACAACAAACGTGATTGGAGGCGAATGTCAGAATTGCTTTCGTCCCGTCCCGGATGAGTTCGCAACGCCGAGCACACATCAGAGAGCTCAGCAGAAAACACAGTGGATCTCAGTTTGTCGCTGCGATCGTCCATTCTCTCCGAGTTCAAACTTTTCGATTGACCTGTGTGCGAATTGCAATCGGCGAATTGCTGCAGAAGTTCCGCCCGGTCCGAGACACCCGGATCTTTGCTGTTGCATGCAGCAGAATCCGAAGAAAATTCCGACTCATTTGAAACCAAACGAGAGCGATTCGGTTAGCTTCGATATATCGAAAATCGGCTTGTCCTCTGCGAGTTTTCCGACAGAGAGATACGCGCCCATTGGTTTTCTTGGACACAGCAAACGTGCCACCACAATTCTTGCAAGGGATAAGACGCGCGGAATTAAGGTTGCTGTGAAGGTTTTCAAAAAGATCCCACCTGAAATGCAATCTACCTTTCAGAGTGAGGTGAAGAAAAATCAGCAGCTTTCTCACACCAATATTGTCAAAATTGTCGACTCCGGATTTCACAACGGCAAATCACCATATCTGGTGACGGAGTACAAAGATGGTTTCAATATTGAACAGTGTGTGGCTTTGTATGGAATTCCGAGTTTTGATATCGCGGTCAAGGTCATGCTTGCTGTTTGCGAAACGTTGCTATACGCGCAGAAACAGGGTGTTTCACACAAAGATATTCGACCTGGCAATATCATCTTCTTCGATGACATGAATGGCGACCCGTCCGTCTTTGTTACTGATTTCGCGCTGCCAAAAATCAAGGCGAGTGAAGGACTGGCCGACACGAATGATGCCATTTGGATGTCTGCCGACGAAGCTCGCAATATGGAGTACACCGAGAAATCCGAAGTCTATTCTGTGGGAGCGGTTGGCTTTTTGCTTTTGACGGGAAGACCGGCATTTCGCGATGGGGACATTCAGGAAATCAAGAATATGCACGCGTTGAAACTTCCGCCGAAGATTTCAGATCTGAATTTCGATAAGAAACGCCCCAAAGATTTGGACGAAATCATTGTCAATTGTCTGGAGAAAGATCCGAGCTATCGATTTGAGACAGTGGCAAAACTGCAAGAGCGCCTGGAGATATTTCCGCGCAGAATACAAATGCAAATCAATGCTGTGCTTGCTGCAAGACAGAGAAAGAAAATTATGCTGATCGCGTCGATCGCTGCTGCCGTGATTTCTGTTGTTGGTGCTATCGGATTTTTTGTTCTGCGCGGTCACTGATGCTAGCTTGTTTGGAGTAATCTGATGGTTGAAACATTGCAGAAGCTGGAAGGGCGAACTGCAATCATTACTGGCAGCAGTGAGGGTTTGGGTACGGCGATTGCTTCACCCTTCTATTTCTGCTCCAGTTTGCTCTGATAGAAACTTTCTCCCTCTTAGACGGTAACATTGCTGCGTGTTTCTGGGATATGAAAGGAGAAGACAATGCATTCCTAAGTCTTCGAACCGCCGCTAATCAAATGGCCTGGCTGCACGCTAGCTGGACCGAATGGAAGAATTGTTTTTCGTTTGAGATTTTTGGACGCGACGGTAAATTGCAAGTCGATGGACTTGGTGGCAGCTATGGGCGAGAGACAATCCCTTCATCTATCTCGATACTGCAATCTAGCGTTTTAGCGTCAGCTGAATTTGTGAGTTATTCGCGCTGAGTGCTCCGGTACGATTTTGCCAGTTTTTCCTGCGGTGAATTGAAGGAATTTGCAGAAGTTTTATCAGCAAGTCTGCACTTCTCCGAGGTCCGATTGGCAAACGCGTTTCTTCATCATGAGTCCATTTGACCGGTACCTCAGCCACCTCATAGTTGAATTTGTAAGCCATATAAAGCAGCTCGGCATCAAAGTATGCGCAATTCAACTTGGTCAGGGGGAAGAGATGTTCCGCCGCTTGGGCAGAGAACATTTTGAAGCCGCACTGTGTATCTGCAAATGGAAGTTTCAAAACGGCATTCTGCAATTTTGTGAAACCCAACGCCGCGACATGGCGAGGAAGTGACTGCCTTTTCACAATTACAGATTCCTCCAAAGCGCGCGACCCAATCGCTACCTCATATCCTGCTACGAGGCGCTCCAGCATCTTGTCGATGAACTCTACAGGGACGGCACAATCAGTATCCATGAATAGCCTGTACTTACCGCGAGCTTCCAACATTCCGGCACGAACTGCAAAGCCCTTTCCTTTGTTTTCGGAAAACTCGATTAGTCTGATGGTTGGATCCATTTGTGATGCCGCACGTACGATATCCGTGGTGCGGTCAGTGCTTCCATCGGAAACGATGAGCACTTCGCTTGTGAATTGTTTCCTTTCTAAATACTCGGCAAGTTTTTCCAAGCAACGGGGCATCCGCCGCTCTTCGTTGTACGACGGAACGATAATGGATAGATAACATTCGTTTTTGCCTGGGGGCATTTGCGTCCCTCAACTGTCCGGAATCATTCTACAACCTAGCACAAGGCTCAGGCGGTAGAAGTTGTTAAGGTGTTGTCTGCCCCTTTTCAGTCTAGCCTTGGTCGTGATAGATCCTCAAAAGCAGTTTTGAGTACTCATCTGCTGCTGGCAGGTTTCGCCGAAACATCTCCAGGTTGATGAGCCGCCGCAGGCTGGCTGCTCTTAGCTCATCAGTGGGTGAGTTTTGTAATTCGCGCACCCACCGGTTGGTAAGTCGATCGTTTGGATGCCCCTTGAGGTTTATGGTAGTTGCTAGTACAGTCAGCGCAGTGAAGAGTAAACCGCAGACGAAGAGAATTGAGTCGGAATTGTCTACGTTTAGAGGTGTTGGAAGTACCATCTCACCGCCTGTCACTGATAGAATCTCTTCTGCTAGTTTTTGATCTCCCATGCTGTACACGGCTGAATAGAGTGAGCTCAATACTTCTTTGCGCTCTTCGAGAGATGTCTGTGATGAGTTGGCGTATTTTAGAGCTTCTGAGATGGTTCTCTTGGCCTCTGCAATATTGCCTGAAGCCTGCAAGTCATATGCTAGAAATCCAAAATTGTCTGCGCAACGATCGAGCCGTCCTGCGCGTTTAAAAATCGCTATTGCTCTTGTTCTGGTTTGTATTGCGAGCGAGTAATCTTCAAAGTTATTGACTATACGTCCAGCCTGCGTCTGCAGTCTATGAGCCAACTCGATGCTGTTCTCTCCATATATGCGCGCCACAGTATTGTTCAGGCGTTCGTTTGCTACCTCAGCTCTGTCTGCATCATGTCCTGAAAAGCCGCAAGTTGATGCAAGTGTAATACCGCACCCTTCTGTCGTCAGACTGAAGATCTGCTCTCCAATTTCATACTGTCCAAGACCATCAAGAATGTAAGCAGTATCTCGAAGACCATAGTGCTTTACCATCTGAAGGCAATTAAGTGTTCCAGCCAGTGCAACGCAGTTGATAACAGAGAGTCCTAGCCAGAAGACGTATTTCTTGTAGGGGCGCTCTTTGAAGATATCTTTCAGCAAACATTGCGCGTACTCAAAGTTGTACGGTTTATGTGTTCTTTTGAGAGCACGTATGCTGATAGCAAGCGCGCAACCAACAATCAGGTTTGTAATTCCCTGTAGAAAGAATTGGTTCCAATAGCAACGTATGAACCAGGGTGGATTCAGGATAACATCTCCCAGCTGCTGCAGGGTGTTGATTGCTCTTGCAGGGCTGCGATCGAGTTCGTAGACCCATCCCCAATAGATGTCGTAGACACTAATACAGAGCCACGCTGTCGCCACAACGACCGCGCAAACGATAAGGTTTAATTTTGTTAGCTTGAGCATAGTAAGATAAGTGGACGTGAAGACATCCAATATATGTCAAACCTTCGTTGAGAGCAGGGTTTCAGTGGTGTAAACACGAAGGTGCTTTGGCGCCTAAAGACAACCGACATTTCTTAGCAGCGGCGAATTGAACATGGTGGAAGGAGCAATTACAGTTTCCTGCAATGGGATTTCGCTTCCATAGCGTTCGGCAAGGAGTTCTTTCACAACTGGAGAGTTTAGGTCGAAGTCACCTAGTTTTTGCAGATGCCCGACTTCGATGCCCAAAGCTTCCTTGTACATCTTCCAGACGAGTTCTGAACAATAGATTCGTTGATCCGACCATGCGAAATATGGATCGTACGGTTTGCCCTCGAATCTCTTCCATGCCTCCTTCAAGCTCTCTACTTCTTGCGGCGAAAGCTTGCCTGGACTCTTCAATCGCTTTATCGAATAGTGCTTGTCGGCGCCACTTTCAATCCACTCTTGAAGTGGTGTTTTGACTACTGGTCCAACAGCTTCATAGACATACCAGTTATTTTTTGTACCCTTTTGTTCGCGAAAGATGATTCCCATGTGCGATATTTCCGAATGAGTTGCGCGGTGTATCGCAGCGCTCTGCCGCGATTTGGACGCATGGAAAATGAGGTCTCCGTCTTGAAGCAGTTCTGTCGCAACTATTGGGGGCTGAATTCCCGCAGACGAGAAATAAGCAGAGATCAAAACCAGTGCTGTGGCAATCGCAATGCTTAGAGGAATTGCATGTCGTTTACTTATGACCATATCTACATTCCGTCTTTGTCGCTAGGGTCAATATATACACTCGTCATTTGAACTTGCTGAAACACCAAACAGTTAAGCAAGTGTTTGTCGGAGTCTGTCTATCCTGCTTAGTTAGAGCAGTTTGAGAATTTCCTTCTTCGCGATGTGTCGAGTGTTTTCTTTTAACCAGGCTCTCGCGCGCCTCTTTACCCTTGAATCTGGTGCTCTTTTCAATAATGCAACTAGTAGCGCGTGTTCACTATCCCATCCCCTGACCTCATTTAAAAGCACTTTTCCCGCTGCAATCTGCTGCTCAGTGGGAGAATGCTGTAGCAGCTCAATCAGGATCCAGGGAATGTTTTGTTGCGCATAGAGCTCACTCGCAATTCCGATTGTCTCACTATCTGGACACGCCGCAAGCAATGTACCTACTAGGGATGGAATCCTTTCCTCCAGTGGAGTTTTTCGAATAACGATCTTTGCTTGTTCAATCGCAAATTGATCGGGTTTCAAATTGCTATTCTTTCTCGTGCTGAGCAGCTCATTGAGAACCAAGAAGCTCATTCGTGAGTCGCTGTGCTTCAGGTACCAATTTTTTGCGTTCTCAATGTCAGTCTCGTCGTTTGTGGCGTGTATCAGCGCAGCGTGTACGTGCGCTACCTCTGTTTCCTGGTGACTTTCAGGGTCTTTATCCTTTTTGTGTTCGGTTGCAGCTAGCCAATTTCGTGCAAATTCAACCACCTCTGGACGTATTTCCATGTTTAACTTGCGAGTATTGTCGAGAAGTGGTCTTATCTCATGTTCGTTGTATTGGCGCGAAAAACCATGCTTCTTCAAATGTTTGAAAACTGCAGCAACTGTATCCGGCGTATTTGCAAAGGTTGTGTAGCCCATCAAAAGCAGGTTCGGATTGTCTTCATTAAGTTTCAACCAGCGCAGTGCCAGACGATTAGCGATGCCCTCACGAACTTTGTAAGGGGATAAACAGCGTGCCCAAATATCGTTAGCTGGAGCATTCTCTAATCGTTCTAAAACTAAGCGATCTAACTTGGCACCAGCCTTTGCTTTTAAGACGGACCGAAAAAGCCAATGTAGTTCTTCGACTGGCCAATGCCTTTTCAAATACTTTGCTGCAAGATCTGTCGATTCTTTGGATGGAAAATGCTCAAGCCAGAAGGACATGACTCTGGGTCCATCGCGATGATTCGGAAACGCATGCGTCCACTTTCTCGCGTATGTTATGAGTCGTTTTGAGGGTTTGATTTGAAATAAGTCGACAAGTTTGTCCCCGGTTCCCAGATTCACGCCATCATTAACAAACTGCTTCAGCCAGTACTCATAGAAGTTTTGACTTTGCAGTTTCGAAAGGTGTGGTTTGCATGAAGGGGCCTCTTGCTTGAATACGATCCACGTCTGTCCTCGCGAAATGAGCCTAAAGATACTCGTTCCAGAAATTATGCACTTTTCGCAGACACCAGGATTTGCTTTCGGAACATCGTGCGTCTTATGAAATCGATTGCACATAACACATGCCGTATTGGTTTCCTTTTGCTTGGCCTGGAAATCCAAACATGTGTCGCAAACATTTCCGGTTCTTCCGACCAGAAGTTTTACTTTCTGGCGCGGTCTTTGACAAAAGGAGCACTTAAGTTCTTCCATTTTGTTTTTGATTAATCAATCGCTATTTATCTCTCCAGTTTATTATAGTGTTGTGTCCCAAACCAATAGTGAATCTACAAAACAGCTGTTTGGTGCCATGAGCAACAGCATCTCAATTGAAACCGATGAAGTCACAGATGAGCAGACGCAGAAGAAGGTGCGGTGCAAAAACTGTGACCACGAGATAACGAGTCCCTCGCTAGCAATTCAACCGCACGAACACACGTTTCGCAATCCTGCCGGCTATTCTTTCCACGTGTTGTGTTATAGCGATGCACCTGGAGCGGCGAATGTTGGTGACGCTTCGACTGAGGCGAGCTGGTTTGCGAACTACTCTTGGACGTTTGCGATTTGCGCGCAGTGCCACAATCACTTGGGTTGGTGGTACAGTGGAAAGGATCGGTTTGCTGGGCTAATCGCCACGCGTCTGATTCGCTAGGTTAGCCTTTAGCTTCGACGTGACTTCTTAAGTGTGATCCAGCTGAGGAACGCAAAGATACCGAGCCCTGCCCCCTGTGATAAAAGTTCCGGTGCGTGCTGAAGCATGTATGCTCCCTTAGCCACCAGAGCAGCTTCTTCAACAAGGTCGAAAAAAAGTGATGGGTCGCATCCGTGTGGAACGTGAAAGATCGGCCAAGTTGCTAATGATGTTGGCAGTGCAGAAATAACTTCCCTAATAGCCCAACTACCTGATTCAAAAAGCCACGCAACTATAACTCTCAAGGTCACCCCAGCCGAGATCATTATTCCTAAAGTTGTAGCCGCAGAAATCCGAGGATGTTTTTGAGACCAGGATTTTTCGCCTGGTTGAAGGTGTTTTGACCAAACCGCAGACAGACCGACCGACCAAGTGACTAAAACAAAGAATATCGAACTGCACACTCCGAGCGCTAAAGGACCGGCTTGCCACATCATTCTCACATAGGCAATAGAGTGAGGACCGTTATATGAGTACAAGAAAAGTCCAGCTACATTTAGCACCACTGCGTAGGCGGTTCCCATGACCAGCCCTGAAAGCAAGCCTCGAAGCGTCCGTCCAAAAATTTGCTTTTTCCACTGGCTGCTGTTGGAACCAACCAAACACGCCATCGCACCACCAAGAATGCAAGGAAAGCCAATCATGAACAGAAGGGCATTCTGAACTGCGTTACAGAGGCACATGTATAGAATTGCCAGCGAGAGACCTATCAACATACCGGTGGTTGCGCGCGGAACCGACCGCTGCAGCCATCCCAACCATAGCCCGACTAAAGGAATGTAGATGAACCCGACTCTGATTGTTAGAAGCCGATCGTGATCGAAAGGAGAGTAGAGCTGACGTGGTACTAATGATTCGGCAAGTAGGTAGCAGGCGATTCCCGAAAACCAGCCAATCAATGCGATATGCAGTTTGCTGAGCTTTCGATTACTTATGACTTGTTCCATAATCCGGCAGGTTGGCTCATTAGACACGACTTCCATTATAGGCAACTGCTTCTAAATTGCTCTTTCGTGCCTAGCGCATGAGAACTATTGTCGCAAAGTCTTCTTTCCGGGTACTCCATTCGGGCGATGCGTGACTGAAAAGCTTCATTATTCTTAGCTTGGCGGACTTTTTTGTTCTACATTAAATTACGTTTTTTCAAGCCTCATCCGTTACCGAGGGAAAAACTAAAGGAAGTATTCCTATATGGGCCGAGCTGTACATATTTCCAGGAGACCAGGTTAAATGCGAGTCCGAAAAGTAGAAGTGCTGGCAGTGCCAGTGCTCGAGTCGCATATTGAAGCAATGCGCCTAATTGCCGAGCAACGCATGATTTCAATTGATAGATTGGCGTCTGAGATGATCGCGAAAGAAACTCAGCGGCAGCGCAAACTTCTAGGCGGCGGTGCCGCAGTCGCGCAGCCTGATGGCGCTTCCAATCCGAAAGCTATGGCAAAGGCGCAAAAAAAACGAGCTGGAGCGGATTCGGCAGAAGATACTCTCTTGCGCAACATCGGAAAGCAAATAAGGTTGCGCCGATTGTTGATGGGAATGAGTCAAGCAGAACTAAGTAAGAAAGCTGGTTTTAGCCGCGCATTTATCGTTGATGTTGAAAGTGGAAATCGAAGCATCGGCCTCGATAATCTCTATCACCTTGCTTCCATCCTTGAGATTGAAGGCTCGCACCTTGTACATATGGCAGAGCAGATGTCTGTGGATCTAAGTGCGCAGAACGAAGTAATCGACTGCGGAACCTCAGAGCCAGAAGATTAGTCGCGGCTCACCATAGTTTTTCAATTTAGACCGACTTTCGTGCCAGTCACTGATTTAAGACGGCTATCTGATTGCCGGTTCAAGACGCGAATTCAGTTCTGCCACCTTGTTGCCATCAAGGTAGGTGCCGAGCTGATCGAGCGAGAACTGCAGTCCGGAATAAAAGTCGCCAAACACTCCGTACTTCGCACTCGCTTCGTCAAAGCGCATCTCATAAATCAGTTTCTTGAATACGAGCGGATCATCGGCATAGAGATCAACACCCCATTCGAAGTTGTCGTATCCGATTGAGCCGGAAATGACCTGTGTAACGAGACCATGGAATGTTCTACCGATCTTGCCGTGCTCGAGCATCAGACGCGCGCGGTCCGCAAAAGGCAGCATGTACCAATTGACTTCTTCGCCGCGTTTCTTGTCCATTGGGTAAAAGCACACGAAACGACGTTGCGGAATGCGCGCCCAGAGGCGTCCGGCATGGTGTGGCACCTTCTCTTGATCTTTGAGAAGCTCGTCAAAAGCCTTGTTCCACTCCTCAGAATGCGGCTTGAGACCCTTCTCTGCCAGTGCGGCGTGGATTTTGCCTGTGGCGTCGTAAAGCCCGAGTTCGAGGATGGAAACATATGACGATGCCGGAGTAATGAACTCGGATAGGCGCAGCTTGTCGATTACGGTCTGTGCATGTGCCAGACCCTCGTAATTCTTGCTGTAGTGCGTAAACATCAAATCAGCTTTGTGCCCGACCATTTGTGCCAGACCAACGTCCGTGTCTTCGGTGTTTTTCAGGGCGTTGAGAGCTTCGGTCGCTTGTTCAACAATCTTGGATCGCTCACCAGGCGCCAGCTCGTCCCAAGCTAACCGGTCGAAGGCGAACATGCGGTGGAGAATCCACCAGCTGTCGAGGGATTCGGGGACATCAGGGTGACGCATAGTCCTGGCTCCTTGGCAACGCGTATATACGGATTAAAGACTAATCCATAAAAGCCCTTCAACTGGCAGATGCTAAGCAAGTTTTTGCAATCAGGTGTGGGAAAAACGCCATCAAAGCCGCTCAGCGCCCAAAAACAAGAAGCTAAAACGCCTCAAATCCTCTGGAAGTTCCAGGAGACGAGCTTTCCGTCTTTGAAAGGGGCTATGCCGTGAAAGGCTTTTGGCGAGTCGTCGAAGACCATGTCCAGCCACAAGCGGTCGCTTTCCCAGAGATTGAGGTCCGAAATCTTGTCTATAGCAATCC
>JYMV01022661.1_pt1 | contig 39276 bp, 71 predicted proteins | sample 338911 | NCBI WGS metagenome assembly JYMV01 (sample SAMN03354496, study PRJNA234377) | hydrothermal vent metagenome | biome: Deep sea; feature: Hydrothermal plumes at the Eastern Lau Spreading Center, Western Pacific Ocean; material: Seawater | place: Tonga | collected 2009 | depth 2000 m m | reverse complement strand
TGAGCCAAGAAGCAAGACAAGAAGATTTCAGTAAGTTCGGTAAAAGTTTTCAAGAAGGACTATGCCAACTTATTCTAGAAGATAGACCATTCGCAGATCAGATCGGCGAAGTGATGGACTATAATTTTCTAGAGCTTTCATATTTGCAAGCATTCACACGCAAGATTTATGATTATCGTGATAAGTACGGAGTCCATCCTACGCACAAGATCTTGACAACTGTGTTGCGTACAGAACTGGAGGATGAGTCCGAGACTGTGCGTACGCAGGTTCGAAACTACTTTACGAGAATCTACAACACAGATGTCGAGGGCGAAGAATATATTAAGTCTACTAGCCTAGACTTCTGCCGGAAGCAAAAGCTAAAAGAGGCTATGCTCGAATCTGTCAAGCTGCTGCGGTCTTCTTCCTTCGACGAGATCAGCGCCGTGATCAACGACGCGCTTAAGCTTGGAAGCGACAATAACTTTGGATACGATTATGTCAAGGACTTTGAGAAGAGGTTTCTTCACAAGGCTCGTAATCCTGTTACTACTGGCTGGGAGAACATCGATGAAATCTGCCAAGGTGGTTTGGGTAAGGGTGAACTTGGAGTTGTAATCGCTCCTACGGGCGCCGGAAAGTCCATGGTATTGACCCACCTAGGCTCGCAAGCAATCAAGGCCGGCCTTACGGTGGTACACTATACTCTAGAGCTTTCAGAAGAAGTTGTTGCTAGCCGATACGACAGTTGTATGTTCGGGATCCCGTTGTCAGATCTGAAGTCTATGAAAGAAATGATCTATGAGTTGGTCCATGAACTAAAAGGGAAACTAATTATTAAAGAGTACCCAACTAAATCTGCTAGTACCAAAACGATCAAGACTCATCTAGAGAAATTGGCAAAGAGAGATATCAAGCCTAACCTTATTATCGTTGATTATGGTGATCTTCTGAGGCCAATGAAATATAATAAAGAGAAAAGAACGGATCTTGAATCTATTTATGAAGAGTTGCGCGGCATCGCACAAGAACAAACTTGTCCGCTTTGGACCGCATCTCAAACTAATCGATCGGGGCTAAATGCAGAAGTTATTACAATGGAAGCTATCAGCGAAGCATTCAACAAATGTTTTGTCGCTGATTTCATCTTCTCTGTTTCTCGTACTATCGAAGACAAGGCTGCCAATACAGGCAGAATCTTTGTAGCCAAGAATCGCAATGGACCTGATGGTATCATCTACCCTATTTTCATGGACACTTCTGAGGTCAAGATTAAGGTACTAGAAAATACTGGTGAAACTCCGGCAGATATCATCGAGAAGTCACTTGCTCAACAAAGAGAGTCGCTCCAGAATCGATACCAGAAATTTAAGCAATCAAAAAAGGACGAAAATAGCAACAAATGAAGAACATCTTAACAAATCAATCAGACAACATTCGCCGGTTCAGGCTTTCGGAGGTTTTTATCGAACCATACCGGGTAGCAGAAGTACCGTGGGGCCCTCTGGGATATGTCACGTTTAAACGTACATATGCTCGCCGCCTATCCGAGTTTACTCCCGGTGTATCAGGCACGGAAGAGTGGCATCAGACCTGTCGAAGAGTGATTGAAGGGATGTTTGACATTCAGAAGCAACATGTTGCTCGCCTAGGACTTGAGTGGAACGACGCAAAGGCTCAGCGCACAGCCAAGGACGCCTATGATCGGCTCTTTAACCTAAAGTGGACACCTCCTGGCCGCGGCCTTTGGATGATGGGCACAGACTTCGTAGACAATCGTACGGGCGCAGCCCTATTCAATTGTGCCATGCGCTCTACCGCTGACTTGTCTACAAAGGGCGGGTATTTATACGCGTGGATTATGGACGCACTGATGCTTGGTGTCGGTGTCGGGTTTGATACCCTAGGCGCAGGTACTTTGATAATTAAGACCCCAGCCTACACTGATGAGGTCCTCACAATCGCAGACTCTAGAGAGGGTTGGGTAAACTCTGTCCACCAGTTGCTAGACGGTTTCTTGCTGGGAGGCCGCGTGCCTCATTACGACTATTCTGCAATCAGGCCGGCCGGCGCTCTCATTAAAGGTTTCGGAGGAACATCAAGCGGCGCAGGCCCGCTTAAGGAATTGCATCAGAACTTGGTTGAATTACTGACTCCAAAGTCTGGAGAAGTGATCACTGCAGTCGACATCGTGGACATTGAGAACCTTATCGGCCGCTGTGTTGTATCTGGTAACGTACGCCGCTCCGCAGCACTAGCTATAGGCGAAGCTGACGACATAGAATATTTACAGATGAAGAATGACGAAGAGAAGTTGTATCACCATCGTTGGGGATCAAACAATTCTTTTAAGGCAGAAGTTGGTATGGACTACACCTACCACGCAAACCAAACAAAGAACAATGGAGAGCCCGGCTATATCTGGATGGAAAACGCCAGAGCATACGGAAGACTTAAGGACGCTCCAGACTACGTAGACAAAGAAGTTGTAGGATTCAACCCCTGTGTCGAGCAGAGCCTCCATAATGCAGAAATGTGCTGTCTAGTAGAGACTTTCCCAGCCAAGCACGACAACTATGAGGATTACCTACGTACTCTTAAGTGTGCGTATTTATACGGGAAAACCGTAACACTGGTGAACACTCACTGGCCAGAAACCAATGCAATGATGCTTAAGAACCGACGCATCGGACTGTCGCAGTCTGGTATTGTTCAGGCGTTTGGTAAACATGGCCGCCGAGAAATGATGCAGTGGTGTGATAATGCGTACGCCCATGTCCGAGAGTTAGATAATGAATACTCGAACTGGCTATGCGTACCTCGCTCGATTAAGGTGACTTCGATTAAACCATCCGGTACAGTGTCACTGCTCAACGGCTCCACTCCCGGCATTCACTTTCCAGAGAGTGAGTACTACATTCGTCGTATTAGATTCTCCTCGGACTCGGAACTGGTAGATCACCTCCGTACCGCAGGATATAAGATCGAGGATGACGAGTACTCTCCAAATACAGTATGCGTAGAGTTCCCTGTACATGAACCATATTTTATCAAGAGTAAAGCAGACGTATCAATGTGGGAACAAATGGAGATCGCTGCACAATACCAGTATTACTGGGCGGATAATGCCGTTTCAGTGACAGTGACTTTTCAGGGAGAAGAGGAGCACCAAATTAAGTCCGCTTTGGAGATGTACGAGTCTAGACTAAAGGCGGTGTCTTTCCTGAAGTATCAAGAGACTGGATACAAGCAAGCCCCATACGAACCAATTACTGAAAAGCAGTATAACAAAATGACGATAGGCATCACACCAATCGTCAAGATCGAAACCGATACAGCCGGCGCAGGAACTAAGTTCTGCGATGGCGATTCGTGCACCCTATAGGAAATAAAATGTCACTAACACCAAAAAACCGACACGTACTGATTAGCGCAAGACCTCCAGAAGAGGACCCCGGCCAAACAAGCTTTGTTCTGCCCGACTCTTATAAGCAACAAGCTGACCATATGGTCGCGACAGTTCTAGAGACGGCCGACGACTGCACTCTATCGATCACAGTCGGAGATTCCATCATCGTCCCTACAAACATGCTGCTTGATATTGCTCATGGCTCGACGGGATATCAGATGATTCTAGAAAATTATGTTCTAGGAGTTCTTAGTCGCGACTAGACTATTTACTGTTATGAAACTCATAACAATAGTATCGCTCCTGGCGCTAGCGTCCTGTGCGACAACACAAAAGAAACAAGAAGAAGAAGATAAGAAGCATCGTTATGATATGATCCTTGAGGAAATCGAGGGTATTGACGATGAAGACTTAGATGAACTTCCCGAGGCTGAGCCGGAGGAAGACGGGGGATAAATGAAAGAGCACGTGTATGAATGGGAAAATGTTGTCTTAGGTGCAACTCTCCCTGCGTACTTGTTTGCATTTCACTCCGGCTTTCCTATTGTATCTGCCAGTAGTCACGCTCCGCATCACTTTAGCGAGGAAGGCCGAGATCTGGAAGAATGGAATATGCTTTCATTCGCCTTAGGGCTGAACGGTCAAACACCCTTTTCAGACAATGTGATGGGCGTCCGGATTCTGGATGATAATATTCTCCGTGTCACAACTCGCAGAACCGAGAAGAATTGTAAAATAAAATATGGAAAACTTTTCCTATTTAATGATTCAAAGATCTTTGGTCTGCCAGAAGTAATCAGAGAGGGTAAGATCTACGAGGTTTTGGACTGGATTGATGTGAGGTCTCTTGATTCACATGAGGTATCAGTATTCCCTGTAACATCAGAAGATTCTTTTTTGAACAAAGTTTACTTTTGTAATACTGGAAGAGTTGACAATCCACGAAAGAAAGATATCTGTGCTCTCTCTTATTTACACAAAGACCAGCTTACAGACTTCGACTATTCCGAGACAATGGCAAAGATTCAAGTAGAGAGGGCCCTTAGAGAGTGTGGGTTTAAAGGTTACATAAAGAATAAAGTTTCTCCCACACGAAAGTCTCCGTCATATAAACCGATTAAGCTGGAACCAGCCTATCGCGATGCGAGAAGGATCGAGCCACATGTGTATACCCCGTCGAAAGAGATAAAGGATATGCAAAGGCTAACCGTTGCTGACGTATCAGAGATGTTTCGGAACAGACCTTCAGTCCGCGAGGAAAAGGTGTGTAGAATTCCAGAGGAGGTTTCTTGATTGAGTCTCCACCAAAACACAAGCAACACGTACACATGGCAGGCATTATATCTTTGTCAGGAGAGCCTCTAGATTTTGGATTTGAATGGCCAGACTCAATGATGCCGATCGGGAAAGACTATACAGCAGTAGAGAGAGCGATTGCGGAGTGCGCCTACGCGGGTTGTGAAACAATCTGGGTTGTCTGCAATAGAGACATTCAGCCCCTGATCAAACACAGATTAGGAGATTATGTTGAAGACCCAGCTTATGTTAGCAGAAAGTTTACAATAGCTCCGAAAGAGCATCAAATTGAGATTCCAATATTCTATGTACCGGTCCACCCAAAGGATCGGTTTCGAAGAGACTGCGTTGCTTGGGGAGTTTTGTATGGAGCGCTCGCAGCTTACCACACAACAAAACAGATAAGTAAGTGGACAATGCCCGACAAATATTATGCTGCGTTTGCACACGGCGTATATGAGCCCTCCGTATTACGGGATTACAAAGCCGAGATTACGGAATCAGATAGATTTTTTTTAAGTTTTGGTGGACAAACAGTCCGAGAGGGGCTATACTTAGGGTTCACGTTTGATGCAGAAGATTTCAAACGCTTCCGCAGAACTATCCGCACTGAAGGCACTGGCCGCATGGTCCCAGGCCAGACAGGAGAAGATTTATTAGATGGCAAATTCCCAACAAAAACACTACCGATTGAAGAAAGATGGTCCGCACGACATTTTTCACTTGACAAAGTGTTTGGATCTGCTATAATAGAGGAAGCTAAAGTAAAGAATGTGTCGTGGTATTACGACATAGACAACTGGGATGGGTACCGCAGCTTTCTCGCCTCTGGCGAAAAGATAGAAAGACCATCCCGAATTTTGGTTAGAAAAACACTGAGCCGCTTAGGTTCATAAAGGAGAGAACAGTAATGACAACAACTAAAACAACTCGAACTGCCAAGACCAGCAAGACTGGCAAGGCAACTACTATCGGAGGTACATCCACCGAGGTTACCGCTCTAAACGAGCGTTACGAGAACCTGCAGCGCCGCCTAGGCGGACTACGATATCATTTCGCGACCAACATTGGTAACGACAACGTAGAAACCAGCGAAGTCATCCGACTTATTGATAACGTAATCGAGGCTTCCTAAACATGAGTGAGCGCAAGACATCAAAGATCCCCTTTGTTAACCTACATGGTCATTCTGTGGCGGGTTCTGTATTCGACGCGCTAGGTTATCCTAGCGAGCATATGGACTTTGCCTATGAAAATGGATGTGATGCACTTGCGCTCACAGATCATGGAAATATGAACGGACTTTCGCACCAAGTCCTTCACGCGAAGAAGATGGAGAAGGAAGGCAAGACCTTCAAGCCTATTTATGGGCTTGAAGCTTACTTCGTACCATCAATCGCAGACTGGCACGTTGAATACGCAGAAGCTAAGAAGGTCAACAAGGCCCTAAAGAATGAAGCTGCCTCTGGTGCTACAGTAGAAGATGAGGAGGAAAGCAAGAAGGCGATGAAGAATATCATTCGTCGACGTCGACACCTTATCCTAGTAGCTCAAAACCAGACCGGTCTCCGAAACCTGTACAAGCTTGTCTCGGAGAGCTACAACCCAGAAAACTTCTATCGTTATCCGCGCGTCGACTACGCTCTGTTGGAGAAGTACGGGGAGGGGATCATTGCGTCTTCTGCTTGTCTATCTGGTGTCTACTCTGGCAACTTCTGGGAGAACCGAGAAGACGGAGAAGAGGCTGTACTGGAGGCTATGCGCGAGACCACAAGGCAGATGCAAACCATCTACGGTGACCGTTGGTACGGAGAGCTACAATGGAACAATGTACCTGAGCAGCATGAGATCAACAAATATATTATCCGCATTGCGAAAGAGTTTGATCTCAAGCTTATTTCTACCGCGGACAGTCACTACCCCCGCCCAGAAGCATGGCGTGATAGGGAGCTATACAAGCGCCTAGGCTGGCTTGGAAAGTCCAAGCCTGACTATCTGTCGGCTGAGCTTCCAGAGAGCGTTGACGACATCGGCTACGAGCTTTATCCTAAGAACGGAGACCAGATGTGGGAGGACTATGTAAAGTACTCCGCAGAATGCAAAACGGAATACGATGATGATCTGGTAAAAGACAGCATTACTGAGACGTATGCAATTGCTCATGATAGAATTGAGAAGTTCTATCCAGATAACACCGTGCGCTTGCCCGACTTCGTTGTGCCGGCTGGCATGACCGATGACGAGGCTCTGCAACAGTTCAGCTATGAGGGCCTCGCAGCTATGGGCTTCGCCGAACACGGTGACTACGCCGATCGTCTTCGTCTAGAGCTTGACGTTATCTCAGATAGGGGTTTCAGCAAGTACTTCTTAACGATGAAGGCAATCAGCGACCGGGCTACTGACTCTATGCTTGTCGGTCCAGGCCGCGGCTCTGCTGCGGGCTCTCTGGTTGCGTATGTGCTTAAGATCACTCAGATTGATCCGATCAAGTATGGTCTTCTATTCTCTCGGTTCTTGCGCTCTGACGCTACTGACTACCCTGATATCGATTACGATGTCTCGGAGCCCATGGTACTCAAAGAAGCTTTGATCGAGGAGTGGGGACGCGATACTGTTGCTCCGATCTCTAACTGGAACACCATGCAACTCAAGTCTCTTATCAAAGACATCTCGAAGTTCTATGGTATCCCCTTTATGGAAGTTAACCCAGTTACATCGAAGATGATGTTTGAGGCCATGGGCCCAGCAAAGAAGTTGCACGGGATTAAGTCTGGAGTATATGCTCCGACCTTTGAGGAGGTGATGCAATTTAGTGTGACCCTTCAGGCTTTCTTGAAGAAGCATCCGCATGTCAAGACTCACGTTGAGGCTCTGTACGGACAGGTACGATCCTGTTCTCGACATGCCGGCGGGATAGTAGTTGCAGAAAACCTAGATACTTACATGCCTCTGATCAACAGCGGTGGCGTTCGACAAACTCCGTGGTCTGAGGGACAGAACGTACGCCACTTGGAGCCCATGGGTTTCATTAAGTTCGATATTCTGGGACTCTCAACTCTTCGTATGCTGGAGGGAGCAATCACTCATATTCTTCAGCGACATCGCGGAGTTGAAGCACCAACGTTCGAAGAAGTGCGAGCTTTCTATAATGAGAACCTGCACCCAGACAAGATGAACCTGGACGACCAGTCAGTTTATGAGAACATTTTCCAGAATGGAACATGGGCTGGCATCTTCCAGTTCACGGAGACCGGCGCACAGAACTTCTGTGTCCGTGCCAAGCCGTCGAGCATCATCGACATCTCCGCTATCACCTCTATCTTCCGCCCGGGCCCTCTTGGCGCTCATGTCGATCGTGACTATGTTGAGGCTAAGGGAAACCCTCAGTACATCAAGTACATTCATCCGATTGTACAAGAGGTAACAGAGGAGACATATGGTTTCCTTATCTTCCAAGAGCAAATCGCTCTACTGGCTCACAAGCTTGGAGGTCTAACTCTTGACGAGGGCAACTTGCTTCGCAAGGTTCTTACCAAGAAGGGAACAGGGAAGGGAAGCATCAAAGATAAGCTGCAGGTTAAGTTTGTTGACGGCTGCGCTGTGCACGGTGTCAAACGTGAAGCTGCACTGAACCTCTGGGAGACCTTCGAGTACTTCTCGGGCTATGGTTTCAACAAGTCTCATGCTGTATCCTACAGCGTCTTGTCCTTCCAATGTGCTTGGCTGATGAACTACTACCCAGCAGAGTGGCTCGCCGCTTTCTTGGACAAGGAGCCAGAACGTCGTAAGGAGAGGGCGATCAATGTCGCTAAGCGCTTCGGGTTTGATATCGCTCCGCTAGATATTAACACATCAGGAATGGTGTGGGAGATCAGCGAGGATGGAAAGACTCTGGTGCAACCGCTAACGTCTATCAAGGGTCTTGGGGTGAAAGCAATTGAGCAAGTCACTTCCCATCGACCATTCCACACGGCCGAGGACTTTTTGTTTAATGAAAACATCTCTTACTCGAAACTAAACAAGAAAGCTCTTGACGCACTGATTCGTTCGGGCGCGGCTAATAGCTTGGTTGATGATCGCTTCACCGGTCTTAAGCACTTCTGGTCTGCTGCAGCGGTCGACCGTCCCAAGAACAAGAAGAAGTTTCGAGAGAATATCGAACTCTATGCTCCGGAGGGTTCATTTACTGATGAAGAAATGATTCAGTATCAGGTTGACCTGACAGGAGTGTTCCCATTCGAAAAGGTGCTGGACCAAAAGATTCGCAACCGGCTGGATGAAAAGTTTATTCCGCCATTGGGAGACTTCGACCCAGAACTTCAGGTAGCTTGGTTTGTTCCGCGAGGCATTACCTCAAAGAAGACAAAGAACGGTAAGGAGTATTGGATTGTAGAAGTCATTGATTCTACCAGCCAGACAACAAAGATTAAGTGCTGGGGTATCAAACCCGGAAACAACGTGCTTCATCTTAACCGACCATACATGGCTAAACTAGATTATGATCCTCAGTGGGGATTTTCCTCGCGCTCAATTCGACACAACTTCAGACTACTAGGATAATAAATGAACTATATTTTTAACAAAGACCCCATCATCGGGAACCTTGAAATGCGAGAGGATTTCCCAGTTATCATACGAGTGAGAGACTTTGACCCCTCGTCTGCAAGTGATTTCTCGGAGCAAATGAGGAAGGCACACAACACTGGTCAAACTATGATTCCAATTATCATTGACAGCTACGGCGGCCAAGTGTACAGCTTGTTGTCTATGGTCTCTGACATCAAGAACTCTCGTCTACCCGTTGCTACTATCGTGCAGGGTAAAGCAATGTCTTGCGGCGCCATGCTGTTTAGCTTCGGAAACCCGGGCATGCGATACATGGATCAAGATGCAACACTCATGATCCACGATGTGTCCTCGATGGCTTGGGGTAAGGTTGAAGAGGTTAAGGCAGATGCTGCCGAGGCCGAGAGACTAAACCAGAAGCTGTACCACGCTATGGCAGAGAACTGTGGGAAGAGCAAGAATTACTTTCTTACTCAAATTCATGAACGCGGACACGCAGATTGGTACCTTGAGGCAGATGAAGCACTTGAGCATAACTTGACCACCACGATCGGGGTTCCTTCAGTCGAGGTTTCTGTTACTGTCGATATGAAAATGGTGTAGGAGAGCACTAGTTACATACGTGAGGTGATCATGTATGTCATTTATAACCGTGTCTATTACTGCGGCTATTTTCTTCCTAAGCTGGGTTCTTGCTTTACTGATAAGGTATGAATTCAAAACCAGAAAGAGGAAGGAAGATAGCGAAAGAATTTTCACGGACTTTCTCAGAGAGTATAATCATCTTAACCCCGGGATAATAACTGATCCCGCACCAATAAGTGGTTATCCCTTACGACCTCCGTATGAGACTCCAGCTTACGATAATGTAATATACCCCGTGTTCAGTGGCTCCAATAAAGACGCCATGATCGATGAGGCCCTCGGAAACAGGCTGTGCTGGGATCCAATTAATGAAGAGTACGTCAAATATTGGATCCGCGGCCCCTTCGACCCAGAAAAAGAAAAATAGTTGTTGACATAGGCCTTAAAAGATGGTATATTATAAGGGTAATGAAGAGAAATAAAGAAACATTCAAAGTCGGTGACTTGGCAATAGTAAAGACCAGTGTACACGATCACCAAATGGCGTCTAACCGACTTGGACTTATAGTTGAAATACAAGAAGAGGATGTATATCTTCTCAAGTTTTCAAACGGCGCCGAACTAAGATTTCATAGCTGCACTCTGCAGCATCCGATTCCATCAACCACAGGAGATAATGATGGCAGACAGTAACAATAACCGCGATCGATATGTTGTAGAATATATCCGATCACTCAAGACACTTGAGGACGCAATGGAACCCTACAAGGACCAGCGCCGAGAGCTTCGCAACGAATACCGCCGACAAGGTTGGCTTACCCGTGACGAAATCAGTAACGCCGTGAAAGCATATCGTCTTATGAAGGGCGAAGTTGATTTCGAAGCACTCACCGAGGCCTATGAGTCTTTGGCTACTACAGTCCGCGGAGCCCGACAATGATGATCGAATGGTGCCGTACGCACCTTAATGTCCGCCCGCCAACTCGGGGCAACCCGAGTGACGCCGGCCTGGATATCTATTTCAGCCCACCTGCCAATGCCTCTGTCTCAGTCGCACCCGGACAGTCAGTCTTACTGTCTACCGGTCTGCGCTTCGGCGTGCCTCACGGCTATATGCTGGAAGTCAAGAATCGCTCTAGTGTCGCCGCCAAGCGCAGCTTGTTGGTGGGTGCCTGTGTGATTGACAGCGGCTATGATGGAGAGGTCTTTATCAACTTACACAATGTAGGTGCGGAGACTCAGGTCATCGACCCTCACACTAAAATTGCACAAGTTGTTATGACTCCGGTGATTCACTTCCGAGCCTTGGAACGTCAAGGTGATGAGGACTTGTACGGGTGGTATCCGATTTCAATCAGCGATCGAGGCGATGGCACCTTGGGAAGCACGGGTGAATAGAACCACCACTCAAGACGATGTGCGTGAACAATTACAGCTTGAGTCCTTTGGGCTCAGGCCGTATGGTAAAGGGCGCTCTAACAAGTATGTACCCGACGCTACACTAGATGGGTTCGACGTCCGGATTGAATTGAAAAGTTCGGACGTCACTAAGGGAAAGATCTCAACCTGCCGAGAGTTTGGTTTAAAAAAGCTAGAACAGTATCGGCAGGTGGTCTTTATCTTTAGTCAGTACCAGAAGTCAAAGACAGGAGTGAAACTTCTTAAGCACGTGTTCTGTACTCCTGACCAGCTAGAGCCTTTCTTTGAGAAGGTGGAAAGCAACATCCGCAAGCCATCCCCGAGGAGCATCTTTGGGGGCCTGGATGAGTGGGATACCGCGAAAGCATACTTAGAGCGCTCTGGGTTCACGGGTGATATAAAGCGCTTGGCCAATACGTTCGAGCGTGGCACCAGACAAAATGATCCCAGATTGAAATGGGCAGATGCCGAAGCGTGGGGCACTGTGATAGATAACGATCGCCTACAAGACCACCTAAGAGAACTTCTAGAAGACTTTACCAAGGAACAATAATGAATACCAAAACACAACAAGTTATGTTTAGCTCAGAGACCGATAATTGGTCGACACCTCAAGAATTTTTCGACAAGCTAAATTGGAGATTTGGGCCTTTTGACTTAGATCCTTGTGCGAGCACCCACAATACAAAATGTGCAAACTTCTTTTCAGAACCAGAAAACGGTCTCTTAAAGAGTTGGAAGGGTCACACAGTATTTTGCAACCCTCCTTATGGCCGCGGCATCGACGCGTGGATCAAGAAGGGGTATGAAGAGGGCCAAGATCCCGATACCATGGTTGTGATGTTGATCCCGTCCCGAACTGATACCCGCTATTGGCACGAATACGTAATGAAGGCCGAGGCTGTATATTTTATCAAGGGACGCCTTAGGTTCGGAGATAGTACAAATTCTGCACCCTTTCCTTCCGCTGTTGTCGTCTTTACAAAGCCCGAGGCCTCATGGGCCCCACTTCCAGAGATGGGCGCTTTGAACCGATGAACAGAAAGCAGCGAAGAACACAGGTTAGAGAAATGCGCCGCACAGGCGAAGATGATCTGGCAGATAAAACATCCCTTATGGGAACGATGCCGGAGGAGTGTTCGGCATGCTTATCACCATTCGACAAGAAAGATAGAGAGCAGCTTAGTAGCTGGAGCGTAGTAGTGAGAGAAGAAGAAAAGATAGTGAGATTATACTGCCCAACATGTTGGGAAAAAGCAAAGCAATATATCAAGAGCGTCGAGGAGGCTCAAGAAACAAATGTCGATTAAAAAAAATGAAATCAATGCCCTATCCACGGGTCGCCCTGGTTGTCCTGGCTCGGTGCAACATCATGATCTCTGGGCCCATGAGCCTGAGCCCGGAGAAGACGAGACCTACGACCTCGACCCCCACATCAGCCGTCCGGGTCTTATCCTTACTGCGGACACACTGATGCCTGAGGTAGTGAAGAAGATTGAAGAGTGGGACCTGACCTACAGCATAGGCTGCATTGTGCAGAAGGCTGTTTATCATGAGTTCAGCGATCACCCGCTATCAGATCTCAAAGAGGCTCGTTGGCACATCGAGCGACTAATCGCAATGGTAGAGGAAGAAGAAAATGACTAAGCTTGTAGAGTGCTTGAGCTATGAGGATGTCCTTTTGGAGCCCCAATACTCAACGATTATAAGCCGAGAAGAGATTAGTATTAGTTCTAGTCTGGGGAGCAAAACTTTCGCTTTTCCTGTCATTTCTTCTCCGATGGACACGGTTACCGAGACCGCCATGGCCAACGCCATGAGCACCTTCGGTGGCCTAGGAATCATTCATCGATATTGCTCAATTGAAGAGCAAGTGACCATGCTTCTGGCCATCTCCTCTGAGCACCCACGCGCTGCAGCTATCGGGGTCACTGGAGACTATCACGAACGTGCTTTATCCCTGGTCGCCGCCGGCGCAGAGATCCTATGTGTTGACGTCGCTCATGGCCACCACATCTTAATGAAGAACGCCCTTCTACAACTAAGGAAGACCTTCCAGAAAACAGTACACCTTATGGCAGGAAACGTCGCGACCCTTTCGGGAGTCAATGACCTTGCTGATTGGGGTGCGGACTCTGTGAGATGTAATATCGGAGGAGGCTCTATCTGCAGTACCAGAATCCAGACCGGTCATGGCCTCCCAGGCCTGCATACTTTGTTTGAGTGCTCTAAGACGGAGAAAGATGTTTCAATCATCGCCGACGGCGGGATTAAAAGCCCGGGCGATATTGTTAAGGCCCTAGCGGCCGGCGCAGATTTCGTCATGGTGGGTTCTTTACTATCAGGAACAATTGAGACCCCGGGCGATGTCCTACATGAACCCACTGGCGAGACCTTCAAGGTGTACCGTGGCATGGCCAGCAAGGATGCTCAAGTTAGCTGGCGAGGCAAATCGTCATCGAACGAAGGAGTCTCAACAACAGTGCCCTTTCGGGGCCCCGTACGGAATATACTAGAGGACATTAAAAATGGGATTAGGAGCGGATTATCATATTCGGGTGCACGCCATCTTAGCGAGTTCCAAGCAAAGGCTAAATTTGTACGTCAGACGAACGCTGGTTCGGTGGAATCTTCCGCCCATATTCTTCTAAAGAAATAATGTCGGAAGAATATAATAAAAAAGTTGTATATGCGGAAAATGACAAAGTACACGCAGATCTTCGCCTGAGGCTTCACTACGATGGAATAAGTCAATCTGATTTCTTCCGCGGGTGTGTACGCGCTTATCTGGGAGAAGAAGGCGCCTTTATGACCTTTCTTGGGGCCCTGAAAGAACGCCGCACGAAATTGTCTAGCCGCGTCCGAAAAATAGCTACCATGGACGAGGCCTCCGCCAAGAAGCAACAGGAACAATTCGGCCTCGCAGCAGCAGATGTAGAGGATATTTTTGACATCTTAGAAAAAGAGCACGAAAACCTATGAAATGTAGTAGCCGGTGTAAAAAGAACAATAGATCGTGTAGAAAGAAATCGTGCAGATACTGGATAGACTGGCGCCAAGATCTAAACTGCACATTTATAGCAATATCAAATCACGGAAGAATGACTTTGAGAGAAATTGCCGAAAGAGAAAGATTAACATTTGCGAGAATCCAACAAATAGAGAAATCTGCTTTGAAAAAGCTTTCGAAACGTTCTGGCAATTTAAAAGACTTTCTGATAGAATAAAACTATTTACTGTATCTGTCATCGTCGATCGCAGCCAAGCATTAATAATGGACTTTAAAGTTTCGATAGACTATTTACAGATGACGACTACTTGCATGCATGTATTATAAGGAGATAAACGATATGGCCAAGAAGAAACTAATTTTGAATGAGGGTGTCACTCGCCGCTTTATGAAGCTAGCCGAGATTGACTCAATCCACGCATCTACTTTCATCAATGAGATGGAAGATGAGATGGGAGACCCAGTTGGCGCCGAGCCAGATATGGGTATGGACGGCGGACCCGCCGACATGGGCGCCGAAGAGGCAGAAGACGATGAGTTTGCCGATGAAGAGGCTCCTGCTGGAGACTCTATTACTCTCGACGCTGAGCAGTTTGTTGGCGATATCGTAAACCTTCTGCAAGACGCTGGTGCCGACATTGAACTTGACACTGGAGAGGAAGAGTCCATGGAGGACGAGCCCATTGAGGACGAGCCCATTGAAATGGCCCCGCCCAACGCTCCTGTCGAGGACGAAGAAGCCCTCGTAGCCGAGGTAGCCCGCAGAGTCTCTCAGAGACTTATGGACGCTGCCAGCCTTGTCAAAGCATCTAAGTAATCTAAACTAAGATTCTTATATACAACCCGATGCCCCGCAGTGTATAATTGCACGTTTGCGGGGCATTGTTTTTTTCGGAGAGAAAATGGAAAGCGAGATTCTGCTCTATGCCGCCCCCGCGTTTTTGATGGGATATCTGGTGAGAGGAATGCTATCGTTCCTTTATACCGTTGGCAAAACGGGCAACTTTGTACGGAAAGTAACCCTTCAGGTTATCGAACTTATTGTTGTGATGGCCCAAGACATAGAATTCATCAAGGCCGCCAAGTATAAAACCCTAGAAGATGCTGGCGTTGATCCCAATACCCTTATCAGAGAGAAGAACATGGATGTTTATTCTCATGAAAAGTGGAAGAACATGATAGTAAAAAGTTTCATCTCTAATTACCCTGAAGAGTTCAGAAAACATTTCGTTCCTTTTGAAAATTGGAACGAGATGGTTCAACACTTCGATTCACAACGCGCCTCCCAGTCACGCGGGAGGGGTGAGTGACAATTCACAGAAGAATGTTTGATAAAACATGTAACAACAAGGGAGACACTAAAATGCAGAACGAGAATGAAAATGGACCAGAAGAGTCCACTGAGAGTGGCACAGAAGCTACAGCAGCACCTGAGTCAACTCCAGTTGAAGTAGAAGAAGTTTCCCAAGAGGAAGACAAAGAGAAGTCAATCGAAGGCTTTAGAGAAGATATGATCGCAGCTTTAATGCAGCGAGCCCACGAAGAAGAAATGGACCAGATGCGTGCCATGGGTCTATACGGCAATATCGATGAAGATAAAGCACAAGAGACGGTTAACGCCCTAATCGTGCTTTGGGAATCATCAAAAGTAAAGATGCCGGATGGTTCAGAGCTTTTAAAGCCGTTTGACTTCTTTATTAGCACCAACGGAGGATCCGCAGACGATATGTTCGCGATTTATGATCTTATGAGTGTTGTAAAGGATTCAGGTGTAGACATCGGAACGATCGGTATTGGCAAGGTTATGTCTGCTGGCGTGCTTTTGTTAGCTGCCGGCACGAAAGGCAAACGCCGAATTGGAAAAAACTGTAGAGTTATGATCCACTCCGTCATTGGCGGCCAGCACGGTTCATTGCACAATCTAGAAAACGAAATGGATGAAATCAGACAAGTCTCGGATATGTATATGAGAGCGCTGGTATCAGAAACAAATCTTTCTCACTCTAGAATTAAAACTTTACTCGATAGAAAGGTAAACATCTATCTATCAGCCGAAGAGGCAATTGAGTATGGTATTGCAGACTACATCTACGGAGAAGACGGAGACAAATAAAGAGATGGATAAAATCTTTTATAATAAGTCGTCTCAAGATTCTCTTGGTTGGCACCCAACTTGGTTTGGGTGTGACTATAATGATGATGAGCTAATCCGGGCCGTCAAGAAGTGGCAAAAAGTCAACTTCTTGACGGCCGACGGATTGGTTGGCCCTGCGACCTACAGACGAGTTTGGACGCAGCGCGAAGCAGAAATCACGAAACACACCCCTCACCCGTCACCTTTTAAGAGGGGCGCCAGTAGCTGCCCAGATAAGAACTACATTGTTCACAACGGGAAGTTTATTAAAATTGACTGGGACATGGTAGTACTGTGGACGGATCCTCTCGGCTTCGATTCTGAGCCCGGCTCATATTATGATTACGCTGGCAAAAAAGATCGTAAACCGACAATGTTCGTAAATCACTGGGATGTCTGTCTGTCCTCAGAATCCTGTGCTATGGTTTTAGGCCAACGCGGCATCTCGGTTCATTTCTGCATAGATAATGACGGAACAATCTACCAGCTACTGGACACTCAGCACGCCGCATGGCATGCCGGAAATAGTAAGATTAATCATAAGTCGATTGGAGTAGAGATTAGTAACGCCTACTATCTTCGTTATCAGGAATGGTACAAAGAACACATTGGAGAAGAGCGGCCCGTTGCTTCTGGGGTTACGGTTCACGGCTCAACGCTGGAAGACCATACTGATTTTTATCCCATACAACTTGAAGCGCTAGCCGCTCTGTGGCGCGCCATTCATGAGGGAGTCGGGATACCCCTTGAAACTGCCCCCGAGGGCAATTATCATAGTGATTCTTACAGAGGAAAGTTTAAAGGTTTTGTAAACCACTACAACCTGAGCCGCGGCAAGATCGACTGCGCCGGGTTAGATATGCAAAAGATTTTAGAAATGGTCAAGAAGGAGACTAATTAGAGTATGGCAAATAAAGAATTAAACAGATTGATGGAGAGCTACTTTGCGCCGAAGGAAGATACTTTCGGTATAGATAAGATAGAAGGGTTAATCAAAGAAATTTATGAGGCTTCGATGGCGGTGGACCTACTGTCTGAAAAGAAAAGGTCCGGCCGGTTCAGCTATAAAATTGACATTCCGACACTCGTTCCAAGCGAGGCATGGGGAGATCCCAGCCACCAATCCCGTGAGGATATTGAGCGTGTGTTTAACGTGATTAGAAAAAAGGCTAATATGCAGGAGCGCATCGAACATGTCAACTCCTTCATCGATCCGGCTCAGGCAGCTAAGAAAGCGCCCGGCGGCAACTTCCATGCGGTGATTCGTATGATGCAGATCATTGAGGCACTGCAAGCGACCCTGAATGACTACACTGAGTCGTCTGCGGGATTCGTGTTTGAGGGCTTCATGGCGGCACTAACAGGCGGTAAGCAGCAGGCCGATAGGGTTGGCGGAACGCTACCAATTGAAGACTTTCTAGGTGTTCAAGGCGAACAGGTCAGTCTGAAGCTTCTCAGCCCCGGTACTGGTATTCACGGTAGTTTCACTAACCTTTTAGACTACTTGTATCTACGCGGTGGAGGCCAAGAAAGCATTAAATACCTTATTGCATATAAGGATCAAGATGGCGACAACGTTTCAAGTATCAAAATCTATGACTTTGTTATTGACCAGAACAATTTCGTTGATGTGATGAGGGGCGCAGGAGAGTTTGAATCAAAGTTCGGAGCGTCAGCACAACCCGTAGAGGTACAAGTGACAGACGAAGAAGGAAATGTAGTAGGCACTGAAACCTTGCCAGCCCTTCCAGACTTGCTAAACAGTTTCGACGGCAGTGATGAATGGAGAGCGAAAACAAGAAAGGTTATAACACAGGGCGAATCAACCACAGACAAGAAAGGTAAGAAAAAGTTTAAGGCCCATGTTCCCGGCTATACTAAAGCAGGAATGTTCCACAACATAGAGATTGTAGGTGCTGATGGGGCAGTATTCGATACTGATAAATTAGAACGCGATGCGGCTGACAACAAGCAAGACCTGTTGCGAAGAAAGAAAGAGCAAGGCTTTAAGATGCGCACCGTGGCCTCATATCAGTCTGCTGCTCGCAAGGCCGGCAAAGAGTTTGCAGAAGCCGGTGTCTCCGCAGACGAGGCGTTTAGAGAATTCCTAGCAAACAACGAGAGCATGCTAGATGACCTAATGATGCCCTTGCCTGCCGATGCGGAAGAAACCAAAGTTGCCAGAGCACAGAAGGCACAGAAAAGATACTTCAATGCTATCAAGAAAGGTTTCATGGATGAATACAGCGAGGTTTTATCCGAGAGTTCTTGGTTTGGATTTTTCCACGAACAAGAGAAGATTTTCCTCAGAGAACAACAACCTCTTGCGGAGGGTGGTCGCGACGAAGATGCTAGTAGCCAGTGGACGATCACTGGAGCGCAAATGATCAAGATGACAAACATTATTAACGTCACAGACTACGGCACTCTCAATATGTCTGCCGAGAATATCGACAAATGCGCCGACATCTACATTCAGAAGATGAAAGGTGATATGATAACTTTGCTGGAAACAACGAAAGAGTTTATAGTGAACGTTGGTAACTACTTTACTGCTGCCCAACGCAGGCACGCAAATAAATATGCCGACGACGCTATCGACAATGCCAAGGTTGTGGTGCAGAAGCTGAGTAAAGACCAACAAGAAGATTCAGAAGAATAAAAAAACAACTTGACAACCAAGCCATAATAGGCTATATTATTAATAACAAACAAAACAGAGGTGTATGTTGACAAAATATTTTAACTCGGGCCCCGGCCTGAATAGATCCGTAGTTGCTGGAGTTACGACTTTACTAGAGAACGTAGCAACAACTCTTGGTCCCCGCGGCCGAAACGTGATTCTACAGCCGGAAGGCTCTACTCCCATCATTACGAAAGACGGAGTAACCGTCGCAACATTCTTGGAACTGGAAGATCCGTTCGAGAATGCAGCAGTGCAGGTGATTAAACAAGCGGCCGCTCAAACCAACAGCGAGGCAGGAGATGGCACAACTACCGCCACTGTTCTGGCTTGCTCAATGGTACGGCAGGCTCAGGTGTATCTTTCTGCCGGCGCCTCGCCTATCGAGCTTAAGCGCGGAGTGGACAAAACAGTCTCTGTCATTTGTGAAAACCTTGCAGAGCTAGCGCGCCCTATCCGATCCAAAGAAGATATTGAGCACGTAGCCACTATTTCAGCGAACAATGACCGCACTCTCGGATCTCTTATCGCGACCGCTGTTGACAGTGCTGGTAAGGACGGCTCAGTGACCGTTGAAGAGGCCCGCAGCGTCGAGACTAGCCTAGACCTCCTGGAAGGGTTCAGGGTCGACTCTGGGTACCTTGCCGGCGCGTTTGTGACAGACTCCCGAAGGAACTTGGTGAGGTATGAAAACCCAATCATCATGATTACTGATTATAAACTGGAGAGAATCGATGAATTGTTGCCCGTATTGGAAGTGGCTGATCGCTCTGGCCGTCCTCTTATTGTTGTAGCCGACGAGATCGAGGGCCAAGCGCTAGCCGCCCTCATCATGAACGCTGTTCGCAGGAAAGAGATGAACTCGGGTATTAGGGTCGCAGCTATTAAAGCGCCTCGATACGGAGAAGACAGAGCAAACATCCTTGGCGATATGGCATTAGCTACGGGTGCGACATTTATTACGCAGTCGTCAGATACTTCGCCGGCCGAGATTACTATGGATATGCTAGGAACAGCGCAGACTATTGAGATCACGAAGTCTAACACTATTATCGTTGGCGGAGCAGGAAACGCGCTAGCGGTAGATGAGAGAATCACCTCGCTTAAAGCAGAGCTTTCTCAGACAGAAGACTTGTATTCTTGTGGAGTTGTTCAGGAGAGGATTACTCGACTAGCTTCCGGTGTTGCTATCATCCGGGTCGGCGCCGCAACAGAGATTGAGATGACCGAGAAACGTCACCGGATTGAAGATGCCCTCGAAGCGGTCAGATCCGCCCAGATGGAAGGGGTCGTCCCTGGCGGTGGAGTAGCTCTTATTCGCTCTGTACAGAACATAGAAGTTGAGACTGACAATGCAGAACAAGCCTACGGAGTAGAACTGGTCAAGAAGGCTGTCCTCGCTCCCTTGCGGAGAATGGCTTCTAACGCTGGCCTGTCTCCTGACTTGGTTCAAGCAGACGTCCTCGGCGCCTCTGGGCTCCAAGGCGTAGACTTTACAACCGGAAACGTGGTAGACATGATGGATGCCGGCATCTTGGACCCAGCAAAGGTTACTCGATGTGCGCTACAGAATGCGGCCTCGGTAGCAACTACGCTATTTACGACTAGCCATGCCATTATACAGAAGAACTAAGAAGTCGGACTATATACTGCATGCAAGGAATAAACCAAACAAACTTAATTGAACTCAATAAGTCAATCCTAGAATTATCTTCTAAGATTGAGATTATGGTTAACTCTTTAGAGGGGGTCTCTGATCGCGTCGACGGAGTAGCCGATGACATTTCAAAAATTAAGGAAGCAGTGTACAATCCAGATACAGGGCTCTATGCGCGCCTAGCAGCACAAGATGCGAGGATCGCAACACTAGAACAGTGGAAGGCTATTTCTACGAGACTATCGTGGGTAGTCGTCTCTGTCGTTACGGGACTTGTAATCCAACAGGCCTGGCGCGCGATGTTTCTTGTACAATAGGTTGACATGTAGAACTACATGTGGTAAAATATAATAAACAAACACTACTCGGAGAAAACATGAGAGTACACATAACATACGCAGAGGAATTAGAGAAGATTCCAGAGTTGATTGCGAGCTTCCTTTCGGACTGCACAACTTCTTTGGCGAAACAATCCTCAGATGTATCAGAAACTAGACCCCTCGTCACAACGGACGGGTACGCGACTCAGGCCGTGGAAAGAATAGACAACATTAGAAAAGAACTAGCAAGAATTGATCAGCGCCTAGAAGACGCGGTAGCAATGCTAAGTGGCGTACACAACGCGCGTCATGGAAACGTTACACACCCTGCTGCTGCTGACTTAATTCAAGAAGCAGTAGAGGAAGCAGATAGTGGCGAAACTACTGGATGAATTCGAGGCTGGAGAGTTGGTGTATGTCCCTTCTGACGTACAGATGTATCAATTCAAATCAGATCACGGAGCAATAGACGGCTCCGCTCCGAGCGCGATCATCACGACAACCTCCCCGGCCTCTGTTTTATGCGCCGGCCGTGAGGGTAGCTGGTGCAAAATACTTTACAAGGGCGCCTGTTGGCATGTCCTAGATACAAACATTTATCCTCACAAGGAATAGGAGAAAATATGGAAGGCGTTACATTTGTAGAGCTTTACGAAACACCATCAGCCGCGGCCACAACTAGCAGGTGGTCTTTACGAGAGGTGATGATCAACCCGAGTTACATTATTTGTATGCGACCGGACGACCGCGCCCCGCGCCTTCTGAAAGAAGGAGTGCTGCCCGAGGGCCTTAATGGGTCGACCCGGTTTACTAAGGTTCAAATGAGCCGCGGCAACGGCGGTATTGATATGACTCTAGTAGGGGACCTCAGTACCATTCAGGGCAAGATCAACTCGCAACGAAAAGTTCTAAACGGATAATATATGCTGAAATTTTATCATGTCTATGGCGAAGGCCAAGACGCATACTGTATTGAGTCGGTAAGGATGCTGGATGTATCCGGTTACGAGTACGTCTTAACCTTTCTAGACAAGAGCCCGAACATGGCCAGATTAGTATCTAAAAAGTATGACGTTCAAACTTTCCCTTTAATTGTCGAATGCGACATCAACGGCTCAGAACAAGTTCTGGGCTCGTACGCGGATCTTAAGGCGGCACTGGAGTACTCTGATGACTGTCAAGACTGTAAAGAAGGTTGATACGCAATATGCGACTTCTATGTCCCGCATTGAGTACTATCTGCACTGCCGTTTCAGGGTACCGGTAATATACGGAGAAGGAGAAGAGTCAGGCCTCTATCACGATAATCACCAGATTAGCTCAGAGGACTTTATAACAATTAATTCAAAACAGGACAAAGAGTCCCAGTTACATGCTCTACTCCATGAGGCCGGCCATGTTATCTTGCGAGAAGACGGCGAGATCCACCGCGCGCGCTTTCCGAAAGTAGATCACAACCGCCCAACAGTCGGCCACCGCGTTGATACTTTGCGAGAAGAGGTTATGGCGTGGGAGCTTGGGAAGTCCATGGCGAAAGATTTGCATATAGAGATTCATGCCGAAAAATGGCACAACCAACGATCGAGAGCACTGATGAAATATATCAAATGGGCCAGCGATCCTAAGGAATATAAAGCGTGATTAGTCCAAACATCGCACTTGCTTTACTTTTATTTATAATTGGCCAAGCCCTAGGGTGGTTCCAGCTTAACTCTCAGTTTGTATGGGAGTGGTGGTCAGATAAGCCATTCCTGTCTGCTGTGATCTTTTCTGTGCCTACCGGAATCTGTTTTTGGTATGGTATTCGACTATGCTATGCGGAGATGGGTGAGGTCTGGGGCCCCCGTTTCTTAATTTTCTGCATGTCTTATCTGACCTTCCCGCTACTTACTTGGTATTTTATGAATGAGAGCATGTTTACGGCGAAGACCTTAGTATGTGTATTTTTGTCTTTTATGATCGTTGCAGTTCAGCTATTTTGGAGGTAACATAATGGTACAAAAAGTAGAAAAACCATGGGGTCACGAAATCCGATGGGCAGTGAATGAGAAATATCTAGGGAAGATTTTGTTTATTAAGTCCGGACAAAGACTGTCTAAACAGTATCACGAAGTTAAAGATGAAACAATCTATGTTCTTGAGGGCTCTCTCCTATTGGAGTACGGCCCGAATATTGAAGCGTACAGTTCCTCACCAGACCCAATCCGAGAGGTACTTCATGCAGGCACCGCACGAAGAATCCGGCCCGGAACAATTCACAGATTTTGCGCTGAGTTAGGAGATGTTTCTCTATTGGAAGTATCAACGCCAGAAATCAACGATGTTGTGAGAATGGAAGATGACTACGACAGAGAAAAAGAAACAGATATAGAGTCTTTGTACATTGTCTATGGCGGCGACTAGGCTATCATGATGAAAAGGCATATAAACTACTATTTATATGTAACGACATAAAAAAGAAAGAGGGCCCAACTTATGGGAAATTATTCAACATTAAAATGGTTTGACTATCTGAGAGACGACAATGTTATCGCAGAGTCCGTTGATCCAAACTATCTTCACCGCGCGTATGAGATTGAACTACTATGTAGAATCTCAAAGACGATCGGCGGAAACCGAGAGGAAACCGAAGAGGATATCCGAGGAATTCCAAGGATTACAATTGTGCGCTCCCCAACAGATGCCGCACGCCGTATATCTCGCGAGACAGAACAATACTATTTTACAAACTATCTTGTGAAATTCCAGCTTAATAGTTTAATATCTTCAGGGTGGTACTTAAAACATCGTCTCTTGCCAGAGCTAGCGAAGATTAAAGGACTAAACCTAATCAAATACAGCCGGCCATATGAAGTGGCCAGAGGAGAAAAGTAAGTATGCTTTCATATATAACTAGACTATATCAGGGGGTTTTTAAATCCAAAAGGGATCGAACCCTTCAAGAGCTAATGAAGAGACTAGTGCACAGCACTGACGAAATCGTTATGCTTAGAGAGTCTAACGAAAGATATCGAAAGGCCTTGGAAGAAATCAAGGACGAAAATGAACTATTGTGGGATCAGTTGTCTGACATCCAGGCCTCCGACAGAGCCCTAAAAAGGCAAATGTCCGAAGCGATGGAGGACGCATATTACCGCAATATCAAGCCAGTTGGAGACGCATAATGTCAGAAGCACTTAGCACGGAAGAAATAGTTGAACCTCCAATGTCCACCGAGCCGGAGGATTTAAAACCTAAACGGCCATCGAATAGAGCCCCCGAAGGGATCAGGACGTTCACAGTGTGCCGGCAGAGCGATGAGACAGGCATCAGCGGCGAGGGTGTCGTCATAGAGGGCGCCTCGTTTGCAACCGGTCACACGGTCATTCACTGGCTTACTCCTGCCCCTCGCGGCAGCATTGCCTTCTTCGACGCGTTTGATGATTTCTTGAAAATTCATATTACGCCGCACCCAACAAATAGAACTATTATTACGTTTGAAGACGGAGAGCAGATAGTGTTCGGAGGAGAAGACTCCCAGTGAACAAAATTTATATGTTTGACGTAGATGGAACGTTAACTCCCGCCCGCTCATTGATGCATGAAGAGTTTCAAGGATTCTTTTCTCAATGGGCCGAGGGGAGAACCATTTATCTGGTTTCTGGTAGCGACCTTGTTAAGATCAGAGAGCAACTTCCTCCGCATATCATGGAAAAGTGTGCAGGAGTATACTCCAGCATGGCGAATTGTTATCACGTAGGAGAACAGATCGTTTATAGAAATATCTACTCTCCGACAGATGAACTTCTAAGCGATTTAGAACTGTTGGTAGAGAATTCTACATACACTGTAGCCACCGGCAACCATATCGAACTCAGAGATGGCATGGTAAACTTTACAGTACTCGGCCGGAACGCAACTCACGGGGAAAGAGAAGCCTATTATAAGTGGGATCTCCGAACGAAGAATCGTGAACACATGGCAGACTGGCTATCGGAGACATACGACGATCTTGAGTTTGCTATTGGTGGAAAGATTAGTTTAGACATCTACCCTCGCGGCTACGACAAGGCTCAGGCCGTTTCTCACGTACGCGCGTCGGCAGGCAAGGAAAGAGAGATAGTCTTTTTTGGAGACAGAACGGAATTCCCGGGAAATGATTATGGTATAGTCAAGGCCCTCGACGATTCTGAGGAGCCCTCATGTTGGCACAATGTTAGTGGCTGGACAGAAACAATGGGAATTCTTAGGGCTCGTTACGACGATAGGAACTAATTACAGTATACCGATACCTTGAGGAACCTGCCCTATGGAAAAGTTTGTAGAGAATTGGAGAGCATTTGTCTCCAAAGAAAATAGAAAACAAAAGTTAAACGAGTCCCGCGCCCGCCGTCTAGACGAAGTTTCACAGCATGAAGCTGATGAAATTATGGACTGGTTTGGTGACGACTACTCTTTGCTATCCTTTGATAAGTTATTCAAGGGCAAGCTTAGAATGATAGTCCCTCTTGTGTCAGAAGAGTCAAAGATCCTTTATAAGATCGTCGACGCTTTAAAGAAAACAGGCTGGGAGGTGCCTACGGTGTCGCCTGATGATCCGCGTGTCGGCTCTACAGTCTCTCCGTTCGGCAAAACTCAAGAATTCCCCACAAAGAAGGTCAAACAAAAGCTTCGAAGGCTTGATAATGGCGAAGAATATGAGGAAGAGCGCACCGTTGCAGATCTTCGTCTTGAAAAAACACGAACGATCACAATTCCCAAAGGCCCTAGGGCTGGCGAGACTATAACGAAGACAGACGAAACAACAATGTCGCGTGCCATCCTGAAAAATAAAAGTTTCCCGCAAGAACTTAAGGACTGGTGGAACAAAAACCAAACGAAGTATACGAAAGATAAGCAGTGGAAACTGATCGAAACGGCTTTCGCTAATGATACAGCAGCACCTTCAAACGAGATGATGGCCGTCCTCTCTCGCCACCCGCTTGACGTCCTGCGCATGAGCGACATCGGCAAGATCCACTCCTGCCATAGCGAGGGAGATAGTTACTTTAAGTGTGCCCGCGCAGAAGCCAAGGGCCATGGCCCTATTGCCTATCTTATCACTCCAGAAGACCACGAAAAGCTGATGTCCGGAGAGCACGGTGCCTCCGTCAGCGACAATGATCGCATCTTCCGCCAGCGATTATTGGGCATCCTTGCTACTGAGGAGGGACTTAATGGCCGATGGTCGTATGATCCCCCTGAAAACATGGCACGATACTTTAAAGACGAGATTTTCCAGAATAGCAAATACGCTGAAGAATATTTTATTCCCAAACATGAAGAGAAATTCGAAGGCCTAGGCTACGGCGCCGACTGGCTAACTGTAAAAAACGTTAAAGCGGCCGCCGGCGCCGTCCTCCGGACAACAGGACGCGCTGAACAGATAGACAAAATGGAAGAATTGGGCTACAAGGCACCCCCCGATAAAGGGCTACGAGAACCGCAAACACGCAACCACTTGGTTGATGCAGTATTTTGAGAGATTTCCTAAAGTATTGGAGGCTCTCTATAAATCGCTGTATCCTGCGGCCGACCGCGATATTGAAAGGACAAGACAGATCTGGGACGGAATCACTGCTTCAGACCGCGGCGGCTTCTTCAGTCTACCTGCTGATACCGCCGCAGTATTGACCTTCTCAAACATAATCGGCGCCGTCGAACCCGCTATGAATAGAGCCTCTGGCGCCAGAGACAATATCTCGTTTGATTTGAACGGTCTCGCTCAAGGCGGTGGCCCAAATCCCCCGCCCGAGGCGCCAGTACCAGTAGAAACCGATGGTAAAATTACTGACATTTCAGATCTTGATGATCAAGAGATCTTTAGGGATCGAGAACGCAACGTCCCCGGTATCTTGGCCATCTCGCGCCTCCGCATGCGCAAGTTTGATAACGATGCCGAGGGTTATGAATTTGCAGTTCCTGAAGCTCGCACTTACGGCCGCTCCGTTCCTGGCTTCCTTTCTGCTGTCAGTCAGTGGTCGTGGGAAGAGCAAAAGAGTTTGTTTCGTGACGAAGACGGAGTAACCGAACCTCCCGATTCTCACTTCCTTGAGCGCTCCGGAGGCAGTTACGAAGACAACCCTGATGGCACCCTTCTTAATAACTTTTTCAATAATGCATCAGATATCACTCGGGATCCCTATTCTCACAGCAATGTTTCTCATGAGTACGACGAGGACGAAGAAGAGGATCTCGCCCAACAGTGGGATGAAGCAATCTCAGATATTGTTGATGCACACAACAGGTCTTACACTCAGGCCTCACTCTCAGCCGAGGTGGTAGATGAAGACGGTGCACCTTATGTTATGGCTTCGGGCGGAATTCAGGTGGAAATATTACTCAAAGGGTACCAGAAGTTTAGAGATGCTGATGCCAACGACGACGGCACTGGCGTTGAGAACTCCTACAATCGAGGCGCCACCGCTTGGATAATTTCTTCTGTTGATGAAGACGGAAACCAGACTTCCGCACAAGTTATCCCAAAACCTTATGGCGCCTGGAACGATAAGCGCCGAGAATTCGAAAAACACCTTGAGGGTTATGAACCTGCCGAGGAGATCTCTTGGGAACTTGCCACGGGAAACAAAGCCGGCGAAGTCTACCTTAGGGTCGACTATAACATAAATTGTGAGGACTGCAATGATCCTGATGGTGTCGATAACTTTGGGGACTACCTTGCGGACTGGGATAACAATGTCGAGGAAATGACAGAACATATCCGCGTAAGGCTAGTCAATCACGAAATCATCGACGGCACCCATTACGATAACAAGGCAGCTAACGAAGATCATAACGATTGGGCCGAAGGCCTCAAGTACTTTAGTTACGTAGAGGGCGACGGAGAAATGTGGTTCACACTCAAATCAGAAGACGGCACCCAACGCCACCTGCCGACTGGTGTACCTTTTTCTGTGGTGGCACGCGAAGGAGGACGCACTGTTACTCAAACTGATGCAGCGGTGCGCGCAGCCAAGGACGCTGTGCGCTTGCGTACGGCCAAGGTCTTTGTGGGCTCTAGAGCCAGCCCCGCGGGGATGACATATGTTCCATCCCTCGGGTTTCTTCACACCGGTGCAGATAAAGAACTCTTGGATAAAGAATTACGCCGCTTGGAATCAGAAGCAAACGCATATGTCCAAAAGCAAATGAGCCTAGACTTTGAAGATCCCAAATACGACAAACCAGAAGATTCGATTGGGGTTGACTTAGCTAAACAGGCTGAACTGACTACCACAGTCACCCCTTCGAAGGATTGGACGGAACTCGCTAATACCAGCGGCGAAACGTACGCCCTAGGTTTCGCTATAAGAATCATCATTAAATCTGTCGACACAGAAGAAGAAGTAGAGGCTGCCTTTAAGTTTGTCGAGTATATTGACAAGAACATCGATAGGGTTAAGGACGCCTTTGCAGCAATTCAAAAAGAAGCCATCGAAAAATGGGAAGAGAAAGAAAAGCAAGCAAGCGAAGCAAAAAGCTCAAGAGGGACAATGAATCAAATTGTTACTGCGCTTGACACCTACATTAATAATATGGATTTTGAGCCACTAGAGCCCTCAGACCCAAGGTTCAATTCACGGCTAGCCGCCGCAGTAGCCTTTCTTGAGTGGAACAAACAGGCCTGGGATCACATGAGAAAGTACGAAAGAGAGGTTTGGATTGCGAACTACCTTAGGCCGCTTCAACAGGGTAACTCAATGGAATGGGAATCTGGTGCCCACTGGCTGTTCCCTAGGCCAAATAGTAAACCCTCTGCGCCCCGCGGCTTTGAAGCAAAAGTACAAGAACTACTTGCGAATCTCGGAGCCACGGATCAGAAAATAAGAAACTATGAGTGGACTGGCGTACCGTATGCCCCCATCGCCCAGAAAGTATTTACTACGGATCCTGACGCGGAAGAGTATACTCTGGACATCCCGCCCGTACAAGAAATACCATCAGCGGAGGAAGTGGAACAAGCGAGAGCAGCACAGGCCCACGGGGACAGACCAGACGTCCAACATGAGAGTCTTTCGGGGCTAACAAAACCTCAAGCCACAGCCATGATCAGGGAAGTCTTGATGCGCCGAGGAAGACTAAGTGGAAAATGAGCTACGGGCATGGCAGAAATTCTTATACGAATCAAAGTTAAGAGTTTTTGACTTTGATGATACCCTTGCGGTAACTGATGGAAAAGTAATTGTTCATCATGCTGACGGCTCCTCTGGTGAGTTAGAGCCCGGCGAATACTCAGTGTACGAACCATTAGAGGGAGACGAGTTTGACTTCTCCCAGTTTGAAGACCTGATCAACCCGACTGAGATCGAGGAGATCGCCCGTATCATGAGAAGGGTGGTCGACGCAGAAGCCCAAGATGGCGCCGGCCGCAAGATAGCGATATTAACAGCGCGCGCCGAAAGCTCGAAGGAAGCTATCCGGAGTTTTATCGAGGATGTTTTGGATATTCCGACAGACAATATGGAACTGATTACTCTTGGAAGCAGCGACCCTTACGACAAAAAGCAGTGGATTAAAGATCAGATAGAACAATATGATATAAACGATGTACTATTCTTTGACGATTCACAAAAGAATATTTCAGCAGTTGATGAGCTTAAAGCAGAATTCCCTGAAACCACAATTGTTACGAGGCTTGTAAACTATGGAGAGAATTATAAAGAAGGAAAAGAGAGACAGGCCCCATACGAGGGCCCTCAAGATTCCGGAGAGTATCAAACGAGAGCAAGAGCAGAACACCCACAATGGCTGAGAGATTTGATCGGCAAGGGTGGAAACAAACATACTGGTGGAGGCACAGGCCATAAACGCCCAAAAATGAAACGTTCAAAGTCGTCGCCCCCATCAGGCGCGAGGGAATAAAGGCACAAAGAGTTGGAAAAGATAAGTATTGCGTTTTACAAGGGAGGAAATAGTTTTCTTCACAAACTAATTCGATGGTGGACTAAATCTCCATATTCGCATGCAGAATTGATCATGCCCGCCGATGAGTGGCTTTCCATCTCTCCGTTTCTCGCAAAAAGAGTGCAGGCCCGCCATGGTATAGACGGCCCGTTAAACGAGTGGGACTTTATATCGTTCGAGGCAACAGAGGAAGAACTGAGGAATATTCAGCGATTCTATGAGCTTACAAAGGGTGATAGGTACGACTGGGTTGGTCTGGTCTTATCTCAAATACTCCCCTACCATATAAAAAGAAGAGGCAAGTGGTATTGCAGCGAGTGGATTGCGTACGCACTTCGGATCTCTGGGATTCTCAAGTGGGATCGGATCCGGATTTATGATCAGTCAGACCTCTCACCTCAAAAACTATACGAAATGGTCACGAAGCTTGACTGAGTGCTAGTTAGGATTATGGAACAGAACTATGTCTAGAAGAAAAACAGTATGGTGTGGCTATTGTATGAGCAAGGGCCACAACCGACAGACATGCAAACAACTTAAGCACGACATCGCGAGAACGAGAGAAACTTACGGAGATGAACACTTCGAAGTAAAAGAGTACGACGAGAATCAAGAAGCTATTTCGGCTTCTGCCTCTGCGCGCGCCCAGTTACCTCGCAAGTGCACATATTGTTATGTCCGCGGCCACAACAGGCGAACGTGCGATGTGTTAAATAAGCATTGTAAGTATGCGATGGCGATAAACAAAGATTATTGCAAGGAAATTCGAGATGTAATGGGGAAACACGGGGTTGGTATCGGCGCGATACTAAGAATTGAAGATCATAAAGCTTCGTCTTACCTACACAGAGGAACCCCCACTTCATTTGGACAGGCATCTAGCACCTCGCTTTGGCTAATCATAGAAATACGGTGGGATGCGATTAACATCATAGAACCTTTTAATAAGACGATAGTCTGCAGAAGGATGAACGACGGCCGCGAAACGATTTTGACGGCGCCGTCTATGCCACCGACTCTTGCCATTAATAGTTGGGATGTGGCCTCTCCGTCTTACGCCTTAAACTTCCATAGTGGGTGGATTGAGGGTGATAGCGTACGGGGCTGCTTCAGGAGCGGCGACCGCGATTTCATGGAAGATTTGTTATATGAGAAATTATATCACAAAAAGTCTGAATAAACTGCAGGGCTTCTGCGTCTAATAAGTACTACCAACAAAAGGAGTGTAGATGTGCGACTAGAAAGAAAAGAAGAGGGCCGAAAGATTGGCCCCGATGGTTTGCCGGAAGATTTTACCGACCAAGTTATGCAGAGAATTTATTGGGAAATGCTGAAAGAAAGGTATATGAAAAGACTTCGCTCAAATAGTGACCAAATAAAAGACAACTAAGCCGCAACCGCCTACTTAATATGTGGGTTTGGAATGCGATTATTATGATGTATGCGTAGGCGATCTAATTCGTTGGGCTAGCACTTATGCTGTTTTCGCAGCAGACGATCAAGGGAATGTTTATCCCGTCTCTCCGCTCTATGAAATGGGGATTGTCGTAGAAGTGTCTCTAATGGATGAGTGTCTAGTCTGCGCGTTCGTTGTTAATGGGCGATACGGAGACGGGTACCGTTTAATCGATATATCTGACTGTGAAGAATTCGATATCTTAAGTGGTGTTGGAGATATTTACGATTAGTGCTTGACATCTTATTGTTTTGCGTCTATAATATATAGAAGAAAGTAGAGAGTTTAATATGCCCAATGACAACGCAATAGAACACAATACCCTGATCGTTGATTTGATCGGGGATTCGATGAGAGAGTCAATTGTTGACGGCTTTTATCATGAAGCGTTAGCCTCTCTTAAACTAATCTCAGATGACTCTCCGGATGTCGGCCGTGCTGTTTATTGGAACATGATAGGCTTTCTGCAGGAGTGCTACGATGAGATCTATAATGATCTACCAGAACGAAAAATACTACTGTTCGTTCCCGAAAACCTCAGGACTAATCCTGAGGATGAAGAATCTTAAAAAACTTTGAATAAAGCAAGAGCCGCATTCGTCTAATACAATACCACCCGCAAGGAGATAAAGATGGGCCCGTTTGAGAATACGAGAGATAGAATTGAAGCATTTTCCGAGAATCTGATGCAGTCCGGACTGATCAGCATGGCAGTTAACCAATTGCAACACTCAGACCCCGAAGAGGTCGCAGAGATTAACCAATTCTTGGAGGCGACAGTACGCATGGCATCAGCCTTTAATATTGATTTGCCTGAGGCATAGTGTCACGAAAGCGCAAAATTTCATCAGGCATGATCCCATCGGGATCTCGCTTTTCTGTCGGTGATATGGTCAGGTGGGTAGATATAGGTTTCGAGGATCCGCTTGAAAAGGAATCTTATGGCCTTATAATAGGTCTCCATTTGGCCGGCGCAATCGTACAGGTGCGTCCTATCAACAATATGCACGAAATACTGGCGTTTAACCCTTCTGATTTAGAAATGGTACGGAGCGAAAATGTATAGAAATCCTGATTATATGATATTCTGCTTAGGGGATTTGGTAAAGGCACCCTCGTATAGCTGGTTCAAGCCCGGCCTAGTAGTAGATGTCCAGATGTATGGACAAGAGGGTGAAGACCTACTAAAAATCCCACAGTACACCGTTCGTTGGAACTACGAAGAACATACTTTTCTCCCTATTGATTTGGAGGTCTGGCCAAGTGACAGAAAAGACTAAGAACAAAGAAGAGATACGTGATGATGTCTCAATAAGTTCTGTGATAGAAGCTTGGACTAGAGCCGAAGTAATGGACAAGGGCTGGGCGTTCAAGACTGACGGCCGCGGCATTTTTCATTATTATGAGCTAGTGGGATATAGGACAGATGACTTTCGATATATCGTAAAGCACCCATCAACACATACTGCCCTAGTCGGCCAGTGGTGGAACGAGTTTATAGAAACTCACCCAGAATTGCAGTCGCGATTTGTGTTTTTTCCTACCGAGATTTGGACAAGCACCCCGTTTCTTATGAAGCTTCATGACTCGCAAGAAATTCCTTTTTGAAAAAAGATCAAATTTATTTGAATAAAGTAAGACGTCGTGCGTCTAATAAGATGATACCCAAACAAGGAGAGGGAAAATGTCACGAAGAATGAGAGCGCTTAAATTTACAGATGAGGAAGTCGAGTTGATCGACAACGCCTTGGATATGCTGCTTGAAAAAGCAATTCAGACAGTAGATCCAACAGTTGACGAGATTATCTCGATTCAGGAGGATCTTCGTTCTTTTCTGAACGAACGTCATAATGATATTCCACCCCGAACTGCGGCAGAGATTCTAGAGAAGCTGGATGCACCCAGCACTTCCAGCAAAAAGCGGAATCAGAAGCAGGTTGGTACGATGAAGGGAACTGTAACGTTTCACGTAGCTAACGATCCAGTCGATTGGTAAGAACAAACAATGACCCCATTTAAGCGAAATGCGCAAGTAGTGTGTGCTGACGGATTCACTATGAGTGTACAGGCACACGATGGCGCGTACTGTACACCGAGATCCACCGGTGCAGACAAGTATTCCGAGGCCGAGATCGGATATCCGTCAGAGCATGAGGAACTTATTATAGACTATGCGGAGAATCCTTTGGATCCAACAGAAACAGTCTATGGTTATGTGCCTCGTCAGCTTGTCGAGACAGTTGTAGCCAAACACGGCGGCATCATCTCTGGTGAACTTCCTGCTGGATTTTCTTATCTCCGAGCGCCCCAACAATGAAAGTTGGTGACCTAGTAAGAATAGCCGAGTGTGTTGCCCTTGACGGCGGCATACCCTTGTTCCCGTGCAAGTGTGCTATGTGTGATAACAACTCCACCAGAGTTGGTCTTGTCGTTGGGCGCGTAAAAGATCCTGACTTTTTAGATTTGGGCCCCCAATACATCGCGTTATTCGATATAGGAGAAGTTATTCTTGATCGCTCGCCCGCCGTCACGGTGATCTCTAAGACTCGAACCTAGTTAAAGATAGGAGGTGTTCAAACATGAAAACTTTTATTGAGAAACTACAGAGTCTACGTGCCGAGCAGCGGCGAGACATTCAACCCCAACCACTATATCTATACGCAGAGGAACCCCTTCCGCAGTATGAGATTATAGAGCCCAAGCCAGAACAACCTTCTAACGAAGTTTACGACGAACTAATCGTTGATTTTACTTTGAAAATGGATATCATATGAAATGTCAAAGTTTAACATGGGGGAAAAGGCACCCGAAAAAGAAGCGATTAAAGCGTTAAGCCTATTAGTTGTCGGAATTTATGACGGTACATTCGCAATAAAGAAAGAAACAGACGACGGTGGCGGCCACTTAAATTTGTATTTAGAGGTCGACAATACCTCAAAAAGTCTGGATCCTCTGCTGCACGATGTACTGTGGCATGCAAAGTGGCAAGGCTGGAGATACATGATTACAAAGTGTCCAAAAGGATATATTGAGGCCATTATCAACGCTGAGCCCAGAGATTATTAATTTTTTTTTAAATAAAGTGAATAAAGCGCCGAGTTGTTCGTCTAATAGGGTGTAGGAGATAAAGAATGAAGAAGGGTGATGTAGTGATGTTCATCGACAAGGGTCGGTACAAAGAGTATTTCTTTGGAAAGATCGGATTTGTCGAGAGTTATTCTTCGGTCAGTGCGATCACTGCCGAAGCTCATGTATCAGTGCGATGGAAGGAACCTGTTAAGTATTTCGAGGGCTATACCGCTCAATCGCACTTCCGCGCATCATACTTTATGATTCTTAGCGAGTCTAATGAAATTCAAAATTGATGATTGTGTGCTGTATTGCCCCTTCCCTGATGTTGTCGCTCTTAAAGGTGACAAGGTGAGGGTAATAATTCTAGAAGTCCTAGATAAAGATGATTTTTATGATTATCGCGTTTATGTTGATGACGGCCGCGGCCGACAGAAGAAAGTAAAAGAAGAAAAACTAGAGTATAATGATGAAAATCGGTGATTTAGTAAGAACAAACAGTCTTATGATTGGAAAAATAAACAACGCCCATCCGGATCTGAAAGATCAGGTTGGTCTTGTGGTTGCCATCCTGCCCCCTTACGCATGGGCAGAAGAAACCGCTGGGCAAATGTTAGAAGTATTATTCCCCACCCCTCTGTGGGCAACTGAGGCAGGAACTTCGATAATGTGGGAGAAAGAATTGGAGGTGATCAATGAAAGTCGGTGATTTGATTAAGCACAAGTCCGACCAATCGATGACCGGTTTAGTCACAGAGATTAGCCGCAACGGAACGCCGGGCTGCCCGGTATATGTGACCGCTATATGGAGTGCTGACTGGCTCTCTGGCCGGAGTATAGAGCAGCAGTATCTGGAGGTGATAAGTGAAAGTCGGTGATTTGGTAAAGAACTTCCTTACGGATCAGATTGGCATCGTTGTAGATAAATCAGCAGTACACTCCGGTACTCAAGTGCTGTGGACAACACAGGGGCTTTCCCTGTTTGGTGCCGGCCACAAAGAGTGGGTGGGTGCTGAATCTTTGGAGGTGCTGAGTGAAAGTAGGTGATTTGGTGAGAGTGTTGCAAGGTGTAAAAAAAGGAAAGTTGGCTCTCATAACTGAGCTAAGTTCTGTGAATATAATTGAAGTCGTCGTTAATAACCGCCCCGCGCGGTACTACAGACGAGATCTAGAGGTGATCAATGAAAGTCGGTGATTTGGTAAGAATCCAGAAATGGTGTAAAAACAAGGGACGCCTTGCTCTGGTGGTGGACGCCCCTGTCTGGGACGACAGTTGTGTTCAGATCCTTTTTATCGATGGCGGCCACAACCCTGCATTGGGCGAGCAAATCGGTTTGTTCGGCCATCGAGCGATAAAGGCTAACCTAGAGGTGATCAGTCATGCCGACCCTTGACTTGCACGGGTGCCGCTACGAAGATGTGGGATCCACGGTTGAAAAGTTTGTGTCAACGAACGAAGCCCCTCTTCTGATCATCACTGGTCACTCTGAGCAGATGAAAGAGCGCGTGCGTTCGGTGCTGCATCTCTACGGGCTCTACGATCGCCCTGAGCGGCTTGTGAACATGGGGTGCATGGTCATAAGTGAAACTCCATGGAGGACGCGTTGAGCGCGGCCACAGGGCCATATGCGGCGCCGTCAGTGGGGGATCTTGTGGTCGCCCTGTACGATGAGGCCCGAGGCATATCCTGTCTGGGGCTGGTGCTGCAGTCGCGAGATACCCAGTGTAAAATTCTTTGGGCCTCCCAGAGCGCCCCCGTCGGTTGGTGGCTGCACCAAGATCTCAAAAAACTTTCAACTTTTTCAGAAAAGATTGAATAAAACAGAACTCTCAAACGTCTAATAGTACGAACCATCCGAGAACAGACCTCAATGGTTTTTAATTAATCCCCAACAACACAGGAGAAGAAACAAATGGCTGAATGTATTAGGTGCGAGGAAGAATATTCCGATCGACGCTACGAACTTGGATACTTGACATGTCTTGATTGCGGCGCCACAGACGCCCAGAGGATCATTTCTACCCGCAGCGCCGAAAACCTCCGCGCGATGACCCCGAACGCCTCCGCTGGAAGTGTCGAGAAGGTTTTTGAAGAAAGTTGAAAAAAGATTGAATAAAACTAGCCCCTCGTTCGTCTAATAGAAGTACCCAACAAAAAGAGAGCACACCAACATGCGTAAGAATGACTTAGTAAGATTCACCCAAGAAGTTAGAGCCGACATCGAGGATCGCTACAAGTACGACACCGAGCCCGCTGTCGTCGACGGCTTCCGTAACCTGTCAAGCGATGAGCGAGATCTGTGGAGAGAGCGACATACTGAAGCAGTCAAAGCCGGCCGTGCCACGTGGCATGATAGCGCCGGCGAGAGTGTCTTGACTCCTCTCTCAGAAAGCGTCAGCTTCCCATTGTCTGGCATGTTCATTGTCCTTAAGGCGCGCACTACTGCTTACCGCTCATACTCTAAGGTCGGCGGCCTAGCTTTTATTGCCTGTCCTTCTACCGGCCGCACCGGATATATCAAGCGTATTTTCTTGGAAAAGGTCGCGAGCTAAAAAACTTTCAACTTTCTTTAAGAAAGATTGAATAAAACTAGCCCCTCACTCGTCTAATAGACGTACCAAACAAAGAGAGAGCACATTATGATTGAAGCAATCCCATTCCTGATTCCGATGAGCGTTAGCTTGATTTCCCTATTCCTTCTTGCGGCAACTGCATGAAGGTGGGGGATCTGGTGACAGCAAAGCACGTTGATGGGCTCGTTGGGCTCATCGTCAAGCAGGTGCCCACAATGACCGGTGCGGTCGTCTTTGAGGTACTTGTGTCTGGGTACCGCGAGGCCTTCTTCTCTGGTACCCGATACAGCGGCATCCACAAGTTCGGTCGCTCACAACTGACAACTCTCAACAACCAACCATAAGGACAAATTAGTATTATGGAATTCTCACTCGATAAAATTGTTTTTCTCAAATCTGACCGCGATGCTAGCTCACGCACAAAGGGCAGAATTCATTCTCACGGATCTGAAGGGTTCAGGATGTTGCGATTTGATCCAGCCTCTTGGCATTTCGGCGGCACGCCGGCGATCCTGTTTCAGTCGGTCACTTCGACCGCAAAGGGTTCCGAACCATGGTTCGGCTGGCTCCCTATCCTTGAATTGACGGAGGCCGGAGCATGAAATACTATGTCAGCATGACTACTGTTAATTGGGATGGAAACATCAAGAATATTTCTGGCTACGAAAGTCCTTTGACAAAGCCAGACACGTACAAGGCAACGTCAAATTCCCTTAGGCGCATGCGCGCCATCGGTATTGAGAATTTGCACCTGTGTGAGCATCCCACGAACAGCCGCCGGTACGGAACTCTTCTCCGAGCAGACAATAAGCGCCACAAAGAGCGCAAGATGACGAAAGCCGATGTAGCTGAAATCTTTGTGGAATTTGAAAAAGATCAAGAAACTTCAGAAAAGATTGAATAAAACAGGTCGCTCAAGCGTCTAATAGACAACCAAAGAAAACAACAGGAGCCTCCGCATGGAAAACTTTACCCCCGAAAATCTTACAGTCCTTTGGCTGGCCAGCCTCAAGTTGGTTTCAATCTGGTGGCCATGTCTGCTCATGGCTTTTGTTGGCATGTCGCTCGAAGGCCGTGCCCTCGCTCGCGTGGAGAGAAACAATGCAAGTCGGTGATCTGATAGAGTTGGGTAGCGGCTGCTGTAATCATTGGGAGTTGCGATCGAGCACCGCCCTCTTGGTTGAGAAGCTGCCGAGAAACGACAAGCTGGAATACGACTGGAGAGTTTTTGTCGATGGCCGGTACATTGAGCTTGGAAGGCAAATCGAACAATCTTGTGAGGTGATCAATGCAAGTCGGTGACTTGGTAAAAATCAAATATGATGGAGTTGTGGGGCTCATCACAGAGGTGGAAACCATACAGACTTACCCCCATTCGGGCGAGGGAAGCTGGACGACGAGCCCATATTGGATCCACTTACTCGGTCAGCCCGAACCTTTCAAACCTGAAACGCTGGAGGTCATCAATGCAAGTCGGTGATTTGGTAGAAAACCTCAACTCTGAGACCGGATTGATGGGTATTATTGTAGGCTGGTTCGGGGGCATGCACTCGCCCTGCCCAGTGGTGCACTGGAATAATGGTAGAGTCGATTGGATTCTGCCACACTTGATCAAGGTGGTAGTATGAAGGTCGGTGATCTGGTAAAGATTTATAAATTCACGCAGAAAGCCCGTGACGAGGCAAGAAAGCTAGGTGGTAGTGAAGCTGGACGTAAAGACATCAGCGCCCACAGGTACGGGCTGATCATCGAAGGCAATGGTGGGCCCGAGTACGGGGATTATCGTAGGGTGCTTCGCTCCTGTGATGGTCAAGGAAAACTCTATAGTATTCACCGTTTGGAGGTGATCAATGCGAGTAGGTGATTTGGTTAAATACCAAGGTACATTGGGCATTGTTACTGCGCCTTGCAAAAAGCGATGGGCTGAACCTGCTGATGTGTGGGTGTTGTGGAATGGTAAACGCAAGCCCACTATCGAAAACGGTGATTTTATGGAGTTGGTAAATGCAAGTCGGTGACTTGGTATCGTTGAAAATGAAGAAAACGCAACCCCCACAGGAGCCACAGCGCGCTGTCGTGCTCGATGTGTTTATCGATCAGGATGGCTTTGAGAAAGTGGCTGTGGGGTGGATGACCTCCGGCCATGGCCGCGGCCAAGATTTGTATGCAGAAATCTTTGAGGTGATCAGTGGCG
>JYMV01052008.1_pt1 | contig 39295 bp, 29 predicted proteins | sample 338911 | NCBI WGS metagenome assembly JYMV01 (sample SAMN03354496, study PRJNA234377) | hydrothermal vent metagenome | biome: Deep sea; feature: Hydrothermal plumes at the Eastern Lau Spreading Center, Western Pacific Ocean; material: Seawater | place: Tonga | collected 2009 | depth 2000 m m | reverse complement strand
GATGAGGAATGCTGCTTCTTCTGCTTCGTCTTGATGTAGTCCGCTAATCGTTCCAGAGATCTGTTGCTCTATCAACGTTTTTAGAACCTGATTAACATCCGCAGATGTGGTTGATTTTGATTCTAAAAGTATCTTTAAAAATTCCATATTATTTTCTCCTATGTTGTTATATTAAATATTTACCATGGTGAACTTGGGAGACTTGAATCTCTAAGACCACCACCACCAATATCTCCAAGAACACCTTGTCCACTAGGTGGATTTCTGTTCCAAGTCGAAATCATCCTTCTGGCATCCATAAGCTCATCTAGAGTAGATCTTCCAGAATGCTGATTATGCTCAAGTGTATCCAAAATTGATTGCATTTGATATCCGACTGTATCTGACGAATGCAATAGTGTCTTTAGCATTTCCATTGTTTGTCTTGACATATTCTTTTTGGCGTTGTTAGTAAGTTATCTACATTATAACAAATATTAAATTTAAGTGAAAAGAATAGTTTTTTTATTTAAATTCCTGGTGAGGCTATTAGAACCTCATCACCCTCCTCCAGATTTCCAGAACTTAAATCGTCTTTTTGTTTTTTTGTGTAAAGGATCATATCTCCAGCGAAAGAGGCTTCAGTATCCATAAACTCTTCTATGGTGCAATCTTTTTTTACTTTCCTTGAATAAGTCTTTGCGGTCTCTTCGTTCTCTATGTAAATATTTGCTTTGGTGGCTGCTTTGTCAGATAGAGAAGCATTTCCCTTATCATTGGCTCTGTTAGCATGCTGAATGATTGTTCGACAAATATTAACCAGGGCTTAATTAAAAGATCTATTTTCTTTTCTTCGTATAATTCTGATAGTGTGTATTTTTTATTGACCGCAATTGTAAATAAATCATCAATTGCTTCTCGGGCATGATCCATTATTATTAGGTTTTCGTTATCCGTTCCACCCAAGATAATACCAACAACATCCTTATCTATTTTTTTCATTGAATCTGGTGTGATTTCATCAAGAATTATATATTCATTATCACCACGGCTGAATAGATGTTTTATTTTTGATAAAAATACATCATCCTTCGAATAAACAAGATATTTTCCTGGTGGTGGTAGCTTTACGTAATACTTGGTGTCAAATATCTCCTTGTCTATCATTGATGCTAAAATAAATATATGTGGGCGCCTGAATATATTAAATATCGGTAGGAAGGATAGTGATTCCAAGCTTATGACCTTATTCGCACCATAAAGCTTCATTTTAGAGTCTTCCTCTGAATTTTTAACTTTTACAATAGATTCTACGCCAAATGACTTGCATATAAGTTGAGCCTTAGCATTCTTTTCAAAATCTTGGCCCAGTATATAGGCGCCCTTACAGTTTGGATTTTCAATACCAGCCATTTTTACATATCTTATGCTAGAATAGTCACCTACCAAATGTATAATCTCCTTATTATAACTTGTTGTTTCTATTCTTGATATTCTGCTGTCTGCTGTGTCAATTGCCACCACCCTAGTATCATGATTATCCAGAACAGTTGTTAACCATTCCCCAGTTCTTCCAAAGCCAAGTAATATATAGAAATCTTCATCCAGGGCTGATGTAACTCTATCAAACTTGTTTTCGGCGTAATGATACCACAATGATTTATCCTGTAAGACGGCAACGATAGAACCGATATTATAAATCCAAGATATGACGCTGGTGTAAATAACGAAAATTAACCAGATCTTTTGGGATTCCGTAAATGGATATGGAATCTCCCCAAAGCCTATGGTGGTGGCTGTATATGAAACAATGAATAATGCGTCCAAGAAACTTAAATAATATGGATTACCCACATCATCTTGACCAGGTATCATTAATAGCCCTAATATCGATATTACTATCACGATACCCAATACCCTTATCGGGGTTTTTAACCTTGACAATATTAACATTATTGGAGCTGAATTCTTATCGGTTATCATTTACCTTTAATCTTTTTTTATATTTCCAAATAATACATACAGAAATCAATAAAAACAAGAACTTTAGCATCATTTAGAGATATTGATATGCATGGGTTTTATTGATATAATTCTTACATGATTTACATTAGCGTTTCAAAAGCTGCAAAAATGCTTGGCATAACCAGAAAAAATATTCAGAAAGATATCTTTGAAGGAATCCTTGAAACCCATGAAGGCCTTGTCACGCTAGACTCGATTAGAAGGGCATATCCAACCAAGGCGCTAGACCTAGACTATCAGAGAAATTTAGACAATGCGGAAGAAATTAAGAATAATGCTGCTCTTAATATTGGGAAAAAGCAAATTATTGAAAAAGAAAATGAAAGATATCTAAAACAGAAAATTTTATCTCTTAATAAAACAGTTTCTTTGCTTAGAAAAGAAAACGATATTTTAAGAGAAAAGCTTGAAGAAAAGTAATACAATTAGTTTATGGATCTAGAATTACAACTACAAATAAAAGACACAATTAGAATTATTTTTCATGCGGAAAATGATACTTTAAGCAATGTTGAAAAAAAATATTTAACCAGAAATAATATTGAGGCATTTAACCTAAGTATTAATTGGCTTATTGATGCAAATGAGCAAATAGGTTGTGACCATGGTTTTTATAAAACAAAAGAAGACGATGTCATGACTTCCGCCTACAAAACTATTGTAGGAAAAATGAATCTTCTTATATCATCAATACATGACAGTGACTTAAATGAAAAGAGAAAAAATTTATTTAATGTCAATATCAACCCTCTGGGGATTGAGTTCATCGATGATGACTGGGAAGAAAATATAAGTAACAATACCATTGCGAGGCTTGGTGGTGTAAACCACATCAACACTGTTGAGATATTCCTTTGTGATTCAATACCAAAACCTGTTATTTGCAAGATAAATGAAGTCGATGGAAATAAAGTTTCTTTTATATTTGGTAGTGAAATTGAAAAAGACTTATTTGAAAGAACTATCTTCCTAATGAACAGAAATTCAATTAGGAAAATTAGTTAATTTTTATCCTTTACATTGACATTGAGCCATCTTGGCTGCCGTCCTGATCGCCAGAACCTAGTTTTTTATTTAAATAGGTGGAAAATTTAGATGAAATCGGGGCGCTCAAAACATATCCATGCCCATTATCTATTAATTTATCTACAATCGGTGAATTATCTGCCTTCGCATCAGCTATCATATCTTCTGCTATATCAGCATATTCTGTCGAAAAAGCTGCTAAAAATACATATATTAGGACTGGCTCTTTACTAAAAGCTTTGTTTTTCAATAGTTCTTCTTCCATTATCCTAACTTGCTCCTCACTTATTAGAACCTCTGAGTGATCCTCTGAACCATCGGGTATAATCTCTGCAACCGTCCGAACATCATCGCTTGAATGCACCGCTGCATCCAAATCTGTTGTATACGGATATTTTTCTTTTATTTGAGAAAACACACTATCTCTATGCATTTCGAGAATTGACAAGGTTTCCTTATTGTTGAAAAAAGAAACTTGGCCAGGATTACCCTTCATATATGGAGTAACCTTCAAGAGGACATCATTCCAATATTCTTCTGTTAATTTACTCTTTGAGTTCTTTGAGAAGAAGTCTTGATATTCAGAAATACCGTCCAAAAAGCTTGTTGTATCCGTTGTAATTTCCTCGCCTGAATTCTTTCCCCTAATCGCCAACTCAATTGATGTGCTTATTGATATGAATTTAGAGCCTGCGTTTCTCGATCCGTATAATTTCTCTACAACTATATTTAAAAAATTACCACGTATATCATTATAAATCTTCGTTTGCGTTTGCGCTTTGTTTAAGTCTACTGTGTTTGCTTTTGTCGTTCCAAAATTCTTTATTTGAGAAAGAACCATATCGTTTAGCTTGAACGCCACCTCTTCTCGGAAGTCTTTTAAATTTTGGCCGCTGGTTGATAGCTGTGCCTCTGATGGCTTTACTTCCCTGACGCTCTGTAGTATAAAACCGGTGAAAGACCTAAATAGACCTCTCTCCATTTCTTTGGCGTATCTTTGCGTCTTTAAGTATTCTGAATTATCCTTGGTTAATCCTCTCTCTTCTAGCGCATCCTTATTGAAAGCGCCGCTTGATGGTAAATTTATATATTTTCCGTCTTCATCTTTTACCTTGAAGTGTTTTTCATTTAAATCAAGATCCTTTATCAACGTCTGGTTCCGTCGCTGAAGTTGGGTTGCCAAAACGTTTTGATATTCGGAGTTTTTGCTATTATTACCATTCTCTTTTTTGAAAAATTCAATGTGATATTTCTCTTGTAGAAATAGGCGGAAATGCTCTCCCTTGCCAATACGATCATGAACCTTTCTTAGAATTTTGTTGTTGATTTCAGAAAACTCATCAAAAGAGATATCCCTAAAGGAATTGATCTCCTCTACCGTCAGTGTTCTGTAATCAAATTCTATTTTTTCTAAAATATCTTCTTTATTCATTTTTAACCCCATACTTATTTAATTTATTATATCTGTAGTTATAACAAATTAAATAAAATTATGAAAAAAAATGGTAATTTTTAATCAAAAAATCTTTTTTAATAAGAGCGTTTGGCTTTATTCTTTGTTTATTAAATAAATTTAAAAATTAATTTTAAAATATGCCTTATTGAATGTTTCTTTTGATAGGTCCATTCCTACTGAATAGGTTTCGTTTAGGCTGTGTAAGGCACCAAATATAACCTCGTGCTTTGGATCGATAGTGCCACCCTCTGCATTCTCATCTGTCATTGTATTTGGTAATGTTCTGGATATTACATAAAAGCTGGTTTTTTTAAATTGGTATTTAAAACCAAGACCAGTTCTAAGGGCTCCATTTTCGAATGATTCATTCACAATGTAGATAGCCCTTGCTGTTAAATCTAATCTATCCGTAAGTGGATGGTCATACTCGCCACCAATGTATGCGGCATGATCGGCGTCAAATGCGCCTATATTGGCACCACCGCCCACGATGATCCTTTTTTGACTGTCGATATCAATTGAAGCCTCAATGAAACCCCAATCTTTGGCTTTATCATAATTATCATCGGTTAATCCAAAAGATAGGCTATCTGCCTGTGATATTACCGGGAGTAGGCATAATATTGAAATTGTTGCTAGTTGTTTTAATGAAATCATTATTTAGTTTGTTTATTAAAAAATGATACAATAGAGGAAAACCGCCGGAAGTAAAGTTAAAATTTAACTGGTTTGGCTAGATTTAATTTAAAAAAAAGCCAGGACCCATTTATGAAGTCCTGGCCTTAATAATATTTTATTTTATTTAGTATTTTGGTCCAGCTGTTGCACCAACTCTAGCTTGCTCAATTGCATATAACGCCTGTTGATTAGCCCTTGCTAAAACTTCGATCGCATCGGCTTCAAGGCCTGACTTCATTAATTTTTTCGCTTGCTTGATTAAGCTACCTGTATCTCTCCATGCATAACTTAAATCCATTGATTTTTCATTATTAGTCACTGCTGTATTCAAAGACTCTTCGTATGTTGTTGCGTTTGCTGCTGCCATTGCTGCCATTGCTGCTACTGCTATTAGTATTTTTTTCATTTGCTTCTCCCCTGTTTTTGTTATTATTTTCTTGCCCTTATATAATACAACAATTTTAAAATAAAAACAAGAAATTCATTGATTTAAGCAAAAGCTTTTTGAATTCTATCGAACCACGCATAATTAGATATTTGTGGATACTCTTTATTAATATATTTAATAATCTCTTTCTTATAAAATAAACTCGTCTGTGTGCCGTGGCACAAAACTCTTCTTATATTTCTATTTGTGACTTTATTTTCGCTTATCCATTTAAATAAAACCTTTAAATCCATCTTATTACGTATGGCTGTTGGAATCTTTAAATCACTATTTGTGACTTTGCTTATGTAGCGGTGATATCCTGGTGATAAAATAGAGAAGAAACTAGGTATATTTAACGTCCTCTCTATATCTTCAAACTCATTATACTTTATCAGAGCTCCGGTATCATCATAGGTATATCCCCATGTTATCATCGTCATGAAAATAGGAGCTTTAAACAAAACACTGTAATAATCTGGCAGCGGACCCGCTACGTGATCTTCTACCCACTTAACTTGGTTTTTTGGGAAGTTATATTGGTCTTCAACATAGTCTGTGGTAGAGCCATATATCATAGGGCTATGTCCATATATAACCCCACAGGTATTAGATAACCATTGGTTTTTTGCGTCTCTAACAGTGCTGTTTCTGAATAGTTTATTGACATTTTCTAAATCTGAAAACATATACCAAAGCAAAGAATATACATGCTTATCTTCTAGATAACCCGTGTGCTTTTTTATCATGTCTATAATCGATATTCTGAATCCAGATTTTAATTGGACGCTCACATCAAAAAAATCATGTGTTTTGATATCCAGCTTTAAATTGGTGTTTTGTGTTTTTTTAACGGCTTTTATTTCTTCGAATATCTCCATAGAGAACTTTCGAAAGTCCTCTTGGCTATCTCTTACCGTTAAAATAACATCGTGATAATAAACTATTTCCATGCGCAATATTATACACGATATTTAGATTTGGATTTAGAAATTTGGACGGACGTCTACTTTAACCTTAACAGTCCCACCATATGGCCTCTTCTTTGACCTGAATGTAACTTCGTTATCATTATAAATAACCGTTACATTATAATGAGACAACATCCTTATTTCTTCTTCTCTGTATCTCGTTTGACAAACTTCTCTAGTTTCCCTTGTTGTTATCTTTTGGTGGCCACCTGACATGGATGCGCCCAATAAAGCACCAGCAATAGTCATTGCCTTCTTACCATCTCCACCGCCAAACTGGTTTCCTATCAACCCTCCAAGTATTCCGCCAGCCAACTGATTAGTTGCTCCACCAGAACCATAAGGCAATGTTTCATAAACATCCCTTATTTCGCAATCCTGATAAGGCTCAGATACCACCTTATAAGTATACTTTGGAGACACTTCCTTAACCTGCGCCCTATCCGAAAATGAAGCAATTGCCATTACTGGAATCATTGCCATTACTGCTACTAATATTTTTTTATTCATCTCATCTCCACTTAATTATTTTCAACCAAACCTAAAACTTTCCCCAAGCATATTATACATTGAATTCAGAGTCAATTAAAGATTGATTAAAGAAATAATTATTTGATTTCTTCGAGTAGAACTATGCCTGTGTAGCCCATTGATTGGACTTTTTCTATTAGTTCTTCGGTGTTTACATGAACTCTCATTACAAAAGTTCCCAGCATATCGTCATTTGCGTGCATTTCTATGGTTATTGGAGAATTCTCTACGTTGTATTTCTTCTCCAGCAACTCTTTGGTTTTCCTCAATGATGACACTGTTCTTTTTGTGGAAGGTATTATTAGCGCATCAAAGCCAGTATCGGTATTTCTTTGAGCGATCTCTACGTTAATAGTTATATCACTCTCCCTAACCTTCTCCTTCCTTTGCGCTTCAAGATCAATCTTAGTCCAGTCATGAATTAACTCATTATTCATTTCTTTTGCAATATCTTTTAAATTTTCTGCATAAGAAGGATGTGCTAAAAGTGCTAGAATAATTGGTAATGCTATGTAAGTTGGTTTTTTCATTGTGGTATCTGTTTTTTATCATTATTATACTGTAAAAGTTGTATAATTAAAGGCAAATAATAATCTTTTAAAAAATATACTATGGATTCAATTGAAAAAACCAAACAATTTATCTCAATCCTTCAAGCTTTTGTTGATGGGAAAAGAGTTCAAGCACAACACAAAGGATTTTCGGGCTGGGGCGAAATAAAAGAAGTTGGTATGTATAGACATCAATGGGACACCAGGAATGAAAATTACCGGGTTGTAGATGATAATGGGGACGTTATTTTCGAGGTTGGTAAGGAATTTGATGACACCCTCAGTGCAAATGATCATATCGAACTTCAGAAAAAAGCATTCTTGGAAGCGAAAGAAATATTAACTGATGGTGAAAAAGGTATGTGGCACCATTACTGCGTTAGGCTTGGCGGAACTGCGTACGTTAGCCTTGGGAAGGAATGTGGCGCTTGTGGTGAAACTAAAAAACCTATTTTAAAAGTAATCTAGCGCTAAATTTTTTGATTTAAATTTTTCAAAGGCTTTTTTCTCTATCTTTCTTATACCTTCGGCAGACATCGCATACCTTTTGGCTAATTCTGACAAGGTTGTCTTAGGCTCAGATAAATACCTTGATTCTACTATATCCCTTTCTCTAAACGTTAAAGACCCTAAAAAGCTATTTATTTGCTTGTGCTGGTAAGCTTTTGCTGAATCTATTAGATGAATATCCTCTGGTGTCTTTGACTTGTCCTCTATGGTGGCCAATGAGTCTTCGCTAGATTGCTTTGACAATAATCTGTATTCCATCTCTTTGACGCTATCAGGACTTACTGACAGTTCATTAGATATACTCCTAATAGCATCTTCGCTTATTGACGCGCCATTGTTACTGGTTAGCTTCGCCATTTTAAAGAAAAGCTTTCTTTGTGCTTTGGTGGTTGCCAGCTTCACTATATTCCAGTTCTTTATTATAAATTCGTGGATTTCTGCCCTTATTGAATATACGGCAAAAGTTGCAAGCCTTACTTTCTTGTATGGATTGAATTTTTTGATTGCCTTCATTAGTCCGATTGAGCCGTTTTGAACTAAATCACTATGATCCATGCCATAGCCTCTATATTCTCCAGCTATATAGGATACAAAACGCATATTTGCTAAAATTAGTTTTTTAGCTGCATCTAGGTTTTTGTTTTCGTATAAGTCTACCGAGAGGCTATATTCATCATCCCGTGTAAGGGGTGGTGGGTATGCTCCGGCAGATGATATATTTGCAAATTGACTCATATTACTATTATATCAATTTTTACTAAGAATACTATTTTTCTTCTGGTATATCCAATTCATTTAGCTTATTGAAAAGAGTATTGATATCATAATATGTTTTTCTAGGGTTTAAGTTATTCGGCAAGAATCCATAGCTATCAGCCTCAATATCATCACCAATATTCATTATGTCATAAAAACCATACACTCTATCGTTGGTAATTAGATTGGAGATAAAGTCGCTTACAATCTCATCCTTCTCTACATCAGATACTTTTGACAAATAGATGTTTCTTACACCTGTTCCCAGAGTGTTTAACATAGAATTACTATCTGAACGCTGATGATCACCGGTCATAACCTTTGTAAGGCTTCTTGGAAGCTTCAAATATACTTTTTTATGAACTTCTGGATCTTGGGAATTTAGGATGAAGTTACAGCCGTCTTGGTATCTTTGGTAATTCTTTTGCTTTTTAAAAGTATTGATGTGGCGGCATGTATCGGCAAACTCTATATCTCTGCTTTCAAACTCAACTAGAAAATCTACATTTTTCTTTGCTGTTCTCATTGAGTGCTTAATTAAGGCCTGGAAATTCTCAATGCTACCAGCTGGTCCATTAAACCATACTTGCTCGCCAAACATAACGATTGGCACATTATAACGATTACGGCTAATGTAGTATAGACCACTTCTACTTGGCTGGTTCTCATCATCATAGATAATTGTTTTTGATTCGTAAATAGGATATTGATTGCCTTCGTATTCAGCTTCCTCTTTGGTAATTGATAAAGCGCCGCGAATCCAAGTCCCTGGCTTTACACTCCAATTTTCCTTAACGATTTCTGATGCTTTGGTTTTTATATATTCGCGCTCTTCCTTTCTCGATAGGTCAAGATCTTCGAGAGACTTTTCAAAAGCTTCATTTTCTTCTAAATAATCTTTTACTTTTAAAATCTCTTTTTCAGTCACCATCTGGTCTCTCTTCTTATCGAAGAACTCAATTAGATTATCGGTGTTGATCGGATCGCCTTTTTTAAGCTTAGCAAATTTAACAAAGATTAACTCACCGCTTAAATCGGTGCACTTCACTAATGGCTCTTCGCCTTTTTCTTCTGCTATTTGCCCGTCTCTTAGGCTCATATATCCGCCAATCTTAAAGAATGCGGCTGGTAAAATTGTATTTTTTCTTGCTTGGACCATAGAAATAACCCTTATATTAGTTGTTTAATTAATAACTTAAAGTATTAAATTATTATTATTTTCAAACTATTAGCAAAAAACTTATTTTAAATTACTCTATTCGACGGTATCCGTTATTTGGAATTGGGTTAAAATCGTAATTTTTCTTGCCCGTCTTCTTATTCCATAATATTGAAAATAGATTATGCTGAGATAAAACTAAGAAAGCCGTATTTTCTCCAAACACTTTTGTTATATTTCTAAGTGCCCTTACGGCCAAGAATATAAAAATAGGTGTAAAGGCCAAAGACCAATTTAATAGGCCACGGGCGTAGTCGCCAACTGCTGGATCAATTGCTCTGCCTAACCATATCATCGCCACTGAAGCCATCACCATTGTGCCGAAAAAAATACCGACCTGCATCATACACCAACCCCATTCATCTGGTGTTAAGCCAAAAAGTGTTATTTTATTATTTACCGCCTTTGCTATGTCGTCATCGGACATCTTCATGCTTTTTGTTTCTTCGAAATCCATCTTCCTACCTCTTATTTTGTTCTACTTTTTTATCCAGCCAACCCATTACTTTCTTTCTATTTTCTTGGTTGTCTACGCCCATTACATATTCTGCATAAAAGGATATAACTCCTTCTAAATACTTATTTCTCTGAGAAATCTCCGCGTCCCGTCTATCTCTTACTCTCTTCAATCTGGTTGATATTTCGCTAGATTCTAAAAAATCCTTTTCTTTCTCAATCCTGGCCAGTTCTTTTTCCATTATACTGATTTGATTGTTGCGTAATATATTTATATAGCCAAATGAATCCCCAGAAACCTCGTTAATAATATCACTTGATGTCTTTGATGAATCAAAAAATACTAATTTAGTTGAGAAGAGTAATGAATTTATTAACTTATCTGGATCTTGGCGTTTTTCAAAAATTGACTGGGTTGGTAAATGTTTTCTTTCCGGCGAAAACATTGACTTCTCTATTGGGAAGTTTGATAAAATATCCTCTGCCCTATCAATTAATGTTTTCCTATTTACCTTTGGTGCTGCTTTTTCTAAAATAGGCTCGTCAGTAGGCTCATCAACACCCTCAACCACAACATTAATGTCATCGCCAGATACGCTTGGATTTAAAAATAATTTTTTCTGGAAATATCTTTGTGCGTGGTGTCTTAGCTTAGTCGAATCCATTAAAATACCCCCTCACTGTTTGTTTCTTCTAAATATTTCCTTATTCTTTCAAGCTTTTGAGATACAAACTTTTTATCGTAGTTAGATATTTTAAATTCAGCACCACCATATGTTTCAAACAAGGATGGTATCGGCTTCTGAATATAAGCAACTTCTTCTTCAATTTTTTGGCGCATTAAAGATAGCCTCTTTAATTCATTTATTTCCTCGGCTGGTATCTGAGTTGTCACGCCCCGTCTTACTTGATTATAAAATATGTCTTCATATCCTTCCTTTTCCAAAGCAACGTGCATCATACCTATCTTTATATCCACATCATATTCCTCCTGAGTTTTTGTATCAGAAGATTTTAAATAAGATAATTTATCATAACATGACAATACAGTGGATTCATATTTTGCCATCAATAATTCTAATTTCTTTTGAATTCTAATTCTCTCCTGCAACTCTTCATTTAGTAGCTCTATTGAGAATATCTTTTTAATATAGTCGGCTGATTTTGTTGACAATATCTTGTCTGGAATGCCCCATTTCATTTTTGATGACAAACATTTAACAATACCGATGTCCTCTAAATATTCGGCGCTATCAACTGTTTTTATAAAGTCTATATATGTCTCGCTATCACTCTCGTGGTTTATTTTACTAAACAGAGATGGCCTAAACATAATTACTGATGGGTCATACCTATAACTACCCAAATTATAATTTGTTAAAAATGTTGAATACCTTTCTGCTGTAGAATAATTATCGCGGAAACCACGATTAACCTTAACGCTATTACCTAGGGAAGCCTTCATTATTTCAAAAACGCTATCTTCGGGAATAACCCTTATTTTAGGTTGTAAATCACTTATTAATTCTAAATTGATTTTATTATATCTAGCTCTAGACAATCTTTGAGATATTGATTTATTTATTTTATCGGAACCGTAATTGGATGAAAAATTCAACTCAGACGAATCCTCATCCTCGCCTGTTGCCTTTAATTCATCTTCTGACTCATTGTATTCATCATCATGTAAATCGCTATCCTCGGCAGAATCCTCATCCTCGCTGGATCCTGGATCAAAATCATAATCATCGGCAGCTTCTTCTTCTTGATGCTCTACATCTTCGGATGGATCGTACTCTCCTCCAAATGGATCCTCATCATCGTAAGGTTCATTACTCTGTTCCATTTTCCGGAATAACCTCATCTTCAATTACAATTAATATTCTCAAGCTTTGGCCAGGAGGTATTATATTCTCCTCCATCTCAACGTTACCAAGATATGCTGCTACCAAGTTATCGAATCTATTTTTAATGATTGTCTCATTAACCGTTAGGGTCCTGTCAAGAAGATTATTAGTTATAGTCATCTCCATTAAAATTAATCTTTGCTTCTTCGCTGAAGCGTCTTTTGAAGTCTTAATGAATGGAGATTCATATACGTTATTCAAAACCAATGTATAGTCAATTGGAGTCATTCCATATAAACCTTCGATTACTGTTTCGCCGCTAAACAAAACCTTATCTACCTGGGTTATATTCTCTCTTAGCTTTTTATAAAAATCATTTTTGGAAATTCTTGAAAGAATTAAATATAGCGACTTATTATTAAAGTCATTATGAATAGTCCTTACTTTTGTTTTTTTCAAAAAAAGCGTTTTGGATGCTACTGATGTGTAGTCTGTGTATATCTTATAATCAACATATCTTTTTGCCTCTGTATTGCCGGTTTGCATTACAAATGTATATTCTGAGTCATCTATAAATTTAATTTTAACGTTTATAGATAAATCAGGGTTTTTATTTAAAATTTCTAAAATATTATTTGTTCCTTCTTTCTGCTGTATAGTTATATTCGATTGCTGCAAATAAGACATCTCAAGAATCTCTTGATCAAAAACGATGGTTGATTGATTATTAAACGGAACAAATATATCTATATATCTTGATTTCTTATTTAATTTAATTTCTTTTTTCTTTTTTACAAAATCGGCTTTTTGAGCTAATACTAGTAATTTTAATTCGGCTTTTTGAATTTGGTGTTTTAAGAATTCCACATCCTGTATCGCCTGCGCCTCTTCTAAAGTCATGCCCCTAACGCGCTTAGTATTTAGATTATCGCCTGTCCTTATATTGCCCAAGCCAGCCTCAAAAGAACTTTTGAATTTCTCTTTTAATGATGGGGATATTCGTAATTCATCATCATAACTTGATTCTGACGAATCCTGATTGTCCGAAGAAGACTCTTCTTTTTCGGTAGAAGATGAATTACCACCGATAAATTTGTCAAATGGTCCGGCCATTGTTGCTTGTGTGAATATAAGCACCAATAATGATAAAATTATTTTTTTCATTTTCTATCTCTTCCTTAGTTTATTAAATTTATTGAAAATATTTTCTCTATACTGTGAAGAGTCTTTTCAATAAACTCTCTTATATTTTTATCATCTTTTGTTGGCTTAGCTATTCTACTAGACAATGATAAAGACTCCGTTAGGTTACCCACCTTGATATATACATTTATTTTATTTCGCAAGACGTCATCTTTTGAAATATTTGCCAAATCGATATGACTTATTAAGTTTAGAAGTTTCTTGTTCTCCTGTAGCTTATCGGTCAAGGTCTTAATTATATAGTTAGATATACGAACATCCATTATCAAGGACATATCTGCCTCAGCAACTATACGATTAGCACTTCCAGATAAAAACATAAATATATTATTCATCTCTTCTTCTTCTTGGGAATTATACCTCGAGACATAATCCATAGAGTCATGTATTGTTTTAGCCTTCCAATATTGACCTTTTAAGATATGATCTTTTATTATTTTTCTTGATCTTTCTCTTGCGCCGCTATTATCCTTCTTAAATGCCTGAATAGTCCTTTCATACGTATTTAATAAATCTACGCTGCCATTAAGATTTTCTACTTTTTGGTTTAGGCCTTTATTTTCATCCAATAACCTACGAGATTCTGCTCTTTCATTTGCCAATGATGTCAAGGACACCTTCAAGTTTGCTTTTAGTTTATCTATTTCTTTTGCTAACAGTCGATTTCCGGAGTCAAGCGTTCCATTTTCGATAACAAGACTATCAATAGAGTTTTGGATCCTCTCGCTTACCTTGCCAGAATCATAACTACGTAATGTAGAAATTGCCCTTCTGGAATTTTCGGTAGCGTCTTTCTCTCCGGGGTTTAGTAAATCTTTATCGTATATATTTTTGGTCAATATATTACGATCCAACGCATTTATTAAGTTTATTACTGATGAATGAGTATTATTTCCGGGATTGGCTGCATAACTTGACAGTTGCTTATTTACTAAATGTATTTCAGTTGCCTTATCGCTTATCAATATCTGCTGCATATGAAGCTTTTCAGTAAGATCCGAAACCTGGACCTCCGCTTCAGCAAGTTTTATACTTAAATTTGACTTCTCTGATTCCAAAGCACTTTTATTATCTCTATTTCGTTTTTTTACATCTACGATTTTATTTTCATATTCTTTTGTAATTAAAATCATATCTATTTCTGCTTGGCTTCTCTTGTTTTTAAGAGTTGCTATTGATGATAATAAATCATCTATTTTATCGTTTTTCGCCTCTTTTGATCTTTCTGATATTAGCAGTTCTTTTTCTAAAGTTAATTGTGCTTTCTCCAAGGCTTCCTTCATAGCACTTAATTCAACATTAGTCTCAGTTCTTATATTAGAATATGTTGAATCTTGGCTTGATAACTCACCTTTTAGATCCTTAACACTATCACTAAGAGCTTTTACTATGGCGCTGTTACTATCCATTTGGAGAATATTTTCCCTTAAATTTTTCTTTGTGGTTTTTAACGTAGCAGTGATCGACTCTACCCTTGAAGTTAAGATAGACGTCTTCTCTAAGTGCTTCTTCTTTAGAGACTCGATATCTGTCTTTGTTTTTTCTTTGGTTTCTGCTGTGGCTTTTTCGAGAGCTGCTATGTTTACTTTTAGCTTAGATATTTTTGATGTTGCTATTTCAATGTCTTTTGAGTTCTCTGAATCTAGTTTCTTTATCTCCCTAACCATATTGAAGTTTTCATCTTCAAGCTTTGAGATTCTCTCTTGATACTCCACTACTGATTCAGCTCGTTCAGTTGCCGTAGTGGTGCTTGTTCTTTCAGAGTCTAATAGCCTAGTTAACTCTCCAACCCTCTTCTTAGAACTTTCTAACTTATCGGATTGAGTAGCGATTTCCTTATCTATTTTAGACTTGGATGCCATTAAAGTCTTGATTTCTGTAATTAGTTTTTCATTTTTAGAATTTGATGTACTTCTTACTCTAGATAATTCGGCTTTGATTTCATCTACCTCTGCCAACAGAGCTTCAATCTTTGAGCTATCATTATTAATTGAATCTACCTTCCCTTCCAGTCCAGCAATTTTACTTTTTAATTCGGCAGAAATATTCTTTTCTTTTCCTAACGAACTATCCAATTCATATATATTTTCTTTTAGCTTAGCTATGATTGAATTATTTTTAGCTGCTGCTGCTTGATGTGTAGCTGAATTCGATAGCACTTCATTTATTTGGATCTTTTGGGCGCTGTTTGCAGCTTTTAAAATATCTATTTTCGATTTTAGGTCTGCCATTTCTGCATTTATTTTATCCAAACCATCCGTGGTTTCGGTGTTTTTCGTAGCTGCGTTTAACACTTCTGTAATTTTCGCTTTACCTGCTGCTCCTTGGAAAGCTTACTTATGTATGCGCTACTCGCGCCCATATCAGCCTCACTCTTCTTAATAAGAGCTATGTGAGCGGAATTATTGGATTCAATTTTATAGATAGCCTCTTTATTATCATTGATGACATTAGATAGGCTATCAACATTTGCCAATGCTGATGCCAAATTATTAAGTATATTGTTGTTTTCTACTTTGAGGGCTAACACTTCGGTTGATAATGCCTTATATTTTGCTTCATAATCAGACTCTGACGCGCTCAGCCCTTTGATCCTCTCTTTACCTGCATCCAACTGTTTAGCAACTATATCGCGTTGGATTCTAAATCCTTCGATTTCTGTTTTGAGCTTGGATATATAAGCATTACTTTCGCTCATATCAGCTTCATACTTCTTAATTTGTGCTACTTTGGCTGAATTATCAGCTTCAAAATTAGAAATAGATTCAGCGTCATCGCCAATACTCTTAGATAGATGGCTCTTTTCCTTCATTGCTGCAGCTAAATTATTAAATATATTCTTATTTTCTTCTTTGAGGGCTAACACTTCGGCTGATAATGCCTTATATTTTGCCGCATAACCAGAACTAGAATTGTTCAGTTTCTGAATCTCAGACATGCTATCTTTTAGTTGCGCATCTGCGAGTTCTTTCTGAACATTGAATGCCTCTATTTCCTGGGTAAGTTTATTTATATAAAGACTACTTTCACCCATGTCAGCTTCATACTTATTGATTAACTCGATGTGGGACCCATCATTAGCAGAAGCCGTAGATTCCGCATCTGATAATGCCAACTTTATTTCGTCTAACTGGGCTTTTTTCGAATTTAGCTGTGTCTCAATTAATGCACTACTATCTTGTAGTGAAGATACTTTTTTAGTTAATTTGGAGATGTTTGATTCCAGTAATGAAACCTCGTCCTTAGACTCAAATAAATCATTTTCTACATCAGACACTACGCTCATTAAGGATCTTTGCTTGCCTTTTAGCTTAGCTATTTTTTTGGTTTGCTTTTTAACCTTTGATAATAAACTATCTATCTTTGATGCTTTGGTGGCTAAGTCGTGCTTGATTTCTTTGTTTTTGGTTTCTAGATTTGCTATTTTTTCGCTTAACCCAGACAATACCGAAGCATCATCCACAGAGTTAGTGTTTAGTCTGCTCAACTCTTCGCTCTTCTTAGTTAACGCTATACCAATCGAATCCTTGCTCTCTTCAAGACCTTTTACTTTGGCCAATAGATTGTCTACAACGACACGACCTTCCATAACATCAGCCTCATACTTCTCAATAAGAGACAACTGTGTTTTATTGCTCGCTTCGTAGTCCTTGCGCAAGGAATTTATATCAACTACCTTATTAGCCTGAGTCGTTAATTGCTGCGTCTTGGCGGCAATGGTTTTTTCGAAATCCTTGTTTTTCTCTGATAACTCAGAGATTTGCTTCGCCAAGTCTTGGACTTTGGCTTGATTTTTATTGGTTGTGCTTTCTAAAATTGATTTCTCGGCCTTCGCATTTGCCAATTCATTAGCTATGGACTTATTCTTTTCTGTTAATCCCATCAAGTCATCATACAAATTATTAATGTGTAGGCTGCTTTCTCTCATGCTTGTTTCATACTTCTTGATGAGAGCTATGTGCTGAGCGCTTGAAGCTATATTTACAACGACATCTTGCCTATCTTCCAACTCAGATACCAATCTATCTATTTCTTCGGCCTTAGCCTGGATATCAGAGTTTAAATCTTGGTTTAATTTGTTTGAATTTGCAATACTGTCTTTCAAAATATCTATTTCTGATTGTTGCTTAGATACATTTTCTGTTGACCCTCAGCAGCAGATGATTCCAACAACCTTGCCATTGCAGAAAATTCTATTTTATTTTCGGCATCTAGGTTTTCTAATTTTGATAATTTATCGACGGCTTTTGCCAGCCTAACCTTTGCTGTCTCAAAATCAGACAATGCAGCAGCCTTTCCTGCCTCAAGATCTTCGATTGTGGCCGTTAAGGAATAATTTTGTTCCTTAACCATTGAAACCTGATGACCTATCCCGGTCATTTTAATAGTGGCGGCATCTAGTTGAAAGATTATATTTTTAACCTCTTCATCTTTGGTTTTTGCTGAGGTGATTAAAGTCTCAATCTCTTTTGCTTTCGCTGCAAGAGCTGTTTCCGCCGATGTTGATGTCGAAGTTAAGGTAAACACTGATTTTTCTAGGTTGGCTATATTTATACTTGCCGCACGCATATTATCTTCGTAATCCTTAATTAATGAGATGTTAGATTCTTTCAATTCATCTATGTATTGAGCTTTCTTTTTTATATCGGACTCGGACTCATCTTTAAAGACATAATACTCTTCCTGGACACTAAATAAACTTCCCTTTAATTTTCTTGCGAGCTTCTTTGCTTTTTTAACGCTGGCTCTTAGCTTTGTAATTTCATTTACTGATGCATTATCTATACTGCCCGATACCGCAGTAGTTGTTGCCTGGGACTTATTGACATCGACTGCTGTGGCCAAATTTGCTGATAATATTGCCGATATAGCTAATGATAACTTTATATTGAGGTTTTTCATTTATAAATTCTTCCTATATTGAAATTCGGATTTGTATTTTTTATTCTGTTGTATAATTCTTCATATGAAACGCTATGGCCATCTATAACTTCTGAGGAATTAAGTGTTGGAAAAATTAAGATAGTTATGCCTCTCATTGAATCGTATGCTATATTAACATAGTTGTTTTCAGACAGATATTCGCCTTTAGGGAAAATCTTGGTATCTGAGATTATATTATTTTTAAAATCTAACAAATATTTTTTTGAAGGGTGGAGTCTTAAAAAGTCGCCCACAGTAACTATATTCGATTTATTATCGTATTTAAAATTAGGTAACTCCAATTCAAAGTTCATCCCAGCAATCATATTCTTTGACGCTTCATCGGCGACACTAGATAGAATATTGGCGAACTCCATTAACTCTTCGGAGGATTTATTTTGCCTGTTTCTAAACTCCCTATACATTAATTTAATTAATAGCTTTTGATCTTGCAATGATATACTTTTATAAAAGTCTCGACTTTTCTCTAAAGACATCAAATTCATCCTATCACTAACTGAATTTGATATTAACTCTTCCTCTGTAATGGCGTGAATGTTTATAGAGAAAAATATCATTAAAATTAATACTGCTTTATTTATTACCTTCATCTCTTTAATGCCTCCTCAGCTGACTTAGAGCACTGTACTAAATTATTAGCAAATCCTGCTTGTGCTCTTATATATATTTCAAAATACTTAACTCGCTGGTCTATAGTCTTTAACCCATATAATATCTTTTGTGACTGTTTGCCGAACTTGATTTTTTTTATCTTGTTCATTGTTACACAGCTGGTATATGATACCGTTATTGCTTTTAAATTTTTGAGCTTTTTCTTTTGCAGCTCTCTCTCATTAGCGGCCTTAAAGCCAATGCCCATTACACCACTAAAAAAATCTAGTGCTAATGGATTCGCATTTGCCAAAAATGGAAGAATTAATGCTACAAATATAATTTTTTTTACCTTTTTCATAATTTACTCTTTTACTCATTTATTAAAAGTTTTAACATCTCTCGCCTCTGAAACATTCGAAATGATAGTTTTTTTACTTCGTATTCCAAATCCGTGATCTTTGTCTCATTCACACTGTTTACTGTCCGTAGAACATTAATAACGCCGCCAGATACATTGCTAAACTTATCTTTATATGCGTCCAATAATCTCTTTATATAAAAATCTTTAAAACTATCGACCATTTTAACAACATTCTCAAATTCTTCAACTGTTAATAAATGCTTTGATGATAATATTTTTTGATATAAAAATTGATTTATTAAAACGTTATTTATATTTATTGGCTTAAATGGAGAAATGGCTCCAGCCGTTGTATAATTTGGCGAATCCACAACCTTTAATGATGCCAATGTATTTATAATTGGTTCAACTTGTCTTGTATAGTCGTAGAACCCTGGTATAGAAACTGACAGCTCTGTTAATGAAGCATCCATTGATACCTTCCTTAAATTTAGCGAATCTGACAAATAATAAAGAACCTTAGCTAACTGAAGTTCATTAATTGGCTCGTATATATATGGAGCAAAAGACATACTTAATGCCTCTTCCCCAACATTATTCGCGGTATTCTTCATTATTCTCTGCACCACTTTAACAAAGTTACTCCTGTCTAATGGCTCTCCACTCTTCGACAAAGTTTCTAAATCTATTAAATCTTGCCTTAAGCTATCATTCTGAGCTGAAGAAGAAATCGGTGATGTCCAATATCTTGATAATTTTGAAGCCTGCCTTAGGGACGACAACTTAATACGAATGTAATCTATATTTCTTGCGCCTTGTGGATTACCGGCACTATCATTTCCAAGGTAATTAAAGTCTTCCTTAAAAACCAATCCGTAATGAGTCTGAAGGTAATTATATATATAATAAAACATAGTATCAGAAACAAGCTTATTCATGTATTCTCTTCTTTTTTCTATTCCAACAGAAACACTACTCTCGAAACCGTCATACATAGTTTCATCTATAGCTCTCGTCTTGCTACAAACTTCTTTTCCGGCTATAATTGTTTTTGATACACACGTTGAAACCCTACCGTCATTCTTAACAACCCTATTATATTCAGGACTAGTTATGTATCCGTAGCCTTCACACGCATTTTTATTTACTGCGCACTCCAATTTCTTTAAATTTTTGTGATTAAGCTGTTGTAGTGTTAGAATCCTCTCTATTACCTCAATTGAGGCCTCCCTCGATGGAGTAGACATGTTAATATATAGGGCTGAGTCCACTATGGCGGCTTTAAAAGAAGATAGAGTGGTATCAAACAAACCATATCTCTCATCAATAGACAAATCTACCTTGTCCATAAACAAGGATGAAGGAGTAAATATTACTTTGCTCGCAAAATCATACCTAGTAGTGGTCTTTTGTGAGCCGGTTGTCAATATAGCTGTGTCGCCACTACTATCATTCGCCACTTCTGTTAGATCTTTATCGCTAACTATTTTAGTTTCTGCCATTTCATCTTTGCTCGTTGCTGATCTTGGATCCAGTGATCCATCAGTCCCTGCATCATCTGCCGGATCAGTAACGCTCTTGGTATTAGAAACGCAAGATGTCATAGAACCATCAGAATTATGACTATCCCCGTTGACGCATCTCTGTGCACCCTCGCGAAGAACAGCGTCGGCAAACTCGTTGGCACCCTTCAACAATGAATCCCACTGATTACATTTCTCTGATTGAGATAAGCTAAAGTCAAAACTGCCATTCAATAGTTTGTAAAATATAGCCCTAATCAATGCTTTTGACTTATTAAAACGCTCTCTTTCTTCAACGCCCACATCTACGCCTGTAAATTTAAATGAACAATAAGCCTTCTTTATTAACTGGGTAACGTCCAATCCAACAAGTGCCTCCATATCATCAATATTGTTAATACCAATGCCTAAACTCAACGTCTCCTCCATTGCTGATAAATATGTTTGTTCTAAGCATGCCTTGTACTCCTTTGACTTAAACATCATCAAGTCTCCAGGTGGATTATCACTCATTGTTCCGGTTAAATAATAATGTATGTATGCCAAGTAATTTAACGTCTCCTCCGTTAACTTTTCCATGGCATATTCTTGCATCAATGAAGACAATAAATTCTTGAAATCTACCTCGCCCTTGTCATTAACCGCAAATGGAGCAAATACCTTCATCGCAGAGCTAAAACTGGTTAAATCTGGTAAAGAACCAGATATATTTATTGCGCCTGTTTTGCAATTCATACCCATTGAAAAATCCGCGAGAGTTACATCTTGACTTGAGTTTATAAAAGTCATTTTAGACTCTGTATTAGAAGTCACATCACTCCTGTCTGGAAACTTGGTTTTAATTCCGGCATTCAGACCAAAAACAGAAACACCATATTTATCGCCATTTATAAGCTTACTGATGACACTAGACTCTTCTGCAAATATCATATTTACATTCATAACGAAGCCCAAGAAAAACACAATATACTTTACCATGACCCCTCCCGGTACTTTCTCGTTTGGGCATCAATATATTTATCGACCTTCATCCTGGTTGGCTGATCCGTAATTGGGTAGTTAAATGCCATGCCTGCCTCATCATAATAACGATCAAACAAAGATATTCTATATCCCTTACAATATACATGGCGTGCTTTTTGAATCATGTCAGGCTTATCTTCCCAATCCTTATCTTCATTTTTTATGCAAATACTAAACAATTCAATATCACTTCTTCTTGAAAACATTTGCATTGTCTCTTTATATTGGAATAAAGCATCATCTATCATGATACCGCCTACATATGAGGTGTCGCGCATTTGCTTTAAAATCCAGCTGCTAGCTTTTTCTTTTTCTATCAGTGTGTCAATATCTATATCTGATCTTGGAAGAACTAGCTCCATATTATCCAAAAACATAGAACACTTATTAACATTTGATATAGCCTTTGATATTACCGGTGGATCCTCCACCAATGGAGAGCCGGGTGAACGTGGATCGGAAGGACTATCGATTTTTGTTTCGTCGCCCACGGGGAATTCTTTCGTTAGATTATCTATTACATAATCGGCAGACTTTGAACAAAGATCTATAACCGATGGCAATAAGTTAACGGGAGGAGAAACTGGGGTATTAGGAAATTGGAAGCCAGATAGTAAATCTTTTACCTTTATAGTTGGAACCCTTGACTCTACCAAAGAGTCATCAAGCTCGTGGTCCAATACCTTACATGGAATAAAATCAGTATAGTATGAATTCTTTTTCAAAACTTCAAGGGCATTATTGGCACACAACATTTGCTCTGTCGGTAAATATTTCGTGGCATCAACCTTACTTCTATATAATTCTTTTTTAGCCTGTATCAACTTAGAGCTTACTTCTAAGAAAATTGTATCCAGGTTATTTGGATCTTGTGCTATCAATGGATTAGCGATTATACTTAAGGTTCCACCAAAAGAACTCCTACGATCCGGAGACAAGAGTCCCTTGCATTGACCTACTGATATTTTATTCATCCACTTAAATAAACTTCCAATCCCTATATTTAGGTCCGCTCCAAATCCAGATCCAAATTTAAAATTACCGTCCGCAGCAACACAGGCATCATAATTTTGAACCCACGATTTTGACTCACCCTCAGCCATACAGGCATTGATTGCGGCTTCGGTTTTGGGATCCAGTAGAACTATATTCTCTCCCTCTGCCTTGCCTTGAATCTTTATACAGCCAAAAGGGATGTTCGCGGCACCTGAGGCCACATATATATGCCCAACCGGACCACCGCACTTTATTAATCCGAACTCTGTCTCCTTTATAGTTGCTTTAGTAGTATCTTCTATCTTACCAAGACATTCAACCACCTTCTCTGAGCTTGCACGAACCTTTGGCGCACCGCCCAAAATTGAAGACAAAGCTCCGGTCATATTTTCAAGAGATCCGTCGCCAAATATATCATTTGCGCCATCACTTAGACTCATCGATGTTGCTGCCTGGCCACAAATTAATGCGTTTTTTACCTTGTCCATTAAGGCATCGACTCCAATCCTGGTCATGACCTCCTGCAACACCATCTTTGATACTATTACTGTTAACTTTTTACGTGCCTGGTTCACTAGCTTATTTAAATACTCTTCTGTCAAATTTTGATCTAAACACATACTTTTATAACCATCAGTTGCGGTACCGTCAGCCTTATATTTTTTAGAAGATGGATATACTAAACATTTAGTTAAATCGCATATATTATTTATTTTGGTGGTGTTTAAGGCTATTTTATAATTTAGTAATTCGTTGTCTGGGTTAAATTGAGCTTCTCTCCACGATCCAGGGCCAACTAATGTCATTGAAATTCCGGCTCTCTCCGCAATCATCATCTCTATCGTAGTCGTTGAATCGCCACTAATTAAATCACCCAACTTACCATCGAAATCCAAATTAGTGGCTCTGTTAATTGAAGAAACTCTATCGTCTATATTTTGAGTTCCGGTCATTATAGAACTTACCAAGCTGTCAAATTCGTCATTATTTACAAAACTCACTTTTGATATTTTATCTAAAATCCCGTTCTCTATTTCTTTTAGTTTATTTTGCAACCGTACCAAAGATGTTGGATTTGATGAAAATTTAAAGCAATTATCCAATACAGCCTCTGCCTCTGCCTCACATTGCTGACGACTAAGTGGCTTGTCAAATGAATCGCATGAAGCCCTCTTTGAATCCGCCTCTTCTTGGCAGCGGCTTAGTCTTTTTTCCTTAAACTCCCTAATCATGCTCTCTATTGACGTTAAATTAAATATCTTTTTTAAATTTGATATCATGGCATTTTCGCCGGCGGAGTTTGACATTATCGTCTTTAGATTAAACCTTCTTATGTTCTCTCTTTGGATCGATTTTACTTTTGATATATTTTTGTCTAAATACTCATAAATAAACTCATCTCTTTTTCTTTTTAATCCACTAAAAATTGGCTCTCCCAAGCCCAAATCTAATGTGTATGAAGAAGAAATTAAAGATATTTCACTGGATTCGCTTTTAATCTTCAGACTATTTCTCATGTCATCTAAATAGCAATTTTTTCTGGCGGTATCTATAGCTTTATCAGTAAGCCCACGACTAATTTCATTTATGCAGGTTTCTAATGATTTTGGGGCGGCATTGGCCGTTGTCGATAAGGCAGATAAACCCAGGAAAACTATAAAAAATATTTTTATTATTCCTTGCCCCATTTTAAACCTTTAAATGTCCCAAATATTCTTTTGTTTTATAAGAACTTTTTTCCAAACTGGGGCATTTTTTATTATATAATCATTCTCTAGAACTGTATATGACTCTCTTAGCCATATATCTACTACCTTAGGAGCAATGATTTCAAATTTTGCTTTTTTGGCGCTTTCTATTTCTTTTATGCGGCTATTAAGTTTATAGATTAGATTTTTAGACTGCTTTTTCTTTGCTACCTCGATCTTATCTATAGTTCTTTTCTTTACCTCATCCCAGGTCATTTCCTGGTAAGAACTTTTATAATTGGCGAATACAGATATATTCATCGCGATTGCTACCATAAATATTATTTTTTTCATATTTTTCATATTAATTTCCACTTTGCTTTTCTTTAATTTTGGACAAAGACTCTCTCTCATCTGATAACTCATCACTTTGATATACCTTATACTCATCTAAGAATATACCAGCATAATTATCCTGCGTCTGTGAATCCCTGATTAAATTGAGCTCAACCATATATTGTTTGTTTGTTGATACTGCCTTTGATATCAATTGATGATCAAAAAAGATTTTCATCCTGTATTTATCGCCCAATCTATCCAGAGAATAGTCCGTTATTTTAACTCGATAATAACCTGATGTCTCATTTACTTCGGCCCTTAGGGATGAAGTATCTCTAATAATTCCATTAAATGAATCTTCTGACATGTATTGCTTTAGAAAACTTATATTATCTTTTGATCCACGATAATCAAAACTAAACATCTTCTTTAGCAACATTTTTCCAAATATCTCGAAAGTTTTCTCTTCTGACTGGAGTGCAGTTACCAAATACTTTTGCCCAGTTGGGTCTAATATATAAATTTGCTTGGTATTCATCAGCTGTTGATGAAGATAATCCATTGGTTTAGTTAAGTACAATAAATATACTATTGGAGTTATTGATAATGCCAAAAATCCTATAAATATTGCCTTAAATTGCCCATCGGACCATTTCTTATAACTATTCGCCTTCATTTTTTCTTTTCACTTATTAATATTCCACTATATTACTTAAAAAATATAAAAAATAAACCCTTACCAACCAGGCTCACTCACTAATATTTCATCCTATCCATGTCTTGTTGGATTTCTTTTGTGTATTTCATAGGATAGAATCTGTCCATTAGGTCATATATAAACATTGTAATCCACAATGTTATAACAATAACCACAGACACCCCGGCCTCAAACAGTTCGTAATACGAATTAACATACATATAAATAGCCACCTCATTAAAATGATTATTTAACACATATACAAAAATACCGGAGAATAAAAAATAAAATATCGTTAGTTCTAGCGTAAGCCTAAAAAGTGGAACAAAGGCCGACACGATAGGACCCTCCAAAGCATTTCCAAATGCAGTATCTATTCTGCCCTGTGTCTTTGGTATTTTTCCGAAAATTGCCTGAGCAAGTGTTTTTAAAATACTACCAAAAAAGTATACCAGTGGTAACACCTTTGACATAAATAAATAATTTATACTTTTTGCGGCGGCTCTAAATAAGAAGAAAATTATAAGAAGATTAAGTAAAATTGGAAGCAGAATTATCAAAATAATAATAAAAGGCATGCCATTCAGCATACCTACAAGATTCTTGCCTGCAAACCTCATTGCTGTCGCGGCTTTCTTCCCATAATAAAGACTTTTCGTCGCTATTTTCTTCCCGATAGCCTTAGTGGCAATTTTAGTAGCTTCGCGCAAACCGAGCTGAGCGACACCACCAACGGCACTCGTCGCTAGATAGCCGGCCCTCAAGGCACCAACGACCGGAAAGGCCGTTGCCGCTACGGAGGCGACAGAATATGCCATATTCCAATATGAGCCTGAATTCATATCTGAGGCCGCTGCTGAACTCTTAATAAAATCTTGATACCTCTCAACGGCTGTAACATGGTAAAGACTAATTGCACTATTGTATAATCCAGAGCGATAAAGATCAAAAGATATATCCCGATCCATCAATACACTGGATCCATTCCACGATCCAATATCTAAATCTGAGACTTTAGAGTAAATTTCATTGAGGATTCTTGAGTTTGAATCCGTCCAATTGTTAGGTATGAACATACCCGGTGATACTGCCGTTAAGAAATACGAAGACCTGGTATGTTCACCAGCAGTATTGGACGAGGTAATAGGGGCGGCGACAGCTGACAAATATGAACTATACCTTGCCATCTGTATCTTATCACCGCTTTCACTATATTCGGCCGCTTGGACAGTTGGATGCTTATATCCATCATCCGCAAAAGATAAATTAGCAACGGTAATCATTGATATGAAATTTATAACCATATTATTTAAAAACTTGTTTATTTCGGGCAAGAACATCCAATCCGAAAGTGTCAAACCTATAGTTCTAATAAGGGCCTGCAAGCCTGTGCCTGCAATATCAGTTATAAGCGAAGTTCCGGCTTCCAATATATCGCCTTCCATAATTGAGGAGCCGATTTTTTTTACGGAAGCATAAAAGCTATTTAAGGTAGATTTACCAAACTCAAAAGCCTCAGTAAACATGTTACTTCTATGTTGAAACCTATCTCTAAACTCTTCATACCTATTATCTAGAAACTCTTTTTTGAATTTATCATAATTTGAATCACTCATTGTATTTAAACTTAATGATATTGAAGATATTTGCTTGCCGCCTATCGCAAATGACAATGGCCTTATCAAATTATAATCCTTCATTTCCAAGTGATCATATGCTAAATTTTTAGGGTCGGAGTCTTTGGCAAGCCAAATATCGGCGAAATATGGAATGAGAGTCATATCTGAAATATTTATGGCGGCCTTCATGCTAACCAGGGTTGGTGCCCCGGTGTCTGTTGGGCGATGGTCATCTACTCTAGTTGATACGTAATTTAATATATTTATGGCCGAATATATTCTTTTGTTATTTGCATGCTGGCTACGATAGTTTTTAGCTGCCGTGGATGCAGCTTTGGCTTTGGCCGTGTGGCCTATCTGATTGCTGGTGGGCGGGGTTTTGGTGGCTGGGGCGTATTCTTCTTCGATGTTATTTAAGCCCAAATCAGCAATAGTCCCTTTTGTTATCTTGGCAGGAAGGCCACCTGCTTCGTCATCAAATAAATCACAAACATTCACCTCGAAATCGGTGTTGGCGGCGGCGGCGGTGTCGGCGGCGGCGGTGGCGATTTCGTTTATTTTATTTATAGTTTCTTCGACTTTTATGGTGTTGGTTCCGCTAGGATTAGTTAAACTCTTTATTAAATTGTTTATTTTTGCAGCATAAAAAATAGACCTTATTAAGTCTTCTGATGGCCTGTGGTTGGTAGTGGATCCGAGTATTTTATTCTTGTCTCCACCAATCATTAAGTTATTCAGATCGGAATAGTATTGGTCGATCTTAGAAGTGCCAGCTGATGTCTTTTTTATTAATTTTTTGCTTAAATCTAAACCGTCATCTCCACATTTAGGGTAATCGTGATCAAGATAGATCTTTTTATTGTTTATATCTGAAAACTGAGAGTCGGTTGATTTTGTAATCCTACCCTTATAAGAAAGTATAGTTAAATATTTTTTTAAGCGAAGTAATGTGTGTTCACCGGTGCCGGTGGGTATAGCTATATCTGTCAATACAAATTTATTGGAGTCTTTCGAGCTCAATGATGAATCTCCCAGTTTATTGGAATCTGTCGTATTATAGTTAATTGAAAAACCATCATGGGGATATAGATTATTAAGATTGGATATTGATCGGAGATATTTTGATTTATTAACTTCGGATTCTGGTGAGGCGTCTCTGGAATCCCTGCTGGTTTTCAACAACTTCGTGGGCGTGAATTTGGTAATAGACGTACTTTCGTATTCAACAATAGCCTTTGATAGGTCTTGCATTTTCAGCGAGAGTTTTGAGGTATACTCATTGATACCTTCATCCCATGCTACTGAAAAATCCTGGGAAGCATGGCTTGCATTACATATCTCAACTAACGAATCCTTCATCAATAGAACCTGGATTACATTTTGTGGCTTTGAAGAAAATCCCCGCTCAGTGTAGGAGTCCATCTCTTCCTTCTTCTTATCTAAATCCTCGGACTCTGGCACCATGCATGCTTTATAAAAAGCACTACTTTTAATATCTATTTCAGTGTCGAACAACTTGCCATCCATTGCAATAGGGACGTGGTAAGTATCTATTAGATCCCAGCCGGCCTTGCAATTTGTCGCTTTTTTGTTAGTTTTGAATAATTCAGAGGGTTTTTGGAAGTCAAAAGCTGGTTTAAACTCCGTAGTGGTCTCTGATCTTTTTAGTTTTAGTTCTGCGTGTTGTGAACAGTCTTTTCCTTCTATGAATAAGTTTTCACACAAATTCTTGATACTCTTTTGCTGGTCAGCCGATGAATTAGTACTATTTTCGATTTTTTTTATCTCCCTCTTCAGCCCATCGGCTGACATCGGGTGCAGATTTGGTGCCGTTACTCGGCAACTATTTAAAATGCCAGTCAAAGCTTCATCATCATAATCACCGATCAAATACGCCGGAATGACTGAGCCATAAACCTCCGCATCCGCATTGGCGAAAGTTTGGTTGAGGTCTACACTACCCTTAGCTTGCAAGTTCATTATATTTTCAGATGTATTGATGAAATCGTTATATAGTGGATGGGCTTTAATATATCCATCCAAATCGGTATCATGCACTTTTTTATAAAAATCAATTTCTGACTTTATGGATGCCAAGATAATCCTATCAGTTAATCCAACATCAACATCCCTCGCGTTGGTAAGGTCATCTCCATCTACAAAAATTTGGCTCATGCCATTTCTGACAAAATCCAAATAATCTATAACATCTACAAGGCTATAATTTGTATGAATATTTCCATCAAATAGAGAACCTAAATGAAAACCTATCTCGTTCTCAGGTGCACCAGGATTAACATTTCCGGCATTTAAAAATCTATTATACTCAATAGGAATTATGCGATCTTTATCGCCCTCTGGATACCTATAATGAGAAACTCCATATACATATCTATTAAAGGCAAGGATTGGAAAAGCTATTACGCCAGGAACATCATTCAGTTCAGTTGCTCTATGAATATATGTGTCTGATGATATAGACATCTCCGTTATCACATTTAATTTATTTTCATCAATCTCTGATATGCTAACAAATATTAATTTCATTGGCATTAAGAGAACTGACAGCAATACCACTGTTAGCGTGGATAAAATAACTGGGTGCCTCTTTAAGGTAGAGAATTCTTTAAACGCGTTGGCATGACCCCTATAATAGGCATACATGAACATAAATATACCAACAAAAAGAGCAAGATAGTTAACTCCGCTAGCATTGTAAGTTATATATTCATATATCGGTGTAAGAAAATTTAGTATGTTATATATGAATGATGTTGACAAATCACCCTGCTGAATTAACATCGGGATGGCCAGGTTTTGAGTTAAGAAGTCTAAGATCATTACTTTCTCGCGATGCCCTTGCTTGGATTAGAACTGGACATCTTTTGAAGGCTATCGAACATACTGCTATTCTTGGCCATCATTTCCTTAGCCCCCTTAACGACGTCGGTATCTAAGCTTACTGTTATGCTTTCCATATATTTCATAAGTCTCTTATATGTATATTTTATAATAAAGTAATAAATTGCGGCTACGAAGAATATAGTAATAACTGCAATCCAGTTACTTATTGACTCACCGCCCACGCTATTAAGCCAGGCCTCAAAAGATATAGTCTTCACAAATGGATAGAATACGTGCTTATGAACAAAAACAAGAATAAATATTGCTGTTACTGACAGTATCCATACACTCAATTGCTTGGAAGCCATAATGAAGGTATCCTTGGATTTTGGTAACTTGGAAAATAGCTCCTCTATTGGTGTGGATTGGGCGTTATCCTTGGAACTATACGTCACCATAGTAAAAAAGAAATTTATTGGATAAACAACAGCGGCCATGAAGAAGCCGATAATCCCTGCCAAAATACCAAATGCGACAAGCCTTAGCAATACAAATAAGAAATTCAAAACAGCCCAGAAAAGTAATCCGAAGGCCATAAAGAATAAAAATATTACCGTTTTTAATACCCATTTTGCGCCCTTTAATAGACCGCTAAATTTAGAGTTCTTTGCCGCATTTTTAGCCCACTTCAGGCCGGTTTTGCTTTTGCCTTTCACCAGGGCGATTGTATTTCTTGTAATGCCGCCCTTTTTGAATATTTTTGTTGGTATTTTTGAGCCGCCGTAAGCGAGAGCGGCCATACCCATATATTTCCAAATGCCAACTTTCTTTAGGCCATCTACGATGGTGTCATAAACTGTGCTATGAGAATCGCCAGGCTGAACAGCACCAGTTGGCAGTAAAACTTTACCTGAGCCTCGCGAATAATCACCGATAACTTCTGAATAACCATATGATCCTATTAAAAATTCTGGGCTCAACTCATAACCAGAAAGACTATAATTATCATTTGTTCTAATAACGATAGTATTCTGCAAATCCCTGATTGGACTTAAGACCATAGTAACGCCCTTCCAAACCCACTCTATTATCAAACCAAGCCCCAAAATTGAAGTGTCTCCGCCACTATCTGTGTTTATTGACGCTGAAAGAAGATCCGCTTCGGCAGCACTATATGCTTCATTTAATTCTTTTATTGTTGAGGGTTTGCTGTTGGCACTAGGAACCATGGCAGCGTTAAAAGCTATACGAGCCTTCTCGAGCTTCTCTCGTTGGTCGTTTAGGGACTCCGTTTTGCTGATGATATCAGTACTTAAAACCATCGCCAATACTGTTATAAAACTTGTGTCGGCTATGTTTTTGGTGTCTTTTATTGTTGATGAAATACGGCCAGAAAGACCTTCAATGTAATTCTCTTTGAAAACCATTTTACTTGCATCAGCATTTGGAGTAACGTACGGCCTCATTGCCATTACAAAATCCAAGAAATCAGATTTAAAATCCAATATTGCTGCACGAGATTGATTACCAGCCAAATATTCGCCAAGAATTGCTCTTCTATTCGTATAGTCTACTTCATTTTCGCTAGAACCACTCCACGGAGAAATAACTCCATGGTGTGCATAATACAATTCCAAAGTGGCAAAACTTTTTACCGCTGCCTGTTCTTTTGTTGGTTTGAATGGTGTGAAGGTATCGGGATCTATCCCGTGCAGTGGTGAGCTCTCATCCTTAAAGAACAGGCCGTCTGCAGAAAACAAACCTGTAAATTCGCTTTCCAACTTATATTTATCGGTATATTGTCCGTCAGCCATCTCTATACTACCCCATTGAGCCAGGGAATTTATTTTCTCTTCTGATCTAGTTGCCAGCAACCCTGAATCATAATAACTGCCACTTACCTTATTATCACCGCCTATACCCTCTATAATATTAAAAAACATATTTACTTGCTCTTTGAATGCTGGCGCTGTGGTTAGTGGATCTACTCCGTAGTTGTTCTCTTGTAGTGTAACTTTCAATGTATTAAGAAAGCCCTTGTATTTATCTGTGTCTATTGAATTGTCAACCTTGGTGGCCCATATATCATTTACTAAATACCTACTAGCAAATGGTAATTCTTGGGCATGATATGATTTATTAACATCATATTGACTGGTTGGGAGCACATCTATTGGTAAAAAAACCAATGCACCTTCCTGTTCTTTCCAGCCAAGAGTTTTATCTCCAGCTAATTGAAAATACTCAGATGGATAATATCCAAATAAAGACCCATTTACTGGGCCATATTCATGGTTTGTGGAAAAATTTGTATAAGAAAAGCTCGTGTCGTTAGAGGCCTTAAACTCGTTAGTTATGCATGCTTTTATGGATGCTGGTGCAGGTATTCTGGAATTACAATCGTTACTCCATTTCTTTAGATCCTCATTAAAAGCATTAAGTCTTTTATGGATATTTGCGATATATGCATATGAAAGGACTGTGGAAATAAGCATTCTGTCTAACTTTTTGTACACTACATTATTCCTTGCCTCTTTTTTATATTCAAAAAGGTCTGCCGTCAGGGTCGAGCTTTGCGTTGGGGATGAAGACCAAGGTATTGATATGACGTAACTTGCGCCAGCGTCATTTTTGATTTTTAATCCCACACTAGTACCATCGTCTTCGAGAGCGAAAGAAGCCCCCCCTGTTATATGATCAACTTCTGAGTTATTATAACCAAAGTATTTTTCTAACTGTGGCTCAAACAAATCTTTTTTAAATTCGTAATCATTTACAATTGAAAATACTCCGCCCATAATACCTGTTTTAAAATTTTCTTTGTCGGAACTGTCAGCACCCTTACCATTAATATAAATTAACTCCAAATCTTTTAATTTCTCTGAATCTGGCGCTATATTAGCTGCTTTTGTTTTTATCTTATCCCAAACTTCGTTGGCTAAATCATCGGTTGGTGGAACACCATTTCTCGCCCAAATGACTTCTCGCACCTGAGAATCATCATTATGAGTTGAGTCTAATAAGATTTTGCCTGATTCTAAAATTTGCCAGAATGCCAAATCAATAAGCTCTTTAGGGGTACTCATTGTATTATTTAATTCATGAATTGATGATAAAGTGGCCAGCAAATTTTCCGTCTCGGTATCTAACGATTGGTTTGCACTAGTCAATAAATCTTTAAATATGCCCATACTAAATATTTCACTATCTGAGGCGAGTAATCCATCACTCTGTGATACCCTGGCATTGATACCTCTATTTAGTAAGCCAGAATAAGAGTTAATCATTAAGATTTCAAATAAATCATCCATAGGTGAGAAAAAATCTCTATACACATCCGAAACTACATCCTTTCCAAATAACACAGCGGCAAATGAGTTAGTTGCAGCAGCAGCAGCAGATGAATTTTCATTTAAATGAGTACATCTAAATTTATTATACATTTCCTGCTGCCTGATCCTTGCCCTGATAGAACCGGCGCCCGTCTCTTGCTCATTAACTACCTTCAAGGACAATTCTTTATCAAGACAAGACAAAACTGTTGGTCGATCAGCATCGAAGCTATATTTCAAAAGATATTTTCCGGTGCTTGTGAATTTATCGATATCTAAAATTTCATTAAGATCTAGGTTTGGGAAGCCATAATAAAAACTCTCAAACATTGATATTGGGACAAATATCAATGGTAAATGCGCTACAGCATGGTTTTCTTGTCTGTATTCATTCAATGAACTCCATGCTACAGTTTCATTGCTGGTCGAGAGATTATAGTCTGCATCATATTTTCCAACGGAAGTCTTCATATCATTTACCAACCAAGCTTTTATATCATTAAAGCCGGAAGAAGAAGATCCAACGACGGGTGTCATTTGGATAATTGGTATAGGCAAAAATACAGTATACATAAGGGTAAGTGCCAAGAAATACCTACCAAAAATATTCCCTAAAAATATTTTCTTAAATGGATTTCTCCATGGCATCTCCCAATCATACCAAAATTTAAATGATTGTTTTACTTCCCATGATTTAAGTATTGCATACATCCAAATCAAGATAGAAATACCCCAAAATAAAGCGGTGAATGTTAATAAATACTCGTGTGGGTGTTTAGAAAAGAAATTAGTCAACCAACCTATGAAGTGGTTAAAAAATGGACCGCCGAATGCTTCATAGTGGGCGAAATATACATTTATAAATGGATAATCTAAATTCATATTATTTTTTCTTATTTTGTTGCGTTATTCTATATATTTTACATTATTTATTAAAAAAATATATACTGCTTATAAGATGGAAATGAATACAAGATGTGCTTATTCTTGCGCTTCGTTGTCTCTCTATTATCTTATGAAAGGAAAATAAGAAAGCTCGAACATATTAGAGCTTTCTTATTGATACTTGTGCTTTTCTTGTTTCTGACAAAAGCGCATGCACTGTCTTAAATTGTGAATAAATTCTACCTTTCTCGAGCTCTGTATAGTTGATGCTTGTTCTGATTTTTAGCTCAGTAAATACATCGTTTGGAGTAGGGGCTGGATTTGCCTCCTCCAGTGCAGCAATTGAAGCATATGTGCTCCGCATACCACCCGTTGGATCCCTAAACGTTGTTGAAGCTACCATCTTCGCATGCTGAGGCTCCCTCATCATCAACGTAAGCATATCCAAGACCTGCTTTTCCGCAGGATGTGTTGTTGAATTCCAATAATCTGTTGCCGACACAACCAGATCGGCGACATTAATTGTCTTACCATCCATGTCTATTATCATCTTGTACTTCTCGGAACCTTCCTTACTTTTCTTTGCAAATTCTATAGAATCACCTGAAAAACCTAAAACTTCATCCACACCAACGTGCCCAGAACCTAATAAAATTCTCCAACCTGCATTTTTAATCAACGCTTCAAATTTTTGGGCCTTTACTGGATCGTTTGGCTGATGAAAATCTCCTATCCCCTGAGATATAAGCCACACAGCTCCACCGTGCTTCCTCGCAGTTCTGAACAAATATGCTATTGCATCCAGACCTGATGTATTTGTGGCGCCCAATATCGCGTGTGCTTCATCGATTAACAATATCTTATTAATACCCTTCTTGGATGGGGCTGTTAAAATTTTAAAAAAGTTCATCATTAGTGCGGAAGGAACAACCGTGGTCAATCTCTCATCTTGCGATTCCCCAAGGTCAATATTTACTAACCGTTCGCTAGATAAGTCTTTTGGTGGCTCAACATTGAAAAGCTTGCCGGCTTGCAATTCATTTATATAAAAATCGAACTCTTTAAGGTGCAAGAGAGAGCTTGACTTGTCAGTTATATTGGAGTCTTGTTTAATAAATTTTTCAAAAGAAGTCTTCAACTCTTCTATTATAAAGAATACGTTCTCATTTGAAAAACTGATTACTTCATCTTCATATTTAAATAAAACCTCTTCCCTTAACTCGTCGGGAATAGTAATGAAACCATCTTGTATAGTGCAATCGGATTTCAACGCTGATAAATTATCAAACTTAAATGTTGATGTGGGGGTTTTTGTCGTGTTGTCATAGTCATCTATGAAGATTTTTTTTGTTAAAATATAATTTAACTTTTCTATAAATAGCTTCCTTAATATTATAGGAGCCATTGCAAAATAAGCAGTGCTTGTACCTTCATCCTTATTTTTTGATGACAGCATGGACACGACTATTGATGATAATACGGAAAAAGTATCCTGAACTTGGGTTATAAAAAACTCGGTTTTTATGTCCATCGTTCCATCTTCTTTTTTTACATATCTTAAGATATCCAATTTCTGTCTGGCGCCATCTGACATTCTTTCATATTCATAAAGGCTGTTTTTATCGTCAACTATAAATAGACTTCCGCTCGTATTCGTAGATAGTATTTTCAAATATCTTATTATTGTTCTTATTTCTGTATCAATTTCGCTAGTAAATTCATTTACCCTAACTCTATCACCCTGTTCTCCTTCTGTCGCCTTATTTATATATTCCTCAAAATATTGAAGCTTAACCATCAAGACGAATGATATAGGCAGACCGAATGGGTTTATTGAGTTTTGATCGGAGCTTAAAGTTAGTTCTTTATTTACGCCCTCGTATCCCGCGGTAAATCTTGTAAATGAACCACCCCTATCCAAAATCCAAACAATATTGTTTTCATTTGATGATATAAATCCATCAAGCATATTTACGGCGAAGAACGATTTTCCTGAGCCGGATGGTGCGATAATGAGACCATTGTATTTTTCGGGTCCTTTAAATATATCTACTCCCATCACCTCAGTTTCCGTCTTTACAAAGAAACAAGACCCTTTTATTGGATCCACATCGGCTAGACTCTTGGGTCTATCAAATGATAAATGTCTTTGTCCATTCTTCAGGTTTATAAATTTTGATACCTCTTTCGCCGACAACTCTATATATGTAGAACGGGCAGCCTTATTTAATATATATCTTGAATATGTCCATGGTAGCATTACCTTGTTTAACGAACGCATTGCCTCAGTGTAGTCATCAATACCCATCCGCTTTAGTTTATTTGATATCTCCACCTCATCTTTTTGGCTCTCAATTCGCTTCGTGTATCCAAATGAATATCGACAAGATAAAAAATTATTTTCACTGATCTGGTTTATTGAGGCAGTTAAGGCCTCTACTTTATCCAATACTGCCTGTTTATCATATATTTTTCCATTCACAGATGGAAACAGCATAAACATCTTTAATGACTGGATGCGACCATTATATTGAGCTATTAGCTGCTTCTGTGGAACTTTAAAAATTTCTGTCTGCTGGACAAAAGATTCAGGGGCCAACACCGCTAGTAAATCTTTTGCCAAAATAGCTGAAAAATCCTCTTTTATAAAGGCTGGTAAGACTGGTAAAAAATATGATTTAGAAACTGACCTTTGCTCCTTGGTCACAACACTCATATCTGTTGTTCGCGGCGTTGAATCAATCTTAGAACTCGTTTTTATTCCATTCTTATAAAAAACCTTCTCTATGTCTATAGACTTTTCGCGCTCAGTTAAAACTACACTCTCACCAGAATTAACTTTAAAAACTTTCGTTTTATTATTAACCCTATTAAGTATTGTTATTTTCTCCGGATAAAAATCTAATACTTTTATTGGTGTCGTCGAATTTGCTGGAAGAATCTCCTTCGACTTAGCTGCCATTTCTCCCGAATAGTTTAATATATTATTATCTATAAAATTAAAATCTTCCACGGAAGTTTTACTTGACGACAAAGATAACTTTGAAAACCAAGAAATAAGATTTTCTTGATTTATTTTAACGGCGTGATCAACCATAGTGGCTGTAATGATGTCATATTTATTTGTATGCTCAATAAACAGAGCTTCTAAAACTGTTATATCTTCTTTATATTTTTCATTTGTATACTTACTAAAATGAGACTTCAGCGTCTGATTCTTTTTCAGGCGCAATCCTTCGATTTTTATTACCTCGCCATCTTCAGAAATCTTCTCCTCGCCAGATATAACTTTTTCGTTCCGAAACATAGTTTTTATTACTATGAAATCGTTTTTTTCGTAATGTTCGTAATTAGCTATTGTCTCGGCCTTTAAATCTTTCTTTGTATTCAAGAAAACTTCGTTTTTGCTTAACATGGCCTTATCGTGACCTAAAGAATTTATTCTGGCAGATGTAGAAACATCGTCCATTAAGCCTCGCTGCAAGTTTGTATGCCTCTCGTAATAATGTATTACTTTATACGTAGTACCCAACGTACCCTTGTTAAATGTTGTTGGCAATTCAAAAACATCCAATGTTGACAATAATGGAATAACGATATCTTCCTTATGATTCCTTATGGTCTCATCCTTACTCTCCTTCCAGTTAATTTCTGGCACTGAACTTACTGGCACTAAAGTTATAAATGACAAAGCAATGTTATCTATCTCTAATATCGTATTATTGTTATATATTAAATATATATTTTCTGACAATGCGGCCATATTATTCCAATCCTTTTAATTCTTCTTCTTTTAATTCTAAGAATGCTATTATAGAGTCAAAAGATTCATAAATATTATGTCTACCCATCACTCCATCAAGCGTGCTTTGCATAGACCTATCGATATCTAATTCAGTATATACTTGATCCATTACATAATTTATCTGTCCCAGTCCCATTGTACTTATACCATTTTTTAGAGCGCCATATGAACTTAAATTCATTACGCCTAACACTAAATTGTTATTTTTTATATTAATTTTTATAGCATCGGTATCTCCATTTACATATTCGCCGTCTGCATATATCTTAATTAGCGGTGGATCTTCCTGTAATGCCATTCTTTTTACAAATGATCCAGTTATCAAATCACGCGATACGGCTAAGCACTTCGCTTTTACTTTTTCAGGGGTCTTTTTCAGGGTGTTTCTGACTGCTGGGTCGTATCTCAATCTTTGGGCTATATAATTTGCGATGGTTACATTAATTAAATATATATTTTTTACAAAAATGGCTACAAAGGCTGGCTGGGGCTCGTGGAAATTTTGAGCTTTGGGTAAAAGCGAGTTTATTTCATTCATATAGCCAATTATTGCCTGTTGCATTTTATTAAACTCATTTATATTTTTCGATACATATAATGATAAGTCATATTCTTTTTCTCCATAAAAAGGATAATCATATTGGAGAGATATTAACATATCATATTGATGGTATTCTGAAAAATACTCTTTGGTCTTGTCGTATTCGGTATAAATCTTTCTGGCATTTGAGATAAAAGACTTTTCGGAGCGATTATACTTTATACCATACTTTTTTTCCAAAAACCTAAACAGTGGCGGTAGAATCTGGTTTTTTAATATAACCGTTGTACTCAGCAATATTAACATGTTTCTTTTAAGGTTTGGAATATTTCCTTTTGCGAATATTTCTTTTTTCGCATGAAATATACTCCCTTTTGAGGTTTCGAAGCGATATTTTATATTATTTACAATATCTCTTTTTATGTCATCTCGTGGAGTATCGCCATAACCATAACCAGAATCAATTAAA
>JYMV01036123.1_pt1 | contig 39368 bp, 33 predicted proteins | sample 338911 | NCBI WGS metagenome assembly JYMV01 (sample SAMN03354496, study PRJNA234377) | hydrothermal vent metagenome | biome: Deep sea; feature: Hydrothermal plumes at the Eastern Lau Spreading Center, Western Pacific Ocean; material: Seawater | place: Tonga | collected 2009 | depth 2000 m m | reverse complement strand
TAGGTCGGGTAGAAGAAGTGGCCTATGCGAATCTGTTTCTGGCGAGCGATGAATCGTCTTATATAACGGGCATTGAAATGCCGGTAGACGGCGGATTCCTGGCCATGTGACGCTAGAGCCAGTGGTGTTGTACTCTGGCGAGATCATCAGTATCGCTGACAGAACAAGCTCATTCGGTCGCTTCGTCTCATAACAATGTCTGACCCAACCGGCCGTAATGTGTTGAGTATCGAAGGTCTACAAAGCAAGCCAATGATCAAAGCATTTATCCCGTCGAATTTGCCGTTAGAAGAGCGTACGGTCGGACAGATTCTGGCCAGGCAGGCAGATCGGTTCGCCGACAAGAATTTCATTGAGACGACTTCTGGAGACTGTATCAGTTACCGTGATATCCATATGCGTTCGAATCAGTTTGCGCAGGGTACGGCAGCGTTCGGCATTGAATACCAGGAGCCGGTTCTGGTGATGTTGCCGGACACCATCGACTATGTGACTGTGTGGTGCGGTCTGGCTAAGCGCGGTGCCATCGAAGTGCCAATCAACCTCGCCTATCGCAAGAGTATCTTGGAACGGCTTTGTAATGATTCGACCGCAAAAAAGATCATTATCGACCACGAATATGTGGGCAGGCTGGAGGAAATCGCGGATGACCTCCTGATCCACCCGGCATACTTCCACCCAGGCTCGCGCAAACCTGCCGGGTGGCACAATTTGAAGATCTGTTCAGTGACACAAGCACTGATTTTGAGCCTGCGCCTCAATACAGCGATCTTGTCGGCATTATGTACACTTCAGGAACCACTGGAGCGTCTAAAGGGGTGTCTACCACACACTCCCATTCATTCTGCTACGCCGACGGGGCAGCTGAGATTTTCTATCTGTCTGAAGAAGACCGGTTCTATACGGCTGGTTTGCCCCTGTTTCACCTCGCTGGCCAGTGGGCGGTGTGTTATGCATCGATGATCTACGGTGCAACAGTCGTGCTTCGCAAAGGCTATCGCAACGACAATTTCTGGTCTGATATTGCGGAACACAACTGTACAGTGGTATTTCTTCTCGGTGCAATTGCAAACTTTTTGTGGCAGCAGCCTCAATTACCTGAGGACAACAAGACGCCCTTGAAGAAGGTCGGGATGTTTCCTGTGATGACAGAGCACGAAGAATTCTGTGAACGATTTGGCGTCGAGATATCGACCGGATACGGCTCCACTGAAAGCCCCTGTCCGGTCATTCATCACTTCGATGAACCATTGCCCAATAATCAGTGTGTCGGTTTTCCGACCGGGCGATACGACGTCAAGATACTGGATAAAAACGATCAGGCGTGTGCGACGGGTGTTGTCGGCGAGATCTGTACACGGCCGAGGGCTCCGTGGGAAATCATGCTGGGTTACTGGCGCCAGCCGGAGTATACGGCCCAGGTATTCCGTAATTTGTGGTACCACACCGGCGACGCGGGGTACCAGGATGACCAGGGACGACTGTATTTTGTGGACAGATTGACTGATTCCATGCGCCGCCGGGGCGAGAACATCTCGTCAATGGAGGTGGAAGATGAGGTGAATCAGCATCCCGATGTTCTCGAATGTGCGGTTTTCCCCGTTTGGGTAGGGCACTCCGAGCAGGAAGTGATGGTGGTGATCACACCGCAACCAGGCGTCACTCTAGAACCTGAGGAACTGATCCGGTTTCTCGATCAGCGGATGGCCTACTTTATGATTCCCCGGTACATCGAGTTTACTGATGCGATCCCAAAAACACCCACCGGGAAAATGGAGAAGTACAAGCTGCGCACCAAGGGGATTACACCTAAGACCTGGGATCGGGTGGCGGCAGGTATCAAACTCTCACGGTAGCCACCGTCGTAGTTCTAGTACGACTGATTCAGACGTGGTTGCGCAGCATCAGTTCTCGCGGGTGGGGGTCCAGGAAGTACTGTCCTTTCAGGTAATCAATGTCATAAAGCCGCGCGAAGTGTCGAATCAGCGTTAAGGGCACAACCAACGGGACCAGACCCTTACGATAGTCATGGATCAGATCTGTGAGTTCGGCTCGCTCCCCAAATGTGAGCTGTTTTTTGAAATAGCCGGCGCAATGCTGCAGCACATTAGTATTACGCCCGGGTGATGCAACCTTTGACAGTGCGGTCATAAAATCCTTGATGTAGCCGTCGCGAAACTCGGTTCGTGGCAGATCTTTTACTGTAGCCACCCGTTGTCCAAGGTCACGGTAGATTTTCGTCGAGTGGGCCATAAGCTGCAGCTTATGCGCGGTATGAAAAGCTACAACTTGCCGGCGTGTCCAGCGCCCGGTAAAGAGCCTATTCAGGCGCTGGAAAGCAAAAATACGTTCTATGAAATTTTCTCGTAGTCGGGCATCGCGAAGTCTACCCTCTTCCTCGATGGGTAGAGTCGGCTGAGCCTGCCGGAGTAGTGCTGCAAAAACCCCGACTCCATTGCGATCGGGCATACCTTTCTCATTGCGCACCTTGACACGCGTCATCCCACAACTGGGAGAATCTTTCTTCAGTACGTAGCCTGATAAATCAAGTTCACGGAGTTCGCGTGCGCGTCGACGGGCAAACTCTTCCATTGTCCTGGTATGGTCCAGGCCTGATTTTGTTTCGATCAGCACTACAGAATCGCCGTTTTTAGCAAGGTGCATGGTAGGTCGTGGTAGGCCAAGTCCGGACTCCACTTCAGGGCAAACCGGAACCCAGTCCACAAATGGGCCGAGCTCATCCGTTAGAAACCGGTCTCGTTTATGACCCCGGTCGTATCGAACTTTCTGTCCCAGCAGACATGACGATACTCCAACTCGAAGCGCAGCTATCGGTGATGATTCAGACACCCTGTTGTGCCTCTGGGTTCCGTTCTCGGGCTTTACGATACTCCATAAGTGCTGCGGTACGTCTGCTCGCATGATCAACAATAGGAGTTGGATAGTCTGAGGTCAGTTGTGCTACAGATGTAGGAGAATGTAGGTGCGAAACAGGAACACCTCTAAGTTCGGTAACCCAGCGGCGAATATAGTCACCTTTTGGATCCCAACGCTCAGACTGTTTCCAGGGATTAAAGATCCGGAAATATGGCTGAGCGTTTGTTCCGGTCGAGGCCGCCCATTGCCAGCCCCCGTTGTTGCTGGCCGGGTCGCCATCGACAAGATGCTCGAAGAAGAAACGTTCACCGAGTTTCCAGTCAGTCAGCAAATCTTTTGTGAGAAAGCTCGCGACGATCATTCTGATCCGGTTATGCATCCAGCCGGTACTAAGAAGTTGCCGGATCCCGGCGTCAACAATTGGAAAACCTGTGCGCCCCTCACACCACGCGGAAAAATCCTTCGGATTGTTTCGCCAGTTAAGATAATCATATTCCTGACGATAGTTACCCTGAAGTACTCTAGGATTTTCTTCAAGAATAGCGTTATAGAACTCGCGCCAGATGAGTTCGTCTAGCCATTTCTGTACGCCGGATTCATAAGATGGATCTGCGTGGGTGGCTTCCATAGCTTGTTTAAAACATTCGCGTACAGAGATTGTGCCAAAACGCAGGTGCATCGATAAGCGTGATGTGCCGTCCAGGTCTGGTCGATCTCGATTCTGGTGATAGTGAGCAACAGATTTGTTGAGGAACTGATTGAGACGATCATGTGCAGCCTGGTGTCCACCTTGAAACGCAGGCTTATCCAGATGCCTTTTTAAATTTATTAACAACTGTGGGGTGGAAACTGATCCAAGATCGGCTATCGGGCTGGGTCGCTTGGATGGAGCTAAATCACTATGATCGCTCTGAGAGTACTTTTTCCACCAGGCGTTCCGATAAGGCGTATAGACAGAATAGGCCGACCCTTTTGATGATCGAATGTCGGTAGCGGCAAAGATGACATGATCTCGTCGTTTGAGCACTCTATGCCCGGCTTTTTTCACGGAACAGACCACTGATTGATCCCTGGACCTTGCAAACGGTGTTGTGCCTTCGTTAAAAGAGAGGACCGATGCGGACAGTTTATGCATAAGCCGAGGTATCTCTGTCTCGGCAGGACCTTCAACGATTACCAGCCTGTTTCTAACTTTGTCTAAATCATCAGACAGATCTTCCAGGCATTCGAACAGGAAGCTGAGTCTTTTCTGCGAAACCGATGGCACGTCTATCAGTCTAGGTTCTAGGACGAAAAGCCCACACCACTCATCGACGGCTTGAAATAAATCACCTAGCGCCCGGTTGTCTTTCAGTCGTAGGTCGTTTCTAAACCAGTGTAGCCCTCTCAATTTATCACCACCGTCGAAGAAACCCAGTTATTTAATTGTGGAGGCATCCGCGTCTATCACAGTTTAATGTATCCAAGTTGAGATAAAACTACGCTTTGAAAAATTATTTATCTTGGAGTTTGGTGAGCGCACCAAAACTACAAAAGAATGCCGGCCCATAAGGGCCAGCGGTCATATGTGCCAGGCGCTACCCCTGGTCCATCACCTATATTTTGAACCATTCATTTATTTGTGACATGGTGACATCAGGAGTGTACTGAAGACGTTAAAAAAAGGATTGAAACGTTATACGTCTACCCAACACTTGTAAGTGGGAATACTCAATGGTGGTGTCTACAATAACAAGAAGAGGTAATTATTTCTCCTGATAGGGCTAATGCACTATTAAGACTCTCTTGTATTCCTTTGGCTTCAATAATTTGATCTGTTCGTTGCAGACATTCCAAGTAGCCGTGCAGGCCCCAGACATTGTTTGGATGTTGTAGTGGTCGAGCTAGGTTTTTATCGATTCCCAGGTCGGCGCGGTAGACTTGCTCGGCTTTTTCCACGTGCCCCTGTTCCAGTAGCAGTGCTCCGAGTGCGTGACGCGGCGGATGCATCCAAGCCCATGGTTCCGTGTAGTAGAGGTTGTCATTGAGCTGAACTGCGGTTTCCAGATGGTTGAATGCGATCTCGTAATTTTCCTTTCGATATTCAAGCTCCCCCACCATCATTGCATCTGCGATAGCAAGAATATCGTTTGCATTGTTGTTGAAGAAAAGCCGAGATTCCGGAACCTGTTTCCGGGCTGCTCTAAACAAATCTCGTTCCTCGGTCGCTGCATCAATCTGGCCGAGCGCTGAATGGGCGACACTCCGTGCATAATGGCACATTGCAGTTGATACGCAGTACAGCTCGGGGTCATCGGCACATGCATGAAGGTCGAGTGGTAGCCTTCCAGCGTTACTGCCATGTGCGGTCGCTCAACTGCGAGCAGGTCAGCTGACAGGGTTGCGGTCAGGGTTTGTGCTGCCTGGATCGCTGGCTCAAACTGCCCGGCAAACATGCTGGCATACATCATCATGTGTAGATCATGGCACCGGGAAGTCGTGTAAAAGTTGTAGCGCCCTGCAAAATCGACATATTGGTCATCTGCTGTGATGGCTTTTCTGCTGACCCTGATGGCGTCTTCATACTGGCCGCAGATCACGTAAATATGTGCCGGCATGTGCTGTAGATGGCCTACATCCGGACACAGGTCGAACAGCTGATCTGCTGCTTTGAGTGCGTGCTCGGGTGTCGGCGACATTTCCAGCGCATGGATATACATATGCACTACGCCTGGATGTGGCGCACAACCACGTTTCAGAATCAGATCGAACCCGGCATCCAGTACAGCCAATGTTTCTATGGTGTCGGCCCCAGCAGAGGGTTCTCCCCGGTCGATATCCCATAATTTCCAGGGTGTGCGTGTCATCATCGCCTCAGCAAATAGGGCGATGACGTCGAAGTCCTCCGGAAAATTCGCATGGACGGTCCGCATCGCGTCCGCGTAGGTATCATCCCATCGATGACATTCCTCGATGCTGATCACATGATCTGCCGGATAATGCTGAGAAAGCGCGTGGATGAGTGCTTTTTCGACAGGAGTTGTGTTAGCTGAATGTTCAAGAGCCTGTTGTACAGCGTTGTAACAGGTCAGAAGCATTGTTTCGGCTTCGTTTTCGCTCAGCCATTCCCAGGGCAGGTTGTAGAAAGGACCGCCCGCCAGCGCAATCCCCCAGTGCGCCATTGCACAACTGGGATCAATCTCAACGGCCCTGCGGAAACATGTTGCGCCCTCCTCATGATTAAACCCATAGACCCAGGCAAGCCCCCGATCAAACCAGGTTTGTGCCTCTGGCTTAGATAGAGTGATCGGGCGAGAGTACTCGCCCAGGTTGAACGGGTAGTTCACTCGGTTCTCTTGCTGAGGTCTTGAAGTACTTTGAAAATCGGCGGGTTGAGTATACTCCTGGCTAAATTAGCAGAGTCATTCGAAGGGAACAATTTGTGGACAAGTCTGTATCTATCGGTATCCATGTGCCGAGTGTCGCGGTTGCAGGGTTGCACAGCGGCCAAGCCTATGCAGAATTCTTCCAGGAGGTCGAGTCCTCTGGTCTCGACGCGATATGGGTCGAGGACCGTGTTTTTCATCCTGCCCCGCTGGCGGACTCCCTGCTGCTGTTGTTGTGGGCGGCGGCTCATACGCGACGCCTGCTGCTGGGCACGGCCGTGCTGGTGCTGAACCTGCGTCTGGCAGCCGTTGTCGCACGGCAGGTGTCTACGCTGCACCATTTGAGCGGTGGGCGGCTCGCCTTGGGTGTTTCTCTGGGCGGTCGTCCCGAGGAATACGAGGGTCTGGGTATCCCAATGGACCAGCGCGTGGCAGTGTTCCGTGAGAGCATGACGGTACTGCGGCAGCTGCTTGGTGGCGAGCCGGTTGATCACGCCGGTAAGTTCTTTCAGCTCCATGAGGCTACGGTACGGCCAGCGGCACCCGTGCCGATTCTTGTCGGTGGTATCGCCGAAGCGGCAATTCGTCGTGCTGGCGCCTTGGCCGATGGCTGGATCATGGCGCCGTTCGGAACAATCGAGGATTTCAGGCGTGGCTGGCAGATTGCACAGGCAGCGGCGAGCGAGGCAGGCAAGGACCCGAACAGACTGACAGCTGGACGCTTGCTCTATGTTGCTGTCGATGACGATCGGACACGGGCGCGCGACGACTTGGTGCGTTTTCTGCATGGCTACTATGGCACCAGCTTTGATGTTGATAAACACGCTATTTTTGGCCCTGCGGAGGAAGTGACAGAGCGGCTGCGTGAGCAGGTCGATGCCGGGATCACCCACCTGATGCTGGGTGTGCCCACACTTGACCACAATCATTTGCGCAGGCTGGCACAGGAAGTGGCACCGGCTTTGCGCCCTTGAACCACGATGATAGCTGATAGGAAAGTCGGAGATTGTCAGATGTACGATCCCGGATCAGAGAAGCTGTTGCTACGGTACCGGACGCCCTGTCCTTGGGCGGGCGGATCATACTGGCGAGCCTGCTGCTGGCAATCACTCAGGTCCTGGTTGCTGATGAACACAAGATCGGCAGTTTCAGCAGAGCCAAGTTCACCACCCACCCGGCGTGGTTCAAAGAGAGCTTTCTCGACTTTGAGCAGGACATTGCCGAAGCCACGGCACAAGGCAAACGGCTTGTACTGTATTTCTACCAGGGCTTCGTTTACATCAAACTATAATAGTTGCAGCGCCCCGGCACATTACCGGGGTGCCTCTTGCCTGCCCGGAGGCAAGCCAGTTAGTCATGAGGAGCAGAGATAAGTCGTGAAATTCTGATCCAGGTTACAGTGTGTAGTCCCCTGTACGGGATCAGAAATGGACAATTAAGTTTTTCGAATGAACCAGAAGTAAGAGAACAACTGTTCGGCACCGGTCGGTGTCCGGTGCGTTTCGTTGGTAGTTTCAACCAGCTGGAAGGCTTCTCCCAGTGTCGCTGAGATCTTTTCCGCATCGTACTGCACCACATCCAGACCGCTGCACTTGTCTGGGCCGCCTACGGCAAATGTCGCTAGGATCAGGTGCCCCTGTGGTTCCAGAGTTTCATTCAACCGGCTCAGGTAGGCCTGCCGATCAATTGGATCGACCAGGAAATGAAACATTGCCCGGTCATGCCACAGGTCAACCGGGCGCGAAAAGGAATACGTCGTGATATCGCCTTGGTGCCATTGTACTTTTGTTGCATTGGTGCCCAGGCGTTTGCGAACCAGTGATAGTGCATGGGCGGAAGTATCCAGCACCGCCAGGTTGTCGTACCCCCTGAGCAGCAACTGGTCAACCAGCGTGGAGGTGCCACTTCCGATATCCAGCAAGGCGGCGGTTGTGGGCAATTCTGTCTTTTCGATCAGACGGCGGGAGAGAGTCGGCTCGGGTTGGTGCCAGCTGACTTCGAAATGTGTTTTTGTGTTGTAAACCCGTTCCCAGTGCCGCTCCCTCGCTTCTGTTTGCATCGGTATCGCCTGGCTCATCACGAAATGGTGTTTACCTGAACTTTCAATTTCAAGTTGTTGAGAAGTAGAGAGCTGATCACTTTAGTTAGCCGGCAGGACATGGAAAACTATTCTTTTAATGAGAATATCCCCTGTATCATATCTGTTAAATGGTGGCATCATTCATCTTGTCCCGCGGCGATTGCGGGTTGTTGGTGCGGAAGACAAAGCAATGGCGGCAATCCAGGTTGCAGACATTGGCCACACTGACCAGGGCGTAGAGATATTGTTCATCGTTGAAATCTGTCGGTTCGGCTAACTGCGTTTGCTGGCTCATCGTTCTCAATTCCCAAGTGTCTTATCGAGGTTACGGCCTGCCCGATAATGTAGTCCAGTGGGTACGAGAGTATTTTGAGTCTACTGCATGCTAGCCAGCTGATCTATTCGGGCGGGACCGAAATGGAAACGCGGAGGTATTTCACCTGAGTATTCTTTTACTTTAATGGGTGTCGTTTACACCACACGGGCAGCTTTTAACTCGGCAACAGCCGCTTCGTCGTAGCCCAGTTCAGCGAGGATCTGCCCGGTGTGTTCACCCAGGGTGGGAGGACGACAGCGAATCTCGCCTGGCGTACGCGATAGACGTACGTGGGTCTCGGTAATCGGGGCAAGAGCAGCAGCACCAGGATATTCGATCTCTTTGAAGAAACCAGCACCACGAACGTGAGGATCCTGCAAGGTTTCAGACGGTTTGTATATATGGCCAACCGGAATTCGTGCTTCCTCCAGAGCGGTGATCGCTTCCTCCCTGCTCAGTTCGGCGCACCAACGTTGCATTCGTTCGGAGATCACCGCGCCATTATCGCCACGCGACATGTCATCCTTAAAACGAGAATCGGAAAGCCATTGTTCCTCCTCGCCCATAAGCCGCGCCCATCTCTCAAACAGAGGCTGACCAATGACTTGCACGATGATCCATTCGTCACCCCTGCAGCAAAACGCATCCGACGGTGCAGCTATCTGGCTACGATTACCTGTTCCGATCCGATCAGGCTGGATCATTGCCTGTTCAAGCAATAACGCATTATTGAATGCCAGCGCGGTACCGAGAAGCGTACCCTCAACAATCTGACCCTCACCCGTCTTGTCACGATGGATCAACGCGGCCAGGGTGCCGAAAGCAGCACCTGACGCAGTTCCGTAGTCGACCCAAGGCGTATAAGCCTTCATCGGCTCGTCCGGATTCCCGGTCATGTGCATCATTCCGCACATTGCCGCCGCGACGCCGTCGAAGCCCACCCGTTCGCTGTAGGGTCCAGTCGAGCCAAATGTGGAAACAGCGGTCAAAATAATATCGGACTTGATTGCCCGCAGGCTTTCATAATCCAACCCCATCGTTTTAAGCGCCGGGGCCGGTAGGTTAGCGATCACGACATCAGCTGTAGCGACCAACTTGCGCACGATTTCGCGGCCCTCGGGTTTCATTGGATTCAGCGTTAGCCCAAGTTTGTTCCGGTTCATCTGGAGGAACATGGCGCCGACATTATATTCCCCTTCGGCACCGTCACCGACAGGAATGGTATAACGGTCTTCACTGCCGTCTATTTTTTCAATTCTTATAACTTCAGCCCCAATATCAGCCAATAGCATGCCGCAGAACGGCCCTGCAATATAACGACCGAAATCAAGGACACGAATACCTTCCAGTACACCTGTCAAAACCTACCTCCTAAAATTTATCGCCGTTGTAACGCGCATCTAAAACCAACATTGGCTTAAGCTTAGTGCGCGTTCTTGGACTTAGGCAATCGAAAAATATGAATTTCAACTCTCCTTCTACAAGGGTACTACGTTGGCGGTCACATTGCCGAGAAGGGCACCGTGACCCGGTTGAGGCCGACACGAATCGATTCCTGTCTATTTGAGCTTCCGCGGGTGATCGGCGTGGTTGAGTGATTGATTTAACGTTATCCAAAAGTAGGTTTTACAATGCGAAGGCCGGGAGTCGATTTCGCTCAACGATTTCAGCAGTTCGTCTTCGAACGGGTGATTTAGTCGAGAGGAGCAGTGATGTTATTCCGCACAGAATCCCGGTTGGGTTGTTCAATCTGCGACTTCTACCTCCATGCATACCATCGCATCCAGTATGTTTTTCGATTAGCGTGGGTTACTTTCCTTTGCGTAGATAGACCGAGGACCACGTTAGCAACGACAATTTTGGGCTGTTAGGATAACGCCATTGATTTGCTGATGTCGTTCTTCCATGCCGCGTTCCTTCTAACCGCTACCTGCGGCAGCTGGGCAGCGTCTGACGGATCTAAGGTTCTGCCCTTAGCGGTATTCACGATAAAACCCTAATTTTCGATGCATCGGTGCATCATCAACGATAAACAGAAATGCCGGACTGGATGAGGAGTGGTTTCGAAGCGTGCACGATGCGTGCGGTGGAATTACAGTCATATCGTGTGGATTCCAATCAAAATCACTGTCGTCGATTTCGCAGCTGCCATGCCCTTCGACGACGTGGGTCACCGCCGAGCAGGTTCGCCGACCCAGATCAGCGTTCTCTCCCGGGCGCAGCATCAAGGCGGAAAATCCGAGTATCGGTAGGCACTCCTGTCCGGTCACCGGGTTGATATAGGCCAGCTGAACCAGCCCATCCCGATCGGTAGCGCTGGCAAGTTCGGTCAGTGCTTCACGGGTTTCTTTCCAGGGATAGCGCAACATCGGATAGGGATTGTGATCGTGCAATTGGTCGTACGGTAACAGCCCTGCTCGCCTGAACTTGGTCTGCGACGAATCCGGCCTTACCGGAGCATGCTGCAGTGGTGCTTCCTGCGCCTGGGAGGTTTCCAGGTAATAGATCAGGGGCAGGTCCAGCGCATCCATCCAGATGACCGGTTCAGAGCCGGTATGGCCGTGTTCATGCCACAGGCCCGAAGGCGTCAGGATCAGGTCGCCAGGCTCCATCGGCAAACGTTCCCCTTCGACCGTCGTGAAACCGCCAGCGCCTTCGACAATGAGCCTGATGGCACTGGGCGAGTGGCGGTGATTGGGCGCATCCTCACCAGGAAGGATCAGCTGCAAGCCGACGTAAATGGAAGGAGTCGCCTGCAGATTATCGATGCCCAGTCCGGGGTTGCACAACACCAGCACCCGCCGTTCTGCCTTTTCGATCGGCGTCAGATCGCCGGCCTGCATCAGCAGTTCCCGGACCTGGGGATAGCGCCAGTGTACCGGGACTGAATTCCGCGTTGGGGTGCCGTGTGAAACAAGTGTTCTGAGACTGGGCCACAGGGGCTGTAGATTAATCGAGGCTAAGGCCGACAGGTATTCTTTGGGCAAGTCAGCAGCAGACTGGAGTTTGCTCATTACAAATGTCCTTGCACTCAAAGTGTGCTTGGTCTGAATGGGTTCATACGCTACGAAGAGTTCGGTCCGTATTGGTTTATCCTTAGAAAAATAACCACTTTACTATACCCAGCACGGCGGTCATTTGATAATAATTGAGTAACAGTGGGCCTGTTGCCCTGTGTTCAGATCGAGCGTGTAGAAGATGTCTCCCGGCACTGTTTCGAGGCTCGTTTGAAAGGCGCCGGCGTTGTTGTTCGACTCATGGATCGCCTGCGTCGGGTCTGGACCACTGCATCGTCAGGAAGACTATCGTATTGATTTTAAAGTGAGATAGGTCATAGGGAGGATATAGCGGGATGAGCTGCGGTCATGTAGGTTATGGCTGTAGATGGATGCGCCGTCTGACAGCGTCCGGTTATGCTAACGCAAGCTGTAGTCATCCACAGCCGCAATCAATCAAGGGAAATTTCCATGCGTGTGATCATCGTTGGGGCGGGTCCAGCCGGACTCTATGCCGCGATCGCACTCAAGCGGGCGCGATCTGATCTGGAGATCCGAGTTGTTGAACAGAATCCGGCTGATGTCACTTTCGGGTTTGGCGTCGTCTTTTCGAGACAGGCGCTTACTTTCCTGCGCAAAGACGATCCACAGACGGCTGATTTGATAGAGCCGCACATGAAGCACTGGAGCGACATAGCGGTGATTCAAGCAGGCCAACGGATCACTATAGACGGTATCGGTTTCTCAGGAATCGGCAGGCTCGAACTGCTTGAACTCCTGCAGTACCGCGCACACGCCCTTCGAATTGAACCGGAGTATGAAACACTGATTGACGCATCCAGCGATCTATCTGGTTTCGATCTGGTCATCGGTGCAGATGGATTCAATTCGAGTGTCCGTCGTGCCGAATCTCTGAGTTTTGGCGAAGAGATCACACTGTTACAGAACCGCTTTGCCTGGTTCGGCGCCGAAAGAGAATTTGAAAACCTGACACAGGCCTTCATTGGCACACCCTACGGGCCGATGAATACTCATCACTATGCGTACGCGCCCGGCCGCGCGACCTTCATTATCGAGATGGGTAGTGATACCTTCGAAGCGTCGGGCTTCGGCCAGATGAGAGAAGAACAATACCGTGCAGAGTGCGAGATGCTGTTTGCTTCGACGCTGGACGGCACCCGTCTGATCGCCAACAATTCGATCTGGCGGCAGTTTCCGACTCTGTCGTGTCGCCACTGGTTTTCTGGTCGCCGGGTTCTGGTTGGCGATGCACTGCACACGGTGCATTTCTCTATTGGTTCTGGGACTCGGCTCGCTCTGGAAGATGTCATCGCTCTGGTGGCCGCGCTCAGAGAACACGACTGGAGCCTGGCGACGGCACTTCCCGCCTATCAGGCCGTGCGTCAGCCAACCCATGAAAAGATCGCGCGGGCCGGTGATCGCTCTGCCCTTTGGTATGAGTCCTTTGGCGAGCACATGAGGCTGGAACCCTGGCAATTCGCACTGAGCTACATTCGCAGAGCTGGGAGGATCGATGCGCAGAGATTGCGCAAGATTGCGCCCGGCTTTGCCGCTGATCTTGAAGCACAGAACATAGGTTTTGACTCTTGAATCCAAGACATGCGCCAGCGATGGAGACTCTAGCCAGAGAAATTGGATTTTCCCTGACAGGAGACTACAACGCTTCGCGTCTGCTGTGGGATAACCTGGACACGAATAGCGAGCGGCGAGCCATCCTGTCTGACAGTGGTGACTTCACTTATGGGCAGCTTGCCGTCGAAGCCGCAAAAGTGGGCAACGTACTGCTCCAGGCTGGCTGCAAGCCCAGGGAACGGATCCTGCTGTTCCTGAACGACGAACCGGCTTACCCGGCGGCGATTATGGGTGCCTTGCGAGCCGGATTTGTACCTGTCCTTATTAATACGCTCACGCCGCCAGATCTGATCCGATACTGCCTCCAAGATAGTAGCGCGACTGCGGCCGTTGTATCGGAGGACCATGCTGACCTTTTTATTCAGGAAACCGTTAAGGGGACGGCGTGCCACACCGTCATAGCGACAGCTAACGGGCAGCCTTGGGCCGCGATGGAACCTGACCTGCCTGAATATCCGACGACTGCAACCGATATGGCTTTCTGGATGTATTCCTCTGGCTCTACCGGTAAGCCCAAGGGGGTGGTGCACAAGCATGAGGATGCGCTCTATACCGCGTGGAGTTACGCCAGGCATATTCTCAAGATCAATAAGGACGACATCTGCTTTTCTGTTCCGAAAATATTTTTTGCATATGGTTTCGGTAATTCAATTAGCTTTCCTATGTCCGTTGGTGCCGCCTCTGTGTTGATGGCTGCACGACCCGACCCGACCCTGATATACGAACACATCAACCGCTATCGGCCGACCCTTTTCTTCGGTTTGCCGACGCTGTACAACGCCCTGATTCGGGTGGAGTCAATTGAGCAGAAGGATCTGTCTTCGGTGCGCCTTTGTATTTCGGCGGCGGAGGTTCTATCCGAGGAGATCGCCAAGGCATGGCGGGATCAGTTTGGCCATGCGATCGTTGAGGGACTTGGCTCAACCGAGTTGCTGCATATTTATCTCTCCAACACCGAACGCGAGCAGAAAAGCGGTGCTGCCGGGAAGCCCGTGCCCGGATATGCGGTCCGGCTCGAAACTGCGGAAGGATTAGAAGCCCGGGCTGGCGAGGAAGGTGTCATGGTGGTTTGCGGCCTTTCTGGTGCCCAATACTACTGGGACCGGCCGCAAAACACCGCTGAGACGATGCGTAAGGGATGGATTCACACGGGCGATCGATTCATCTGCGATCACGATGGCTTTTACTTTTTCAGGGGTCGCGCCGATGATCTGGTGAAAGTATCCGGCCAGTGGGTGTACCCTCTGGAAATCGAACTGGTGTTAAACGAACACCCGATGGTGGCGGCGTCGTGTGTGCAGGCACTGGAACTCGCCGACAAGCGTTTGACTATCGTCGCCTGGGTGGTGCCCGCCGCGGCTGTCATGCTAAACGCCCAATTTAAACAAGATCTACAGGACTACACCAAGCAGATGCTGCTACCGCACAAGTACCCGCGGGAGATCATCTTTTTGCAGGAACTGCCCAAGACCGGTACTGGTAAGATTGACCGGCAGCTTCTGAAAGCCGGATATGGTGGCTAGATAATCACAATCGAATAGGAACCGGACGAGCAGATTGGCGGATCTTAAAAGGCGGTGGGCTCCAGTCCATCACTGCATAATAAGTGTTATCCCTGCAGGTTGATTTCGGCAGTTGGAGTATTTAACTGTCAATCAGTTGGTTTTCGCCATACGGTCGCGAGCCAGGGTTGTTGCTCCCGGGGTCGACCTTCGGGCCGATAGTAATGCTCCAGTTCGGTAAAACCTGCTGCCAGGACAAAACCTCGCCAGGTTTCCGGTTCCAGGAACGCGCCATAACGTTCGCCATTGTAACGCTCTATGTCCGACCCTCTCGGATTTGAGCTGAATAGAACACCGCCCGGTTTCAGACTCATATATAGGTCCCGGAGTACCCGACCCAGTTCCTGTGTGGGCACGTGGAACAAAGAAGCATTGGCAAACACACCATCGAACATCTGATCGGGGAGGTTAAGCTCAAGAAAATCCTGATGCCAGACCGCACAGCCTGTGCGTTCTATGGCCATTTCCACAAACGCGGCACAACCATCAAGACCAACGGGGCGATGCCTTAGTTCTTGAAAGGCCAGGAGATCACGTCCGGGACCACAGCCTAAATCGAGAATGTCATGTGGTGCGTTGCCTTCAATGTGTCTGAGGAGCGCCTCGATGTTCTGGCTGACGTCATGGCCGCGTGTCCCTTCCTGGAAGTCATGGGCTGACCGTTGATAATGGTCGATCGTCTCGGTACTGGTCTTTGCAAGTTGATCAGGTGTCAGTATTTGTAGAGGCTTAATCAAGGGGATGCTCTGAGTTCATCCAAATAGTCTGCCCACCACTGCATCATACGCCGTCGTTCCTCGAGGTGTTCGGCGTAGTTGTAGGCGGCTCTGACTGAATTACCCTCGACATGGGCGAGTTGTCGTTCGATGACATCCCGGTTCCAGCTTTTTCCATTGAGGATAGTTGAAGCCATTGACCGAAACCCATGCCCGGTAAACCCAATACTGGTGCAGCCCAGATGTCGTAACGCTCCATTTATGGTGTTTTCACTCATTGGGCGGGTAGTTTCGAGTGCTGGAAAGGACATATGTTCCCGCTCCAGTTAAGGATTTGAGTTCTTACAAAAGGAAATGGTGGAGGCGACGGAAGTTGCCTCAATTTATAGCTGCTTGAATTTTACAACTGCTTCAATTATAGATGAAAGGCCAATTAGGCTCAAAAAGTTACCGCAAGATCGATACTGTGGATCCGGGATTCGTGCATGACCTATGCAATGTGCGGTGTGACAGTAACTGTTCTTAAGTTTTCCCAGTTACCGTCAGATTTCATCAGACTGTGCTGGACGTGGTCGGAGAGATAATTGGCAAAAAATGACTGAAATAAGCAATCTTATTTCCCTGTCATTGCCCTAATTTAGGCACTAGAAGGGCTTAAAACGGACTTGTACCTTACGTTTGAGCGTATCCCACGCCTGGAAGTCTACTGTAATGACGGGAGGTCGTTCCGCATGTCTAGGTTTTCTACTACAATGGACCAAGCTTGCAACTATTCTCTTGCCAGGGTCAAGAGAATGAGATGTATATGGACACGAGGGTTAAGCGTCCATTGGTGAGTCAAATACAGTTGCACGATTTAAGTGAAATTAAAAACCCTGGTAATTCTTAATCACAAAGGAGATGCAAATGCGATATCCGATAACTATTAAAGCGGTCTTGGCGACTTTCGTCTTGCTGCTGTTTTCTTTTGGAAACACGGCCTGGGCGGACTGCCCGGCGGTCACCGTTGCGGACATGAAGGGCGTCGCGCCCGGAAAGTACCCGCAGCAGTATGAGCTGGCGGCATTCGAGAAGCTGGCGAACTGCAAGCTGTCTTTCAGCGAGAATCCGAGCATCGGCGCGCTGAACGAGCGCATCGTGGGCAACCCGTCGCTGCCGTCGCTGGCCGAGCGCCTGCCAGATGAACCGTTGGTCGTAGCACCCTATGACGCAATCGGTAAATATGGCGGTGTTTTCGATATGATTTCGAATAATACCGAAGCCGGCACGTCCGATTTGCTGTCCACGCGTCATGTGAACCTGGTGCGCTACTCTGACGATCTCACAACCGTCGTTCCAAATATCGCCAAGAGCTGGTCATGGAATGATGATTTTACGCAGTTAACCTTCAAACTTCGTAAAGGCCATAAATGGTCTGATGGTGCTCCGTTCACGGCCGATGATATTGTGTTCTGGTATCACAATCTGAACATGGACACGAACGTCTTTGAAAAGCCAAAAGGCTTCATGCTCGCCGGTGGCAAGCCAATGAAAGTCGAGGCCCTTGATCCACAGACGGTTCGTTTTACGACGCAGGTCCCGTATCCCGGTTTGTTGTCTCACTTTGCGTCGCATTATGCTCAGGCTTTCCAGCCTAAGCATTTCCTGGGACAGTTCCATCCGGACATCAATCCAGATGCAGACAAAGTTGCAAAAGCCGCTGGATTTGAGTCTGGTTATGAGCTGCTGCTGTTTTATTACGGCTCAACCGATTGGACAGATATTCCGTCACCGATGCTCAGGGATCCTTCCAAGCTTTCGAAGTTGCCGGCAAATATCCAGCCGTCGCTGGAATCCTACATTACCGTAGCCGACACCACGGAAGGGCGGCACTATGTGGCCAATCCATATTTCTTTATGGTTGATACGGCGGGCAATCAATTGCCGTACATAGACGAGCAGGACGAAGTCTACATCAACGATAACGAAGTTCGTATCCTGAAAGCAATCAATGGTGAGTATGACTATAAGTACCAATCACTAATGCTGCCTGATGCTCCTATTCTTATGGACAATCAGGAAAAGGGTGGCTACACGATCGAGCTGATACCGCCAATTTCATCGCCAGTTATCGGCATCAACGTAACGTCCGCTGACGAAGAAAAACGTAAGGTATTCAGTAACATCAAATTCCGTCAGGCGATGTCCGTAGCGATGAACCGTGACGAAATTAACGATGTTGCGTACTACGGTCTTGGTAAACCGGTACAGTACACCGGCTTTAGTCCTGTCCCGGACTTTGTCGATCCTAAGTGGGGAAGTTATTTCATTAAGCATGATATGGCCCTTGCCAAAAGCCTGTTTGATGAAATCGGGGTCGTTGACAAAGATGGTGACGGCTTCCGTGATCTTCTCAATGGCAGCCAACTGGTCGTGAATATTCAATATGCGACACAGGGTATGCCTGGGGCTGTTGTCGAACTGATTGCTCAACACTGGAATAATGTTGGCATCAAAACCATCTTCAAGGAAGTGACACCGGATGAGTATCGTTCAGCTCAAGGGGCAAATGAACTCGACGTGCATATGTGGACAACTGCCCAACCACTTGCGATTCATCTGGGTAATAATGATCTGTTTCTAGCTCCTTTTGGCACTTATTTCGGAGTAACGAACGGCCAATTATGGAAACAATACATCGATAGTGATGGCGCAAGTGGCCTTAAGCCCCCACAATTCGTCGATGACCTGAAGGACGGCATTAACGAATTACAGGCAGCCGTTGCCGGTACGTCTGCATCAAATGCCGCTGTTAATAAGCTCGTCTCGAACATGGCTGAGAACTTGGTGTTTTTCGGAATTATTCTGGCTCCAGGGCCGGTTTATCACCAGAATGCGCTGAAAAACTTCCCAACCTTCAAGACAGCATCCTATGAGTTCTACCGAACCTATCCCTATAGGGCTGCTCAGTGGTATCTCGATGAATAGAAGCTAGTCATCTGAAATTTGTGCCGGGCGTCTCTGACGCCCGGCATGATTTCAGCCTCTTAAATTCAGAGGTTCCCTGTCTTTCTAAAAAACCGGTTTAGAGGAATTAGCCCGATGCTGCAATTTGGCCAATTTGTCTTAACAAGAGCCTTTTTAGCCATCGTTACGTTGTTGACTGTATCCTTTATTGTTTTCACTTTAATGGAGATGGTTCCCGCGAATTGCGCGGAACGTTACCTGTCCTATAAGAGCTTTCAGGGCGGGCAAATCAGTCAAGAAGATATTGCCGCGGAAGAACGCCGGCTGGGCCTCGACAAACCTTATGTCATTCGTTGGGCTGGTTGGGTCGGGAACGTCTTTTTCAAAGGCGATTTCGGTGATAGTTGCATCCTTCGTGTCAGCATTAACCAGCTGCTTGGGCATAAGTTCTGGATATCGCTTGGCATCTGCCTGGCGTCCTTGATGCTCGCCTACATCATCGCCATTCCGCTCGGCATCTATTCCGCGACGACGAACAAACCTGGACTCAACAGTACCCTGCGCTTTGTTTCGTATCTCGGCCTGGCCATGCCGAACTTCCTGTTAGCACTTATGATCATGCTGGCGTCGACCGTTCTCTTCGGCGACAGCCTGACGGGGTTATTCAGCAAGGAATTCAGGGATGCCGCCTGGTCCTGGGCGCGGGTCGGGGATTTCCTGTCCAGGGCCTGGCTTCCCGTATTCATCCTCGGCTGGTCGGCCACGGCCTTCGCACTGCAAACCGTGCGCGCCCTGATGCTTGACGAATACGGCAAGCTCTATGTCACCGCGGCGAAGGCGCGCGGGTTGGCCGGTAGCCAGTTGCTTTTGCGGTATCCGGCGCGCCATGCCCTGGGACCGATCATCAATTCCTTAGGGTTCGACCTCAACCGGGTGTTCAACGAACTGCCGATCATCGCCTTGATCCTGACTCTGACCGAGGCCGGCGCACTGTTGCTCGAATCCCTGGCGCGTTCGAACGACCAGCAACTCGCCGGCGCGATCATCTTCATGCTGACCGCCTCGATCATCAGCTTGAACTTCTTAACCGACATCCTGCTGGCGCTGTTTGACCCGAGGGTTCGCCGCAGCATCATGGGGAATGCGTGATGGTCGATACGCCGAGCACCGTCGATATAGCGGACGACGTCGATGACGCCGAGGCCGAACGCAAGGCCAAGGAAGCCTATTTTACCGCCGGCCAGTACGCGCTGATCTGGGCGCGGTTCAAAAAGAACCGTTCGGCGATGGTGGCGGGGGTGATCCTGATCATCATGATCTTGATAGGACTCACCGCGCCCTTCCTGTCGCCTTATGACCCGAACATCGCCGGGCGCGACGAGACGTACCAGAACGGCGCGCCGCAAATCCCGAAGTTCTGGGACGAAAACGGCTTTTCGTTCCGACCCTTCCTCTACACCTTGGAACGAAAGCGGTCCGCCGCCACCAATTTCCGTTGGGTCACCGAGATCAATAGGGACGAGCGCCGCTATCTCCAGCTGTTCGTCAAGGGCTGGGAATTCAACCTGATCAACATCGATTTGAACCTGCCCGGCGACACTTTCGACTTTCGCTGGAAAGCCTTGCGGCTCGAAACGCATCTTTTCGGCATGGACGTGGGAAAGATCCATCTTTTCGGCACGGAAGCCGCTGGAAAGGACATCTTCTCCAGGACACTGCACGCCATTTACACATCACTGGCGGTGGGAACCATCGGCGTGATGATCGCGTTCGTGCTCTCCCTGGTGATCGGCGGCGTCTCGGGCTACGTCGGGGGCTGGCTGGATGGCGTTATCCAGATGATCACCGACGCGGTGCGCACGGTGCCCGTGATCCCGCTGTTCATGGCCCTGGCCGCGATGATTCCCGATGAATGGAGCGCAGAGACGCGGTTCTTCTTTATCTCGATTATCCTGGGACTGATCGGGTGGCCGACGCTGGCGCGCCGCATACGTACCCATCTGCTGACCGAGCGCGCCCAGGAATATGTGCTCGCCGCGAAGCTGTGCAACGCCTCGGCCGGCCATATCATCCGCCGCCATCTGCTGCCCAGCTTCACCAGCTATATCATCGTCGATCTGGTGATCTCGTTCCCCTACATGGTCTTGTCGGAGACCGCGCTCAGCTTCATCGGCCTCGGCCTGAAGGACCCGGTGAACAGCCTCGGCGTGTTGCTTCAGAATGTGACCAAGGTGGACGTGCTGCTGAACTACCAATGGTACTTCATCCCAGCGGGCTTTTTCATGGCCCTGGTGCTGGCGTTTGTTTTTGTCGGCGACGGTTTGCGTGACGCGGCCGATCCCTATTCGGTGGACAAGTAATGGGCCGCCCCCTGATCTCGGTTCGTGATCTGACCATCCAGTTCAATACCGATGAAGGTACGGTAACCGCCGTCAAGCGTGTGTCTTTCGATATCGCGCCGGGGGAAGTGATGGGGCTGGTCGGAGAAAGCGGCTCCGGCAAGTCGGTCACCGCCAAAGCCTTGATGCGGTTGAATGCCCCCAACTCGTTCTATGGCCCCGACAGCCGGATAATCCTGAGCCTGGATGACAGGGAGATCGATGTGCTGGCGCTGAAGTCGCCTTCGGATCTGAAAATCATTCGCGGCGGCGCCGTCTCAATGGTGTTCCAAGAGCCGATGGCGAGCTTTGCGCCGGCCCTGACCATCGGTAGCCAGATGGCCGAGGCATTAATGATCCACCTCAAGGTTTCGAAACACGAGGCGAAGAACGTCGCCATAGACATGCTGACGCGCGTGGGTGTCTCGGATGCGTCGAGCCGTTTCGACCAGTATGTCGTCGAGCTATCTGGCGGCATGCGTCAACGCGCGATGATCGCCATGGCGCTTTCCACCAAACCGAAGTTGCTGATCGCCGATGAGCCGACCACAGCATTGGACGTCACCATCCAGGCCCAGGTTCTGGAGCTGATGCAGGATCTGGTGGAGGAATTCCATATGGCGATCCTTTTCATAACTCACGATCTGGGGGTGATCGCACAGACCGCGGATCATATCGCCGTAATGTATCTCGGCCAGCTAATGGAAACCGGCACGACCCGATCGGTCATACACCAACCACGCCATCCCTACACGCGGGGACTACTGAACGCCATACCGAAGCTCGATGCGCTCGATGCGCCGCTGGTCGCGGTGTCGGGCGACATCCCCAGTCCATTGGAAAGGCCGGCGGGATGTGTTTTCCATACCCGCTGCTCGGAAGTGATCGAAGGTCGGTGCGCGACTGTCGAACCGGAAATAAAGCTCGTTGGACAGGATCATGAGGTCGCTTGCTTCGCGGTTGAGTTGGCTGACGAGGAACGTACGGAGAAAGCGGCGCCATGAGCGAGAGTATTGTTTCTATTCGCAATTTGGCCACCCATTACCCGATAACGGGAGGCTGGTTCGGTCCAACTCCAGTCGTTCGTGCGCTCGACAATATCGATTTGGAGATTAAGCGGGGCCAGTTTTTTGGCCTGGTCGGAGAAAGCGGTTCCGGCAAAACGACATTGGGTCGCGCCATTCTGAAGGCGGCTCCCATTTCCGCGGGCAAGATCATCTTCCATGATGGAAAGAAAGAATTCGATATCAACACTCTGGCCAAGCGGGATGTGCTGGCGTTCCGTCGCCAGGCGCAGTTGATATTCCAGGATCCTTATGCCGCTTTGAGTCCACGGATGACCGTCCGGGACATCATCGCCGAGCCGCTCGAAGTTATGAAACTCACCAACAGTAAGGATGAAACGAACCAGCGGGTTCGCGAGATTGCCAGCGAATGCCGCCTCAACGTCGAGCATTTGCGCCGCTTTCCCCATGCCTTCTCGGGAGGCCAGCGGCAGCGCATCTCCATCGCGCGCGCGCTGGTCGCCAACCCCAGTTTTATGGTGGCCGATGAATGTGTCGCGGCCCTGGATGTCTCGATTCAAGCCGATATCCTAAACCTGCTGAAATCACTGCAACAGCAACGCGGTCTTACGTTCCTGTTCATCTCCCATGACCTCAGCGTCGTCGCCCACGTTTGTGACGTCGTGGCAGTGATTTATCTTGGCCGGCTTGTTGAAATGGCGCCGACCCGGAAACTGTTCGCCAAACAGCGCCATCCTTATACTGCCGCCCTGCTTTCGGCAATCCCATCCCTCGATCCCGACCATCACCACAAGGCCATAAAGCTCGAGGGAGAAATCCCGAGCTCAATTACGCCTCCGTCCGGTTGCCGTTTCCATACCCGCTGTGCTTACGCCCAAGACCGATGCAAGATCGAGATACCTCAATGGCGCAAGCTCGACGACGACCATTCCGTCGCCTGCCATTTCGCTGATGAACTAGATCTTTAGCGCCGCTGGATTTCTGTTCGAAGTCGGCAACCACCTGGCGAAGTATCTTGGCACCGCCCCGGTATTCGCACCCATTAGAGTGAATCAGACATGAGTGCACCGTTGAACATCCTGTTTATTCCCGCGGATGGGTGGCGCGGGGATTGCCTCTCCGCAATTGGGCATCGATTTCGCTTTCACACCCGTTGTGCGTATGCCGAACCCTGTTGTCAAACCGAGGTTCCGGAATGGCGCGATCTCGAAGGCGGGCATTCCGTGGCCTGCCACTATGCGGAGCAACTCAGTGCAAAGCCAACTGGAGAGGGGAAGAAAGCAGGCAGACTCCAACGGATGTAGCGTTTCAGATCGGGTCTTAACGGCTGCCCACCAACAGCAGCCGTCGAGTGCGCCGAGGCACACCTGTATAAGTAGGGACAACGGGCATGCACTCGGCACTCACCGCGCTGCCGATCGGCGGCGATGAAAAAATGTTCCCCAGAAAAGTCATCGGCGCCGATCCAGACGGGTGACCGGGCCATCGGCGGTGAGGCGTACGTGGGTCAGCGCGCGGTCCTCGTGGTTCATGCGCCAGCTTAGCAGCTTCTGGGCGTATTCCAGCATCCGCTCCCGATAGGCCGGCACCTCTGCGACGTTGTTGAACTCCATGGGGTCCTCACCGAGATCAAAGAAAAGAGGTGGAAGCGCCGTGAAGTGCACGTACTTGTAACGTTCATCACGAAGAGCCGCGAAGGCGCACTGATCCGCCTTCAGGCCGATAATCCCGCCGTCATCATCGCGGAAAAAACGGAAATCGAGTGCGAAGTGCGCCGCCGTACGCCACGGTATGCTCTCCTCACTACGGCAAAATCCAAGCAGCGACTCACCGTCACAAGTCGAAGGAACTTCCAGCCCCAGCCAGTCGACTATGGTTGGCATCACGTCGACGTTCTCAGTGAAGGCATCGATCACGCGCCCGTGCCACGGCGTCGCCTCAGGGCGCGGGTCTCGCACGATGAGGGGTACGTGGAAGGTCTGGTCAAAATAGCTGAACTTCGCCAACTGCCAGTGGTCCCCTAACATCTCGCCGTGATCAGAGGTGAACACGATCAGGGTATTGTCGTAGCAGCCGGTGTCCTGCAGAAAAGTCACGAGCCGACCGATCTGGGCGTCGACCTCACTCATCATCCCGTAGTAGGTGGCACGGAGCTGGTGCAGATCACGGTCGCTGATGTGAAGGTGATGCTCTTTGGCGTTCCATCCGAAAGTGAGGCCTGTGCCCCGCTGGTGATGCAGGAAATAGTCGAGATAGGGGTGCTGCTTCGCCTCATCGGCGGGAGTGGCGGCACGCACGGGCAGCGGCACGTCGGCTGGATCGTACTCGGCATGGTACGGCTCGGGCGCAATGAAAGGCGGGTGCGGCGAGAGGTAGGACAGGTGCACGAACCAGGGCTCGCCCCGTCGCACCGAGAGATAATTGATGGCCTCGTCGGTAAGAAAGGCAGTAGCGCTATCCGCGGCGGTGAATCGGGCCGGGGCGAAAGTTACGCCGCGGGAAGCGGCACCGGGGAAGTCGGACTTGGGTCGGAATACCTCGGCTGCAGTGATCTCATAACCCCGGGATTGCAGCTCCGCAATCCACGGCAGGTAGGGCTCCTTCAGCACGTTATCCATCATCCAGACCACGGGCACCATGCCCGGTAGCACACCCTCGTTGGAGCGCGATGCGGGGTCATTGGGATGGGTTTGGCGGGAATTGGCACTGACATCGGTATAGCCGAAGAGCGCCGGTTCGTAACCGGCTTTGCGCGCTTCCAGGGCTACGTTTGTATGCCGCGGATCAAGCGGGGTGCCGTTTACCACTGAGCGATGATTGTGCAGGTACAGTCCGGTATAGAGACTCGCCCGCGATGGGCCACAGGGGCTCGCCTGGGCGTAGTGGCGCCGAAAGAGCACACCTTCGCGCGCTAGCGCGTCAAGGTGGGGGGTGCGCAAACAAGGGTGGTCGAGCGCCGAGAGGCAGTCCCCACGCCACTGATCAGCGGTGATGAAAAGGACGTTACTGGCGCGGGTGCTCATATGGCAAAAAGGCTAGTTATTTTTTCCGCTTCATTCTCTTCTTCCCCGAGGTTCTCGAGACTTTTTTCTCTCCGGATCGAGAATCATTGATGTTTTCGAGTGTTGCTCCGTAACGGCGAGCCACATTACGAAATGATTTCTTGGGAGTTTCTTCCATGGTGTGCATTTATTTGATGTAAGCAATTGCCTCAATCAAATATACCGTCAGTTACTGTCAGATTCCAGCAAACTGGGCTAACTGCCCGAGTGGCTCAGATAATCGTAGGCGCTCAAGACGTGACAACGGACAACATGGAGGATGTGTACTGTAGAAAAGAAGTTGGTATAGAGTGCATCACGTTTCTTTGTGAAAAACTCTAAGCCACGAAATTGAAACCACAGATCGTTCCCTCAATGAGCATGTCGAGGCGGATATTCGGGATACAGGCCTGTGAGAAATCAGTTTCCTAAGCGGCCTTTTTTACTCGTGGTTGCTTTGCTCGCTTGGCGCCTGAGGAGTCTTTTCGCCAATGTCCCGGTTTTTGTCTGCCCTTACCCTTGGAGATCCCACCGAATTTTCGTTTAAACTTGGGATTAGTTTTGGCACCATGCTCGATTTTGGGCTCTGAGCTTGTCGGCTCCAGACCCTCAATCACCTCTCGGTTAATCTTTCGCCCGGTCAACTTTTCGATCTGCGACAACTTCTGCCAGTCGGCAGATCCAACAAGCGAGATGGCGCAACCCGTAGCACCGGCGCGACCGGTGCGGCCGATCCGATGAATGTAGTCCTCGGCAACCATTGGTAGATCAAAATTGATCACGTGGCTGATATCCTTAATATCGAGCCCCCGAGCTGCAACATCAGTTGCCACCAGCATTTCGACTCGGCCTTTGCGAAGATTTTCGACTGTCTGGCGCCGTTTGTTCTGGCTCATATCGCCGTGCAGGGCGGCGCTCTTATGGTCCATTGAGCGCAGTGTCTTCGCGAGTTGATCAGCTCCCCGTTTCGTCGAGGTAAAGATCAACGTCTTGGTTAACTGCCCATTCTCAAGGTGATGCGCCAACAGTTTGTGCTTGTGGGCTTTGCTATCTGCGTGATGCATATGTTGGCGAATCGACCTATGCCGATCATGATTAGTCACTAACGCGATGCTTTGAGGCCTTTTCAGTAGCTGGTCTGCGATCTTCAGAACCCGGCCTTCAAGTGTCGCCGAAAAGAGTAAGGTTTGACGGTCTCGGGGAATCGCTGCGGCAATATCTTTTACCGCATCAATAAAGCCCATATCCAGCATTCGGTCTGCTTCATCCAGAACCAGTATCTCTAGGCGGGAAAAATCTACCTTGCCCTGTTCCATGTGGTCCATCAGTCGTCCAGGGGTGGCGACCAGGAGATCCAACCGGTTGCGGAGCATTTTCAGTTGGGGGGAGTAAGACATACCCCCGACAATCGAGCCGGTGGAGATTTTGGAAAACCGACTGAACTGGCGAATATTCTGAGCAATCTGCATCGCAAGCTCACGAGTTGGTGTCAATACCAATACACGTGGGCCTATGCCTGATTTTTTAGAGCGCCGCAAAAGATGCTGGAGTGCCGGTAATACGAATGCCGCGGTTTTGCCTGTTCCTGTCTGCGCTGATGCCATCAGGTCTGCGCCTGACAACACCACCGGGATTGCCTTACGCTGAATGTCGGTAGGCTCGGTAAAGCCGGATTTTTCAATTGCCTCGAGCAGTCGAGGATCGAGTTTGAGTTCTTTAAATAGCACAAATAATTCCAGTCGGCCTGTAGGCCGGGTAAAAGTCAGTGAGAGAGAGTGTAGTGAGGTCTTACAACCTCACCGGTTCTGGTTCAACTAGACTGTGGCAAGCGTGTCGCCTTGTCCGCCACAAAACGCTGCCAACCAGAGCACAAGTGATGGGAACAAACACATCGAAGGTCAGAAACGTACTATCTCCTTATCGGAGGAGGCGCGACTATACAGTGCTTACTAGGAAAGTGCCAGAACCACCAGTGTGTCGGTCGGCAAGGTTCATGCCCTAGCCTAAAGAGGCAGGCTTCCAATTTGCGTATGGCGGGATAGTCTGGGCCGGCACACTTAGGCCGGCTCACCGATATTCGAAGGTATAAGACAGACAAATGGTGGAGGCGGCGGAATTTGCCGCAATCTATAACTGCTTGAATTGTAGATAAAAGGCCAATTTGGCTAAAAAAGCTACCGGCAAAGTTACTGAAGAAAGCGCTGGATTTGATTGGACGTGAGCATACCCCAGTACACTCAAATAATTGGATCTATACTATTAGAGTCAGCATTAAGCCACAATTGCACCAGAGGATAAATCCGTCAAGACAGCATGAAAACGCCGCGAGTCGCATGAGTTTTGGGACCAAGATACCTTGGGGCGGGTGTCGCCGATGACCAGGGTCGATCAGTTCGAGAGCGCTTTTCGAGCCGCTGATAAGCCAGTCTTTGAATTCCTCCAGCCTGTGGTCGAGCGGGCGCTTGTCGTGACTGACTTGCGGGGTGCAAGTGCGACTGCCTTCCGAGATCAGGTCCGCGACTTTCTGGCAGTCCTTGGCAACGGCGTACAGTGGGACCTTGATGATGGTGATTCCTTCGACACGATCAAGGTGCTCCTTGAGCGCGTGAATGAGCGCAAACCGGACCTCATTTGCACATATCGCAATCTACATAGTGAAGCTTGGCGGTGGCCATACAGCCTGGGCGAGTACCTCGATGTTCTGACGCAGATCGTGGCCTGCCCCGTACTGGTGCTCCCGCACCCACTGGTCACGCGTACGAACGGTCAAACGTTCCAAGGTACCGACATCGTCATGGCAGTAACCACCCACTTGGCTGGAGATAACTCATTGGTCAATAACGCAGCAGGGTTCACCAACGATGACGGTGCCCTGTGGTTGGCACATGTAGAGGACGAGAGGGGCTTCGGTCGATTCATAGACGCCATATCGAAGATCGACGCCATTGATACTGATACGGCGCGTGAGCGTATCCTCGCCCAGATGCTCAAGGAGCCTGGCGATTACATCCGTTCCTGCAGGGAGGTAATCGTCACTCATCGTCCTACGGTCCGCGTCCAGAAGATCGTAACCGTTGGCAGCCGTCTGACCGAGTTCCGTCGCCTCATCGACAAATACAGCGTCGATTTGCTTGTGATGCACACCAAGGACGAGGACCAGTCTGCGATGCACGGCCTTGCCTACCCCCTGGCCGTCGAGTTGCGGGAGACCCCGTTGCTCATGCTCTGATTCCATGGTTTCAGACGCGTTCGCACTTACCAGCGCCACGGAGCAAATTCACGACGTCGCGCAAGTCCCACTGGGTGTGACCCTGCTGTTTATGGCACTGCTGGTGGCGATGATCCTATGCCTTGCTCTGGAGGAGAAGCTCCACGCCAAGAAATCTGTCATCGCGGGCCTCTTCGCCGTTGTCACCCTGTTCCTTGGCGCCGCCTTTGATCTGCTGCCGTTTGGGAGCGTTACGATCGGGGGCCACGAGATCGACCTCCCGGTATACGTGCCGGCGATCAATTGGAACGTGATTGCGATCATCCTTGGCTCCAGCCTGTTCGTCGACGTGACATCGCGTTCGGGCTTGTTCACCTGGATCGCGATCAAACTGACCCGGGCGTCTGCGGGAGACCCGCTGAAGTTGCTTGTTTACTACGGAGTGATGACCGTGGTGTTTTCTGCCGTCCTCAACAACGTCACTGCCATGATCATCGTCGGGTCGTTGACCGGAGTCTCGCTGAAGCGTTTAGAGCGGAACAACTTACTGCTCGGTTTCCTGATTGTCGAAGCGCTTTTGACGAACGTGGGTGGCCTGCTCACCCTGATCAGTTCGGTGCCGAACATTATCGTCGGCACGACCGCCGGCATCTCGTTCGTCCGCTTTTTCGTGGTTGCCGGGCCCTTCGTACTGGTGGCGACCGTGGTGACACTCTGGCTGGGTGCGCGTATCTTCAACGTACGCCGTCTGGCGACACCTGAAGAACGCGAGAAGTCCGCGCGGCTGGTATTAGGCTTCGACGAGCGCGACGGTATCGAGAGCAAAGCATTTTTCTGGTTCGGGGCTGTGATGCTCATCGCTTTCATCGCTGTAATTGCCACGACCTCGGTGCTGCCGTTGATCCGAGATCTGGGAATGGGCTACGTAGCCATAGCCTTCGGTGTGATCATGCTTTTGCGGTTCAAGGCCGTGGCGGACAAGTTTTACCAGGCCATCGACTGGGATCTTTTGGGGTTTTTTGCTGCGCTGTTCGTAGTCATCAATGTCATGGAGCACGCGCTTGTGCTGGAGATAATCGGCAAGGGCCTCGCCCACATCATTGGACTGGGTGATACGTTGGGCACCGGCCTGATCGTTGTGTTGGGGGCCGCTGCGAGTTCGGTTACAGACAACATTCCGCTTGCCGCGATGCTGGCCAAGATCCTTGCCGCAAACCCTGTTATCGGCTCTGATCCAAATTCGTCCTTCTGGTGGGCTGTGGTTTTCGGCGCTAATCTCGGGGGAAACCTGACACCCATCGGATCAGCCTCGACCCTCGTCGCGGTCACAATCATCCACAAATATGGGCTGAACCTATCCTTTGCCGGCTTCGTGACCCGGGCTCTGCCTTTTGCTGGGGTGCAGATTCTGCTCGCTGTGGCTTACGTCGTATTCTTTGTGTGACAGCCAAGAGTTACGTCACTTTCAACGCGGAGAAAGTGACGGCGGAAGCCGCCTTAATTTATGACTGCTTGAATTGTTGATGAAAGGCCAATTTGGCTTCAAAAGTTACCGGAAAAGTTGCTGAAGAAGGCTCTGACTTCAGTTGGACGGTATTGGACTGGATAAATTAAGAGTTGTTGATTACCGACAGGAAACTGTCACCGTACTTTGCTAGTTTTGCTGGACCGACACCCACCAAATGCAAAAACTCATCTCTATTTCTCGGTTTTCTTTCCACCATTTGGTACAGAACTGTATCTACAAAGACTACGAAGGCTGGGACACCCTGGTCTTGGGCGAGTGTTAATCGCTTTTGTTTGAGTCGAGATAACAATTCAGCATTTTCCCCACTATAGATATGCGTTGGAATGCTTTCTTTTAACGTGCGACCTATTTTCTGTTTTGGCGTCGGTTCTGATGGTTGTTTGCATTGAAAGCCAGTCGCGCCTTTTAGGACCTTAAAACCGCTCTCTGATATTTCCAGTCCGCCGTATTTTTTAATATTCAAGACAATATGACCAGCTGCTATAAGTTGCCGTATAAAACTTTGTAGATAAGGTTTTGAATATTTGGAACCGATACCAAAAGTTTTTATTTGATCATGCTCTCTCTCAATGATTTTTTCTGATCGTGAGCCACGTAATACATCTATGATGTGTGCTGCGCCGAAAAATTGCCCAGTTCTGTAAATCGCAGAGAGTGTCATTTTCGCCAGTTCGGAACCATCAATTAACTCTGGTGGGTCTATACAATTGTCGCAATTGCGACAGGGAGAAATCTGTTCATCGAAATAGTGGAGCAGCGCTATGCGTCTACAGGATGATGCTTCACAATAGGCTAATAGAGAGTCCAATCGCTTATGTTCTCTCAGTTTGTAGTTTTGGTCTGCGCCATCTTCTTCGATGAAACGACGCCTCTGAAATAGGTCGTTCAGGCCATAGAGTAGTAATGTTTCGGCCGGTTCTCCGTCCCGCCCAGCTCTCCCTATCTCCTGATAGTAGGCTTCCATGCTTCCGGGAAGACTAACGTGTGCCACAAAACGTATATCTGGTTTGTCTATGCCCATACCGAAGGCAATAGTGGCTGCCATGATGGCGCAAGGTTCAGTCATAAATCGGTCCTGATTCTTGCTTCGAGTCTCACTATCTAAACCAGCATGATAGGCAATCGAGTTGTAACCTTTGTTTTGAAGAAACGCGGCCACTTCCTCTGTCTGTTTACGAGATAGGCAATACACGATTCCTGAGCACTGCTTTTTATCGTCAAGAAACTCTAAGAGTTGGGTTTTCCAATTTAGCTTGGCCTTCACAGTTAGTCGTAAATTCGGCCTGTCGAACCCCTGCACAAACTTGACGGCATTGTTTTTGGTAAGTTTCTGGATAATGTCTTGTTGTGTCGCAGTATCGGCTGTTGCCGTAAATGCGGCGATCACTGCTTGAGGAAAAATCTCATTTAGTTTCGACAAGGCCTCATAATCGGGACGAAAGTTAGCGCCCCATTTTGAAATGCAGTGAGCTTCATCAATCACAAACATTCCAGTTTCAACTCGCTGCAATGCGGCCAGCATTTTCTGACTCATTAACATTTCTGGGGACATGTAAAGCAGGGAAGACTGACGGCTCTTAAATTGATTCCATGCTTCGCTGTTGTCTTCATAGCTGCGATTGGAATGGATGCGGTCAGCGGGAATACCCAGATCCTGTAGGGCGGCAACTTGATCATCCATAAGTGCCATAAGTGGTGATACAACAACTGCACGTTCGTTTAGAACGAGTGGAGGTATCTGGTAGCACAACGATTTGCCGGAGCCTGTTGGCATCACAGCCAGCACATGAGTCTTGCTTAAGAGATGATCAATTATTTGTCGCTGACCAGGCTTAAAAGACTCAAAACCAAAGGTCGAGTTGAGCAGCTGGGTTGGGCTAGTTGCCTTTAAGTCTGCCATGGTTGTTGCTTACGACAACAGTTTCAACTTACTGCTCACCGTAGCCAGGTAGCTGACGATTTCTTTTAATGCGAACAAGGTAACTCGGAGGTAGTCGAGGCTCGAGTGGTCTTCGGGTTTCTTAGGAGCGGGTTTGTTGATTGAATGCTGGAAGAATAAATCACGCAGGTGAATTTCTAATGTTATCAGATAGAACTGAGGCAAATGGAGGATGAAAAGAAGGAAGAACTCTCTGCACCGGATTCGGGGACCCTCCGTTGACCCTGTCCCGTCTGTTGACTGCTATGTCAAGGTGGGGTTATCGGCAAATAATGCGTTGCTGGGTAATCACTAGTAACAAAGGGAAGAACTTTATTAATGAAAACATCAATCTTGACCATCGAAGATTGATTTAGGTTCTTAACGGTTGTTACAAAATAGCCCACTTCGGTGGGCTATTTTGGTGGGTAGTTCCTGTACAGAACTGTGTACTTTTCCAATAGATTATCCTACTGGTTGTTAATGCTGTCCTGCGATGTAGTGCGACAGGCACCATCAAAAAACAATCAATGATTAATTAGGCTCAGTAATTTAAGCTGATTCGCGGCCCCTTGAACTATCTTGAAGGTGCCTACAAATGAATCACGAAATCGAACAAATTAGCGTTTACCTGCCCAATAGTCGTATCGTTCAGGCAGTAATCATCGTTCTAGCAGCAGTGCTTTTGTCGCGGCTTGTATCTCTGTTTATAGATAGGACACTCAAAAGGTGAGCTGGTAGAACCCGGTCTGACCTAGACGATAAGACGGTTGCGTTTATACAGGATCCTCTAGTATAGATATGCTGTTGTGTGGTGTTGACCGAGAATTTCGAAAACATCGAGTTGAAATCCCTTTTCCACAACAGGATGTCTACATTAAACAGCTGCCGCCCAACGAAACTTGACTTACCACTCCGATAGGCGGCAGGCAACGGATAGCGAATTAACCCTGGACTCGGTAAAAAACGGGGTTTATTTTTTCACTACTTCTGACAACGCATGAGGAGGTGCACGATGGCGATTAGAGAATGGTCACTTGAGGCGGAGTACATCGAGTTTTGTAGCTGCGACTTCGGCTGCCCTTGCGAATCCATGGCACCCCCGACCCGGGGCGAATGCAACGGTGCGGTGGGCTTCAAAATCACCAAGGGCGAATGCGACGGGGTCAAACTGGATGATTTGGTCGTCGTCGCCACCTTCTACTTTCCCCGCGCTATCCATCACGGTGACGGGCACATGCAGCCCATCCTGGAGAGCCGCGCCACCGACGAGCAGCGCGATGCGTTGTTCTATATCTTGACGGGCGAAGACCAGCCAGTTGGAACTATGTTCCAGATCTTCAGCGTGATCATCGAGCATCACCACGAGCCAATATTCACCGAGATTGGATGGAACTGGGACATCAAAGCTCGGCGCGGGCGTATCGACGTACCCGGCGTACTGCGCACCGAGGCGAAGCCCATACTGAATCCGGTCACCGACACTGAGCAACGGATCATCACGACGTTGCCCGACGGCTGGGTGTTCCACGAAGCGGAAGGGGCGGACGGCGCAGCCAAGGGCGTCGCCGACATCAAGTTCGACTTCACCTCCCGGCATAGCTCGCTGTCCTACGTGGTGTGGGACCGGAACGGCCTGAGCCTGGACCTCGATGAGTCCCGCCGCCGCTTCCCGCTCGCCAGCTAGGGCACCAATTTTGGTGGCAGCCGCCTTTGATCTGGAGTCCGTGCTCCGGCGCGATCGCCTCGTGGTGGTGATCGCACTGGTCGCAGTGATCGTACTGAGTTGGGCCTACATACTTGCCGGCGCTGGTATGGGCATGAGCGCCTTCGAGATGACCCAGATGACCCAGTCGGTGGGCGTGAGCGACTCAACCCAACCCAGCATGCAGGAGATGTCGACGGGAGGCACGGCCGCCGACAGCCTGATGGCCACCGGCACATGGACAGTCGGGTACGCCGTAGTCATCTTCCTCATGTGGTGGGTCATGATGTTAGGCATGATGCTGCCGAGCGCGGCACCCCTGTTGCTGCTGTTCGCCCGCATGATGCGTAAGGAGAAGGGTGCACCGTACGTGCCGACGGGCGTGTTTGCGCTCGGCTACGTGGTCATGTGGGCGGCCTTCAGTGCCATTGCCACTGGCGCCCAGTGGGGCCTGGAAGCTAGCGGCCTCCTGTCCGGCATAATGGTAGGTACCAGCGCCGTGCTTGCCGCGGCATTGCTCATCGCGGCGGGCGTCTGGCAGCTCACACCCTTGAAGAATGCTTGCCTCAGGCATTGCCGCTCACCTATCGGCTTTCTTTCCGCGCACTGGCGGCCGGGGCGTACCGGCGCATTCAGGATGGGCCTGGTGCACGGCGCCTTTTGCTTGGGTTGCTGCTGGTTCCTCATGGCCCTGCTGTTCTACGGCGGCGTCATGAATCTCTACTGGATCATTGGGCTTGCGCTCTACATCCTCATCGAGAAGCTCTTGCCGGCGGGCGTGCGTATCGGTCAGCTGACCGGGGTTGCCCTGATCGCCTGGGGCGCAGTGCTGCTGTTCTACGCTTGAGTCGAGGATGCCATGAAATAAGCCATGTTCTGGACGATATTGGACGATATAATAAGATAGGAAAATGGTGGAGGCGGCGTCAGCCAATTTGAGTTGTTCTCGAAATTTCTGGATTATTTGACAACCGAGGCGACATAATGCCAGTTGTTCGCGGGCTGGAGTGGCGATTCTACCTCCTCCTCTGGGAGGATAGGATTCGGCGCCAACTAATACGCACACTGAGAAAGCTTGATTTTTGCACCACCGGCAGCGAATGTTGATTCTGGCGTTGGCAGTGCCGGTTTTTCACAATAAGTAAACCCGAAAGGAGAGAGTAATGATTAAGAAAATTATACATTCGCTAATCGCGACAACCTGCTTTGTAACTTTTATGGGCTTTGGCACCGCATCCGCGGAGACCCTGCGGGTCGGTATGGAGTGCACCTATGCGCCGTTCAATTTCAAGAATGAAGATGGCAAACTTATGGGCTATGACGTCGATGTCGCAAAGGGCGTTGCTGGTCTTATCGGTGCCGATCTGGAATTTGTCTGCCAGAAATGGGACGGCATGATCCCCGCCCTGCTGGCCAACAAGTTCGATATCGTAGTGGCGTCCATGTCCATTACAGACAAACGGCTGAAGAAAATGGATTTCTCCGACACCTACCGCATATCGGTTGGCCGCCTGGTGGGCAAAAAAGATTCCGGCTGGAATCTCTTCGATGATTCGGGCAAGCCGAATCCCGCCAACTTCGCCGGCCTCAAAGTCGGTCTGGAGCGGGCCACGACTTATTCCGACTGGTTTGAAAATGTACTTCCCCAAGCTACGGTGGTTTTATACGATACCAATGAAGCACTCTATCTCGACCTGGTGAATGGACGAACCGATATGATCATGACCAATCCCATGAAGGCCCACCTCAGGTTTCTCAGCAAGGAGGACGGCGCGGGATTTGAATTTGTCAGTCCGCAGATCGACGAGAAGAAATACTTCGGTATTGGCGTGGGCATTGGCCTCCGCCAGGGTAACGATGACTTGAAAGCCCGATTGAATGGTGCCTTGAAGACCCTGACCGATGGTGGATATCTGGAGCAGTACGCTCTGCAGTATTTCCCCTTCGCGATCCACTAAGCGATCGCATTTCATTGGTGCGGTGGGGGTTTTGAAGCAGCCCTCGCCGCACTCTTCGCTAAAAAAGCAATGCTGAATCATACTTTGACTTCCGGTGGGAACGGGAGGCTATGGCAGCAGTAAGCGGCTGGTGGGACGATTTTTTCTGGGGCTCGCTGGTCGTCGTCGAACTTTTTTTTGTCGCTCTGATCATGACGGTTCTATTCGGACTGATCGGCGCTGGCGCCAAGCTGTCGAATAGTCGGGTCGCCAAATCGATTGCCAGCGGTTATACGATTGTCTTTCGCGGCACACCCGAGATTCTGGTCCTTTTGCTGTTTTATTTCGGTTCGGCGATCGTCCTGACGGCAATTGCTCAGATCTTTGACCCCGAGATCAAGTTTGTGGATTTCCCGCCATTCTGGGCCGGGTCATTCGCCATCGCGTTGATCATCGGATCCTACGCGACAGAGACTTTTCGCGGCGCCTTCCTCGGTGTCGACCCGGGGCAGATCGAGGCCGCCCGGGCCCTCGGTCTCTCGAACCTGCAAACTTTCATCTATGTGCGCATTCCGGCAATGTGGCGGCTGGCATTGCCGCCATTCGGCAATCACATGCTCTCGCTGGTCAAGGATACTGCGCTGGTTGCCATCATTGGTCTGGAAGAAACCCTGTTTGTCGCCGAACAGGCGATTGCTTACACGGCCAAGCCGTTTACCATGTATATCGTGGTCGGTGCAATCTACCTGGGATTTTCAACCATCATCACCTTGACGGTCATGGGACTTGAGAGGTATGCCAACCGGCATTTGGAGGTTTGGCGATGAGTTTTGATATCGAACTCATCCTGGACAGCATTCCCAAAATGCTGGTGGGAATCGGTCTGACGTTTGAGTTGCTGTTTCTGTCGCTCGCGCTGGGTACGGCGCTCGGCATATTCCTGCTGATTCTGCGAATCAGTGGCCGGTGGTATCTAGCCGCGCCCACGATGGTCTACATCTATATCTTTCGCGGCACCCCCATTCTGGTGCAGATTTTCATTATTTATTACGGCTTGCCGCAACTGGAGTTTGTTCGCGACAGTATTTTCTGGCCGATTCTAAAAGAGCCCTTCGGCTGTGCAATTGTCGCCTTGTCATTGAACACCGGCGCTTATCTTTCGGAGATATTTCGCGGCGGGGTTCTCGGTGTCGACCGCGGGCTGACGGAAGCTGCCGCAGCGCTGGGAATTTCTGTAAGGCAGCGATTCATCTATATTACCAGCCCCATCGCGATTCGATTGTGTCTGCCCGCATACAGCAATGATGTCGTCAGCCTGATGAAGAGCACCGCTCTGGCCAGCACCATCACGTTGCTCGATATGATGGGTATCGCAAGAACCATCGTGGCCGAGACCTACGCACCCTACGAGGTTTTTATATCGGTGATGGTTATCTATCTGGTCATTACCTGGGCTATTCAGAGAACGTTCGCCTGGATAGAAAAACGCATGAGCCGCCATGTAAGAAGAGAGGCATGATATGAGCAAGGCCGATAGACAACTGATGATTGAACTCGAAAATGTTGATAAATTCTTTGGCTCATTTCAGGCCTTGAAGGGTGTCAACCTGACAGTCGGCAAAGGTGAAAAGGTGGTTGTCTGCGGGCCGTCCGGGTCGGGTAAGTCGACCTTGATCCGCTGTATCAATCGCCTTGAACAACACAACAACGGCAAAATTGTCGTCAATGGTCACGAATTGACCGGCGCGGTTAAGGATATCGACGCGGTTCGTCGCGAGGTGGGTATGGTGTTCCAGAGTTTTAATTTGTTTCCACACCTGACCGTTATCGATAATTTGATGCTGGCGCCCAAGTTGGTGCGCAAAACGCCAAAAGCTGAGAACAGGAAAAAGGCGATGCGATTGCTCGAGCGCGTAAAAATTCCCGAACAGGCAGACAAATGGCCGAGCCAGCTTTCCGGCGGGCAACAACAACGGGTCGCCATCGCTCGCGCTCTGTGTATGAACCCCGAGATTATACTGTTCGACGAACCGACCTCGGCGCTCGATCCGGAAATGATTTCCGAAGTTTTGGACGTAATGATCGACCTGGCCAGGGAGGGCATGACCATGATTTGCGTGAGTCATGAAATGGGCTTTGCCCGCTCCGTTGCCGATAACGTGGTATTTATGGACGAGGGTGAAATCGTCGAGTCAGGGCCGCCAGGGACATTTTTTGATAATCCGAAGAATGACCGAACCAAGCTGTTTCTCAAACAGATCCTGAGCCACTAAGAATGAAAGATATTGATGCGCTGGTCTCCTTTTGCACTGAACTCGCGGAGTTGAGCCGCAGCATTATACGCTCGCACCCAATACAGGACATGGGTCACGAGATCAAGGAGGATGGTTCGCCCGTGACACCGGTGGACCGGGAGGTCGAACAAAGACTGAGGGAACGTATCGATGCCCGCTACCCCTATCACGGCATTTTAGGCGAGGAGTTCCCGAATCGGGACACGGATGCAGAACGGGTATGGGTGATCGATCCCATTGACGGCACCAAGCAGTACGCTACCGGCATTCCCGTCTACGGTACGCTGATCGCACTGGCTGAAGCACGTCGATTTGTGCTCGGAGTGATGGATTTTCCCGCAACCGGAGACCGTTGGATAGGTGGACGCGATTATCCGACTTGCTGGAACGGCCGACCCGTGACTGTTGCCCAATGCACCGGCTTATGCCGCGCGACCGTGGCGCGCGGTGATTCGGACCGGGGCAGCGCCGAAGAGAATCTTGGATCTTCGAGACTCACCGATGCAGGATCCTTCAGCATCTGTGGCGCTGGCAGCTACGGTTTCGCCATGGTGGCATCCGGCAAGCTGGATATTGCGATAGACATCGGACTGGATCCCTTCGATTTTGCCGCGCCGGTAGCGATCGTCGAAGGTGCCGGTGGATCAGCGACCGACTGGCGCGGTCGGCCACTCACACTCGAATCCCAAGGCCGTACTCTGTTCCTGGGTAATCCCGATTTGCTCGGTTCGGTAGTCGACCTCTTACAAGCCTGAACCCCTTGGCGTTGGACGGTATAAGACAAGAAAATGGTGGGGCGGCGTCACTCATACTCGAATGCAAGTGTCTGAAACGATGTGGATCTTTTTAAGGTCCTCAAAAAATTACCTTCTACTGTCATCCTCAATCCCCCTCATCTTTCGTCTATTCAGCCAATAGATATTGTGGGTTCACCCCTTCACAACCCGTTGACGGATACGCTTCGTATCCAATTCACTGTAGCAAGGAATTGCCTATCTGGATGATACGTTTTCCTTGTTGGAGGCCCTGGTAGCCGATGCCGTCAACAACCCAGATGCCAAGGAGTTCAAGATCGAGCTCTGCGAGGTCGACCTTGGCGGCACTAAGCATTGGGCCTCGGCTGCTGTTGGCAGGAACGGCTCGTTCAGAATCGAAGGGTACGATCTGGGCGCTGCGCCGGAAATGGCCTGGAACAGCGATGACTACGAGTTTAACCGCACGGTCTCACCGGCCGGGGCGAGAAAGATGCTGGCTGAGCTTATCCGGGAACGCTTCGCCGGTGACCCTTCGACATTCGGCAACATCGCGGACTGGCTCAAAGAGAAAGGTATTGAATCCAGTTTCTCGGCCTATCTCTGACAGAACGCCGGCAAGCGTTCGTTGCCATAGTTCGATGAAAATGAGGTCCTGCCGATAGGTAATCTGGATGGTCCACTGATGCGGGTCAGTGGTAACCCTGTACTGCTCGTCTATCTGTATGATTGATCCACCCCCTTTAGATTGGTCCACCGGTATAGTGAGTTTAGGAGGATCAAATTATGGGAATCAAGCGTCATACGCCGGAAGAGATTGTCACCAAGTTGCGCCAGGTTGAAGTACTGATCGGGCGCTGCTTAAGAAGCTTGGAAGTTATCGAGGTCTTGTCTGATGCCATGTTGTTCCACGGTATCCCTGAGCATAGTCGCTCAGACAACGGCCCCGAGATGACCTCTAAACGGGTTAGGAACTGGCTACAACTGATCGGTGTTCAGACCTTGTTCATCGAACCCGGCAGTCCCTGGGAGAACGGCTATAACGAGTCCTTCAATGGCAAACTCAGGGAC
>JYMV01021839.1_pt1 | contig 39402 bp, 49 predicted proteins | sample 338911 | NCBI WGS metagenome assembly JYMV01 (sample SAMN03354496, study PRJNA234377) | hydrothermal vent metagenome | biome: Deep sea; feature: Hydrothermal plumes at the Eastern Lau Spreading Center, Western Pacific Ocean; material: Seawater | place: Tonga | collected 2009 | depth 2000 m m | reverse complement strand
CACGTTAAAAGGAATGTAATGACCTTGCCATATTCTGTCTCTGAACGTGGTATGTATAACCAATTAAAGGAAATATTTAAAGTAGCAAAGGATGATAATATACCTTTTTGGAAAGGTGAGGAATTTATAGCAATAAGGTTGCTTGTTATTTTAAATAAAAAAGCTATCAAATCTATTGTTGTTGGTGCTGTTAAAGGTCAGGAGTTTATTAAATCAATAACGCGGGATTTTTCTCATAATTCAAAAAACAGTATGTTCTGGCTATCTCCTTTCTTTAATATTCCTATAATTCAGCACACAACCGCAAAGAAGGTGCATAGATATAAAACGGCTCTTGGGTATTTGAGATTTAAGATAAATACAGATATATTAGACAAAAAGAAACAATCTTCATCCATCGCCCCGAATTTGATTCATTCACTTGATGCTACTTTAATGTTTTTAACGGTTGAAGATATGATTAAATCTGATGTGGAAAATTTTCAGCTAATTCACGACTGTTATTATACTGATTGTAATAATATTGATATTATGAATAAAAGCATAAGAAAAAGTTATTTCTTATTATTTAATAATAATCCTTTACAGGAATGGTTGGAGCAAATAAATACACTTTACGACACGCACAAAAAAGCCAGCGACATTATGATAAATACGCTGGTTCTTGATGATGTTTTAAAGTCTAATTACTTATTTAGTTAAAAGTTTAACCTTTGTTCTTTGTTCTCCTTGTCTTCTTTCATCATTTTAATAGCAGTAATAAAACCAAGTTTTACTGCCATTGTTTTAGTGAAGCCGTCTCCGAAATCATCTGACCAATCAGCGGCCAAATTATCAAATTCATTGACTAATTTTTTAGGTATTTCACTGCCTATATAATGTTTTTTATTTTTACTCATATCCGCTCTCCTCGTATCCCATTAGCTTTAATTCTAATTCACAAATATAAGCATCTGTTTCCAAAACTTTTAGCTTCTTTTTTTCGTTATTTATTAAATCTAATATTTTTTCTTTCCTCTCATTTATCAAACTTAATTTTTCTTCTATCTTTTTCTTTTCCATTTTCTTTATCCTCTTTTTAGTATTGGTTATAATTATTATATACAACTATTTTAAAAACGCAATAGTTATATTTAAATCTTTTTTTATTTAGTGTAGTGATTTATAAAACTCGTTCCAAATATCATAGCTGATAACGCTTCTCTCTTCTTCACAAATTCCTGGGCAGGCGTTTGATATCATATTATAAATATAATTGTCTATATCGTCTCCTGTTGAACCTCCCTCGGCTACTTTATTGTTATTATTGGTTATATATACCACTTCGTTATTATTTGTTTTCATTTTCTTACTCCTTATTATTTATTATTATTTATTTGTATCGCATTGCAAACAAAATACCCCTAATATCTGGCTCTCTATCAAGCCCTTCAAGTTCTTCGTGTGAATACACTGACATCCCAAACCTGCCACCAAAAAAACCAATATCTTCATTTTCTTTTTTTGCCTTGTTTTGGGCTTTGCGGATTGTTTCTGCGAATACCTTGCACTTAACATACCTAATATATTCAGGATAATCTCCATAACCAAACTCCGCAGTGTTATCATTTCTGCTAAACGTGCCAACTATATACCACCATTTTGATTTTTCTTCGTTGGTTAGTGGCCTACCATCTTCGCCAACTGCTTGCGGGAACCAATTATTAACGGATTTCTCTTTAATTTTGTTATTTTTCATTTTCTTACTCCTTATTATTTTTTAAATGTGGCATTAGTATCTATCATTTCTTTATAATTTGTTATTTCTCCATTAAATGGGTCATCTTTTTTTATGTTAAAATCGTCCTCAACTTCAATCGTATATTGATAGACGTTGCTCTCTTCTCTGTAAAATTGTATTGTTTTCATTTTTAGTTATTTCCTCTTTTTTATTATTGTTTATTTTTTATATATTAAACTCAAATTCAAACCACCGCCCGCCTATTATATCGCTGGTTGTTTCAGTTATTGAATATATTGCCTCCTCGGCTTCTTCGTCTATATAATATAATTCTTCATTTGTTAAAAATATCGAACTCCCCCCGTGTATATCCTTATATATATCAAATATACCGCCAAATTTTTTTGTTGTTATTGTTTTCATTTTTAGTTATTCCTCTTTTATTATTATTTATTTTTTGATTGTTTTTAATACATATAGTGCGGCTTTATACCGTCTATATTAAAAAACAATACTTGTGTATTAAATTGCACCCCTTCGAACACATCCAAGGGCAAAGTAATAATACTTGTTATTTGTATATTTTTCTCTTTTATCCAGCTCCGCCTCTTACTGGACAGTCTTGTATTATTTAAAAAATTATCTCCTGTAATCATAATAACGGGCTTGTCGTATCCGTATCTATCGAAAATTTTCTTCAAAAATACCTCCGGGAACAATCGCCTGCCACTCGCTCCATTGAAAGGAGGGTTCATTATTATTACATCTGGCTCTACGCTGAAATTGAATTCTTGGGCGTCTATATCATTAAGTATAAACTCATCCGCTCCACCTCCAATATCATATTTATCGCCGCCCAATATATATTTGTCTTTTTTATATGGTTCTATTAAGTGCCCTGCACCAATCGCAGGGTCAAGTATTGTTTTATATTTCTTGTGTTCTATTATTTCCGCTATAAAATTAGCCAATTTTGGCGGTGTAAATACTATATTATTTTTTCTTGTTTTTGGTTCTAATGTTCTGTTCGTATTTGACATTGTTATTTCTCCTTCAAATTTTTTTTATTATTATTTATTTTGTAATGATTAAGCCCAGTCAGTTGCCATTACCTTGCCATATAAAACCCTTGTCTCTACCTCTACATTTCTGCCGCTCTTGTTATTTATTTCATAGCCCATTACATCCGCTTTTGTTATCATTGGCTTATTATCGCCAATCTGTATTATAAATCTTGGATTGCCATTTGTTGAATTCTTTACCTGCTTGATTATTTTAAGTATTCCTTTTTGTATTGTCGTTTTTTGTGTTTTCATTTTTAGTTATCCTCTTTTTTAGTAATTTAATTGTTCTCTCTTTCTTTCTTTGTATTAAGAAGCTTTTAATATTTTAATCATTTATCGCCGTATTGGTCTTTTTAAATGTATATATTTTGTTGCTTCTTACTATATATTATATATGTAATCTAAAATAAATCAAGTTTAATACAGCCTTATTTTAAAAATAAATTGAAATTAAATTAAAACCATTTCAAAACATATATACCTATATAGTAATGTATTTAAAAATAAATCAAGTAAAATAGCAACTAAATATTAAAATAAATGAAAAATAGATGAAAGAGATGAAAAAAAGGGTTTTTCAAATACTAATCTAAATGATAATCATTCGCATTTAACAATATAATAACTTAATAATATTACGAAGACTTTATATAAACATTTAATAATATATCAACCAGCTAATATAAAGAATAATTTATATAACCATTTTATAATATTACAATCAATTTATATAATCAATCAATGATATATACAGGCCTTGAAATACCTATTTTTTAAACCCCTATTTTTTTAAGGGTTATCAGTAAATTATCAGGGTATTATATTATTATATTATTATAGTCTTGTTTAAATTATTATTTAGAAAAAAACTGGGCAATATTCAAAAGAGGGCAAGGGGGAAAATTGCGCTCTCCTTTTATTAAAGACCCCCATACATTTTTTCATATTTTTTTAGAACTACCTTACATTTTATAACCACTTAGAACACCCCATTCATCCATTCTTCATACTTTCTCACCACCATCTTATAAGCCTTACCAAAAACCTTAATAAGTGTATATTTAACTGTATAGTAAGCCTCCTTTAAGATCGCTAAATATATATATAAATTGTCTAACATATTGTTTCTCCTTGTTTAATTTTAATAATACCACCCAATACTCACTAACTTGTTTAATTTTAATAATAGGAATACTAAATTCATAAGGAAAGGAGGATAACCTTAATAATCTAATACTCCTATTATTACTATCTATTACTAAGTTATAAGACACTTATAAGATATATAAATACTTTAGACTACTTATATTATTCTTATACTTATTAAATTATTTTTAAATATAGTTATTTTTTTACTTGACTTTTAGTGTTTTTTAGTATATAATATTTATTATTATATGTTTTTATATATAGTATTAGTAGTATTATTATATTACTAAGTTATAAGATTATTATAAGATTATTATTAGATATTTAAATACTTTATACTACTAATACTTGTTCTTATATTATTCTTATATTAGTATATTAAATAGTCTTTTAAATAGTCCCCCACTTCTCGTGTTAGGGTTAAAGCTTTTGTGTTAGCTTTAGCTTTGTGTTATAAGTCTTTGTTTTTTAACAACTTTTTAACCTTATTAATTTATACTTAAACTATCTAAATAATTGTTGTGTTTAGAATGATCTGTTTTGTTGTTGTTCCAAAGACTAATAGGCCTTAAAAAGTCTTCTAATTCTTGTTCTAATAAGTCCTCTTTATATCTCTCTAAAGCCTCTTCTGAACTAAGCCCTAAATTATTAACAATATAACCTAAAGCAATACTAAGAGCATCTAACCTATCATCATGGTAAAGGCTTCCTCTATCCTTAGATATGTGTGTTAGTTGATGAACGAGACTATAGCTTAAATTCTTATGGTCAGAAACAGCACCATTGATATCTCTCTTCAATAAAGAATAATCAAACACAAGTCTATGTTGATTAAGCAAAGGCTCTATTGTGTCAATAATCCTTAACTCTTTTTGTTTGTTATTCCTTACTTCTTCCACTGAACAAGGATAAATACTCTTCAATATAGGTTTAAGCAACTCATTAAACATACCATCACCGAAGTTACTCTCAATAATAATAACATTACACATATGTTCTTTTGCTAATTGTGCTATCTTAACTAAGTTTTCTGGAGTATAGCCACCACTAATACCACCAACATCAGCAACAAACACCTTTGAGTGTAATTGTTTAATAACAGCATAACCTGTTTCGTCCTTACCCCTACCACTTGGATCAATACTTAAAACTGAATATTCATAAGGAGCATAATCTTTGTCAATATGACTTGCCCTATATAAACTATCACCAGTAAAACCAATATTAGGTAAATCTACCAGTAGCTCTCTACTACTACCATAACTAATACTAATGGGCCCTGTCTTAATATCCAAATCATGAACAATAATATCACTTGTTTTAAGAGGATGCTTATCTGCATCACTAAGAGTAGTATCTAACTGGTATTGTAGTCTAAACCAACTCTTACCAATACTTGCTTCTCTTTCTACTAAATCTTCGTGTGTAAAGCGGAAGTCAGTTATCTCTCCAGGCTTCTTTGTGCCATTCTCTAAGGGTATAGCAACATAATCAGCTAAACAGCCCTTATAGACTTCTACATCTTCTGGGAAACGAGCAGGATAAACAATAGTCCTAAACCCTTTATCCCTCATCTTATTGTAAATAGACTCACCAGATTGTGGTGTTCCTAAGATAATGATTTGAGCATCTTCTGTTGTTTGTAGAATAGCATCATACTCAGCAACAGTAGCAAGTAGTTTAGCTCTCATTTGTTCAGTAGCACTGTTTTGTAGTCCTTCTACGTCATCAGAGATAAGGATACTGGCACGATTACCTTGTAACTGGGATGTAATACCCAAACTCTTAACACTTGGCTGAACAGTAACCTCACAACCTGATACATCGAATGATTTAACTGAATTCCTCATCTCACTACTTGGAATAAGATGTTCAAGGATAGGTAAATCAAAGATTAAGCGTCTAACGAATTGAGCAATAGCTTCAGAGTGGGGCCCTGATTGAGAAACAATCAATACCTTTTCATTTGGGTTTCTTAATAGTCTCCAAGTAACATAAGCACCAGTAATATATGTTTTACCAACACCACGAAAGGCTTCTAATAGCATACGTTTATCACCAACCATTAATGTTCGTGCCATATCTATTTGAATAGGAGTAGGTTCAGGTAAATTAATGCCTTCCCATACATATTTCAGGTATTCCCTGAAGTCATTCACATAAACCTTTAATTCTTCTTGTGTTATCGTTTTATCATAAACACCCATAATCTTCCTCTCTTTTTGTGCTCTAATAAGCCCAACACTATATCTAATTTAAGAGATTATTAAAAAGTAATACCAATATAAGGGGTAGTCCTTTTAAATGCCTTAAATATTAAATATGGGGCTTTAGCCAAACTTAATAATATCAATCAAATCACTGTCCTTGATTTCTTCTACTAAACTCATCATTGGTTTGCTTTCTATTACATCAGCACTAACATCATTATTCTTTAGAAAAGCATTGATAGCATTTAGATCACTACTCTTTACTTCTCCTGAACTTAATAATGTTGTGTAATGTTTAGCTACCAAGTCATGTAATGAATTTAATTGTTCTACACTTGCTTTTGCCATAATTTAACTCCAATAGTATTCATATTATGTTTTACTTCCACCTGCTATTTTTATGCCACTCAAAGTTTGGCATATAGTTTTCTTCTTTCATTATGCCGAGGCCTCTGCTTTATTCTCAAACCATTTAACCGCTTCTTCGTCCCACTTGTCCATTCGAACATATGACATGTAACGTGGTGAATCAACCATGTTAGGATTAACGTCTAAGCCAATACCTTCCATAAAATTCACAATACCGATACGCTCAATCATCTCACCAGTTCTTTCGTGCTCTAGTGCATTCTCAGCAAAGAAGTCGATAACTTCTCCTGCTAATTCTTCGATTGCTTCATAATCTTCTTCTGTCTCAAGCTTCATAAATGGAACAACAACTGTGCCGAATAAGTCACCGATCTTCAATGTGCGCTTACCGCCCATACAAATTGTTACACCTTTGTCATCACCAGTTGCTAAGATAGCTTCAGTAGGCATATCTTTTGTTATATAGTTATGTGTTAATGGTGATGTTGCGTTTAAACAGTGCATACATTTAACACAGTTTCGGTTATCAATAGTAAGAGAAGTATCAGCATTAACAGTCATACATTGCGTAGGACAACGAGAAGTAATGTTATCAACAACATAGTCCATGCCCTTATCTGCAACCATTGCTTTCCACAAGTCTTGGTTGATTTTAATATCATCTCTCCAAGTTCCTATTGTTGCAAAGTCTGAACGCTCAATTGAGTTCATACAGTCGTTTGCACAACCAGAAACTTTAAACTTCATTTTGTATGGTAATGCAGGTCTGTGCATGTCATCAAGGAAAGCATTAACCAATGTGCGTAAAGCCGCTTGCTCGTTTGTATTTGACATTTCACAACGTGCCGCACCAACACATGACATACCAGTTCTAACAGCAGGGCCCGCACCACCCATATCAAAGCCAATCTCGTTAAGCTCGTTAAAAATAGTTTGCGTTGTCTTTTCTGTTGCTCCTTGGAACATAATGTCACCAGACTGACCGTGGAATGCAATCAAACCAGAACCACCATTATCTGTGAATGTATCACACATGTTTCTTAATAAGTCGGAGGTATAGTGCATACCTGCTGGCGGTTGAATTCTTAATGTATGGAATTCAGTAGCATCCTTGAATCTGGTATTACCGTTTTCATCTTTAAGTTCGTTGAAACGTGGAATAACACCACCACCATAACCAATAACACCAACAGTGCCACCTTTCCAGTAACCTTTCTTCGTTACATATGATGTTTCTAATGTTGCTAAAACGTCGCGCACCATAGAAGCACCTGCGTGATCGTCTGATGCCAGCCTTTTCATTCCAGTAACAAAAGAAGGCCATGGGCCATTCTCTAATTCATCAAGGTTGGGGGTGTTGTATAGCTCTTTTGCCATATGTTTCTCCTGTTAGTATGAATAGTCGTTTATACCCATACTCTTTTTATGTATTTCATCCATACCTTCTTTTACATACCCTTTAACCAAAGGTAAAGTAACAAAAGGAAGTCCTGTGAGTGATAATAAACTCTTTTGTAGTGGTGTATTTATTTCTCCATCTAATGCACCAACTAAACCCCTATAAAGGTCAGTTGCACGACCACCAGTTGGTCCAAAGCTGGAGCTTACCTGAACTCTATAACTGTTAGAAAAGTTTTCACCAGCAATAACATTATTAAGCTTATCTAAAACCATAAGAGGAGGAGCAGTAATAGCAAAGTATTGAGCTGCAGTCTTGGATATTTCAAGCAAACCATCAAGGTCATGTGTGTATTTCCTATCAGCTTCTTTTTTGTGTCCCAATTGTATCTCTGCTTCCTCATAGGCCATCTTAACAAGGGCAACAGTCGTTAAAGTAGTCATAATATTAGTAAATACAGCAACCTTCTCTTCTCCAAGGTTAGATAGTGTTCTAACACCAATTCTTTCTAAGCCCTCAAGAGGCCAGTTTAAGAACTGTTTAGCCATCTTCCTTGTCATAAAAAAATCTTCCCCAGATTTAGGAGTAGCCCAGCTTGGCATATGAAGACCATTACCCATTAATACATTGGCTTGGCTTTCTGTCATAACGGCGTTCTCTACTTTAACCTTTAATTCGTGAGGCATAGCGTTTAGATCAACCTCTGTAACTACACCATCTTTGTTTCTTTTATATACCTGACTTTCATATGATTGAATAGCTTTAATGTCATCTACACTTAAACCCATTCTCTTCATTGCTTGACTACCCATCTTCTTTATAGAAGCACTAAATATACCTCTCATAGTGCCAATACCAATCGTTGTCCTTACAAGAGCAGTAGCAGGACTTAACATAGTCCATTTAGCAACACCAGTGGCTATCCTTTCAGAAAACAAAGCCATACTCTGTAAAGCCTTGTTCTGGTTAGTAGCACCCTGTGCATCCTCTACTCCTTCTGCGAACTTATGTAAGTGAGAAAGGTTAAAGGTATCCATACTGTTTGTTAGCTCTTGCATATGCCTATATTCAACATCATCAAACTTATGATTTTTAAGAAGCTTAAAGAATTGTTTTGGAGACTTAAACACAGCCTTAATAACAGGGACTAAACCAACCCTCATCGCCGCAATACCAGTCTCTCCCATAGCTACGTTACCAGCCATACCACCGCCTAATGTTGAGAAGTTTTGGTTAAGAATAATCTTACCAGAAAGAGCCATAGTGCCATCAGGGTTTAATGGTCTTGAAATAGAGCCATGAACAGTCCTTTGAGCATCAGAATATAGTTTAAGTGCCTTATCAATTTCAGCATTATTTAGAATTCCTTCTAACTTTAATTCCTCTTTCATATTTTTTAAGAACACACCTAACTCAACCTCTGAACCAATACCAGTTATTATTTTAGTAGATATTTTTCCGCTATATCTAATCTTCTGATATTGGATATTTTCTAAGGCATCTCTCTTCATAAAATCACCAGCAAGACTTTCATCCATCTCCAGCTTTCTTTCCTTCCAGCTGTCTCCATCCCAATCGTGAGGGTTCTTCTTAATCTTCTCTACAATACCATCAGCATCCTTTCCAGCTTTTACACCAGCAGTCTTCAGAATAACATCATCAGTATTTAATCTTTCCTTCTTCAATTTGTTTATGTTAGACTTGTTTGCTTTAACAAGGTTTTCTAATTCAGCAAAGCTTTTGTGGTCTATCTTATTAGACTTGCCAATTAGGGTTCTAAGTTCATTCTGCTTCTTTGTTAGTTCCCTTTTCCAACGAGCAAGATTATCACTATTCTTCTTGCCAGCACCCGAACCTTTAAGGTTGTCTGCATTCTCACTACCAGCTTTTATCTTAGCTTCAAGCTTCGCATTTTGAGCTTCTAATTTGGCAATAGCTTTTTCATTTTTAATAGCACTCTTACCAGCCTTTAAAGTATCTTCACCAGCCTTAATTGTAATACCATCTGCTTTAAGAAGCTCTTCTAAATCAGCAATTTTTTTATTTCTTATTGCAATTTTTTCACCTACTTCACCAGCCTTAATTGCTTCGTAAATAGCCTGTCTTGCCTCAATAGGATTGCTATGAATAGCGGCAACATTATACTGTCTATATACGTGGTTATCAACAATCTTAACACCAGCTTTTTTCAAGTATTCTTTGTTTGAAACATCCCAGGCATCATACCTTTTAATAGCACTTTCAAGCCTTGGATTATAAGAATGACCATTCTGTTTAGCTCTCCAAGCGTCTTCGAGAACACCACCAAACTCCTTCTCATCTTTATAGCCCAAGTCCTTACCTATTTTTTGCAAATCTATCAAAGTCACCTCGTGCATTGCTTGTATTTGTTTGACTAAAATATCAGCTGTTTGGTTCTCCGCCATACCTTTATGACCACCAGTTGTTCCCATCTTTGCAGCCAACTTTCTAAGAAGAGAACTCTTGCTTTTATTAAGAACACCAAGAATACTTATTTGAAGACCAGAACCCTGTTCAATGTCTAATTCAGACTTAGCATTACCAGTCTTATACCACTCTTTTTTAGCACTATCTACTAAATCCACCACAACCTTTTCTTGCTTTGCAATTGCTTCTGTATCTGCACCTACAGTTTTAAGTGCTAATAGGTTATCTTTCTCTGTATTTGCTTGTAAAAGTATATCATCTACCTTAGCATTACCAGACTTCTTGTGGGCGATAGCATCCAATCCATCAATAGAAAACTCTGGCATCTGACCAGCAGGTTTTTCTGTGAATTCAATAGACTTCTTTCCATCAGCACCAACACTTTCTTTAAGAAAACTATTATTGCTTCCAGGAATAAAACCAAACCCTCCACCAAGAACTCCACCCCATATAGCGGCACTATTTTTAGCTTCCTGATTTACAATTCCATAATCACTTTGAACACCAGCTTCCGTTGCAAAACCAGCTAATGCACCAGAACCACCTTGAATAGCTACTCTTGCACCCACGCCCATTCCACCACTTATAATTGTAGCACCAACTTCTACTACTCCCCAAGGGCTTGAAGCATAAGAAAGCAATGTTGGAACTGCACTTTCATACCAAGCAGAAGCATCGAGCTTTTGTTGATAACCAGAGAATGTTTTTTTATTGTCTATTGCTTCATTCATAGACCCTAAGTTATTCAGTTTCTGGTCTCTAATAAGCTGTGTAATTTCTTCATTAGAGAAGTTAGAACTTAGTTCTTCGTTATACTTTCCATCTAAAAAATCTTGAACAAAAGCACTATCATAATCCTTACTTGATGTGTCTTTTGCACCATCAGAAAATAAACTACCTTGCGTAGCTCCAGCAGAAGTCCATAGACTAATATTTTTGGTTTTCTCCCTTAGTTTTTCAACCCGTAACTCTTCTCTAATCTCATTGCTAAGAGTAACATTATCGGGAACTATTTTCCGATCATATCTACCAAATTCCTTGGTGTTAAGTTCGCTAAAATTAATCATAAATTACCTTTTTTTTGTCTAAAATTGGGAAAACAAGTTTTTTCCCTATAAGAAAACCATTATATTTTATACTAAATACAAGTTATTTCCTGCCTTTAATTAAATATATTAAGGAACATTGTCGCCCACCAACCATTTAGGCTTTCTGCGGAATTCAAAGCAGCAGGATTTGTTGGTTTAATACCAGCCTTTCGCTTTACCCTTGAACCATAATTAACACGCTTTTTAACGGTCTCAAGATATACATCTTTGTATTCTGGAGATAGAGTAGAATAATGTTTTTTTTCATCTACAGTTAAAAGAACATCCTTGTGTTTTTTGGAACTAACCGCTACCGACTTCTTGTCTTCTACTACTTTTTTAATCAAGATATCGTTTGCCCTAACCTTAGGTGAAGCTGTAATTGCTTCAACAACCTTATCAACGGCATCCAGTATTCCTGTTGATCCACCAGAATTCCTATCTATCGAAGCCTCAACTTCAGCCAGTTGTTTCTGTTTTTCTATATAGTTATGATAACCATCAACCATCGACAATATATCAAGACGACTAATATTAATACCAATGTCTTTATCACCAATGACAAGATTAAAAGAACCACCACCAGTCTGTCTCATAACCACATCAGAAGATGATAAATCAACATCTAATGTTTCGAATATATTTTTATATGCATCGTTATTATTAATAGAATAAAATAGTAAAGATGCTATATCAATATTCTTATCAATAGCATTTGCTTCTGTTATTAGTGTGTTTGGAAGTTTAATACCATTATTAAATTTAAGTCCTTCTGTTTTACCAGCACCAACATCGCTGACTTGACTACTCACAAAGTTACTAATAATATCTTCCCATCCATCAATTCCACTGGAGCTAATACCCATCTTTTTTAAGACAGTAACTTGTTGTGGTGTAATAAACAAACCACTATCAAGGGATTGTTTTCTAAGCTCATCTTGCCACTCATCACCCATTACCGCTTTCATATTAGAATTATCAATATTAATATCTTTCCAACCCTTAGCCATTTCTAATATTTGACCTTCATCAAAGCCACTATTTTTCATAGTAACCATTGCACTAACGATTTCGTTGCCGTTAATAATGTTTTGCATTTCTACAAGGCTATCATTATTAGAAACATCTATAAGAGACTGAAAAGATTTTGCATCAAACTTATCATTGCTTAGTATGTTTGACAATACACTATTAACCATAACCTTGAAACCAGAAGCAAGTTTGTTTCTATATTCTTTTGTTCCAGAGTTAGCAGTAAGAATATCATTATACTTTTTAATATCACCAGTAGCAAGATAATTATTAGCTAATTCTTTTTGGTGTTCTAATAAATCTTTTTGATGTTCAGCAGGATATGAAGAGATACTCGTGTTAGGGTTTTTCTCAACATCTTTCTTGAAGCCTATTAGGTTTTCAATCTCTTTTAATTTAACCTTTATGTTTTCATATTCTACCCAAGCTTTAGAGGCTAATAATTTACTCTTTCCACCAGATCCGAAACCAGTATATTGTCTTGCTTCATTAATCATACTAAAAAGAGCTTCACGAGGATGAGCAATAGTTTTATCCACACTCTTTGTGCAGTTGCTATTACTTCCACCCTCCGAAATACATTTAGCTATCATTCCTTCTTTCTGGTCTTCATAGTCTTTGATAGAGGCCTCAAAATTATTTGTGGCAATTTTAATTCTATTATCTAAAGATGCTCTTGTTGCTTCACCAGTTTCACCCTCTGTTAGTCCATACTTTCTTTGTAGCTTTCGAAGCTCTCTTTCACCCTCCGTAGTATTTGGATTAATTAATCCAGCATCCAAGTAATTATTAATTAAATTCTTGCCTATAGCCTTTTTGTCTTTATAATTTCTTCCAGAAAGCTTGCCTGCAAATACTGAGTAACCAGAAGACAGTTTATTATAAAAAGACTCTTTTTGTGCTGGTGTTTTATTTGAGTTATTATTGGCATCTACTTGTGCAATAAACCAATCCTTAGCACTAACTTCCTTTTGCTCATTAGTTAATGGGAGACCATCTTCGCCAACCACTTCACTAAGTTCTTTTTCATAATCTCTAAGAGCAACAATAGCATTAAAATCACCAAGCCTTTTTTGCTCGGCATTTAATTCTTTTTGTTTTTTAGCTAATAGTTTTTCATTAACAATAGCTTCTGCCTTTTTTTCTTTACCATAAATATCTACAGCTTGTGAAAACTTATTAGCAAGGTCTAAATCTTCATTTTGAGTAGGGGTAACAATGCCTAAATCAACAAACCTATTAGATGGTTGTTCAATAACTCCAAGAGTAGCATCTGCTGTTTGGGTTGAATTTAAGTTTATTCTTTGTTCTTTCATATTATCTATTCCCCATACTGTTATAAACATTACTAATATCTCTGCCTAAATCCAGCATACTACCACCTGTGCCTGTATAAGAACCAAGAGCAGAAGAACCAGCATCAAGAGCCATACCAAAGCCAGATTTCTTTTTAGATTGAACATCGTTAATGCCACTTTGTATTTGATTATACTTGGCGTGTGCCTGTTGGCTTTCATAGTTTATTTCTTCTTCGCTTTGTGCGACATAAGAACCTTTGTTTATAGATTTTTGTGTCATAAAGTTTGTATAAGCATACAGGGCACTTTGACCACTTACACCTGAACCAGCTCTACCTGCTACTTCTTTAGCAAGGTCACTCAATTCTTTTCTTTCTAAATTGGTTAAAGCAAAAGCAGTTTTCCTATTGATTGATTTCATCTGGTTTTCTTTAGCTACATTGTAACTCTCCAAACCTTTAATCAAAGCATTCTGTTGTATTTTTGCTTGCTTGTTCTTGCTTAAATTACCAAAGATAGAGAGAGCAGCACTCACTCCAGCGGCGATCATCATTACAGCCATAATTAACTCCCTATATATTTATACAAACCATCACAACCAGCAACCGCTTCGCTATGATTTTTAAAATAATCCCCTTTAATCTTCATAAAATAAAGGTTTTTAATATCTATTTCTTTCTTATATTTTATCCAAAGCTTATATAGCTTCTTAGGATTGCCTTCCAAGTGAATAATATAGCTTCCATCAATACCAACTATGTCATATGAATTCGCCACAACAAAGTAATTCTCTCCATCAGCATATAGTGTGGTGTTTAATTTCATACTTTATATTTTCCCTTTGCCTTGGCATAACCTTGTCTTCTTGTTATCCAAGGAACAAGTATGTTTGTGATAATTAAAAAGGCTATAAAGGCATACATTGCATCAGTCCCCCAAGAGGTGGCAACATAAGCTACTGCTTGCTCGTTCGTCTCTATATCGGCAACCTTGGGACTGTCAGGGATAAGTTCATCATAAGCCATAGCTGTTGCTAATACTCCTACTCCTGCTACTGGGCCAGCTATAAGAAAAGCAGTCCCCGTTGATAAGGATGTTTTACCTAAATTCCTTAGTTCCAAAGAGGAGCAACCAGATAAGAACAAGATAATAATAGTTGTTATAAGTATCTTCATTTGTGTATGTCTTTTTTAATATCGTGAAGCATTTCTTTCATATTCCTATTTTCTACTTGTATTTCCTTTAGTCCAACCATAACTTCCTCGTGCATAATAGGCCAAGCATCAATAAAACCAGTATTTTTATCTACTTGTTTCTCAATTATTGTATGTCTCGAGCTTAAGTCACTCGCCCACCATACGATGGTAACTGTTTGAGCAAACATAGATACTATAATAGCACCTGAAGCATTTCTTATCCAAGCAGGTAATTTCATCTCCCTTGTTTTTTGGGTCTCCAGCGACTCTACTCTTTCCTTCATTAAATAAGCCCCAGTTCGGTAAGTTTAGCCATCGTAATAACCTCACTACCTTTTGAATACATATCTTGGTTAGTATTAAAGCCAGCTACAACTGCTAAATCTACTGCTGGTCCTAATGCTGGCTCTGTTAGACCACTAATAGGAATATTTGCCTCTGTAGTCCAATCTAATAATTGCCAACCCGTAGTCATTTCGTTTTCAGTCATTGATACTTGACAGTAGCTAATTGTTTCTGCTGTATTAAAATAAACCTGTAATACAGCTCCATCATATGTTGAGCTTTCTACAATCCTTATCTTATTAAAGCCACCATCTAATGTCCCATAGCTACTATCTGTCAATACAGTTATTACGTTACTTTCATTTCTTCCATAATTATGTGATGCATAAAATACTACTTGTTGATGATTACCACTATCCCTATTAACAATCTGGAATTTAGCTGTGCCTCTCTCTCCATTCCCGGAAGTAGAAGCATCAGGATCAATCCATGCAATATTACGCCATTCTGCTCCTGAAGTTGTTACGTTGGTTAGTGTTCCTTTTTCATACTTTGGAATATTATCACCAAGTAATTCACCAGTAACCTCTAAGGTTGTTTCAAGTTTCTTAGTATTGCTATGATAAAGACTTGCACCACCACCCTCAACAAAGCGGGCATACTTCTCTGCACCAAGTAGGTTTGTAAGATATAGGTCTGGAGACTGAATATATGCTAAGGTATTACTTCTAACCATCGAATAGCCAGACGTGCTTTGGTAAATATCCAATTCACCACTATCACCAAAGGTTGAAATAACATCATCAGGATGGTATGTCGTTCCACCAACCCTTAAATCTCCTGTAGCTACTATATCTCCTGTTGTAGTTGTGCCTGAGGCTGTAGTCTCAAACTTCTTAGAGTTGCTGTAATACAAATCCACAGAGCCGTCTCTGGTGAAGGTTGCATATGTTTTATCATCAATATTATCAGTTAATTTTAACAATTTAGATTGTATAAGCAAACCATCTGATGAAGTTTGTTCCTTAATTATAGCATTAGTTGTATCATATTTAATAACTAAATTACTATTATTTCCAAAAGATGCCGGAACATTATCCACAAAAGCAATATCGCCACTTACCAAACCACCAGCTCGAAGAAGCGCACCATCAGCCTTTGTCCCTTGAGCAGAAGTGGCATAATCAGTAGTATCAAATGCTTTAACATCTGCAAGATTTGTTACTTCGGAGTCCATTAAAGCACCAGCAGAAGTTACACTTGTCGTATCTGTTACACCTGCTAAAGCTTCAATACCTGCAAGTTTGGTTACTTGTGCATCTGTAAATACATTAGTTTCTGCATTGTTTTCATAAGCTGTTTTAACTTCTGCATCAGTCATATCACCAGTAGCATTGGCTTCAATACCAGCTAACTTAGTTTGATCAGCATCTTTAAAGATATTAAAGTCATAGGTGGCAGGGGTTACAGATATATTCCAAAGCATATTATAATGCTCTTGTTCTGTTAAATCACCAGTAGCATTCTGCTCAATGGCAACCAACTTAGCGAGATTAAAATCACTAAGGACATTTGTATTGTCCTCACTCTCATATAAAACCTTAATTTCAGCACCAGTTAAATCACCTGTAGCTCCTGACTCAATGCCATCAAGCTTTGTATTGTCGGTAGAAGTAAAGCTCACCTCACTTAAACCACCATCGCCTACTGAATAAGTAGTATCAGTAAATACAGCCCCTAACGGAACATTGGTTAATACTTGACTATCATCTACTTTTCCTGCTAATGCAGTAGTCATAGTTCCAGCGAAGTTAGCATCGTCGTTAAGGGCCCCAGCAAGCTCATTTAGGGTGTTTAAGGCATCAGGCGAAGCATCAATAAGGTTTGTAATTTGTGTGGTTACATAGGCCTCTGTGGTCTTCCCATCTAAAGCTGTTTGTAGTCCTGTTACTTCGGCAATTGTATGGTTGGCTGGATGAACATAATTATTAGCACTATCATCAACACCTGATAGTTTTGTCTTTTCAATATCTGTAAAGCTATTTGTATCTGTGTTGTTTTCATACTTGGTTTTAATTTCAGCATCTGTATAAGTAGTATTTGTATCAACAGAGCTAATAACACCATCAACGATAGTTACATTAGTTCCACCAGTATAAACGACTAAGCTTTCAGCAATAGTATTAATGTTATCAATGTCGTTACCAACAAGATTTACATTATCAATATTAGTAGAAACAACACCAATATTAGCTATATGAGGAATAAGGGTGTTTATGTTTGCTTCCATACCTACAACAGTAGTAATGTTGCCAAGGTTTAGTCCAACATCAATAACAACACCAATGTTTGATCCTACTAAATTAACACTACCAATATTATCAGCGACAATATTAACATTATCTATACTTTCAAATACTCCTTGAATAGCACCATTGGTTAGGTTGTTAAAAATTGTTTCCCAAATACCAGTATAACTGAATTCAAAATTAGCTATTGTGTTAATATCGCCAATATTATCAGCAACAGTTTGGAATACACCTGTTTCAACTAATCCCAACTCTTTAATATCATCAGCTATCGTAGCCAATACTTGTATTTCTGCTTGCATTTCTGCAAGAATAGAGCAGTCACTTGGGTTAATGTCAAGGTCTTCAATAGTAGTAGCAACAACAACCTTTAGATCTCCAGTCCATTCTCCACCACTAAATGTGATTAAGGTCAAAGACCCATGGAATACTACTGCATTATTAATAATATCATATTCACCGACATTTACCAATTCCCAACTAACAACGTGTGTCGTCCAGTCATAAACCTTAACAAACACATTACAGTGGTTTGGGGTAATGATTTCAAAATCAGAAGAGAATACCTTGTCCGCCTCAACGTCATTAAAAAACTTTTCACTTATCATATAGCTCTCCCTGCTCTCTTGTTAAATCTTCCGCTTAAATTTATGGAAGTTATGCTAAACTCTTCACCATCAACAGGCATTATTCCAATTGATGTCTCTTTACTATCTCTCATGACGGTAGCTGTTTTTGTATTTTCAATAACTGCTATTGATGGATCAGCCACACTAAGTCCTTTTTCTTTTATAAAAATATGAGCATTACTGTCACCAAATAAAGTAATTTTTCTTATTTGCAATTTACCAGTTTTATCATCCACCTCATAACTTCCACTCTTAAAGCCCCACTCACTTAGTCCAATATATGGGAACATCCAAGTGTCATAGTTGCTATCACCAAATATTCTAAAGGGATTATGTCCCAAGAAAATATCAGTGCTTAAATCAAGCTCTCCAGTGCCAACGCCAAAATCATCAGTTGTTATTTCATTACCAGAACCATCAATTGGATATCCTCGCCTAAACATATGTAGTGAGGCATTGGCATGGGTTAAATAGCCACCAACAGTCCATAAATGCCAAGCACTCTGAACCTTCCCTTCGCTACCCCAAGCCATGTTATAAACAAAGGTTAGATCATCATTGGCAATAAATAGCATATCGTGTTTTTCTGAACCAACCATTGTTAGCTCACTATCATTAGGAATAAGTCTTGGAACTTGTTCTGTTATATCTGTGCTTTCATTGCTTGCAGTTCCATCAACATTGTAATACTCACGCACCTGTAAATAGAATCCCTTATTTACTGTAAAATAAACATTAGCACCAAGGGCGACTGGTGGTATGATTGTATTGTAATCATATTTTGTGGATTGAGTAACAGATACGTTTTTAGGAGTAAGCGTTTTCGCTCCACTTAATATATATTGTTCTCTTGCACCAAAAATAAGCAGATTGTTATTATAAGGAATAGCATAGTGTAGGTCTGAAACAATATTGGTATCAATCGAAATATCAATTGGGTCGCTGTCTAATAAATCAGTTACGGTTGTCCTAAATAGGTTTTCATATAATCCTACTTCTGATAAAACAACACCATTTTTTGTTAGTAGTCCGAGCCTATTTTTAAAGAAAAATATATCTCTAACAACACCACCTACAATTGTTGGCATCGCATTACTTTCATCACCACCAACCTCCCTATCGTTCCATTCGAATTCTTGAACCTCGAAAACACCATGAGTTGATCCATCATCAACATTTCTAAATACATGCGGCATACTGCTTTTGTCTAAACCAGAGCTAATACCGGGCTCTATTGTTTCGCTCCAATTATCACCCTCGTTTTCTACCCAAGCCCAAAAACCAGTGAATTCATTATCTTCATCACCAGTTACCTCAACAATAGTTTTTGTTCCATAAAAAGAACCCATATTATTCGGCAAATCTTGTAGTTTGGAAACTCTACCCTGCCAACCAACGCTCGCCATGTTTCCCCAGCTATCACCAGTAACCCAATCAGAACTACCAGCAACAATATCATCTCTATATACAACACTACCACTTACTTCAAAACCAACACCACCAGCGTTTGCCAGAGAATAAGCTACAACGTCGGTGTCTCCATATGCAGAACTATAAGAAGTTGGAATATCAATCGTATTTATTGTATATCTATAATTTCTAATATCTGAATTATCAGTGCCACCATATGACAACAAAGACCTTTTTACCCAATAAAAGCTATGGTCTTTATGAACATGCCCCGTATGAGCCCATACACTTGATTTTGTTACCGTTCTTAATCTGTTGGTTATGAATGTGCTATCTCCAACCGAAACGGCACTGTATGGTGGCATATCTGAAGGCACATCGAATATATAGAAGTATTCATCCCACCCATAAGAGAAAGTATCAGGAATTGTTAAGTCACCACTAAACAAATAAACCCGCCATGCTCCTGTTGTCGATACTTGAATATGAACCTCTCTCTTAGAAGCATCATCACCAAAACCTGTTCCTGTGTCGTATGTATGTGTCCATAGAAGCCCCTGATTAATATCAACAGGGTTTCCGTTGTTATCATTAATGACTGGCCAAGCATCCATTATCACGGTATCCTCTCCAGCCCTTACTGTAATACCCTCAACAAGGCTAACATTACAGTCAAACATTTCTTCAACAAAACTATCATTTCTTAAATGAACCGCCTGTTGTGATATGCCATTAGCCAATGTTGGTAGTGTTTGATTAACTTCCATTTATCTACTCCTAATTGCTTATTCTATTTAATATCTTAGGGTTGTCATCAAAATAAGAATAATCACCCACATTGATTTCATCAGCAAGAAGATTAACCTTTGATTGTTGTATCTCTTGTGCGAAGATATTTAAGATGCTATCAACACCAATTATTCTTTCGTATAGTTTCTTTTTAGCAATATTAACCGTTAGCTGTTGTGCTACGACAGGCATATCATCAAAGTCTATATTCCAACGAATATCAACAAGAGCCTTTTCTGTAAATAATAAGGTTTGGTCATCTTTGTTGTATAGTTGTCGTGCTCCAGCCTCGTTTTGGATAATCCAATTCTCTCCTCCAGTCGGATCGACAAAGAGGGCAGTTGGTGGAATACCAATATAGTTATTATTGTCTGGAATAAGCTCCCAGTTGTTATCTGTATTGAACTGATATCCAGAACTTAATACTTCTACTTTTGCTTCTTCAATAATATCAGAAGCTAATTCTGCTTCAAAGTTTCCAGTAATTGAAGTATTACCTGTTAGGGGTCTTTCGCCAATAGCTGTTAAGCATATGTTTATGGCATCATTTAATTTATTCATTTAAAGTAATACTCCAATTAGTGTAAAATATGGGAACAACCCCCAACCGAAGTCAGGGGAAGTTCAGGTTATGTTATGCCTGAGTTAAACGGATAGAGCAACCAGCGTTAAGAACGCCTTCACCCATCGCATAAGAAGAAGCCATCAATGTTCCTAATTTCTCAGGAATATAGTTAGCTTCAGACTTAATATCCATTAACTTAACAACACCTACCGCTTGTGGGGTAAAGATATAGCCCCAAGAACCAGCCGGAATGTTGTTAGACATCATAATTGGGATACCAGCGATCTTGAATACATTACCTGTATCAATACCACCGTTACCATTCGTCCAATCACGATTTACTGCTTTGTCAGACTGCACTAAGTTATAGTAAGCGTCAGGGGTAATAACACACACCTTGTCGCCTGCAATATCTTTGCTTTCCATAGTAGCCGCCGCATCAAAGATAGCTTCTACCAATTCATTTACAGCAAGAGTAGCACCCAACGCAATATCAGCATTTACCGCTGGCTGACCTGTTTCTGGAGTGGCAGTAGCACAAGCATCAAGCTGTGTGATAATTGCCGCATCCACTTTCTTAGCCAGTGCATTACCAATCTCTGTTGAGTATTGACCGCGAACCTCGTAGTGAGACATTGCTTCTTCAAAGTCATCAACGAATACAGAAGCATATTTACGAGAGTTAATCGCAATTACTTGTTCGCCTTGAGCGATTGAATTCACAGTAATATCAACACCTGGAGTGTGATCTAAAACGTCAGCAGAAGAATAAGAACCAATTACTGGGAAAGTCGCAGACTTACCAGAGGCAATAGTTCTTGTATTGATAAGAGGCATAAATACGTTCTTTGTTGCAAACGCAGTTAATACCTCACCCGAAAAGACTTTTAAGGCTAAGTCAGTGCCACCAGCAACAGTTCCTGCTGGATTTGAAGTTGTATAAGCCATTATATTTCCTTATATAATAATTAAAAAAGTTATATATAAACAAAATATTTTAAAACGGTATCCTTCTTCACAATTCCTCGGAATTATTAAAAGGGCATCTCTTATATTTCTTTATAGAAAGTCAGTCATCGCTATCTTGCGTTGCACATCAGCTCGATAGGTGCTGTCTAACTTGTATTTTGGACTTTGCATGGCTTCCATCATATCAGATTTCGTGCCAAATCCTCCACGAGAGGAGCTTCCAACACCACTACCTTGTCTAAGGGTGGGGTTAGTTGCTTTAAACCGTGCATATAGTCCTTGAATAGCAAACGTAGCTGTGCCCTCATCTCCGAGAACACTATCAAACGCCCGCTGTTCGCTTTCACTCAAATTGGTAGTCGCCCACTCAATCATAGAGTTATAATTATCCTCACCACCAACAAGACCTTTTAAGCCTTCTGCTGTTTGTTGAACAATAGCTTCTTGACCTTTAATATAATTATCAACAGTATTCTTGTTGATACCTGCTTTTTCTAATTTAGAATAAGTATCATCTGATAACCCATTCTCACTTTTAGAAAACTCATCATATAAAGCGTCAAAATCTAAACCTACACTCTCTACTTCGCTTTTAGCGTCATTCTTTGAGAGTTCAGGTGTTTTATCGTTATCTAAATTATCTTCCCTTTTAGGGGCATCCTCGTTGTCCTTAGAGCCTAATTTAGTCTGTAGTTCGCCGTAAGCTTTCTCTAAATCTTCAACAGATTTATACTTACCTGCTAAAAGTTTTTCTTCATCACTTTTTAGGCTTTCGGCTACTTGATTTTCGTTTTTTTCCACCACTTCCAGCATTTCCTGTTCGTGTTGGTTTAGTTCCCCCTGTGGGGCTTGGTTTTGGTTGTCTTCTTCCATCTTTTTTTACCTCTCCTTTTACTTGAATACTTTTTTGATTTGCAATTCCAATATTAAATAGAATAGTCATTACTCACCAGCCATTTGACCAATGCCATTACCAGCCTGTTTGCTTGCTTCTTCAAGACCTACTTGTCCAGCTTGATCCATCATAGCTTGTTCTTGTTCTCCAGCGATTTGTTCTTGTGATTTAATTAAACCATCAACATCAACACCAAGAGAAGTTCCTACCCTATCAATAACAGCACCAACATTTGCGTGTTGAGCAAAGATTTCGGGGCCTAATAGTTGTTGTAGTGTTTGACTGAACATAACTAACTTGTTGTAGTCGTGTCCTCTACCCAACGCCTCTAAACCAGTAACAATAACTGGTTCAACTAAACCCTCTGGTAGTTTAACATCACTATTTTTAAGAATGATATTTACTAAAGGCAACTGTAATTCTTGTGATAGAATAGAATAAATACCACCCAAGGCATCTTCTAATTCACCAGCTACAAGTCTAATCTCTTCCGCAGTTACTCTTTCAGCATCACGGGTAGCTCCTTGTGTCAATAAAAAGGCGCTGGCAAGGCGTTGCGATATTTCATTAGCTAACTGATAAGGAATTTGCATATCGCTCATCTTATCAACCTTAACGGTGCTAATATCCACAGCCCGACCTTGTTTAAAGTCGCCTGACTTAGCCTTTGCCACATCCCTAACTCTTGTAGTTCCTGTTGGATCTACTAAGAAGACAATCTTACTTGCCGCCGCCGCACCTTCAATCATAGATTGTGATAGGGCTTCAAGGCTTCGTAAGTCTCCTAAATATTGTTCTACTAACCCTCTTCCATAGTGCTCACCATTAATGGCAGTCCATCTAAGAGCAATGAAAGGTAGGTCTTCGGCCTTTACTTCTCCCTCTGAACCTGGAACAATCTCATCATTGGCTTCTTGATAGACATTATATCGCCCATCTTCCATAATAATAGCACAGGTATAAAGGTCTGTTTCCTCTTCTGTTAAGTCCATATCAGGAATATCAGTAGGATGAACAGTTTCTTTAATAAGTATTTCAATTACTTTACCAAGAGAGTTTCTCTTGATTGAATATTCTTCTAAATTATATACTTGTAATTCTTTGTCTTGTAGTCTAACAAGTGAGTTTCCAGTTCCAATAAGAAGTTTAATAGCTTCAAATAATGGAACTCTATAAGCCTTTTTTTCAATAAAACTATATACTTCTCTTTCGTAGTTTCCTAAGCCTTTATCTAATTCGGCTCTTTGGTCTTCTGTGAATTCAGCAATATCAGCTTCATTAGGAATAAGTCTAAAGAAGGGGCTATTCGGTGGGAGTAAGGTAAGTAGTAATTTACTTGCCAAATGGTTTATTGCTCTCGCACCAAGCGATTGATAAGGCGTTGATAAAGAATCTTGTTCCTTATGCCCTTGCTTGACAAGTAAAGACGGAATTGTAAGCTCTGTGCAGTCTCTTGCACGAGAAAGAACGGTGCTTTTATCTCCATCAAGTTTCGCCCACCTTGCTTTTAAACTTGCTCTTTCTAATTCAGCCATATGCTACCTCTTAGTATCCCTTGTTAATAGATGTTTTAATTCCCTTAACCAATGGGATTTTAAGTCTATTCTTGCCTTTCTTAATTGCCAAAAGTTTCTTTGTCTTGGACTCACCACCTACACCCGGAGTGAATACAGCATCTTCTACTGGAGCATCTGGAACAGTCGGTGGTGGTAGGTTTGGTGATTTTGGTCTATTAAATAATCCGCTCATATTTTATTCCTCTTGTATTCTGTTTAACATACGGAGTAAATCTACTACTCCTGCCATCTTACCCATTTCAAAAGCGGTATAAGTGTCGTTATCGACAACCATTCTATCTGGGTATATTTTCTCAAGCTCTTTAATTAGTGCTTTTGAATTCTTAGGTAATTTTTCCATATTCTCCTATTACGGTTAGTGTTAGGATAGCTTTGGGAAGTCTAATTCAGTAAAATCTCCCTTAACCGATCCTTTTGAATATTCAGTAGAACGAGCTTCAAAGAAGTTAGTATGAACAACACTACCTAATAACTCATCAATCCAAGGTAAGGGGTTATCCTTAACACCATAGTTTGTTTTTAGTCCTAACTGCAATAAGCGTCTATCACAAATATAACGAATATAAAGTTTCATATCCTCTGCTGTTAGTCCTTCTACTCCACCCATTTCAAAAGATAAGTCAATAAAAGCATCTTCCATTTCAACCATTTCTCTTGCTGTTTGGTATAATGTCTTCTTGAATTCATCAGTCCATAGGTGAGGGTTTTCAGCCATAAGGGTTCTGAATGTTTTTAACATACCCTCTACGTGCTTAGTCTCATCTTTAATAGACCATTCTACTACTACACCCATATTCTTCATCTTACCAAATCGTTGAAAGTTCAACAACATAGCAAAGGAAGAGAATAAAGCTAATCCCTCTGTAAAGGCAGAATAGACAGCAAGTGTTTTGGCTGTATCTTGAATACCACTACCAGCATCAAAGTTCCTAATATAGTTATGCTTATCAGCCATAGCTTCGTATTCCTTGAACTCTGTATAGATATCCTCGTCAAAGCCTAATGTTTCTGTTAAGAGGGCGTAAGCGTCCATATGGGTAGCCTCACGGTTAGCAAAACTCCCCATCATCATTCTCAATTCAGGATGTTTGAACATTGGTATCATTTTATCATAATAACCACTTGCAACATCAGTATCAGCTTGTGTGAATAGGAGTAGGATATTCTTGATAAGGTTCTTTTCCTCATCAGATAAGACTGTTTGCCAATCCTTAATATCTTCGTGTAAAGGAACTTCTTCACTCGTCCAGTGCATCTTTTCGTGCTCTAAGAAGATATCATAAGCCCAATCATATTGTAAGGGTTTATAGGTTGCCCTACTGCCTAAAATATTACTCATTGTGTTTTCTTACAGTCAGTCTTACCACAGATATATGAAAACCAAATCATTCCCATAAAAACCATTCCGATAAAAATATCAAACATATTACTTCTCCTTATTTGTATATAATTTCTCACTAACCTTATTGTTAGCAGTAGCACATAATTTTGACCTATGTTCCATAGACATAACCTCTGTCATATAATCACAACTATATTCACTCTTATAACACTTGTATTTATTATTGACAATCCAATCTTTTAACTTATTGAAATCTATTGCATTTTGGTATTTTTGAGTTCCCTCATACGGTGGGTCTAAATAAATAACAGTTTTATCTATGGGTGTTTTAATAGGAATTTCATCATAGCTTAGGTTGCTAATGTTAAGACCTTGAATTCCATTTAGTTTTTTTAGACTGTTTAATCTTCCTAAGTGTTGTATTCTGTCTAATTGTTTTAGTTTATTTAATCTTGTTAAGTGTTCTAATTGTTGGATTTTATTTAGTTTATTACACCTGACATATCTTCCGAAATTAAGCCTACGCTCATTTATAGTATCTGCATCAATATCTTTATCGAAGTCTAAACTTAAACCATTGTAATAAGTATTAAACTCATCAATAGCTTCCAAGTCTTTATCTACAACAATCTTATGGGCTATATGCTTAATGCCTTCTACTTTCTTACCATATAGATAGCTTTTACCATCATTACCAAAAGACCACATAGCTACCATTAAGCCACCTAACACAGTTGGTTGTCCTAAGTTTTTAAAAAACTCTTCTCTTGATACCCAATTGTAGTAGTAATCACTAATACCATTATCTCTTATGTCTTCCATAAGCTTAGTAATACCAGTATTGAATTCATTATAATAGACACCTTTAAATTGGTCTCTTGATAGGGCTTCTAATGCTACTGCACCACCGCCACCAAATAAATCATAAAAGTATTCAGCATCTGGATTATCTTCAATAATCTTATCTACTATCTTATGAGCTAAATTCCTCTTGCTCCCCATATAAGGGATACCTAATTTTTGTGTCTTAATCACTTTATTGATCCTAATTTATGACCACCACCACAAGTTTTAAAGCTTGGTGTGCTCATAATTTTTTTAGTGTCTTCACTCTTACATTCAGGACACTTCCCACTTACAGTCCTATGAACAATAGGGTTGCTTTTTGTATAGGTGTGTTCGCACTTGTTGCACATATAGTCGTATAACATTATGTAAGAACCTCCCAACTAACAGGAAACAAAGGAGCGATAGTAGAACCAATCATATCTGCTAATTCTCTAATTTCACTTTGAGCACCTTTATGTGTTCTTTGTTTATAGAAACGAGCAAAAGCACTTAATGAACCAGTCCAATACCATTCAGTCATCATTCCTTGTGGTAATACAAACCTTGCTTGTTCTGGTGCAACACCACTATCTAATAGAGATTGATATAACTCCTTGCTTTTAAAGCAAAAATCATCATAATCTAAGTCTAAATATTTAGGGTTTTTGATAATATCACCACTACCCTGTTTAGCACCATCAACAGGAGCTTCTCTCCAAGTTGGTTTAAAGAACTGTGGATTGTCAGAAACATATCTTCTACTAATTTCATTTTCAGTAAAACCAATCTTATGTTTAAAGCATTGAGTTCTAATACTAATTGGGGCTTTTACCCTTAATGTAATTTGTGGGTGGGCGAAAGGCGTCCAATGATTGTGTTCTGCAAGGTATTTTAATAAACCCTTGTCCTTGTCTTCAAACTCCTTTTTCTGCTTGTTAAAGCTAACCCTCGCACTGTTAGCAACCGTTAAGTCGCTACCCATATGGTCAATCAATTCTACTTTCATTTTTTAATCCTAATCACCAACCGTTCATCATAAGGATAAAAAGCATCAGTGTCAGTAAAGTCATACCAACCATGATCAGCCTCTTCACTTGTATCGAACCATTGTAGATGTTCCCAGCCACCACTAATCCAAACTAACGCCAGCTCTTTCCATTCATTAATGGTATTTGGTTCTGGGATTTGTTCTTCTGCTGTTAGGTCTAATAGTCTATTGTTTATCTTCCAAACTTCTTTTTCAAGACCAATAACTCTTTCCATAATTTCAGATGTCATACTCTTCCTTTTTAATTAAACGCACCCAGTTGGCTGTGGCATACCACCATATTTAGTAATGGGTTTCATAGGGCCAGTTAGCCACTCTTTAAATAGCTTACCCTTATCAATACCTACATACTTAGCAAAAGTTCTAATTGGCGGCACACTTGAATTCTCTTCAAAGTATTCTCTTGCCTTGGTAATTTGAGTTACCATTGAGTCCGTCAATTTTAATTCATCTTCTTTAGCCATCTCGTGCATTACTTCTTCTGACCAAATTGTTGGATCAATTAAGTATCCATTTCCTGTTCTATCTAATCCCATCTTCTTCTCCTTTTAATCCCAATAGCCACTTAGAAAATTATCACCTTCACTCCTGACACTATCTTTACCTTGTTTTCTTATAATTTTAGTTAAGTCATCATATCTTTTTTTAAGTTCTGTATGTTCAACATCAAGATCTTTATATAGTGTTTCAAGCTCCCTAAACGTCAATATTTTTGGTATATTATTGCTCGTCCTCATATTCGTCTTCGTCGTCGTGTTCATACTCCTCTTCCTCTTCGTAATAGTCATCTATAAAAACATATTCACTTAAATCACCCATAATATAATCCTTATCTTGTTGATTTTAACCACATTTTATTACCGTTCTGACGAACAATAAACATCTTTGAAGCACAGTTTAAAGATTTATCTTTGTATTGGATGCTACGATATAGGTTGTAGCAAGTTCTAACATTTCTACAAGTATAAACTTCGTGTGAATTCATCCCATCATTTTTAATAATATGAAGTTCAACTACTTCTGGTGCAAAGTTATATTCATTAATGGTAGTAGCCTTTGCTTGACTTGCAAAAAGCCCTACAAAAAATAATATCATTACACCGACCACAAAGTATTTCATCCTGTTGTCTTGTTTTTCATTCCACATATTCTTATCCATTAGTAGGAACGAACCACCACTCGTCTTTCTTTTCAGACTTAAAGAACCTGCCAAGGAAATGACCCTCAACAATCTTCTTACTATCCTCATCTTCACTCCAAAGAGAAGCACCACCACGGTTATAGTTAAGACCTCTAAAATATAATACGTTTAGTTTAACTTCACCATCATTTTCTTGCTCAAAAACACACTTTGCACCAGCCTCTAATTCCCACTGAACCAAACCATATTTTTCATTTAATTTTACTGTTTTGTTTTTCATAATTCCTTTATATTAAAAACCTTTCCACGTCTGCGGTTAGATTATCCATTGTGTATAGAGGGAAGTAGTCATTAAACATTGCTATCCCAGCCAACGCTAATGTCACCACACCCCATATTTGATATCCGGATTTACAAATTCCGAACCCTTTTTTTAGTCTGTAAGCCACATTAAATTACTCTATAAGCCGTGTTGCCGATAGAAAAAGTATCAATCGTATTAACATTTACTGAACGAATACCATCATCAATAATTGAATTAACAATGATATGTGGGTTCGCTAAACTGCCAATAGAAAGATATGGAGTGTTAAAGTTAGCAAAGATTGAGCGTCTTTCACCATTCTTCTTGAAGAAGTTAAGAGTGAAATTGTTCTTTTGGTTTTCTAAGAAACTAACTACGTTTGATTTTAAGATTGTTTTTGTCATTTTATTTTCCTTTATTATTTGTTATTATTATTATTGTTTTACTAATAAGATTATAACACTTATTTAAAGATTCTTTAAGAAAATTGATGTTTTTTTTACCCTTCACAAGCAAGACAAACATCTTCATCTTCAATGCTCATTCTTTCAATTTTCATCCCTACATTTTCAGCTCTACTAACGGCTTCTGTTCTAAGGTAATACAAAGACTTTAACTTGTTGATTGCTTTCCAATGAACTTGGTGTAGGTATTCCCAATCAACTTCTGGTGGAAAGAATAAATTCAAGCTCTGACTTTGACAGATATAATTTTGTCTATCAACTGCATGCGACACTACCCAATTCTGATTGATTTCAATAGCAGTCTTAAATACATCTCTTTCATATTCATCTATGTTGGTAAGGTGCTGAACACTACCGCCATTCCCTAATATAGTTTTCCAAATGTTTTCTTTTTCTTCCAGGCTGTAATATTTATCCAACAGAGTTTCCAGATATTTATTTTTAACCAAAAAGCTTCCCGACGCAGTTTTCTGTAAGAAGCAATTAGCTTTCCAAGGCTCAATAGAGGGAGAAGTCCCAGCAATAATAGAGGAAGAAGCATTAGGAGCAACGGCAAGTAGATGAGTGTTGCGACGATGCACAACGTCTTGACCAAGATAATCTCCTGCAAATCCTTTTTCTTCTCCCAACTTGACACTTGCGACCTCCGCTTTCTGTTTAATGTTTTTAAATACCTTATGATTAACACTTACTGCTAATGCACTTTCAAAAGGAATACCTTTACTTTGTAAATATGAGTGGAAGCCTAATGCTCCAATACCAATACTTCTTTCTTGTTTAGCAGAATAAATAGATTTAGCATAACTCTTTGGATCTGCATTCTCAATAAAGAACTGCAAAACATTATCCAAGAAACGAACTAAATCAGCAACAATATCTGTATCTACCCATTCATCATACTTTTCAATATTCAAAGAGCTTAAACAACAAACTGCTGTTCTATCTTTGTTAGATGGTAGTGTGATTTCAGCACATAGATTACTACTCTTAACCTTTAAACCTAAGTTCTTATGAACCATCGGTTGGTGTTCAGAAACAATACTACTGTTCATAATATAAGGCTCACCAGTTTGGTGTCTTGTTGTTAAGATTTGTTTATATAAATCACGAGCAATTACTTTATCTACCACATCATTACTATCTGGGTTAATTAAATACCAGCTTTCATCATATCTAACTGCATTTAAAAAGGCTTGATTAATAACAACAGCATTATGAATATTTAATGCTTTTCTATTAGCATCACCACCAGTTGCTTTTCTAATGTTTATGAATTCTACAATATCGGGGTGTCCTACATCCATATAAGCAGCATAAGCACCACGTCTTGTTTGTCCTTGGTGGTAGGCTAAAACATCAGTATCTTGTGTTTTAATAAAAGGAATAGAGCCTGGACTCTTCTTTGTTTGTCCTCTAACATCAGACCAGCAAGCACCAACCCCACCACCAGCTACTGATAGATTACGAGTTTCAACTGTATGATCGTTCAAGCCCGCAATACTATCATCTACATAATTAAGAAAACAGCTAATAGGTAATGATTTCCCTTTTCTTCCAGCATTAGCAAGGACAGGAGTAGCAAAAGAAAGCCACTGTCTTGAAGCATAATCATAAATCCTTTGTGCCATTGCAGGACTATCACTAAATGCTGTTGCGGCACGAGCAAATGCTTCTTGTGGTGATGTTTCACCTTCTAATAAATACCTATCTTTAAGGGTTTCAATAGCGAACTCACTTAAATTCAAATCCCTTGTATAATCAATTATCATTTCCTTTTTCCTTTAAATATTACAACCATTGTATCGTGCATACCGCACTTATTGCTTACCAGAACACCTTTTGTATTAGTTCCAATAAATTTAACTCTTCCTTTCAAAAATCTAATATCATCAGCATTAGGTAAAATATCCTCGTGGAATAACTTTGTGCTGGTTGATACTGGTAACAATAAAATACAAGTATTGCCTTTGTGCTTTTCCTTAACGGCTCTTTTAACAAAATCCGTTTTCAACTTTAAAGAATATGGAGGATTAACGAAGTTTGATTTACCCCAAGATAGGTCTTCATCAAGTCCATCAACCGAACTGTTAAGAGGACAAGGGTCAAAATCAAAGTTAAATTCTTTATCTAATTCATTATATAGTTCCTTTGGTGTAGCCCAATTGTCACTATGCTTTATATTCCTATTTTTCATTCCCTTCCTTTTTATTAAAAAACCTTCTCCACAAATAGCCTCTAATAACTGCACTAATTGTGAAAATAGTAGTAATTATTATGTTATCTTGAACACTAACTTTAATATCCCATATTGGGATGATAAGCCAAATCCATAACAAGTAAGATACTACCCACCCACTTACTACATTTAATATAATTTCAGTTAAGCTTTGGCTTTTACTTTGGGTTGCCATAACTCTCCTTCATTCAGCCCATCTATCTCTCTACCACGTAGCATACGAGCCACCTGTGCTTGTTGTAGGGCATCTTCTTCTGTCAATCCCTTGTCATTGTATGCCTTTACGATAACATCCCAAATGTCGTCATCCTTAACGTCTTCAAGTAGCTTTTCAGCCCTCTTAATACCTATTCCAGGGCAACCTTTATAACCATCAACAGTATCACCTGTTAGTGTTTGAATATAGAAGAACATTTTAGCATCTTTCTTATTCACAATGTAGCTAATTTTCTTATTATAATTGTAATGGTTGCCGGGGGCTTGATCCAAGTCCTTGTCAATATGACAAAGAATATATTTTGTGGGGAATTTATACATTTCAGCAACACAATAGTCATCTGCTTCTATATATTCACAATTGATTGAATTGTATTTATTCAACGCAAACTCTTTAAGCTTCCCAATTAGTTGAAGGGGGTGTTTCTGTGGTTTTCTATTGTGCTTATATGTAGGTAATACATCATACCTAAAAGTCCTCTTTGGACTAAAAACAAGCAAACTTTCGTTGGTATCAGTCTCATCAGTAATTTCGTTTATATAACGATTAAAGGTTGTCTTTGTCGCATCAAAATCAATGATAACAGTTATTGTGTCTTCATCCCATTCGATTACTTCTTGATTGACCGAGCACGCCTTATACAACAGGCTATCTGCGTCTATAAGTGCTTTCATATATTTTTATCTATTGATTGTTGTAGTCGTATTTAATGCTATCAATCACGTCCATGACATGATCAACAGTTAAAATTACATTGTTTTTTGTAATGAAAGATAGGTAGTCTTGTAGGATAACTTCCCAACACCAAACCACCTCTTCTTTTTTTGTATTGATTTTCCAATCGATATAATCATCAATCGTTAATTCTTCTGTTTCCATCTTATTTTATTTTGTTAGTTGTAAAATCTCAATTTGCACGTAATTTTTATCGCCCGTTCCACCGAAGTTTATTTCTATGTTAGGGATAACCTTTGTATCATCATCTTCAATAATTCCATAATCAACCAAAGCATCATTGAAAAACTTGCTTGTAATTGAAAAGAAATTATCTAAATCACGTCTTCTTTTTCCTTTAAAGAATAGAGTATATTTTAACATAATTTGTCCTTTTAGGGGAACTAATTTATGTTTTTTAAATTCAGCAAAACAAAGTTCAGCATATTCCTTTTTAGCCTTACTTAAAAGAAAGAAGTGGGCATTCCTATAAATGTTTAAAGATAATAGGTTTAAACTCTTCTTTTTCTTAATCGTAGGGTATGGTAAGGTTAGTTTATACATTAATGTGTTTCCTCCCAGTTTCTACCAACAACAGTATTACCTGTTAATGTTGATTTTAAAGATAAATATTCCGATACTTCTTTCCAAGTTTCATCAATCATCATCACCACATCATTTACATTTTTATAATCTACTTCTATTTGAACTTCATCGTGGATAAATCCAACGATCTTAGCATCTCTCATTCTTATTTTTTCACTTAACAAAACAACGAATACTTTCATAACACAAGCACTTGCCGATTGCAGTAAGGTATTAAGTGAAGTCCAGCTATTCTTTATTTCTATCTTCTGACCTAAAATGTTATTAAGGTAGCCACTTTCAAACCTATTCTTTAAATTAAATTCCAAGTTATCAAGACCTTTTAACTCTTTCCTATAATTGTTTTTAGTGGTCTCACCAAGAGTAGCGTCTCCACCAAGCATAGCACCAAGTTTAGTATCACTCGCACCATATAACATTGCATAGTAAAAAGCCTTTGCTTTTGGTCTTTCTAATCCAAGTATTTCCATATTCAAAGTATGAATACTATCTACTTCGTCAAGCTTCTTCGCAAAATCACCACTATCATAATTAGCTAAGTAGTGTGCCAACATAGTAGCATCCAATTGGTTAGCATCTGTTCCTATCAAAGCATTACCTTCTTCAACACCAAAACAACCTCTTAACTTACCCTTTGGTATGCCCGCAATATTTGGGTTCTTATGCGAACATCTACCTGTATAAGTTCCAAAGTTTTTATAATCAGTTCTAATCCTTTTGGAGTGGTAGGAATAATCAAGCATAGTTTGTGTCTGGTCTATCAAGTGGCTATTTCCATCCATATCTTCCATAAGTGAAAGGTGTAGTTGTTGCGCCTTTTTAGTATCAAAATACCAGCCATTGATTTCAATTCTTTTTAATTCTTTTGCAAACTCCTCTTCTATCTTTATATTATCCATTACACACCGCCTTATGAATTTGGGTGTGGCAAGGCAAGCATACAAACTCTCCATCTTTCCAACTATCATCAAGATCATAAGAATGGTGGTGGAATTCAACCCCAAAATCTCCACACTTGCATTTAGTTCTTATTAGTTTGCCAGATTTTATCTTTTGAAAAGTCTTCATTCTTGTTAATTGTTTTTGTCTGTAAAAACCTACATTTTGTGCAGAAGCTCTTTTGTTTCTTATTTTCTTGGCATCATCGGTTGCTCGGTATTTCTCCTGACCTTCATTTTTACAGCTAATACATTGTGTTTGGTTTTTCCAAAAATCTTTAATATCTTTTGTTGTATTACAAGCATAACATTTTTTAGTATTTTTATTCATTTTTATCTCTCCTCTTTATTATTTTTTTATTATCTTTTAATTTACCAAGGTAAATCTTCTTTATCATCTATACTCATCTTTTTATAAACCTCTGGTTCTGGCTCTTCTTTTGGCTCTGGTCTTGTATAGAAGTCGCCACTCATCAAATCTAAACAACCAGTTGTGTGATTATATTGTAAAGTGTCTGCCAAGCCTAATCCACCGGCGAACCTGTTCTTTAAAACTCTCATCGATATCTGGTCGCTTTCATTACCTTCCGCTTGAGCGTTTCTTTCAATACCTACCACCGTATCACTTAATTGAGCTATTGCCCCAGATCCCCGCAGTTGCCCTAAGCTAATTTGCTCACCATCTTCGTGTCCTTTGTTGCCACCAGTTCTTCGCAAGTGTGAGATAATAACCATACCAACACCTGTTTGTTCTGTTAAGCTTCTTAAATCAGTCATAAGCTTGTCAATTGCTTTACGCTCATCCATATTGCCATCCATACCACTAACAACAATCGAAATGTGGTCAAGAATAACAAAATCAACTCCACAAGTTTGCACCATAACTCTTATTTTTGCTAATAGGTTATCAATCTCCATACTACCGAAGTGGTCATATAAGAATAATTTTTCTTGACCAACCGTAGCATCCCAAGCTTCCTTTTCCTCTTTGTCAGTCAATTCATCACCAAAGAATATAGGCTTTTTAGCATATAGTCCGAGGAATTTAGAAAGGGTTGTTCTCCAATTTTCTTCCAAAGCAATATAACCAATTTTAGCATCTTGTGTCATCATCAAGTCATAAGCAATTTCTCTTACTACTGTTGATTTACCTAATCCAGATCCTGCTGTGAAGGTTGTTAGCTCTCCTTTGCGGATACCTTTTAGCTTATCTTGTATAATTGGATACTTATAGTCAAAAGTTTCAAATACGGGCTTATTCTTAAACTCTTCCCACATATCAGAACCCTTTAATATTCCATCGGGTCTCCAATCTTTTGCTTCATAGGTAGTAGCAACTACTGCTTGCTTGCCTTCATTTACGAGAACATCACTCGCATCTTTGTATTCAGAATGCTTGACAATCTTAACCTTTCCTACTTTAAAAATACCAGCTATCTCATCAACAGCTTTATTTCCATCTTTATCATTATCCATCCATAATAGAATGCTGTCAAAGCCTTCTAAAAATTCAAGGTTAGCTTTTACAGCTTTCAGTGCAGAACCAGCACCTGCCGGCAATGAGATAACTGGGTATTTAGCCCCGTATGCGGTTGCAACACTAAGGGCATCTAACTCACCTTCCGTTATTATGATTTGCCTACCTTTATCTCTCCATATTTGAGATCCGAATAGTAGGTCGCCTTTTACTTTTCCAAGTGTTTTAAAAGTCTTATCAGCAAATCTTAACTTTTGCCCGACTTTTTCTCCATCTTTATTATAGTAGTTAGCAATATGGCAAGGTTTGCCATTATACATACCTGTTTGGTATTTATACTTCTTCGCCGTTGCAAGACTTATTTTTCTTGCGGCAAGGGGTGTGTATTCTCCCTGTATTAAATTAGTGGGATTTCCCATTTTTTTCTCCTTTTTATTATTTTTAAAGTTGTCAGAACCTCTGCTTTCTTTACAAGAAAAACAGTATCCACTATTATCATCATAAATAGCAAAGGCATCCGAACTTGAACAAAAAGGACAAGATGTGTGTTTTTTAAAATTAGCCATAATATCCTCCTTGTTATCAGTTATTAAAAGTTAGCGTCAGCAACCATTGCAGGCTCTTTTACTTCATCAGCAACATTACCAAAGTTAGCCATAATATTATCATTATTATCAGTAAAACCACCTTCAACCGCTTCAAAGTCTGAACCTTGACCGTTTGAACTAAATTCAATTAAATCAATAATCTGCACAGCATTTATTCTCAACGAAATGCCAACAGTATTGGTTGAAGCCATGTAGTAAGGTTTAGGGTATAGTTTAGCTCTCACTTGCGATCCATTACCAACAAGCTTTTTGAAGTTTTGTAGAACACGTCCAGAAGCATCAACAATCGTTACTTTTTGTGGCTTTCCATCCCAAGTTTTGGTGTATTGCTTCGCTTTGATATAAACACCACCTGTTAGGTTGCCATCTTTATCTTCTGTTTCTCTTAAAACATCAGCAACAACTACTTTGTTTGCTTTTGCACCTTTAATCGTTCCATCTTCTAAACATACCTCTAAAAAATCATCTCTTTGTTTTTCAAGCATCTTCTTCACAACATCAATAGTTTCTAAGTCGAATTGAATATCGATCATATAGACACCATCAGCATTGAATTTCTTGTTTGGTTCGATAATTGAAGCCCACATTGCAGTGCCAGTTGGCGTTAAAAAAGCTTCGATTTTTTTGTTATTATTTTTCATTATTATTATTCCTTTTATATATATTATTTGTCAAAATTGACACAAAGGATAATTAAAGTTTTGGAAGGGTGTTTATTTTTTATTACTTTTTAATCATCTTTTATTTTCTTACTTTCTTACTTCTTCCTATTATAAGTATAACATCTTTTTTGTTATATTTATATTATATCTTAAAAACTTTTACTTGTCTATACTATTTTTAATTTAATTTTAAATTAGTTTATATTATTATTGTTTTAATGGTATAATAAGTATAAAGTCTTTTAAATATGTTTCTTAATAAATTATACACCTTAATAAATATCTTGTCAAGTCTTTCTTTGTGTTTATTTTTTAATTAGTATAAAAAGTATAAGGTCTTTTAAATATGTTTCTTAATAAATTATACACGTTTGAAAAAACCTTGTCAATAGCAAAAGCAAAAATAAATTAAAAATAAATTAAATATCGTTAAAAATCAACGACTTAAATGTTATACTTATATATAAAAAAAGGAGAAAATACATCAATACTCTTAATTTAAAACAACAGCAGGTGGAGCTTGAAGCTCAAATGCGTCCTGCCGCAATCTTAAAGTTTAAGAAAAATATGCTATCATTAGTAAATAGTGATAATGCAATATCAACACCACCTGTGTATAGCTTGCTTATAAACAGCCTTAAAACCCTCGAATATGGTATAGAGCAGTATTTATCTACTGGACTGTATTCCGTTGGAAAGAAGGCTATTAGCGAGCATTTCAGGGGCAGAGAAGACGAGCTTGCACTACTTGTATTGACAGATGCACTAAACTTAATATTAAAGCAACCACCCAAGGTTCAGGAGATTACTATTAAGCTTCGCAACACACTTCGGGAAGCAGTATATATAGACCACTTTAATAAGGCTGGCAATACGGCTAAACTCTCGTCTTATATTGAATATGAAAACCTTGACAAATCAGCAAGATATGTAAAAAGGCAAAAGCTTAAAACTATTCAAAAATTAGAAATTGATGTTGAAAACCTGATTGGAATTCAGGAATGTAGCAAACTAATAGAGATATTGGTGTTATCATTACCAAATGTTTTTAAGATAATTAGAAAGCATTCACCCGAACAAAAATCAGCAGGAAAGAGGACGGATCCGTATAAATTCATAATTTTAACAAGCGATGCGGAAACCAAAATAACAAAAATAGCAGACCAGATATCAGCCCTTGGTGTGCAATATAAACCGATGGTTGTTGCTCCTAAAAACTGGACTGACAAAACTGTTGGTGGTTATCTTAATACACCCCTGCCTTTTATCAAGCACAAAAATAGATCGAGCAAAACATTACTTCTGGATAATTTCCCAGAACATAATTTTAGTAGATTATTCAAAGTAATAAACAAAGTTCAAGCTACGCCTTGGCGGATAAATAAAAGGGTTTTAGAATTTATAAATGAAATTATAGATACAAGTATTGAAAGTCCAACAGCTCCAATATTCAACAAAAAGCTCCTTGGTGGTATTCCCTACTGGAAGCCACAACGGGCAGAAGATGTAATAAACCCCGATACTTATGGCAAAAATACTATTAAAAAGGGTGCAAAGTTCCCATTTTTTGACGATTATGCTGATTTTAAGGTTTATCGCAGAGCAATTGAAAAACAAATACATCTGAATAATGCTAATAAATCAAGAAAAATACAACTTGCTTTAACACTTGATTTAGCTAATCAGTTTAAGGATTTTGAGAAAATCTATTTTACTTATAAGATTGATTTTAGAGGAAGACTATACCCAGTGCAACAGATGTTAAACCCACAAGGTTCAGCTATTATTAAATCTCTTTTAGAGTTTTCAGAGGGTCAAGTTCCAACAGAAAGGGGTATATATTGGCTTAAAATTGCTCTTGCCAATTCTTATGGCAAATCAAAATTATCGTTCAAGGAAAGGGAAGCCTGGACTAATGAAAATATAGAAGACATTAAAGCCTTTGCAGAAAACCCCTATGACGCACTATTCTTTGTTGAAGAAGCTGATGAGCCATTTGTGTTTTTATCATTGGCACAAGCATTGAATGACGGCTTGCAAGGCAAAGAAGTTCATGTTCCTGTTGGTCTTGATGCTTCTTGTTCTGGTATCCAGATATATGCGGGCTTAATGCTTGATGAGAAAGCGGCAAAGTCAGTAAATGTTATCAATAACGAAGAAGACAAACCTGCTGATGTTTATGACTTAGTAGCAAAAAAAGTAGTATCTTATTTGGTTGCTGGCGACTATCCAAAAATTTTTAGCTTCACAACTCGTGATGGTATTAAAAAAGAAGTATCAACGGAAATTGAGGCTAATTCTCTTATTAAAACACTCAATAGGTCGCACGTTAAAAGGAATGTAATGACCTTGCCATATTCTGTCTCTGAACGTGGTATGTATAACCAATTAAAGGAAATATTTAAAGTAGCAAAGG